>Ga0302123_10001615_pt1 | contig 15948 bp, 8 predicted proteins | sample CB21_321_MG_FD_203109 | JGI IMG/M metagenome (GOLD analysis project Ga0302123, IMG submission 203109) | Marine microbial communities from Western Arctic Ocean, Canada - CB21_32.1 | ecosystem: Environmental > Aquatic > Marine > Oceanic | place: Canada: Western Arctic Ocean | collected 2017-09-28 | reverse complement strand
CGTACAGCGGTCGTCCTTTGACTTCCTCGTAGATCCTGCCGATGTACTCTCCGATGACTCCCAGAAAGACTAGTTGAACACCGGCAAAGAAGGCAATGGAGACAATGGTTGCAGTGAATCCTGGTGGGGGTTGATCGACTGGCAGGAAATAGAGTTTGGCGTAGACCGAGTAACCGGCCATGGCGAGGGCGAAGAGGATCGAGAGTGCTCCCAGCCAGGTTGCCAGCCGCAGTGGCAGCAGCGAAAACGAGAAGATGCCATCGAAGGCCAGTTTGAAGAGTCGTCGCAGACTGTACTTGCTGCGTCCCGACGTGCGTTGCTCGCGCTGGACTGGAATGCCGACCTGGGTAAAACCGAACCAGCTGCGTAGGCCACGCAGATAGCGGCCGCGTTCGGGAGCTTCGTTGATGAGGTCCACCACCCGGCGGGAGAGCAGCGAAAAGTCACCGCTATCGCGAGGCAAGGGAGTTGGTGAGATTCGTTGAATCAGCCAGTAGAAGATCGCGTAGCAGGCCCTCAGCAGCAGACCCTCCTGGCGATTGATCCGCACGGCGTAGACGACATCGAATCCCTGACGGTACTTTTCCAGCATCAGGGAGATCTGTTCGGGTGGATCCTGCAGGTCGCCGTCCATCAGGACGACGACATCGCCGGTCACGTGCTGGAGGGCTGCACAGTAGGCAGCTTGCTGGCCAAAATTCCGTGACAGCGAGATTGCCGTGATGCGGGGGTCGTCCGCGGCCGCGGCTGTCAGCATGGCAAAGGTAGCATCGCGACTGCCATCATCGACACAGACCAGTTCATGCGGGCCGCCCGGCAGCTGGTCCAGCACGCTGACGGTCCGCTGCAGTAACTCATCCACAACCGCTTCTTCGTCATAGAGCGGGATGGCAATTGAAATTCGTGGTGCGTCAGCCATCTTTTCGTCGCCCTTTGAAGTACACCATCTGCCAGAGTCCCAGCCCCAGGCATTCCAGCTGGTACGGCTGCCAGGTCACCTCCTGGAAGTGATCGAGGAACAGCGTCCGCCAGTGGCTCAGCGGGCGCGGATAATCGCCACGGTCGTGATTGGCCAGCCAGCGTCCGATTGAGCGTCCGGGTGGAAGTACCAGTTCCATCACATGTATGTGTCCCTTGTTACTTAGCAGCGAGTGCATCCGCGATAATATGCGGGACGTGTTGGCATCATCTATATGATGCAGGAAGCTGTTGATCAGGATCAAGTCAAAGCTGGACTCGTCGCTGGGCTGGTAAGTTTGCACATCTGCGACCTCGAAGCGACCGTGATAGCGCTGTCGAGCAGATTCAATGTAGCTTTCGTTCAGATCGAGTCCCAGGTAACTGGCGTGCCGAAAGAGCTGGCTGTTGGTACCGGGTCCGCAGCCAACATCAAGTACGCGCTCGACGCTGCGTAGATCCGTATGCTCAAAGAGCGGACGCAACTTGGCCCTGACAAAGGGAAGTTGCCAGAGCCGGTAGAGGGCCGGCGAGTCGAGGATATCAGCAAGTTGCGGCATCGGACCTCTAACGAGACTGGCCCCTAGTCATCCTTGATGTCCACGGTGAGGGAACCAAGCAGCTTGGTGACTGCTTCTTCCTTGCGGTCAATCCAGAGGATATTGTCGAGAATGATAGCCCGAGATTCGCCGCTCGGTTGGAGGATCAGTCGTCCTGAGCGGAGCAGCAGGTACTCGAAGACATCATTCATTTCCTTGTCGATTCGCACGTGGGGCGCGGAAAATCGTTTCAGGTTGCCCCACAGGCCATGATGATGCAGCAGCTCATTGGAGCGAATTTCCCAGTAGTCGAAGCGGACGGCGATCTTGATGGCCAGCAGAAAGCAGGCAGCGATAACAACGATCATCCAGTAAAAGGTGGCATTGGCGACCGGTTGCAGGGAGCTGATTCCGTCGCTGACGGCTCCCAACAGTTCCGGTTTCCAGCGGCTCAACAGCACCGCTGAGAGGACAATCGAGACCAGCGAGATGATCAGGGTTAACGAGCTGGAGCGGGGAAAGTCAAACGCCAGTACCAGTGTGTTGACGGCACAGACCCAGATAAAGATCAGCGTCAGCGTGGCGGCGGTCGACTGTTCTAATCCCAGCTCGGTACTGGCAGCAGCGCTGGTCGGGGCATCCGCAGCAGCAGTTGCTCGCGGCTCACCGACCATCGTCAGCCAGATCGCCACCACCAGCGCCAGCAGGACGGTGGGGTACATGAAGATGATCTTGGGGTAGGGAACCAGCCGTACACTCTCGAGAGGCTTCGTGCTGGACGTCGATGGGGCGACCTGGTCGCTCGACTCATCATGACCCATGGCTCGTTACCTCCACCGTTGGCACCCTGGCCCACTTTCAGGGCGGCTAGTGGGGAGCCTACCACGTTAATCCGGGGATTGCCATTCAGCCGGACAGTCAGCGATCTGTGAATATTGACGTTCTGGCTCGTAGCAGATTGAAACTGGCACGTTATTGGGATATCACATGGGTGCCGAGCATGGATGTTGGTCAACGTAGCGGAGCCTTTGTGCTGCCGACATTGACCTTGGAACCAGCTTAGATTTACTGACTTTGAATATCAGGAATGGAGCACCGATGGCGGACGAAAACCAGGTTGATCAGGCAAGTGAAGAGACGGTGAGTGAAGACATCGTATTGGTTAAGGAGCTTAACGAGGCCTACGAGCACATGACCGAACAGCTCGGCCGTGTAATCGTCGGCCAGTCCAAGGTGATCGAGCAGGTCTTGATCTCACTCTTCTGTCGCGGACATGTGTTGTTGGTGGGCGTGCCCGGTCTGGCCAAGACGCTGCTGATCAGCACAGTTGCCGAAGCACTTGATTTGAGTTTCAAGCGGATTCAATTCACCCCTGACCTGATGCCGTCGGACATCACCGGCACGGACGTCCTGGAAGAGGACCGCACAACTGGCAAGCGCAACTTCCGCTTTGTCCAGGGCCCGCTTTTCTCCAACATGGTGCTGGCGGACGAGATCAACCGTACACCTCCGAAGACGCAGGCGGCATTGCTTGAGGCGATGCAGGAGCGGCATGTCACGATCGGCGAAGAGACTTATATCCTCCCCGCGCCGTTCTTCGTGATGGCCACGCAGAACCCAATCGAGCAGGAAGGGACCTATCCTCTGCCTGAGGCCCAGCTCGATCGATTCATGTTTAACGTGACGGTGGAGTATCCAACCGCGGAAGAGGAGTCGCAGATCATCAAGCAGGTGACTGGCACTTACGAGGCGCAGGTCGAATCGATACTGAATGCCGAGGACGTGCAGCGTTTGCAGAACATCGTTCGTCGCGTCCCTGTCGCTGATCACGTCGTCGATTATGCTCGCGATCTGGCTCGCATCTCCCGGCCCAATGAAGAGAACGCTCCTCAGTTTGTCCAGGAGATGGTGGCCTGGGGGGCAGGGCCTCGAGCAGGGATCTACCTGGTCCTGGCGGCCAAGGCGCGGGCCATCTTGTACGGCCGATACCACGCCACCACCGAGGATGTCACCAAAGTGGCCCTGCCTGTGCTCAGGCATCGCGTGTTTACCACTTTCAATGCCGAGGCGGCAGGCGTCTCGTCGGATGACGTGGTGCGGATGATGATTGAGCAGGTACAGCCCAAGGATGCGGTGTCGGTCTAGCAAGGAGCCATGGCATTCCAGCTGGCTTGTCTTCCGGGGCGAGAGTCTGGTCTGCCAGGAGATAATATGGCAAGCGGAAATGGAAACGGTGACCTCAGCTACCTGCGGCTGCTGCAGCAGGATGCACTGAACCGCATCTCCCGGCTGGAGTTGCTGGCGCGTGGCATCGTCGAGGGATTCGTGAGCGGCCGCCACCAGAGTCCCTACAAGGGTGCCTCGGTGGAATTTGCCGAGCATCGCCAGTATGTGCCTGGCGATGATCTCCGTGACCTGGACTGGCGTGTCTATGCCAAAACGGACCGCTACTATATCAAGCAGTACAAGGAAGAGACCAACCTGCGGGCGACCCTCTTGCTGGACGGATCCGGGTCGATGAACTATCGGGGTGAGCGGGCCTCGCCTGTCGACGATCAGCTGCCCTCCAAGCTCGACTATGCTCGCTACCTGGCTGCCACGCTGACCTACCTGCTGGTCAATCAGCAGGATGCCGTCGGCCTGGTCACGCACGATACCGCCGTGCGTGAATACGTGCCGCCCCGATCGAATGCTCGCCATATGCGGATGTTACTCGAACAGATTGACGCTCTCGAGCCGGGCGGCGATACATCGCTGGCAGCGGTCTACCACGATATTGCCGAACGGATTCCGCGTCGTGGCTTGGTGGTCATCATCAGTGACCTGTTCGACGAGGTGGAGCCATTACTGGAGGCACTCCACCATTTCCGCTATCGCAAACACGAGGTAGTGGTGCTGCACGTGATGGCAGAGGAAGAACTGACTTTTCCGTTTGATAGCTGGAGTAACTTTATTGACCTGGAAGAGTCGGGCATCCACGAGGAGCTGGATCCGCTGACGATTCGTGCCGAATACCTGCATCAGGTCAGCACGTTTGTGAATCGAGTTGAAATCGGCTGCGGCGAGATGGAAGTCGACTACGTGCCAATGAACACGCGAGTCCCCTTCGAGATCGCACTTTCCGGCTTCCTGGCGACTCGCCGGGGGTCGCAACGTTGAGAGCAATAGCACACGGTGACGAGAGTTTATCATCCGCGGCAGCTGAGTTGGCCATGGGCACGCGAACAATGAGATACGTCCGATGACCTTCCTCAATACTTTCATCCTGGCTGGGCTGGTGGCGGTCAGCTTCCCGATCATCATCCACTTGTTCAACCGGCGTAAGGCGAAGGTGGTCGAGTGGGGTGCGATGAAGTTCCTGCTGGATTCCCTGGTGCATCGTAAGCGACGCGTGCTGCTCGAAGAGGCAGTCCTGATGGCCTTGCGATGCCTGCTGCTGGCGGCCCTGGTGCTGGCAGTTGCCCGTCCATTTTCACCAGTTCAACCAGGAGTCTCCTGGCTACTACTGCTGCCGCTGATCCTGCTGGCGGCCATGCTGCTGGCGGTCACAACGATCCTGGCTCGCAGCCGCCGCTGGCGCTGGTTTGTTTACACGGCTGCCGCCTTTGCGATTGCCGCCGTGGTGATGGTGACCCAGGCAGAACGGGTGCTGCAGACTGACAAGTGGTCAGGTGGAGCCGAACAGGATGTAGCGATCATCATCGACGGCTCAGACTCGATGCGACTGGAGGTGGAGGGTCGATCCAATTTCGATCGGGCAATCGACCAGCTGCGGTTACTGCTGGGTCGACTCGGGAACGAGGATCACGTCTCCATTATCGTTGCCGGCAGTACACCCCACGTGATAACTCCCCAGCCAGTCAGTCCGAGTGGAACTATCCTCAGCCAGCTTGATGAACTGCAGCCAGTTGGTGGCACAATGCAGGTCGTCGATGCTATCGTGGCCGCTACCAATTCACTCTCCCGGGGGGACCATGCGGCCAAGAAGCTTGTGCTCATCAGCGATCGCCACAAGCATGGCTGGGAAGCAGCCGATGCGACCCGCTGGCAGTTCGTCGCCAGCCTGCTCGATAAGCTCCCCACCACGCCGCGAGTCGTGACCCGCTTCCTCGATGTACCCCGCCAGCTCAATAATGTGGCACTCGTCAACACGCAACTGTCTCGTAACGTGGTCGGGACCGATCGCCCGGTCAGTATCCGTGTGACCGTGGAGAATACCGGTTCACAGGAGGTCGAACCGGAAGGTATCGAGTACCGCATTGTCGGGGGCCTGACGACGACGATCCCGGTGGGTCCGATTCAGCCCGGTGAATCTCGCGAGGTGGAACTCAAGCACCGCTTTGAGAAGCCTGGCACGTATGCAATTACGTCGCGACTGATCATCAGCGACGACCTGGAGGTCGATAACCAGACCAACCATGTTGTGCAGGTGATTGAGTCCTTGCCGGTGCTGATTGTGGATGGCGGTGACAGTCAGCTGGGTGGACTCTCGCCCACCGCCTTTCTTGAACTTGCACTCGCGCCGCCCGCCGATCCGGAACAACCCGATGAGGACTATGAAGGTGAACCGGGAGAGGCGGCCATTGCCGCTGCAGAAATCCCCACGCTGGTCCGCTGCGATGTGATCTCGGCGCCCGACCTGTCTGACCTCGTCCGCCTGGACGACTACCAGGTTGTGATCCTCGCCGATGTCGGTCGGCTGGGTAAACCAGCTGCCGACAGACTGGCACGATTCGTGACCGACGGCGGTGGTCTCTGGGTCTTGCCCGGTGGACGGGCCGAGGTGGATTTCTACAACCAATGGGAGTTGCCGGATGGCCGACCGCTGCTGCCAGCTCGACTTGGCCAGCGAATGATCCTGGCGGATGGGCAGGATGTGGGGATTTCCACGGAGAACGTTAAGCATGTGGCAATGCAGAAGGTTGTCGAAACTGGCAACTCGGACCTCACAGCAGCCTCCATTGCCGCCTACTGGCAACTCGAACCGAACCCCGCCGATGTGCAAACATCACTCGGCATGTTGCTGAATAATGGCGCGCCGCTGCTGGCTGAACGAACGGCCGGGCGTGGTCGCGTTTTACTCAGCAGCGTCTGGATCGGCATTGAGGATAGTAATCTGACGACGCTGTTTTCCTTCCTGCCGATGGTCCATGAACTGACTTACCACCTCGCCTCGCCAGATCTTGCGCCGCTCAACTACCAGCAGCAGAAAGTGGTCAGTTTTGACCTCAGCAGGGCCAGCAAGCAGCAGCCGGCAGTAGATCCGCCGGAAACAGACCCGCCGGAAACAGACCCGGCATCCCGACTGGTTGCGGATGTGACGGCACCCGATGGTTCGCTCCAGCAGGGAACAGTTGAACGCAAAGGCAATCGCCTGGTCGTGAACCTCATCGATATGGACCAGGCCGGAATCTACCAGCTTGCCTTTCCCCAGCAGTTGGCCGCGGACATCAAGGCCTTGCGGCCCGTGCTGGCTGCTTCCGATGGCAGCTATCCCGTTCCCCTCGCTGTCGTGCGGGATTCTCGCGAGAGTCGCTTGGAACTCTTGACTGAATCGGATGAAACGGCCGTTGCTCGCCATGTCGATTACTTCGCTGCCGCTGACGATGAGCAAATGATCGCAGCTGTTATCGATGAGATTCCCGGCCATGAACTCTGGAAGTACCTGGCAGCGGCAGCTGTCCTGATCCTGCTTGCCGAGTGCTTTGTGACTCGCTGGATTGCTGTGCAACGCAAGTCTGGCGCCGAGGAGACAGTCAGTTTTGTTTCGGACGGAGAGAAGCTCAGCAGTTTCCGTGACCGCGCCCAGCAAATGCTCGAGACAGTTCGTACCCCCGCAGGAGACTAGCACAGGCGATGCCGAACGAGACGATCAGAACCGACGTGCTTTCTGTTGGCTGGCCGACTGCCACAATCCTGGTTGTCGCCCTGCTGTTGTTGGCTTGCTGGTGGCTGGCCTGCCGCCATCGCCAGCTGCTCGGTCGCACGCGACCAGCACGGATCATCAGCCTGCTTGTGCAGCTGCTTGTCGGCTCCTTTGCCAGCTGGTTTGTCTTCAACCTTGCCGCTCGATTTGTGGTCTTCCAGTCAGGTATATCGTTCTGGCTGATGGCGCTGTTGCTGACTGTCGGAGTTCAGCTGGTGCTGAGTTTGTATCGACTCGAAGCGGGTATCGTGCCTGCTGGGCTTGGACGCCTGCTGGTCGGCTTGCGAATTGCCCTGATCGTGCTGGTCATGATCATGCTAATGCAACCGGTCTTCAGCTGGTCGGAGGACAAGACGCATGAAAAGTTTATCGCTGTGCTGTTGGATGACTCCGCTTCGATGTACCTGGCTGACAAGCAACTGACTGACAGCGAGAAACTTCAACTGGTCATGGCCTTTGCGCCGGACCAGATTGATCGCCCCTATGACTTTTCGATTCTGTCGAATGAGTTGCGGCGAGTTTCGGACGAGTTGGCCAATGAGGCCGGAGCGATGGCGGAACTGTTTACTGAACCATCGGACGATCAGCAGCAGCGTTGGACGGTTGCCACAGAGCAGCTGGGGCGCACGATTCAAACGCACCGCCAGGCACTAACCCGGCAAATCCAGAATATCGATCAACTGGTCGATAGTGGCATGACGCTCTCCAGCGAGGGCAGCGTGTTCGCCAGGAGACTGCTCGAGCAACTGCGGGGCGAGGTGGTAGCACGGCTGGTCGACCTGGAAACCTCGCTGCAGGAATCTGCCAGTAATCCGCGAAGTCAATTGCAGTCGGTTACCAACTTGCTCAAAGGAGCCTCTGACCAGCTGCGGGGCTCAATCGTCCTCTCAGGCCTGCTGGTCGACCAGGCGGATCGAAGCTACATGGCCTCGCTGCCAGCTGACAAGCTCAAGGAAATTGATGAGCTGGCCAAACAGACTCGCGCCCAGCTCGCGAGAGGGCTGCTGGCCGGCGATGGAGATGCTCGAGTTGGCGTGATCAAGCAGATTGCTGACCAGTACACGCCTCGCCTCTACGTCTTCCATTCCACCACCAGCACGGCCGAGTTAGACGACCTGCCGGCGGTGGATGGCGAGGATGGAGCAGCCGAGCAGCGTGCCACGCAGGATCCTGATCGGCTCGTAACCGACATGGTGACTGCTCTCGATCAGGCCCGTACAGATATTCCCGCTGCCCAACTTGCAGGTGTCCTGCTCGTCAGCGATGGCCGCCATAATGCCGCCGGCGACATGGACGAGTCGATTCGCAAACTGGGGGCGGTTGGTGTGCCGGTCTCGGCGCTGGTGCTGGGCAGCGCCCGCCCGCCAATCGACGCGGCCGTTATCGATCTGCAGACCCCCCCCACCGTGCTCGTCGATGACCAGCTGACAATCGATGCGCGGGTCAAGCTGACAGGCATGAGCGGACGCACTGTACGAGTTCGACTGATGCGAGATGGTGAGCCGGTCGACGAGGAACTCTTGAGTGTCGTCCAGGATGAACTTGTCCAGACTGTCAAGTTGCAGGATGTGCCGAATGTCGAGGGAGTGCGCGTTTACGAAGTCAAGATCGAGCCGATCCAGGGAGATAGCCAGGAGAGCGAGGCGTTTCAATCCAATAATCAGCGCGAAACTCGCGTCGCCGTGACGGATGATCGTACCCAGGTCTTGATCATCGAGGGCCGGCCGCGCTGGGAGTACCGCTACCTGCGTACCCTGCTGGCCAGCCGGGATACCTCAGTCCAGCTGCAGACTGTCCTGCTGCAGCCGGATCATGTGGCGGATCTGACCGATATTCCCCAGGTCCATGCTGCGGTCGCCAGGGCCGATGATGAAATCGAGGCGACATTGCTGCCGGAGAACGAGGCAGAGTGGTTCAAGTTTGATGTCGTTGTGCTGGGCGATGTTGCGCCCGCCATGCTAGGGACCGATACGCTGGATATTCTCGATCGCTTTGTCAACCGACGCGGCGGCGCACTGGTCGTGGTGGCTGGCCGAAATTATATGCCCCACGCCTACGTCTCCACCTCGCTTGTCGAACTGCTGCCCCATACCTTTCTGCCGATTGCTGGAGCAACGCCGGTTGACCCCGACGCTGCCTTCCAACTGGCGCTGACGCGTGTCGGCTATCGCCATTCGATCACCCGGCAGGGTGAGACGTATGATGAGAATCGCCAGTTTTGGGAGACGATTCCGCCGCTTTACTGGCGGCACCAGGTGATTGAGTCCAAGCCCGGTGCTGTGGTGCTTGCATATGCACTTAGCGATTCCGATAAGCAACTGCTGGCAGCGGTAGAGAATGAAACCGCTGACCAGACCGAGCAGCGACTGGTGCTGCAACAACAACATGAAAGAAAGCACCCCTTGTTGACCATTCAGCAGCTCGGCGCCGGTCGCGTAATGATGCTCAATACCGACCGAACATGGCGACTTCGATATCGTACCGGAGATCGATTCCACCACCGACTGTGGGGACAGGTGCTGCGCTGGGCCGAATCGCAGAAGCTGCAGGCTGGCACCAGTTTTGTACGCATCGGGACAGACAAGACCGTCTACCAGCAGGATGAAGCACTCACTATCAGTGTCCGCCTGACCGACTCTTACCTGGCACCACTGGTCGATCCCGATGCCACGGTGAAAATCTTCCAGGATGAAAAACTGGTGCTCAGTGAACCGCTGAGCGCAGTTGCCGATAGCGATGGAATGTACTCGGCCACGCTCAGCAAACTGCCCGGGCATGGCGAGTACCGTGTCGTGCTGGAGAGCCCCGAAGCGACTCGCGTGCTGGCCGGTGAAGGTGTTGATACGATCGAAACCTGGGTCAGCGTACTGCCGCCTCAAATCAATACGCAAGAGCTCAACGAAATGACCGTTGACCTCACAAACCTCGCTCGCTGGTCCAATTCGACCGGTGGCGCAGTTTATAACGCCGCGAACCTATCAAATGTTCTGGACACGTTCGGAACAGGCACTCTAAACTACACAGAAGAGACGCGACGCACGATCTGGGATTCTTGGATTTGGCTGACATTGATGGTCGTGGTCGTTACCGCCGAGTGGCTGCTTAGGAAGCGAGGAGGCCTTGTATGAGTACTTTGAGCGTCGGTCCACAACTTCATGATGTACCTCAGCCGTTGGAAGATCGCCTCTTTCAGCTGATCCGGCGCGCGCGCCTGGTGATAGCCGTCAAAGGCACCCTGGCGGTCCTCAGTACCCTCGTCGTCGTACTCCTGCTCGGTATGGCGATCGACTCGTCCGTGACGATCTTTACCACAGCGCCACGTGTTGCCCTCTCCGCCGGCTTGCTGGTGATCGTGCTGGCAGCTGTCTTCGTTTTCCTCATAAGGCCACTCTCGTTTAGCTTCAGCCTGTCTGGGATTGCCCGCATGATCGAGCGGCGGCATCCCGAATTGGAAGAACGACTCAGTAGTGCCGTGGAACTGTTGACCAGCACCGACGCTCCTGAATTGCGGGGTAGTGAAGCGATGATTGCCGAGCTGGCGAAGCAGGCCAGCGGTGAAGCGATCTCAGTTGACCCACGCAGGGAATTTAGCCTGGCCGCGGCTCGCCGACTGCTGACTATCATGCTGCTGTTGTCCGGCGTGCTTGCCTCCACCATGGTGCTCTGGCCGCGGCAGACGTTCCGGCTGGTTGGCCGACTGGTCGCACCGTTCGTCGATAGCGATAACATGCAGGCGGATGAAATGAATATCATCCCCGGCGATAAGACCGTCGCTGAGGGGGACTCCGTGCGAGTCGAAATTCGTGTGCCGGACCTTCGCGTTCAGCGAGCCCAGCTGCGGATCAAGGATGCCAATGGCAACGATACCGTCCAGCGCATGCAGGTCATTACCAAGGGGGACGACGGCTTGCCTCGCTTTGCCGTGACCGTGCCGGCAGTTAAGGCGGCGTTCGAATATCGGATCTATGCGGGCGGAGCATTGACCCAGTATTACCAGATCAGTGTCGTGCCACGACCGTCGGTCGGACAGCTGACCGTCAGGTATGACTATCCGGACTATACCAGCCTGCCTGACTTTATCGAGGAAGATTCAGCTGGCAGCATTGTCGGACCGATCGGTACAGAAGTAACCGTGACCGCTGTCATTAATACACCACTTGAAAACGCCACCCTGCTGATCGACGACCGCCCTGTTGTTGCCGGCGAACCTGTTGCGGGCGGTAACGGTATTAACTACTCCTGGACTTTCCCGCTTACCGAAAAATACGTTGCCGGCCGTCGCTGGTCGCTGCGGCTGGAAGATCGATATCGGTTCCAGAACTGGGAACAAAGGTACTACGTCAAATCCCAGCGGGATAAGCCGCCCACGATTCGAATCGTCGAGCCTGCCACCTCGCAATTGAGGATGAAGCCGACCGACCTGCTGCCGATCGCCTACCAGCTCCGCGATGACTATGGGATCGTGGAAGCTGAACTGATGACCACCATTGATGGAGTCGAAGGTGAACCCAGCCCAATCAGGCTGGCCGGAGTGATCACGGGAAAACAAACCGGACAGACGGTTCTGAATCTCGCCCGTGTTAATCTCTCGTCGGCGACAAAACTGACCGTGCAACTGCGAGTCCGGGATAACTTGCCCGGCCGACTGGCTGGACCTCAGCAAGGTATGAGTAACGTGCTCACCATTATCCTCGATGAGACTGCGGAATCGTATTTTGAAAAGCGAGCTGCAGAAGATTATGACGGTATCAAGAAGGAACTGAGTGAAATCCTTGCCCAGCTCCAGGCCGTTCAGGAAAAAACGGCGGGCTGGGAAGAAGCGACCGGCGTCAAGGGCGACCTGGCAACCGAGCTGGTCGAGGAAATTGACGCCGTCCGTGACCAGGATGCCGATATCGAACAGCGTTTCCGTGACCTCGGCGAGGTTCTCCCCACAACCGCATTTGCCGCGCTCGCCAGTGAAGTCGTGGACCTGGCCGATACCGATATGCTGCTGGCGCGAGATCATGCCGGCCAGATCAAGCTGATCGATCGACCACAGCAACGTGCGGAACATGGCGAACAAAGTGACGTACATATTCTCTCTGCCATCACGCGAACCGAGGAACTGCTGAGGCAACTCGATGAGCTGTGGGAGAAGATTCAGCGGATCTCCGATTTACGAGACCTCGCGGCCCAGGAAGAACAACTCGCCGAATTGCTCGAACAGATGGCCAATGAGGACACGAACCCGCAGCTACCGAGCGAGTTGTTCGACGAACAACAACAGCTGAATCAGGATATCGCTGAGGCTATCCAGGAATCACCGGAAACGCTGCAGGAGCTGTTTGAACAACAGCTTGAAAAAGCTCGGGAACTGGCAGAGAGAGCAACCGAATTGGCAGAGCAGCAACAGGAAGTCGCTGACCTGACGGAACTGCTCTCTGAACAACCAGATGCTGAGGAATTGCGAGAAGAGCTGATTGAACAACTCACTGAACAAATCCTCCAGCAACAAGAGGAAATTGCAGCCGACGCAGCTGCGCTGGATGAAGAAGTTGAGGAATCAGCGGACTTGACAGAACCGGAGGCTGAACCAGTTCAGCTGGCAGAACTTCCCGAGGATGTTGTCGAGGACCTGCAGGATGGTGACCTGGAGAATGCAGCAGAAAATGCCGAGGAAGCTGCTGAACAACTAGAGGACGCCGCTGAGCAGATCGAAGATGGCGAACAGCCTTCTCAGGATCCGACAGCCGATATGCCTGAGACAGGTGACGATCCAGAACCGGGTGATGACCCAGAACCGGGCGACGATCCAGAACCGGGCGATGACCCAGAGCCGGGCGATGACCCAGAACCAGGCGACGATCCAGAACCGGGCGATGACCCAGAACCGGGTGACGATCCCGAACCGGGTGATGATCCAGAACCGGGTGACGATCCAGAACCGGGCGATGACCCAGAACCAGGCGACGATCCCGAACCGGGTGATGATCCAGAACCGGGTGATGATCCAGAACCGGGTGACGATCCAGAACCGGGTGACGATCCAGAACCGGGTGATGATCCAGAACCGGGTGACGATCCAGAACCGGGTGATGATCCAGAACCGGGTGACGATCCAGAACCGGGCGACGATCCAGAACCGGGTGACGATCCAGAGGCGGGTGATGATCCAGAGGCGGGTGATGATCCAGAGGCGGGTGATGATCCAGAGGCGGGTGATGATCCAGAGGCAGCGTTGGAGAATCCGCTGGCCCAGGAAGTCCAGGAATTGGCTGACCGCCAGCAAGACGTCGCTGAGCAACTGGAAGCCCTGTCTGAGGGCAACCTGGAAGAGGCGATCGAGTTACTGCAAGAAGCGATTGCCGAGCAGGCAGAAGAGCTTGCTGAGGAGGTTGCCAACCTGGACCAGCAGTCGGAAGCGATGGCCCAGACGCAACCTGCCAAAGAAGCGGTTGACATGGCTACGGAACAATCTGCCGAGGCATCCGATCAAGCTGCTGAAGCCGAGGAACAGCTGGCTCAGCTGACGCCGGAAGCTCCGATGCCTGCCGACGGTGACATGCCGGAAGCCGGAGACATGCCGGAAGCCGGAGACACGCCGGAGCCTGGCGATACGCCCGAACCTGGCGACACGCCGGAGCCTGGCGACACGCCCGAGCCTGGCGACACGCCCGAGCCTGGCGACATGCCTGAGGCTGGCGCAGGGGAGCCGATGCCCTTGAGTCCGGCAGAGGTGCAGGAGGCCTTGAGTGAGGCTCAGCAAGCCCAGGAACAGGCCGCCGAAGAATTGGAGAATACAGCAGATTCGCTGACCCAATTCAGCCTGCAGCTGAGTCAACAACTTGCCAACATGGAGGCTTTGCCCGAGGGCCAGCAGCTACCGGCGGAAGCGGATCCGTTGTTGGAGGCATTCAATGAGGCAGCTGAAGCAGCTGAAGAACTCTCGAATGCGGAAAACCCGATGGGCGAGCCGATTGATGCGGAGGCGGCGGCGGAGGCGGCAGCTGCAGCGGCCGAAGCGTTGGCCGATGCCGCACTGCAGGCTGCCCAGGAGGCAGGTGTGCCGAGCGAAGCAGTCCAGCCAGGCAACCAGCCGCCGAGTAATCAGCAGGCGAACCAACCTTCTCAGCCTTCCCAGCAGCCATCCAATGCACCTGCTCAGGAAGCGGCCTTGGGCCAGGGAGAGCAGGGACGGCAGGGTGGAACGCTCGACAACAAGACGCAGCAGTTGTTGAGGAAGTACCAGATTTCACGCAGTGACTGGTTGCGACTTCCAGGCCGGCTGAAGAATCAGATCATGCAGGCGGATGCCCGCAGTGTGCCGGAAGAGTACCGGGATCTCGTCCGTCGATATTTCAGTGAACTTGCTCGTAAAGGAGCATCAACTGCGACGGAGAAGTAAAGCCGTGATCAGTTGATTCCAGGTTACCATGCGAATCCTTGTTGTCCTTGTCTGCTGCGGCATGATACTCGCGCCGGCGCATCGCGTTTCAGCTGACGACGAATCCGAGGCCTTGTTGAAGTACAAGGAGCCGATCGACGTGTCCGTCGACAAGGCACTTGATTACCTTTCTCAGCAACAGGCGGAGAACGGTTCTTTTCCTGGCCAGTACGGGCAGACAACAGCCATGGCCGCACTGGCTGGCATGGCGTTTCTTTCCAAGGGGTACACGCCCGGGCTGGGTCCTTACGGGGAGAATATCGACCTCAGTATCGACTTTGTGCTCGCCAACGAGAAGATCAAGGATGGCAAGAAAACCGGTTACCTGTTGCATTCCGCCCAGGGCAAGATGTATGCCCATTGTATTTCCACCTTGTTCCTGTCCGAGGTGTCGGGGATGGTCGATCCTGAGCGGCAGGAGAAGATTGATGACATCTTGCCGCGAGCACTGGCGCTGATTCTGACCGCCCAGGATGTTGCCAAGGAGACGCGTTTCCAGGGTGGCTGGCGATACGAGCCACACAGCCGGGATGCTGACCTCTCACTGACTGGTTGGGCAGTGATGGCTTTGCGATCGAGCCGATTGAACGGAGCAGCTATACCGAACGATGCGATCGGCAAGGCGGTCGACTTTATTATGCGTTGCCAACCCAGCGGCTCACGCGGTGAGGGTGGATTCAGTTACCAGCCAGGCCAGGGTGGCAAGCCAGCTATGACTGGAGTCGGCATTCTCTGCTTGATGCTCTGTGGCCGGCACAACGATCCAATTCTTCCCCGAGCGGGCGACTATCTGATTCAGCAGAATGTCAATCGCACCTGGGGCGGCAGTCATTTCTTCTATGGCATCTACTATTGCAGCCAGGCGAATTTCCAGTTGGGTGGCAAGTACTGGGACACCTGGGCCGTCGGCATGTACGAGAATGCGCTGCAGCATCAGCAGCCGAACGGTTCCTGGGGTGATCCCTACAAGTCTGCCATGACCGTCCTGGCATTGACTGTCTCTTACCGGCAACTGCCGGTCTACCAGCGTTAATCACCCGCTCGCCAGCTTATGTCACCCGGCAAGAACCCGATGGTTATTCGCCGCAGGCGAAAACCGC
>Ga0302123_10001613_pt1 | contig 15966 bp, 8 predicted proteins | sample CB21_321_MG_FD_203109 | JGI IMG/M metagenome (GOLD analysis project Ga0302123, IMG submission 203109) | Marine microbial communities from Western Arctic Ocean, Canada - CB21_32.1 | ecosystem: Environmental > Aquatic > Marine > Oceanic | place: Canada: Western Arctic Ocean | collected 2017-09-28 | reverse complement strand
GCGACGCGCACGGCAACGCCGTCCGCATCGCGCAGACTGGCCAGACGCTGGAGGGCGCCAAGCCGAATTGGACGATCCACAATTACATTCGCTGGTCGGAAGACGGCGGCCGCAGTTGGCCGCGGGTGGATTGTCCCCAGGCATGGCGCGGGAGCGAGACGTACGACGGCAAAACGTACGACTTCGGCTGCGGCGAAGGATCACTGGTACGTGCCGCCAACGGCGACCTGGTGGCGGCGCTGCGCACCTGGGCACCGCCGCAGTTCACCGACCACCCGTATTACGTTGACTGCCTGGAAGGAACGGCCGTTTCCATTTCAAGGGACGACGGCGACACGTGGTCACAACAGAAAATGGTTTTCCAAGGGGGACGTCACCACGCCGTGCTGCTGTGCATGCCCAACGACGACCTGGTCATGGTCATCATCCGCCGGATTGATTTCCGCGACGGCAAGATGGTCAGTTATCGGCGCGGGTGCGACGCGGTGATCAGCCGTGATCACGGTGAGACGTGGGATGTCGAGCATTTGTATGTGCTCGACGATTTCCCGCACTGCAGCGGCGACCAGTGGATGCACGGCGCGTGCGGACATATGAGTTCGACGCTGTTGCCCGACGGATCAATCCTCACCGGCTACGGCAACGTCTCCGCTGGCGGCGTGCTGATCCGCTGGAGACCTTGAAGAAACAGCCCTTCCCCTACAGCTTGCTTGCCGCTTGCTCTTGATAATGGCGGTCGACCTCCTTGGTCGACAGTGCCCGACTGTAAATCCTGACGTCATCGAGCATGAATGACCAGGGCTTCTCGATCTCGCCGTCGCTCGGAAGCGGTGGCCTGAAAAAAAAGTTCCCGCCCTGGGCCACGGGGTGGACCATCGGTCGCTGGTCGACCAACTTGCCATCGAGGTAGAAGTTCATGTTTTGCCGATCATACACGGCGACGACATGGTGCCACTGCTCAAGGCCATGTTCGGCACCACAGTGGTTCGAGCCACCGTCGATGTAGAACCAAACATGACTGGTGAAACTGAGCAAATAGCTGTTGAATCCTTTGCCTACAACGCCGATCTCGTGTACTTCCGGCAGTCTCTCGGGACGCACCCACATCTCGATCGTCAGGTGGGAGCGAAGATCGAAGTCAGGGCCATTGCCGAAGTCCACGCTGGCGTCCATCGAATCGAAATTCAAGGCAAAACCTTTGTCGGGTCCGAGCTCGACGTAACGGGCACCTTTGTTTTTCCCGTGATTGTTCCGCCCGCTGGAATCGACCACCTTCTCCCCGCTGCCTTCCTCGAACGTGTACTGCCCAACCAGGATTCCGGCCGGCGGCGGCATGCCTGCTGTCCAGGCCGTTGGCTGGGGTGTGGGTGTGGGTGCCGCGGCCGCGATCGGCAGGGCTGACACCGACGACAGCGGGAGGATGACACGGAACCCGCGGTCGTACCAGGCATTTCCAGGTGCGATATTTAACCGCGATACGCTGCCCAGCGCAGTGGAGTAGAACCATGCGGGCGTGCGTTCAAGCGACCTGCACGGGCCGGTGCTCCACGATCCGCCGCGGAGCGGCTTGGTTTGCGAGTGCGGGTCACGCCGAATCGATTCGTCGGCGGGGGTGTCTTCGTATCCGTAAATATAGTCGTCGGCGCACCACTCCCAGACGTTACCGTGCACATCGTAGAGCCCCCACGGGTTGGGCAGTTTTGTCGCGACCGGGTGTGTGTGGTGGTCGGCGGCCATGTCCACCCAGGCGTACTTGGGTATGTCAGCCAGATCGTCGCCGAAGGAAAATTTAGTCGTCGTGCCGGCGCGGCAGGCGTATTCCCACTGCGCTTCGCCGGGCAGCGCGAGCCCCGCCCATTGGCAGAACGCTTTCGCGTTGTGCCAACTCACGTACACGACGGGGTACTCGTCAGCGTCGGACATGACGCTCTTGCTGCGCATGTGGCGCAGGTACAGGTCGTATGCGGGATCTACGTCGGCTTCGCCGTCGTAGTCGGGCCTGGCCTCCATAAACCGGCGGTACTGGCCGTTGGTGACTTCGGTCTTGCCGATGTAGAACGGGCGGGTGACCGTCACTTGCCGCGCGGGCTTGGGCGAGGAGGACGCGTTGGGATCATCGGTGCCTATCGTGAACGTGCCGGCGGGCATGAGTATCAACTCAATGCCGGTTTTCTCGTGAATGACGCGGTCCGCGTACCCGGCGGGGCCCGGCTTGGCACTGTCAGCAGCAACGCAGCCGCCCGGTATCTTCAACTCGTCAGCAACCGCCGCGCCGCCCCACGCAACTGTCAACAGAACCGCGAACAGGTAACCGTGAACAACGAACCTCATTTCACCACCTCCAACTTCAGCGCGACAATACCCCGCGGGGCGACATCCGTCGTGCCACCGATGATGCCGCCATTGATTTGCTCTACCGGCGTCGCGCCATGCTCGACGGTCCATTGCGTTAACTGCAGTTTCGTCGCTTCGTCGAAGCCGGCGATTTCCGCCACGTCCTTCTTCCAGGTGAACTGGTGAGGCTGGTCCTCGTAGTTGAAGAAAAAGATGCCGACGCTGCCATCGTGCGCCCGCCACGCGGTGCCTTCCACCGCCAGGACGGTGAACGGCCCGTCGCCCCCCTTCTTCGTGATCGTGGGCAGGTCACCGGTGACCACCGGCGGCCGAAGCATTTGACCGTAACCTAAATAAGGTCTCGCAAATTCGTGATGGCAGCGCAGCAGGTCGTGTTGCCATTGTGCGGCCTCGGGCAGCGCGCCGCCTTTGTGATAACCCCACGTGCCGGACACCGAGTTCATGTGACCGCGCAACCACTGTCGCCCCACAGGCACCGGTCCCTCCTCCATCCAGTGCATGCCACCGAACAGTTGCGTGTAGTCGTGATAGACCGCCTGCCAGACAGGCGCGTCGTACGGGTACGTGCTCGTGTAATGCGCATCGAGCACGTCAAGGGCGAACTCGCCGGGGTCCTCGCCGCAGAGCATCGCCTCGGGATCGAACTCGCGGACGGTGTCCCGGACCTGTTTGTAAAGACCCCAGACACCGCGTGCCCAGTAGTCGCCGCCGCCCAACGCGTGACCGTGTCCCGGATTGTGGCAGTCGTTCATGTGATTCGTGAAGTAGTCGAAGTAGACGCCGCCGGTGCGATAACGCTTCACGTGCTCCATCGAGACGCTGGTAAGCTTGTCGCGCCAGATCTGCGAGGCCGGGCACATGGCGACGTTCTCTTCGGCCGGTGAAAGTTCGGCCCAGAGCACACTCTCGCCATCCTCCCCGATCATCGCACCTTTTTCCTTTGCGCCGCTGAGTTGGTAGCTATCCGTGCCCGCGTTCCACATCCAGCCGATGACGTAAGGAATGACGCGTCCGCCCCGTGCACGCAGCTTCTGATTGATCTTTTGATAGTTCACCGACCCGCAACGCGGCGGAAAGTAGTCTACATTCACGTCGTGCTGGTAGGGTTGGCCGTAGTATCCGTAATCGTGCGTAGCGGTATTGGGGAAGTCGAACAGGTCGCGCTTGATAAATTCACGTTGCTGATCATGATAATCGCCCAGGTGGCCGCACGCCCAGTAATCCAGGTTCAGGAGCCATTTGGGATAGTCCTTGCGCTGATACATCGGCCCCTTGGCGCACCACGGTGCCGTGACGGCCCACTTGCGATAGATGCACGCGACGTCGAACCAATCGCCCTCGAACGGCCCGATCACACAATCCCCGGGTGATTCGTACTGCCGGACAGGGGCATCGCTTCCCCAGTCGAGCACGGGATGCGAAATGTCATAGGTGAGTGTTTGCGCCTGGGCGTTCGCCGACCATTGCGTGTCCTTCCACGCAGCCGTCGGGTCGTGCTCACCGATGTACAAACCCCGGTCGTCGCCCAGCAGCGCAGTGAATTGCATGTAATATTCGATGCAGTAGCGGTAGTTCTCCGCCTTGCCCGTGATCAGCGGTGTCGGGCTGGTGTACCCGGTGCGCCTTGCGAGCAGCAGCCGGTCATCGGCCGCGTTCGTTGACAACGGCCGAATCCCATCGATCACGGGAAAGACGACATCGCGCAGGCCAACGCCTTCTTTGACCGCCTCCACGCTGATACGCGACCGCAACAGCGCGCCATCATCGTCGAGCCTGGCGGTGACAGTCACGCGCACGTCACCGGTCCAGGTAAACGTCAGCAAACCACCGCGCGTGGCGATCTTGCACGGCAGGTCAGTGTTGCTGACGGTTTGACCATCTTTGAGTTTCACACGCCACCACGTGGGCAATTCCCGACCGGCGTCGAGCAATGACTTGCCATTCACGAGGTCGTCAATGGCGATCAGCCCGCCGCCCTCCTCTGGCGGTGCCCAGCGGTAGACCACCGTATCGCTACTCAAAGTCGGGCCGAGAGCCGCTTGCACCTCTACCGTCCCCCAGCCACAGAGTCCGAGGATCACGCACAAGGCGAAGATAGTACTGTACGTAACACGTGATTTTTTTTCTGTCATGACAAACCTCCCAGTTCCTTATCGTAACGCACAATACCCCCGGTGGCCAATCACACTGCAAGTTTCCGTGGCTTAAGAACTCAACCCGTTCCGGTGTGATTGTTACTCCATCCTACGATCATCGAGGCACCCCACCCCACGCACATGCCTGAAACCAACAGCGGCACGAACAATCCAGCCGCAGGCCGACTTTGTTGCAGCCTGATTTAAGCTGATCGGAGCTCAATGCGAACTTGATCAAGCCATCCCCTTGGAGAGTTATGATTACACTCTTAACTCTGGCTTGATCGAAGGCGTGGGCTATCTTGTCTGACCAACTGCAAGTCATCTGTTGTCGACAACCGGAGCAAGGTAATGCACAGGAATCATCTGGATATAGAGACTCTGCTGAAGCAGCACGACATGGTCTATGAGGCTGCGCCGCTGGAGTGGGAGCAAGGTTTTTTGCTTGGCAACGGCAACCTTGGGGCCGTGATATGGGGCGACGGCGCCCCAACCCATTTCACGCTCAACAGGATGGATGCCTGGGATCAACGCAACAACCTGGACTTTGGACCCGATGGCAACTACCGGTCCCTGAGGAAGCTTCTCGACGATGGGCAGATCGAGAAAGCGGCAGGGCTCTACAATACGCGCCAGGAAATCCCCTACCCGACCTGTGTTTTTATCGGCGGCATACGGCTCGAATTCGGCTCGGAGCCAAAGGCCTTTGAAGGTAGGCTAAGCCTGTTTGATGCCACGGCAGCGGGGACCGTTTCCCTGGACAATGGCCAAGCCAGGTTCTCCAGCTTTATTCACGCGCAAAAGGACCTTTTGGTACTGGAGGTGGAGCTAGAGGGAGATGCCACATTCAAGTACACGCCCGAGGTTGACTGTCAGATCCTGCACAGTCCCCAGTCACAAGCCCCGGCAGACCATGCAGACACCCTCAAAGCCTGGGGCTATCCCCCAGCCGAGACCGGCAGCGAGGGCGTCCTTTCCTGGCACGTTCAACAGATCCCGGACAGCGGCGCTTACTGCGTTATGTGGGCTATACAGGAAGACCCGCAGGCGCGCCGCTTCACATTATTGCTCTCGGTTGAGCTCTGCCCGGACGGCGATCCACTGGCGGTCGCTAGAGATCGAATGGACGAGGCCCTGAAATCCGGCAGGCAAGCCCTGTACGAGGAGCACAGTTCCTGGTGGCAGGCATACTGGCAAAAATCTGCCCTGACCATCCCCGATTCCAGGCTGGAGAACCTTTACTATGTGGAGATGTACAAGCTCGCCTGCAATACAATCGGCCGGATTCCCGCAACAACACAAGGCGTGTGGATCACCGGCGGCCCGGACTATCATCTCAATCTGAACCTGCAGCAGAGCTACTGGCCGGTTTACACCTCAAACCATCTCGAGCTCGGCAATTCCCTGTACGACGTCTTTTTTGAAATGCTCCCTCGGTTTCAGGAATTCTGTCGTGATTTCTACGGCTGGGATGGGGCCATGGCAAACGGCGCGATCGCTCCCAATGGGGCTTGCGTGCCCTGCACCTTTCAATGGAGCTTCTGGACCGGCAGCGGTCCATGGGTGGCCCACCACTTCTGGTTGCACTACCTCTATTCGCAGGATGAGGTTTTTCTCCGGGACAAGGCCTACCCCTTCATGCGCGAGTTCATGAACTTCTTTGTCGGCTACCTGGAGAAAGGTGAAGATGGGCTATATCATCTTCCCTGGGACTCCTCGCCGGAGTTCGAGTACATGATGGGTTGGGACGTCACCTGTTCGCTCGCCCTGATCCGGTTTCTGGCCGAATCCCTTTTGAAGTCCCAGGACATCCTCGGGCTCAGCGACCCGGACGTCCCAAAGTGGGAAGAGATCCTCAATCACCTGACGCCTTACCCGGAGGACGAGACCGGGCTCCTGATCATGAAAGATACGCCGCTGTCACATTCCCATAGGCACCATTCCCAACTCATGCCCATCCATCCTCTGGGCCTGTTGGACGTCAACGGCACCGAAGAAGAAAGGGACCTGATCAACCGTTCGATCAACACCTGGCTCAGACAGGGATTCGCCGAGTGGATCGGAGAGGTCTGGGCCTGGGCCTCACAAATCGCCTCCCGGATCTACAAGGGCAACATGGCCTGCAGCTTTCTCGACCGTTACGCAGATGCTTTCCCGAGTGAAAACAGCCTGAACATGAACAACGATGAAAAGGAATACGGCCAGGGCGGCTTCTTCTTCTTGCACGGCTCCGAGTCGACAGCTCCAGATGGATGGCCCGATCGATGGCCCAGGGAGTTGAGCCTCAACGGCAGCTTGGGCGCTGCTGCGGCCGTGTTGGAAATGCTTCTTCAGAGCTGGACGGGCATCGTGCGGGTCTTTCCCGCCGTGCCCGATCGATGGCACAATGCCTGGTTCGAAAACCTGCGGGCTGAAGGCGCCTTTATCGTGTCCGCTCAGCTCTCGGACCAACAAGTCACCTTTATCGACATCACATCCGAGGTCGGCGGTACGTGTCGTGTCCACAACCCCTGGCCCGCGCGTGCGACTGTCACCAACCTCGCGACGGAAGACACCCGTTTGCTTGAAGGGCAGACGCTCGAGATCTCCACACGCAAGGGGGACCGCTTCAGACTATCACCCGAGGCCGCGGAGATCACGGACAACGAAGTTGCTCCTCCGGACTTCAACAGGAGCCCCGATCAATGCAACTGGTTCGGAGTGAAGAAAGCCCCTCGATTCTAGGAGGTGTCGATGACCATGAAGGTCAGGTCGCCAGCCATGTGAAAGATCTCGCTGTCGTTGTTGAGCAGGACTGTCTATTTGCTATTACGTTAGCTGGATATCACATTTTCAAGCCAGTTGCACAAGTCGAATCCACATATTGGGGGAGATTGAAATGACGCCGATTGACTACGGCCGTTCGTTCGTTATCGGTACCGGTGCTTCCAACGAGTGCCGGTTCTGGATTGAGTCGCGCCTGCGCTTCATAGACGAACACGGGATTGTAGAAGAATACCTGCAAGGTGGCTCCTGCAAGTCGGAGTACACGTTTGTAGCTGCCGATCTTTTTCAGCCGGACAACTACGATTTTCTGCCCGTATTCGGCCCTGAACTCGGTATCTATTTCAGACGCAAGGCGTATCGAAATGAAAACTACAAGAGCTACGTGCCCAACAATGAAATGTTTGGCGGTGTCACCAAACATCTTGTCGAGGCAGGGCATGCACGCGAGTTGGTGACCAACGAGGAGGTGCGGGAGGCCACTTACCGGATGTCACCGATCGTGGCGCAGATCGAGATCGCCAACCCCGATACTGGATTACGCGCCATCATGGAGTGTCCGATCAAAACCATGAACACGGAAAAAGGAGGGGACCACTATCAGGTAGACAGCGGCCCCCTGATCTTTCCGGACTTGAGCCAGCGAGTGAAGCGTCGGGTCGAGTTGCTATCGCTGGCTTTCGTTGCGTTCAATGCTCCCCATTTCGCCGATTTCGTCCTGGAAAAACCGACAGAGATCACCCCAGATTCAGGCGAAGCCAGCTGCCAGGTCCATCACTTTTCCGAGTTGATATCGTTGGGAAGTGTGAATAGGCTATTCGCGCTATGAGGGTAGTCAGACCCTGAAAATTTGCGAGGTTGAGCAAATCCCGGCCGGCGAGGAGCATTCAATCTTCGAGATAAGGTTGTATCTGGATGAAGTTGATCGCAAGCTCCTGCCCGATCGGGCCGATCGGACCAGCATCCCAATCGGAGATGACCAGCTTTGCGTCCTCGGTTTTCGCACGGAACACCATGCGTTGGTACGTCATGTAAAGCGTGTCACGGGCGGGATCGCTGTTGACCACTTCCCGGAATCCTTTCTCGGGAAGAACTGTAACGCCGTCAACTACTACGCTGATATTATTTGTCTTCCTGACCCCCTTCCTTTGCGAAAGGTCCGTATAGTCACTGACCAGCATCCTTATCGAGTACAGCCTCCCGGGCGTCAGATTCCTGATCTGTTGTGATACGCGATTGGGCGCCTTGGCGCTTCTCCTGGTGATGAGGAAATGGTTGCCCTCACCTGTGGACTTGTACCTGCCTTGAAGTTTACCGTACCCTTGCGCCTGGCCGGCAACGATAGTTCCTTCTTCGGCCGGCTCAAAGTCCCATCCGGTAAGCCCTTCGTCGAAGTCGGGGTTCTCGATGTGAGGCAGAATATACGGATCCGCCGACAGCCAGTCCTTTTTCCCCTCGATACAGTAGTGACGATTGAGCTTTGCAGACCACCGCACCATTTCTTCATCGGCATAGGCTGTGTGGTACCACGATATGCCGTAGATACCGAGGAAGACCGGGTCATTCGCGATCAGGTTCATTTGCATTTCCAGGAACACCTTGTAGTCCACCTGAGGATTGATATCCAGGTTCAGATGCGGGATGGATATGAATCCCAGATTCATGATCAATTGCCTCTGGCACCCCGGGAAGGTCTTCTGATAGTTGATCAGATGCTGCTTCAGGGCACTGTCGATATAACTCAGCGCGTCCTTCTCCGTAGGCGATTCCGGGAGGTAACGTTCTTCAGCCCACCTGTAACCCGCTTCCAAGACCGTCCTCAGAAAAGTCTTGGTTCGTTCGGATTGAACCATGCTGCCGTAGGTAAAAGGATAGAAGACCCTGTTTCTAAACTTCGATTCCTCACTCAGCCTCTTGACGGCTTCGATGAAGGCGGGGAATTCCTCCGCAGTTGGGACATGACCACCGAACTCACTCATCAGGGTGCCGTAGTAGTCGTCGGGTTCGAAACCATAATTCGGCCATTCGGAAGTCGTCCATTCCGTGTAAACGTCGTCAGCCGAGAGAGGTTGGTATTTTGTCGTCAACCAGGAAGTAAAAGAAGCGGCGAGCACCTTCTTTCCCTGTTTTCTCCAGTCCTGAATAGGGTCAGCGTTTTCAGGTCTTGGTTTACCCCTCTCCAGAATTACGTTGACGTTTTCGACCAGGTCAATGTTTTCGATGAACGCCCAGTCGTAGGGGCCGTAGCTCTCAACCCATGGAGTGGATTTGTCGGCTCGTGTGCCACAGTCGTAACCCAACCCCGTATAAATAAGTTCAGGGATGGCGCGAACAACCAGGGATGACGGACGCGATACACCTTCGCTGCGGACAGTAAGCTGATAGGTACCCGCCGGCAGCAGCCGCATGAATTCCAAAGTTCCGCCCTTTTCAATGCCGTGCAGGATCCCCGCCTCCCCCTCCGGCGCGGGATCGATCGACAAGGCCAGGTTGTCGCGGCCTTTGGCCGCCGATTCCACGGAGATAAAGACCCATCCGTCGCGCGGATTTGTGAAAACGTAATCCTTGGCCGCTTCCTGCTGGGGGGGCGGAACATTGAGAAGTTCTACAACCAGGTTATTCAGTGTGTTGACGTTGGCGCCGGCCGTGCCTGCGCCATGTTCTCCGGAACCGTCTTCAAACGTGGCTTGGACAATTGACTCGTTTTCCGACAAACAGCCGAGTGGACCAAAATAAAGAACCACAAGGATGGCGGGCACGAGGGCCACTGGCGTTATTATTCGATGCAAAACAGACTCCTTTTCTTTTGGGAACTTCTCATCACGGCATGTGCTTGAGAGATTCGTTGAATCGCGACAAGATCAACGGACAGGAGCAGAAGGCCCTGGGAAACGAACTGCCGTTACTCGGCACAGCACACCGGTCATATTTCTACCACTCTATCTGCTGATCAGCTATGAAACGTGTTCTGTTCCGCCACCTTGTTTCACTTTCCCGGTAATGGTCGCGCCGAAAAAGCGGCACATTCACACCGGGCGGATCGACGTCGACACAGGTGTTACCCTTGAGCAATACACGGTAAGAACGTTTTTCCACGTTGATCCGATCACAACTCTCTGTTATCGGGAAGACAAGCGAAACGAGATCGCCAGGGACAACCTTGCCGACTACCGCATAGCGACCGTCAAACTTGAGATTGCAGTCACCGGAATTGACTGTGCACTTCGTTTCCCCCGGCTGCACCCATTCGGGGATCCTGACAGAAAGCTCCACCGGCTCCTTCACCTTGACATCGACCTGACCCTTGTAAGGGATGTGGCTGTTCACGTCGGCCCACCTGGAACCACGGTTCAGGCACAGGTTGACCCGTAACTTTCCCGCTTCATGCGTTATCATATTCTCCCAGACATAGTAGATCGTCCGGGTCGCGTTGGCGGTGCAACAATGGCCAATCCCATTCAGATAACTACCCATATAGATCGTTCCACCAGGCAATTGATCGTTCACCCCCAGTGTACTGACAAAAGCGCCGATGTTTCTCTCTGCCACCCTGTCGGTGCAGTGATGAGGGGGGATCTCAGTCGGGAACTCGGTCTCCGGCATCCTCTCCGACAGCCAGTTCAACCTGTCTACCCTTTTTAACTGTCCCTCGACAAATAAATTGCGGACCCATCTGTCCGCCATGTCCCAGTAATCGCCGGTACCATTCCTGCTCAGTTTTACTGCCAGAGCGATCATGTCGGCAAGCTCACATATTTCAAGGGACGTCGCGAACGCAACATCCAGCCACTCGGGGAAACATCCCAGGATTGTGTCCCCCTGTGTCATCCCGTATCGGAATCCCCGGTGCGCGAAATCAACCGCTTCCTGATCACCACTGATTGTCCCGTAATCCAGAAGAGCTACCAGAAGTCCTGTGTGACCATGGAAATGGACACCTGAACGGCCGTGGAAATGGACATGGGAAGCACCCGGATACTCCTCCAGAAACTGGCCATCGGGACCGTAATAGTCAAAATCCTCCATGACCCAGAGGGCTAATTTTCCGGCCAGATCAAGAGCGGGCTCATATTTCGCGCACCTGGCATAGTTCGCCAACCCCTGGATACACGATTTGTGACTCAGCGCTGACGGTCTGTCAGTACCAGGGTTCTGGGCATCCGTTACGGGCAGGTGGGCCTTCTTTCCATCTACCACCGCCAGGTTCTCAAACCCATCAACCAGTTTCCTGCCGGCATTCTTCCACTGGGGATCTTCGGTAAGCAGATGATAGAGGGTCATCACCCCCAGTGCTCTGCCGCTAAGAAACGGGCAGACGTAATGGTCACCTTGCGAGTCCTCACCGTTGCACCAGGGCGCATATTTTTTGAAGTCCCAGACACACCATGGCCGGCCGATCTTGGGGGCATAGAGCAAGCCATTTGGCCCCTGCATCTGCCTTAAAACTTCCAGCCACCGTTGCTCGATGTGTTGATCCTGGTCACTCCCAGAAATCAGCCTCAACAACGGCAATGACTCCGCAAACTTCGCCAGGATCGTCATGTCTGCTGGATCGCTGTGCCACATAATGGGCTTTTTATTCGCGTTAAACGACACTTTCCAGTAGATCTCGTAGTCAGCCTCCGGGTCAGTAGGACCGGTAAGGCCATTGACGCCAATACCGGCCATATCCTGCAGGTCCAGCGTATCCGGCGCCATGATCTCATCCGTCTGGCCATGATAGGCGGGCAGTTCAATCTCGGGCTTCGTACTGTTGATATATTTTATTTTCTCCAACACGCACTCCTTCACATTAAGGATGGGGCCTTTGTTTATCGGCCGAAGACAGTGTCGCTTCTCTCGTGGCTGTACAGGAATGACAGCCGACAAGCCTCACGATATCCCCCGCGCTCACTGCGTCAAGAACACATACGAACTTCGCTGCTTACGTTTACTGATGATTTGACTCAGCCCAATTGCCAATCAAGGAATTTCAGCTTCAAAGAGCATCGATTGCCTGTCGCCCACACCCTAACCATCTCAAGTCTTATGCCAAAAAAAAAGTCCTTTTTTATCTCTATGCCCCTTTGCGGTTGCCGATACTGGTACCAAATTGTTTTCACAGGCTATTACTGATGACAAGTTTACACGGCCACCAACGGAGGAGCCGAGGCGGAAATGTCGAATCAGGCTGAGATACAACCCGATGATTCACCATCGGTCACGATAACGGGCATCGTGTTTGCCAACCATGACGCCGATGGAACAAACGACAATCAGGAAAAGGGATTGTCGAACATCTGCGTTTCGGATGGGGCGACCTGCGTCCTTACGGATGTGTCAGGACACTATCGGTTGGAGTCGGGCGCCGGCAGATCCAGTTTCGTCTTTGTGGTTGTCCCCACCGGTTACGAATCATCGACCGGCTTTTACCAGAAAATTCCTGCCGACGCGGCACAATTCACGGCACACTTTGGATTGTCGCCTTCCGCGAAATCCAGAGACCCGGACTTTTCTTTTGTCCAGATCACCGATCTCCATGTGCGGAACGCGTCCGATGCAGAGTTGCTTGTTGCGGATCTCGAGGAGGTACAGCCCCTCAATCCGGCCTTTGTCGTCTCGACCGGTGATGAAATCAATAACGGTCATGGTCGCGCAGCCGGCATGTACGTGCACTACAAGGCGGCGATCGAGGGCTATCCGCTTCCCATCTTCAACGTCGTAGGCAATCACGATCTGCCGATAGAAATTTACGAGGACGTCCTGGGGCCCAGTTACTATGCGTTCGACTATGGCGGCCGACACTTCGTAGTGCTCGACTGTATGTCAGATGTAGACCAGCAACGGGACTGGCTGCGTCACGATCTGGCCCTGCAGCCCGAGGGCATCGAGATATTGGTTTTCCAGCACTATCCGCCGGAAAAGGATCTGTTGGACTTTCTCTCGCAACATAATACCAGGGCAATATTCAGCGGACACTGGCATTCAAGCAAGGTGTCCCATTGCCAGGACATATTGTGCATCAACACGCCACCGTTACGCTATGGCGGCTTTACCATAAGCCCCCGTGGATTCAAAAAGGTATCTTTCCGTAGTGGCGAACTGATCCTCGAGGACCACCTTGGCGGTTGCAGGCAACATTTGACTGTTGTATCACCAACCGACGGCGCCGTTGTTCCGACCGGGAAGATCCAGATCAAAGCGAACGCTTATGACGTTTCTTCGAAGGTTACAACGGTCGAGTACCGGATCGAGAAAGAACCGTGGAAAAGCATGACCCCTGTCGGCACATGGGCCTGGGAAGCGGTGTGGACGGGGAACACCCCCGGGGCCCATGCCATACAGGTAAGGACAAAATTGGAGTCGGGTGAAATCCTCAACGATGCCGCTGCTTTTGAAGTCGTCGATGACCTGTTCGCTCGTCCGCAGCCCGGATCTGACTGGCCGATGTTTCAACGTGGTCCTGCCCGTACAGGCACAACCGGTGATGCCGTCAATCCCCCGTTACATCTGGCCTGGAGCACAACGATTGGCGGCAATGCGCACATTTCTTCACCAGTCGTTGCCGATGGCACAGTCTATATCGGGCTGCAGGATGAGGAGTTGAAGGGGAACGCCGGTGTCTGTGCGCTCGATGCCGGTACCGGCGACATCAAATGGAAATATGAAACCCCGGCTTCGGTAAAAAACAGTGTAGCAGTCCATGAAAATCTTGTTTATGCGATGACCGTCGACGGGGAGGTCTATGCGTTGGACGCGGCAACCGGAGCGGAAAAATGGGAGTATCGCCTGGACAATGCACTGAAACTTCGGGTATATGCTTCTCCCGCTGTGTCTGACGGCGTTGTTTATCTCGGTGTTGCGCCACATTTTGTCGCGTTGGATGCCCGGACCGGAAAGGAAGTGTGGCGGGCAGCATTCACCGAAATGACATCCGTGCTCGGGGATGAATATATGGGCTGCTATTCGTCGCCCTGCATCGGGGAAGAAAAGGTGTATGTCGGTTTTAACCTGGCCACGGGGCTCGTTGCACTCGACAAGCAGACTGGGCACCAGCTCTGGAACAAGATGCACCTGCATAATCCACTTCATGCAACGCCCGCCTTGTGCAACAACATGCTCTACCATCCCGCCTTTGGCGAGCTCCGTGCAATGAAGGCCGATACCGGGGACGAAGTGTGGACCTTCCCGCTGCCAGCCGAGAATCCCTACTTCATCTATTGGACGGTGTCATCGCCGGCGATCGGCGGTTCCAAGGTCTTTGTCGGTTCTCTGGACGGCAGCTTATTTGCTCTGGATGCTTTCTCCGGCGAAAAGATTTGGCACTATCAGACCGGGGAGGCAATGGCTTCTTTCGGTCCTTGCATGAGAGCGGAAAGTCAAGCTACATCTTCACCTGTGTTGTCCGGCGACACCGTGTATTTTGGCTCTGCCGACGGCAGGCTGTACGCTCTGGATGCCGACAGCGGAAAGGAGATGTGGCGTTATGACCTGGGTGTGCCGATTACCTCGTCGGCAGCGATTTCCGGCAACACGGTCTATGTTGCATCATATGATGGAAGCATCTACGCTTTTACGCAGACCGCAATCGCCTGATCGTATTCGACCGGGATTGCCATTTTTTTTCCACTTCCGGCAATCCCGAATCCCTCGGCTCAGGAGATTTCTTCTACTATTTTCCCCATGTATTTCAGGCCCAGCTTCACGCGCTCTCCTTGCAGCGGTGACCACGACTCCAGACAAAAACCCTCCGGGCCGAAACCGATGCCGTAATATCCGGTAAAAACCGCCAACTGAGCAAAATAGGAATCTGCCAGGAAGCCTTCATAACCCGAGGGGGTTCCGTTCCAGTGCATAAACTCAAGCCCGGTTGAATAGGTGCCGCTGGCGGAGTCCGGTTTTTCACGATTCTGATATCCCCCGGCGGCGTATCGTTCCATCATCGGCCAGAGGATGCGATCGGCCTCTTCCCGCCGCCCCAGCTGGTAGAGCGCCTGGATGTAGGAATACGCCATCAACGCCCCGGTACCGCCATTGGCGAATTCCCCGAACCCGTCACTGCCGTCTTCATTGAGGGACGTGCCCATCACGGGGAAATCATCCGGCCCTAAGCTGCCATAGTCGCGCTTGCGCATCGGGATAAGACAGATGGGAAGGCCCAGATCGAAGCGGTCATACTCGACTTCACGCATCTTCGCCTCGAACCTGTCGACAATCGCATTCGCCTCATCCGTAGGCACCAGTCCGTAGATGATGGCGGTGCCGTTGACCCACGGGAACCAGTAGTCATGCAAATCGCCGTCGCGATCCCGCCAGCCGGCAATGATTCCTGTTTCCGGATTAAAGAATTTCTCCATATAACCGGCGCGTATCCGCTCAGCATCGTGTTCGCAGGACTCAGCGCGCTCCGGGCGGTTGGCCAGCCGCTCCAGATCGGCAAGACAGTTCAGCGCCCGATAGGTCAGCGCCGAAGAATAGGCGTCGTTGTGGCCGAAGTTCATCTGGTCGGCAATATTCGAGTGCGGCGAGCAGCAGCTGTCGGACGGGGTGCCCGGCTTGGTGGACTCAGGAAAACCATCGCCGTCGCGATCCTGTTCCTTTATGTGAGCGGCGTAGCCTTCGAGTAAAGGAAGCCAGCGTCCTAACAATTCGAGGTCGCCCGTCACCCGTATAACCTCCCAGGCGGTGATCAGAAAACAGGGATACGAATCGAGAAAAATCCATGGATCATCGG
>Ga0302123_10001606_pt1 | contig 16001 bp, 13 predicted proteins | sample CB21_321_MG_FD_203109 | JGI IMG/M metagenome (GOLD analysis project Ga0302123, IMG submission 203109) | Marine microbial communities from Western Arctic Ocean, Canada - CB21_32.1 | ecosystem: Environmental > Aquatic > Marine > Oceanic | place: Canada: Western Arctic Ocean | collected 2017-09-28 | reverse complement strand
AGCAATAGGCGCCTTGGCCCATCGTCCATGAATTCCCATTGGAGCCTCCCGGCTGAAACCACCGGGAGGATAGCGCGATGGTCGACAAACAGCCAGGGACAATCGCCCCGATTAAATCGACAGCCCCAAGCCCGGTGGCGATACTTCAACAGTCCCCTAATAGTGCTGGGGGCTCGCTACGCTCGGTGGCCAGCCACCCGATCCCACTCTTTAAGTTGACGGAGCCGTAGCCCGATTTCTCCGAAATCGGGACCAGACGACACCGCAACCTGCCGGCACATCGACCGCCGCTCAGTCTTCCCCGTTCCAGGGTTGCGGATTTCGGAGATATCCGCCTACGGCTTCGCTCGGGACCAGTGCACAGCCTCGGCAGGCGTCAGCGCTAACCGGCTCGGCGCTGGCGGCGACGAAGTTCGCTGAAGAGCCGTCCGAACGGGCGGGGCTGCTGACGTTCGGTCTGAGCTTCCACGGGCGAATGCAGGTCCTCAATGTCAGACGGTGCTGAATCGAATCGAAACGCCGTCGCACCAGGGTTCTCAGGCTGCACGATGTCAAATGCGTCGTGCTCGAACGCCGTTCCGTCGTCCTCAATCGGCACATCATCAACGAGTACGGCTCCATATCCGCCGTCATCCGTTGCTTCGTCATCAACCGATTGGCTCGCTGCCCGAATCTGCGCCTGAGTGTCCAGGCACATATCGAGAATCGCCGCTCCGATCTCATCTTCCATCTCGGACTGGCCGTGCGAGACTGTCTGCACAAGTTCGGCTTCGATATCCAGCATGGATCGGTCACGAGCCGGCTGTTCTGAATGCTCATTGCCACTGAGTTCATTCAGCAGTGGCACGATCGCGTCGATCCGACTGTCCGGCCGGACGGCCATCGCATCGTCGTTGCACGCCGCAATCATATATTCACTCGCGTCCGCAGCCGCATCGGACATCGGAACGCTCTGCTGCGCATCAGCACCGGCATCGACGTTGTGCCGCTCATCGGTCGCCGCCGCGATGCTACTAAAGGGCTCCGCTGTGACAGTGTCTGCCGGCGCCGGAGCATTCGGGCTGATCTCATGATCGCTCGCGTCAGCACTGGCCTGAGAGTATTGCGCCTCGTTGGGCGCGACCTCATGTCGACGACTGCCCACAAGGTTCCAGATAATCCCGGTCGATTGCGGTTCTGCGATAGCGGAGTAGTGATCGATGACGACTTCCTCCTCGAACTCGTCTGCGTCGTCGAAGCCATCCACCACCGCCTCCAGAGCATCTGTGGAATCGGCACTCGCGACGGATCCCTCTGTGTGATCAATGTCAAACGCGTGCGTCGGCTCACTCACGGCAGTCTCATCCACTGCCGTTGATTCCGAATGGGACGAATCAAATCCGAACTCAAATTCGATTGTTGCCGCTTCCGCCACAGCAGGCTGTTCGGAAGAGGCCGCTGCGTCTTCGCCGTCCGCATCCGCCTGGACATGGTCTTCGTCAGAGGCCACAGCGAGAACGTCCGCTGGGGTCGCTGGCGTCGTCTCGTCTGCAATGCTCACTTCGTTTTCAGACTCAGTCGATGTGCCGGATTCGAGCGACAAGTCGCTGCTTGCGTCTGCGGATTCGGTTGCCAACTCAGTCGATGATTCATCAGCCGATCCAGAATCATCAACCTGACAGTCACTGGCTTCGAACTCACATCCCCTGGCGGTAATTTCAAAACACAGGCCTTGCAGATCCTCGAAAGCGTCCTCCGCCTCAGCGTTGTCACACGGTTCCGCCGAATCCTCTTCTTCAGTTGCCTCATCGTGTGGCTCGTGTTGCTCCGCAGTGATCGCTTCCGGCGTCGCTTCGTTGCTCACAATTTCCTCGACCGTTGCATCTGCTGCCAGTGGCGCATCTGCAACCAGCGGCCCGCCAAATTCAATCACCGCGGCCGGAGCCGAGGGAGCAATTGGTACCCAGGACCCGGTGACGGGTGCATCATGCTGTGCGTCGTCTGAGCCAAGTTCAGTTGCGACGAGTTCTGACAAATCGTCGGCCAGCGATTCGGGCTCACCCAGTTCGATCGTCACGCGAGGTGGAGCATCCAGGTTCTCGGAAGCCGCCATGTCGGTCTCCGGCATCTGCGGATCTTCCTCCTCGTTTTCGTCGTCGTCCTGCCATCCCACGACTGTTTCCCCGGTCGACACATCGTTCCAGTGGAGCGGCAACTGCTTAAGATCCTCGAGTGCATCACAAACCGTCTGACGCGCGACTGGTTGTTGATCCGAAGCGAATGCCAGCAGCAGGCTGTGATCCGCAAGTTGATTCAGGCAGCGCGGCACTCCATCACTGGCCCGAGTGATGACGTCGACGGCTTCCGGGATGAATACGGCGTCGAGCGAAGCACCGGCCCACGCCACCCGGTGGGCGAGGTAGTCATGCGATTCGGTCAATGTCAGGGATTCGAGGTAGACCTGATTACTGATGCGCTGATTGAGAGCGTCAAAACTGCGACTGGTGAGCCGTTCTTCAAGTTCCGGCTGCGCACTGAGGATCACGCGGACCAGCGACGAACCATCGTGAGCAACATCAGCCAGGGTGCGGACTTCTTCGAGAAGTTCGTCAGCGAACAGGTGAGCCTCATCGATGACCAGGACAATTGCCTCTTTCGCGGGGCGGATGCTGAGCAGCCGGGAACGCAGATCGAGCCGCAGTTCTGCTTCGTCCTTGCGGCTGTACTCGTCGCCCATCTCGAACAGAATGGCCTGCAGCAGCGATCGTCGCGTCGGGAAGTTTGCGTTGCCGAGGTACACAACCTCGAATCGCTGTGGCGTTTCGCTCACCAGGTGCTGGCACAGCAGAGTTTTTCCCATGCCGGCCGGAGCGGAGAGGATTCCGATTCCCTGCCCTCGTTCGAAACACACGATGAGTTCGTCAAGTGCCGCCTGCACGGACTCGCACGAGAAAAAGCAGCCCGGATCGGGTGTCGCGGAGAAAGGACGACGCTGCATGCCAAAGAAGGATTCGTACATTCGAGGCCTCACGGTCTGCCGGATGGGGACCACGAACCGTGCGCGCAAGTGTGTGCGCACGATCTGCTCAAGCATGTATCGAACCGTTACAACCGAGATCTTGAGAGGAAGCCCTACAACGAGACCTGAATTAATGTGATCAGTTATGACTATTTACATTCACAATCAGCCACATTTGCATCCAGCGGCAGGCCATCCGCGACGTAGAGTTACACCTCTGAGTGCCTGGCCGACCATCGGCGGCGGCAGACGGCGGGTTCGGAATTGAGTTCCGCTTCGGGATTGTGTCAAATGGGTCGCTTCGGGTCGGAGTCTCCGGCCTTGGACAATCGCATATCTTTCGGGCCTCTTCCCCGATGAGCCGTTCGGCAACTCTCGACAGGCTGAAAAGCCGCATCCCCATCATTGCTCCCTCGATGCTGAAGTGTGACTTCGGCAATCTGCATCGGGAGATCGAGCTGTTGGACGCTGCCGATGTCGGCATCCTGCATCTGGACGTGATGGACGGGGACTTTGTGCCGAATCTCTCGTACGGCCCGATGGTGATCGAATGTCTGCGTCCCATGACGCGAGACGTGTTTGACGCGCACCTCATGATTTCCGAGCCGGACCGGTATCTCGACGAGTATCTGAAAGCTGGCTGCGATTGCATCACCTTTCATGTCGAAGCGATTCCTGATGCCGGGCCGTTGTTGCGGCGTATCCGCGAAGCAGATGTTGTTGCGGGTCTCGCCCTGAACCCGGGAACTCCTGTTTCACAGATCGAGCGATTTCTGCCAGATTGCGACTTGGTGCTCGTCATGAGCGTCGAACCGGGTTTCGGCGGTCAGCAGTTCATTCCTGCGGCTCTTGACAAGCTGCAGCAACTCCGCGAGCTGACTTCTCCGGAAACGCTACTCTCGGTCGATGGCGGTGTTGGTCGCGAGACCATCACGCCGTGTGCCGTCGCGGGAGCAGATCTCTTTGTGGCAGGCAGCGCCATTTTTGATCAACCCGATTACCGCACTGCCATTTCCGAGCTGTCGCAGCTCGCCCGATCAAAGTAGTCATCTCGCCAGGCGAAATGCCCGATTCATCGAGCGTCACCCGGCACTCCTATTCCCTCCACGAGTTCCAACCATGTCCACGGTCGTTCTGATTCGACCCGGATGCACTGATTTCGACGAGCAGAAACGCATACAGGGATCACTCAATCTGCCGCTTAGCCCGCGAGGGGAAACGCAGCTTGAGCAGGTCATTGCAGCTCTACAGAACGTCCCGGTCGAGGCGGTCCTGACCGGCCGTTGTGATCCCTGTCGTTCGACTGGCGATGCGCTCGCAGATTCACTCGGTGTGCCCCACAAGGAAAAAGAAGACCTGTGCAACCTCGACCAGGGGTTGTGGCAGGGTATGAGCGTCGATGAGATTCGGCGAAAGTTTCCCCGAGCCTACAAGCAGTGGGAAGACGCACCGGAAACCGTCTGTCCTCCTGAGGGGGAGACGATTCCGGAGGCCGTCGACCGAGTCAGTGCCGTGCTCAGGAAGCCACTCAAGAAGTACGAAACGTTTGCCGTGGTCGCTTCCGAGCCGCTGGCGAGCCTCATAAGCTGTACGCTGCGAGGAGCAACTCCGGATGGACTCAGCGAATCTCTGTTCTGCTGTTGCGAAGATCACCTTGTCGAAGTGATTCACACGAACGGTTCGGCGAAACAACGCAACGGTCACAGCCACGAAATCCCGATCGCCGCGAGCAACGACGACGTCGAGACGCAGCCGCGTTCGGAAACGGTTACATGAGCACCATACGCCCCAACCTGGAATCCTGGCAGGAACACGTGGCACGACCCAAACGCGGTGTTCCCGAGGGTCTGTGGATTCAGTGCCCCGAGTGTGAAGCGACGGTCTATCGCCGCTCGGTCGAAGAAAACCAGTACGTCTGCCCCGACTGCGATCACCACTTCATCGTGCCCGGGAAGGTGCGGATTCAACAGCTACTCGACACAGACAGTTTCGAAGAGTGGTACACGGAACTGCGACCCGCCGATCCGCTCGGATTTGTCGACAAGAAGCCCTACGCCGAGCGTCTGATTGCCGAACAGAAACGCACCGGCCTTAACGAGGCCTGCATCGCCGGTCGCGGGTACATGCGAGGCCGCCCGCTGATTTTCGCGCTGACCGACTCAAACTTCATCATGGGCAGCATGGGTTCTGTCGTTGGTGAGAAACTGACTCGATCCATCGAAGCAGCGACGGAAAAGAAGCTGCCCCTCATTATTCTCAGCGGCTCGGGTGGCGGGGCCCGCATGCATGAGGGAATCCTGTCGCTGATGCAAATGGGAAAAACCTCGGCGGCCCTCGCGAGATTCCGCAAGGCCAACGGGCTGTACATCTCGATCCTGACACACCCGACAATGGGCGGAGTCGCCGCCAGCTTTGCCGCTCTGGGCGACATTATTCTCGCGGAGCCCAAAGCACTGATCGGATTCGCCGGGCCACGCGTCGTCCAGGCGACGGTCAACGAGAAACTGCCGGAAGAATTCCAGACGAGCGAATTTCTGCTGAAGTACGGCTTCGTCGACCGCATCGTTCACCGGCATGACCTGCGTACCGAAATTGCCCGCATCATCGACTACTGTGGCGGCTGATTACGATGCAGCCTCTCGTTGAAGAACTGAGCTCGGCGGTGTCCCCGGCGGAAGCTCTTGAGGCTCTGCAGGACTGGCCAGATATTGTCCTGTTCGAGAGTGTTCTGCAGCGTGGACGACTGGGCCGCTACTCGTTTCTGACAGCGGACCCGATTGCGACCTTCGAGTTGTCTAGTGCCGAATTCGGCCTGCAACCATTCGCCGGTCTGCAGGCCTCTCTTTCGCAATTTTCGGTTGATGCCGTTCCGGACTTGCCGCCGTTCCAGGGCGGGGCCGCCGGTTTTCTTGGATACGAATCTGGTAGTTGCTTCGAGCGAATTCCGCGTCCCGTCCACGACGAGTTCGAACTGCCCGACGCGTGGGTCGGTGTGTTCGACTGGGTACTTACCTGGGATCACGCGGCTGGCCGCGCATGGATTATCTCGCACGGTCTCTCCGCAACCGACCCTGATGCGCGCCGACAACGGGCACAGAAGAGGATTGACAGTGTCCTCGGCCGGCTGGCAACTCCACCCGCCGCTCGAGCTGCTCGACCGCAAGCGGCGTCGGTCTCTCACCTGGCTCCGCAGTTTCCGTTGCCTGGGCGGACTGGGGTGACAAGTGATTTCAGTCCGGACGGTTACCGTCAGGCGGTGCGACGGGTGATCGACTACATCCATGCGGGAGATGTGTTTCAGGCCAATTTATCGCAGCGCCTGCTGGCAGCATGGGATCGGACACCCTGCGAACTTTACCGGACGCTTCGCCAGCGCAACCCGGCGCCGTTCGCGGGGTATCTGGCTCACGCTGACTGGGCAATCGTGTCAGCCTCGCCCGAACGTTTTGTACGCGTCCAGGAGCGGACAGTCGAAACCCGGCCGATCAAGGGAACGCGACAACGCCGCGACGTGCCTGAGGCAGACCTGTTTACTCGCGATGAATTGCGAGAAAGCGAGAAGGACATCGCCGAAAACGTCATGATCGTCGATCTGCTGCGCAACGATCTGTCGCGCGTCTGTCAGCCCGGTTCAATTTCCGTCCCGCAACTGTGTGTGGTGGAAAGTTATGAAACCGTGCAGCACCTGGTCTCGGAAATCTGCGGCACGCTGGCCGACGGTGAAGACGCATGGTCGCTGCTGGCGGCTGCGTTTCCGGGAGGGTCCATCACGGGAGCCCCGAAAGTGCGTGCGATGGAAATTATCGCGGAACTCGAACCGACAGTCCGCGGCCCCTATTGCGGCAGCCTGTTCTATGCTGGGTTCAACGGGGCGTTCGACAGCAGTATCCTCATCCGCACATTTGTGCTGAGACATGGAATCGTCCAATGCTCCGTTGGCGGTGGAATCGTCGCCCAGTCAGATCCGCTGGCCGAGTACGAAGAAACCATGCATAAAGCAGAAGGCATGCTGCGTGTCTTCGATTAAGACGTGCTGCAGTTGTGAATTCACAAACGCCCCCGACTTTACGTCGGGGGTTCTCGCGTCTTTGCACTACCGATTGCGTAGTGCAGAAACGCGAGAACCCCTGAGTTAAACTCAGGGGCGGTAAATTTTCATCTGCCGCTCGCCATAGCTCTCGATTGCGGTTACTACGAACCATGATCCTGCTCATCGACAACTACGATAGTTTCGTGTTTAACCTCGCCCGATACTTCGGCGAACTCGGGGAAGACACGCAGGTTGTGCGCAACGATGCGCTGACCGTCTCGGAGATTGCCAACCTGTCGCCCGACGCAATCGTCCTGTCGCCAGGACCGTGTACGCCAGATGAATCCGGCATCTGTGTCGAACTGGTCAGGCAGCTCAGCGGCACGTTCCCGATTCTTGGAGTCTGTCTGGGGCATCAGACGATCGCGGCCGCCTTCGGAGCCGAGATCGTGCGTGCCCCCGAGCCCGTGCACGGTCGCACTTCACTGGTCTTCCACGACGGTTCGGGACTGTTCGAAGACCTGCCAAATCCACTGCGAACGACGCGTTATCATTCGCTGATCGCACGCCGCGACTCGCTGCCTTCGGAACTTCGAGTGACGGCCCACACCGAAGACGGGCTGGTCATGGGCATCGAACACAACGTCCACCCGACCTTCGGAGTGCAGTTCCATCCCGAGTCCGTCCTTACGGAGTGTGGACACGAGTTACTGGCACGCTTCCTCGCACGGGCCGGCCGTTCGCCAGCTCGTCGCCCATCCTCTGCCGCGGCTCGAGATACCCTGGGGACCGAAGCAATCGGGCCGGAAGTCGCCACAGAGTTGCAGTCGGCATGGTCTCAGGATGCCGGTCACGACCAGCCGCTGCACTGGTAACCGAGCGAGATATCTACTTTATTCTGCGACCCGGCCAAAAGAATCCGGATCCGTTGCCAGGCCCTTGATGGCTGATTGTTGGGTTCATCGGGCAGGGCTACAATCGATTGCGTAATTGATCAAATATCCTCTGGAATAAAGCTCCGGCACTAATGCCGCCTACCACCGCAGACAGTATCTGGACATCGCCGGCCCGAGCATCGGATGCGCTTGAGGTGTATCTACTCGGTTGCGTCGACTTCGATGCAGCGATGTTTCTGCAGGAGCGGATGATCAACGAGGTGCAGCAACGGAGTGACCGCTACGGAGTGTTGCTGGTGTGCGAGCATCCCCCGCTGGTCAGCATTGGCCGCGACGGGACGTTGTCTGATCTGCTGGCCGAGCCGGAGGAATTCAACGCGCGGGAAATCCCGATCCGTCGAGTAAACCGCGGAGGTGGCACGCTGGTGCACGCGCCCGGTCAGATTGCCGCTTATCTGATTCTGCCGCTGGATCGACTTGGCATCGGAGTCGCTGAGTACCAGCAGCGATTGACCAGTGCCCTGATTCAGACCGCTCAGGAACAACGAGTCACGGCGCAGCCGACCGCGGAGCCTCCCGGTGTCGAATGTCGATGCGGACAGTTCGGCTGGATTGGTTCGGCGGTGCAGGCATGGACGTCGTGGCATGGAGTATTTCTGAACGTGAATCCGGTGCTCGATGCGATGCGCCTCGTGCGATCGACACCGGGTAAAGGACGCATTGCGTCGATGTCTCAGCAGTGCATGCTGCCCCTGCCAATGCACCGAGTCCGTGAGAGTCTGGTTCGTCATCTGGCCGATCAGTTCGGCTATGAGGACATGCATCCGTTTACCGGCCATCCCTTGTTGAGCCGCACACATCGCAGGGTGGTCGAGTATGTCTGAGAATCCCGCTTTCGATCTGCCGCTGCCGGTCATCATCGATGCACCGGCAGAGCCCCCTTCTTCGGCAACAACTGTTGCGCCACGGCGTGAGAAGCGTCGGCTGCCGCGCTGGCTGAAACGCCCACTGCCGAAGCCCGGCATGTTCTACACCAGCAGCGTGATCGATGATCTAAAACTGGAAACGGTGTGCGAAAGCGCGAAGTGCCCGAACCGGACTGAGTGCTGGTCTCAGCAGACTGCCACGTTCATGATCCTCGGCAATGTCTGCACGAGACCGTGTGGATTCTGCTCAGTGCCCAAAGGCAAAACGGAGCAACTGCAACTCGACGAACCCGAACGCGTGGCCGAAGCTGCCGAACGTCTGGGACTGAAATACGTCGTAATCACATCAGTCACGCGAGATGACCTTGCCGACGGCGGTGCGGACCACTTTTACGAGTGTGTGCTGGCTGTCCGGGAACGAACGGGTGCCCAGGTCGAAGTGCTCACGCCGGACTTCCTCGGAAATCGAGCGGCCATCAGTCGTGTGGTCGAAGCGCGGCCGGACGTCTTCAATCACAACACCGAAACCGTCCCGCGACTCTACCATCGAGTGCGACGCAACGCGGCCTATCAACGCACGCTCGATCTGCTGGCGCAGGTGAAGTCAGAGGCTCCCGACATGCCGACGAAAAGCGGCCTGATGCTGGGCCTGGGCGAAACACTGGAAGAAGTCCTGGAAGTCTGCGCCGACCTGCGATCTGTCGGCTGCGACATGCTGACGCTGGGCCAATACCTGCAGCCAACCCCGGACCATCTCCCAGTGGAACGCTACCTGCCGCCGGAAGAGTTCGACGAAATCGGCAACCTCGCCCGCAGCCTGGGTTTCACAATGGTAGCCAGCGGCCCCTTCGTCCGCTCCAGCTACCACGCCGGCGAAATGGCGGATGAGCACACAGCCAGCTGCTCGTAGCACCCCCTGCCAAACCTCGCAGTTCGGGCATCGTCGCGAGGAACTGATGCGGCAGCCGATGAATCCCGGCTGTGATTTGAACACCTGGCCTGTTTCGCAGCATAATCGTCGAATGTTCAATCGTGTCTGAACCACTCCGTCCCGCAGAGGCTGTGAATCTTTCGGATCTGAGACGGTAGGCCGGAACAAGCGCAGCGCAGTTCCGGCAACTCGAACGATTGATGACACTTCGACTGCCGGAACTGCGCTCCACTTGTTCCGGCCTACTGAAAACATCACAGCCTGGCAGGGTTCGACCCGACTGATACGTGCACTCTGCGTGGGAACGGGCGAATTGTGTTGGACAAGAGGAGAATGCATGACGGTCTCTGTGAAGTGTCCGCACTGCAGCAAGACCTACCGGGTCGAAGACGAGAGTCTCGGTCGCAGCAGCCGTTGCAAGTCCTGCGGTGAGAAGTTCTCGCTCGAACCGGCTGCGCAGGACACTCAGCCTTCACAGGCCGCCGTCGAAACCGGAGGCAATAGCCGGAAGGCCGATCGTACTTCATCACCAGAGATGCTTGGGCGGTTTGAGATTCGCGCAATTCTGGGCGCCGGGGCTTTTGGGACGGTGTATCAGGCCTGGGACCCAGTGCTGGATCGTGATATTGCATTGAAGGTTCCTCATGCGGGACTGCTGGTGGACGAGGAAAATAAACAGCGGTATCTGCGTGAGCCCAAGGCGGCAGGCCGGCTGCGGCATCCGAATATCGTGCCGGTCTTTGAAGCGGGATTCGAAGCCGAATCCCTCTACATCGCATCCGCCTTCATCGAGGGCCAGACGCTGGAAGAGACGATCCGAGACACACCAGCAACCGACTTCCGCGATGTGGCAACAGTGATCATCAAGTTGGCCGAAGCGCTGGACTACGCCCATGGTAAGAAAGTGGTTCATCGCGATATCAAACCGTCCAACATCATGATCGACTCGGACGGCGATGCCTTGATCATGGACTTCGGTCTGGCTCGTATTCAGGAAGCGGCCGATCGGATGAGCCAGGACGGCACCGTGCTGGGGACGCCAGCCTATATGCCACCAGAACAGGCCCGTGGCCAGTTGGATGATGTGGGACCGGCCAGCGATCAGTACAGCCTTGGCGTCGTGCTGTATGAGATGCTCACCGGAGAGCGACCTTTCAGCGGGCCAGTCGAACTTGTGATCTCGCTGGTGATCAATCAGGAGCCGGACCGACCGAATCTTCACAACCCGGCGATCTCGCGTGACCTGGAGACGATCTGCCTGAAAGCGATGGCGAAGGAGCCGGACAAGCGGTACGCCGACTGCCATGCCTTCGCCGAGGACCTGCAGCGCTGGCTGGATGACCAGCCGATCGAGGCCCGACGATCTTCCGCAGCCGAGCGCGCATTGCGGTGGTGCCGTCGGAACCCGGTCATGGCCGGATTGGCAGCTTTGTCCGCGGCGCTGCTGGTGCTGGTGCTGGTGGTCTCGGCCGTGGGATACGCCAGTACGAGTGCTGCACTTGCTGACGCAAACGTCCAACGTCAGGAAGCGAAGCGAAAGCAAGAGGAGGCGGAACAACAGCGGACAATTGCGGATGAACAGCGCGAGAAAGCGGAGCGGCAGACCAAGGTAGCCCAGCAGGAACGTCGAGCCGCCGTCGCCGCAGAGAAGACAGCCGAAGACGAAAGGCAGAACGCCGTCGCGGCACAGAAGACAGCCGAAGACGAAAGGCAGAACGCCGTCGCGGCACAGAAGAACGTCGAGCGGACCGCCTATCACTCGGATATGTTGCTCGCACAGCGCGACTGGGAAGTCGCCAACATCGGGCATCTCAGGGAAATGCTTGATCGATACCGCGACCGCGATGACCTCAAGGGCTTCGAGTGGGGCTACTGGGACCGCCTCGCCCGCAGCGATCTGCTCACGCTGACAGGACACACCCGCGCGATCCTTAGCGTGGCGTTCAGCCCGGACGGGCTGCGGCTGGCCTCGGCGACTGATGACGGGACGGTCAAGGTGTGGGACGCGGCTGCGGGGCAGGAGTCACTCACGTTGAAAGGACACACCAGCAGTGTCCAAAGCGTGGCGTTCAGCCCGGACGGGCAGCGGCTGGCCTCGGCGAGTCAGGACGAGACGGTCAAGGTGTGGGACGCGGCCACGGGTCAGGAGTCGCTCACGCTGACAGGACACACTGACTATGTCACCAGCGTGGCGTTCAGCCCTGACGGGCAGCGGCTGGCCTCGGCGAGTGGGGACGGGACGGTCAAGGTGTGGGACGGCGCCACGGGGCAGGAGTCGCTCACGCTGAAAGGACACACCGGCGGGGTCAGGAGCGTGGCGTTCAGCCCTGACGGGCAGCGGCTGGCCTCGGCGAGTGATGACGGGACGGTCAAGGTGTGGGACGCGGCCACGGGGCAGGAGTTGCTCACGCTGAAAGGACACACCAGCCCGGTCCGTAGCGTGGCGTTCAGCCCTGACGGGCAGCGGCTGGCCTCGGCGAGTGGGGACGGGACGGTCAAGGTGTGGGACGCTAGGCCGCTAGACATGGCATCTGAAGAATAATTGAACCCTTCGATATGGGCATCCAATGATAATCGATCAGGTCTCCAGAGACTGTGACAGGAAAGCGCGATGCCAGGTCGGGTGACATTGCAAGTCCGGGAAGGACCGCTCGCGGGAACGGCGTACGATTTCCCGGAACGGACCACGGCTCTGCTTGGACGAAGTAGAGAGTGCACCATTCAGATTCCAGTGCATGAGGAATGCCAGATCATTTCACGAATGCACTGTCTGCTGGATATCAATCCGCCTGACATCCGTGTGCGTGACTTCGGCAGCCTCAACGGGACGGACGTTAATGGAAAGCGGATCGGAAGCCGCCCGGTGGACCAGTCGATTGAGGAGGCTCGTCAGGAACAGTATCCAGAGTTTGACCTGCACGACGGAGACACGATCACGCTTGGCGAGACGGTCCTGCATGTCGAAGTCGTGCGGCCCGTGTACTGTGAAATGTGCGACGGTGAAATTCCTGACGATCAACAGGACGAGCCTCACGAGAGCGACGGCGGGTTTATCTGTGATGACTGCCAGCAAAGAAGGCGTCTTGAGACTCGACTCGAGTCATCCAGCGATCGTGCGAAGTTCCGTTGCGCGAAGTGCGGGTGTGATGTCGCGGCAGAACTGGGTTCCAGTCGCCGCGGCGATTACGTCTGTCTGGATTGCCAGTCCGATCCCGAGGCCATCCTCAGACAACTGATCTGTCTGGCGCAGAGTGGCGAGCCGGAGCTGGCAGCGATCAACGGTTACGAGTTGCTGGAGGAGCTGGGCCGAGGCGGCATGGGCGCGGTATATCTGGCACGGCACAACGAGACCGACGAAAAGGTGGCCCTGAAAGTCATGCTGCCGAAAGTCGCAGCAGACGACGCGGCACGTCAGCGTTTTCTCCGAGAGATTTCGGTAACGAAATCCCTGACACATCGCCATATCGTGGAACTGAAAGACTTCGGCTGTCCGGCCGGAACGTTCTTCTTCACGCTGGAGTACTGCGAAGGCAGCAGTGTCGACCAGTTGATGAAGAAACGAGGTGGAACGCTGTCACCGCGGACGGCCGTTGGGATTACGTGCCAGGCTCTGGCGGGACTCGACTATGCGCATCGGGCAGAACTGGAAGTCGAACTTGCTGACGGCAGTCTGAGCACCGCTCATGGTGCCGTGCATCGCGATCTGAGTCCGCACAATCTGTTTCTTTCGAAGAAAGGCGGCAAGCAGATCACCAAAGTCGGCGACTTTGGTTTGTCGAAGGCTTTCGATACAGCCGGGCTCAGCGGTCAGACCTGTACGGGAGCGACATCCGGGAAGCCCTGTTTCATGCCACGGGAGCAGGTCATCAATTTCCGGTTTTCGACACCGGAAGTCGATGTCTGGGGCATGGCAGCGTCGCTGTACAACATGCTGACCGGTGTCTATCCCCGCAACTTTCCCAGGACAGCTGATCCGTGGCAGGTGGCTCTGACGACTTCGGCCGTTCCCATTCGGGAACGCGACTCATCGATCCCGAAACGATTGGCTGAGGTGATCGATACCGCCCTGATCGACAAGCCAGCCATTAAAATCAAGACCGCTGCTGAACTCCATCAGATGCTGAGAAAGGCGATGCAATGATGCAGCTCCGATCAGCAGGGCTTAGCCATCGCGGGCGTGTCCGCAGCGTCAATGAAGACCGCTGGTACGCTGATTCGGCGCAGGGATTGTTCATCGTCGCTGACGGCGTGGGAGGCGGCCCGCACGGCGCGGTGGCCGCCGAGGCGGTTGTACGTTCGCTGCCGGCACTGCTGAAACCCGTTATTGAAGCCGCATCGACCGCTGAATCGGATGATGTGAAGCAGCGGTTATGTGACGCACTCATCCAATTGAGCGATCAGATTCGTGATGAAAGCTGCAAAACGCCTGCGATGGCAGGTATGGGATCGACCGTCGTGGTCGCCGTCATCTCTGGAGATGTGTGCGTCGTTGCGCATCTCGGAGACAGTCGCGCCTATCGCTGGCGGAATGAGGAACTCGAAGTGCTGACCGTCGACCATTCCCTGGTTCAACTGCTGATGGAAGTCGGGGAGATCCTGCCTGATGAACTGGATGAGCATCCGGCACGCGGACAGCTCACGCGGTTTGTCGGAATGCCCGCTCCGGCACTGCCCGATGCTCGCTGCATGGACCTCATGGCCAACGATCGGCTCGTGCTATGCAGTGATGGAATTTCCGGGATGCTGTCGGGTCGAGAGCTTGAGCTCATCCTGGGCAAGGAATCTTCTCCTGAGATTGCGGTTCATGATCTGGTCGAAGCTGCGAACAGCGCCGGAGGACGAGACAATCTGACAGCCGTGCTGATTCAATGCTCGCCGGACATGAGCACACCGGGCGGTCGATAATTCACGTTCTGCGCAGCAGGCGCTTGATTTGCTTGACCCGACTGAGTGCCGAGGCCGCCAGCGTCCCGGTCATCGAGGTCGTGAAGACGCCTGTTGTCAGCTTCCGGCGCCAGGGCCAGACGTTTTCGACGTATGAGCCTGGTTTGGCGCAGCTGTCGATTTGATTGAGGCCTGGGACTTCGTGGCAATGTTCCAGCAGGTTCAGTTCACTGAGTGTGCCGGGTGAGCATTCCGCGAATTCAGGATCCCAGCCGATCTTGAACGCGAACAGCGATTCGCCGGAAAGCAGATTCAGCGTTGAGGCCACGGGGCGGTCGTCGACCGTGAGTTCGCCGAAGATGACTTGTCCCCTGGCGGCAAAGCCGGTCACCAGTTCGCGGCAGAACCTCGCGTGATTCGCGTCGGTGGCCATCGCTGTTCCCTGATCGCCTTTCCAGCCCAGTGATTCAAGCCGCAGAAATTCTTCCACCGCTCGCGAATCGCCCGGCTCTGGCCGGTGCAGTCTGAATTCCACGGAACCGTACGATTCCAGCCGGCGACGATTCCGCTTCAAGGTCTTGCGGCGGCTCTTCGAGTACAGCGTGCCCAGACAATCATCGGGGACCTGATCGACCGGGATGACGGCTCGTTGGATCAACCAGTCCTCGTGCCAGACGGCTCCGGTGGCCGCCGCAGCTCGCGTCAGTGCAGCGGACAGTCGCGAGTCGGCACTGCGGTTTTCGAATGCGAGCCCGTGCCAGCGGCGGTGACGGGAGAGGAACTCAAACAGCGACGTGAGCGCATCGTCCGCGAAGTCACGGTCGATCAGCAGGCCATCGAACAGCGAATAGTCCGACTGCCAGTTACGCAGATGCGTGAGCGGGAGTGCGCGGCTGCCGCGACATTCCTCGAAGACACCGAGTCCGATCAGAGCGTTTGTGTCGGTTTCGACGGCGACGATGAACGGTTGCCGCCGCAGGTCGCTGACCAGGTTAATCGCGGGAACGACAAAATCGGGCGAACGAAACGCGTTGCCTTCAATCGACCGTGCTTCAAGCTGGCGCCAGCGCTGCGTGAAGTGGGAATCCAGCGAGTCGAACGAGATCTCGCGGACGCGGAGTTGACCGGCTGTCTGTGTCAGGGGCTGAGTCGAAGTCATGGATGTCAACAGGGGCACGTTTTGAAGTTGCACAGTTTTGCTGCCCCGGGGGGGCAAAGGCGAGTAGCCCGGGGTTTCAACCCTCACCCTTACACACAAGTTGAGTGAGGGCGGCCCGAGGATGCGGAGAGTTCATTGAATGTTGTCCAGGCGAGGCTGAAGTCGAAGACTCGACGC
>Ga0302123_10001600_pt1 | contig 16038 bp, 13 predicted proteins | sample CB21_321_MG_FD_203109 | JGI IMG/M metagenome (GOLD analysis project Ga0302123, IMG submission 203109) | Marine microbial communities from Western Arctic Ocean, Canada - CB21_32.1 | ecosystem: Environmental > Aquatic > Marine > Oceanic | place: Canada: Western Arctic Ocean | collected 2017-09-28 | reverse complement strand
GACAAGTCACGCATCACACATCAGTGCCCGACTGAGGCGGCGCCCTTTTCGCCGACCTGTTGGAATTCCTCGAAACGGGAGAGGCGGAACGCTTCGATCAACGGATGCGGCTTATTGTTGGCGACGGTATATGACATAGTTTTGCCGCAGACAGGTGTTGCCTTGAATCCCCAGGTACCCCAGCCGGAATCGAGGTAGAACCCTCCCACAGGCGTGAGTCCCATAATCGGCGAAAAATCGGGAGTCATATCGGACAGGCCGGCCCATTGCCTGAGAATTTTGACGTCGCCCAGGAACGGAAACAGATCCATCAAATGCCCGCATAGTCCTTCAGTAAACTCCAGAGTCGACCGGGTTGAATGTACCGGATACGGATCGAGCGACGCCCCCATCACCAGTTCACCGCGTGATGACTGGCTGACGTACAGGTGCAGGCTCGCAGACACGATGATCGTGTCAAGCCACGGCTTCAGAGGTTCACTCACACAAGCCTGCAGCGGCTGGATGACCAGCGGCGTGTCGATGTCGACCATTTCCAGGATACTTGGGGTATACCCAGCAACCGCACACACCACTTTATCCGTCTCGATGAAGCCGCGGTTGGTTTGTACCCCAACGACACGATCGCCTTTCTGCTTGATCCCTGTCACTTCCGTCTGCTGATGAATCTCGACGCCACGCTGATCGGCGCCGCGACCGTAGCCCCAAGCCACGGCATCGTGGCGGGCGATCGCTCCGGGCGGATGAAATAAAGCGCCAAGGACGGGAAGATGCCCGCCGCACGAGAGATCGATCAAAGGGCATTTCTTCTTGATGAAGGCCGGTTCGACGAGGTCACTATCGACGCCGAGATGGCGGTTCACTTCGGCGCGCCACCGCATCGTGCGCAACGCGCTGTCGGTATGCGCCATCGTGAAGTGGCCGCGCTTTGAATAGAACAAATTGAGATCGAAGTCTGCCGACAAGTCCTCGAACAACCGAACGCTTTCGTCGTAGAAGCGCACACCCTCGGGCGTCAGATAGTTCGAGCGTACGATAGCAGTGTTTCGTCCAGTACCGCCGCTGCCGATATAGGCTTTCTCGAGCACCGCGACATTGGTAATACCGTGATCGCGGGCGAGGTAGTAGGCAGTCGCCAAGCCATGGCCGCCGGCGCCGATGATGACGACGTCGTATGATTTTTTGAGGCGCTCAGGTATCGTAAACATTCGGGGTTCCGAATACTTACTCTGGAGGCCAAATCGAAGCAGTCTGTAGGGCATAGTTGTGGCTGGTACGCTACGGTGAGTCAGCCGCCGGGCACGAACTGGATGATCTCCAGCGAATCCCCGTCGGCAAGGCATGTATCGGCATACGCCGACCTCTCGATGATACCCCCGTTGAGCTCAACTACAACACGTTTTTCCTGTAAATTCAGACTAATCAGCAGCTGATCCACTGATTTTTCGTCATCAAAGGTTCGACTCTCGCCGTTGACAGTCAGATTCATGAGAAATCCTGCTTAGTTCCGGGATGGATTTGGTAGACATACAGTAACACTTTTCGCCGTCGTGAAAAGTTGAAAAATTACGGCAATTACGTGCCGTTGCAGGAATGTTGATTGGTTCGAATCAAGGACGAAGAATGTCTCACGCAGCGCCGCAACGACGCAACGTGGGAAGACTCGGACAGGGTGACCCTGTCAAAAATATTCCTCCGAGTCTCAGCGGCAAGTATCAGGGATGCGCTTTGCCAACAATAAATCCAATATCTTCGATGCCTGCAGATGGGCGGCGATGCCGACCTTGGGCGCCATCAACCCGGCGCCGGGCTGTGCAGCACTGACGCCGTCACCGATCAAATAGAAATTCTTCATCGGTTCGCGGCAAACCAGTTTTTCCGCGTCGCGATAGCCGGCGATCCCCGACACTGCGACCACGGGCTTGCGCAATGTCGCCAGGACGGTCTCGACGAAGATGCTCTTCGATTCGGGGTTGTCGAAGCACTCGGCAAGAACGTCCGCAGCACCGAAGTAGCGGGCGATGTTGTCGGCGTCGATGCGGTCCGCAATCGTTTCGACCTCAAGGTATGGGTTGATGCGGGCCAGGTTCGCCTGCATCGCGTCAACCTTGAGCATACCGATCTGATCGCAGAAATATTGCTGGCGGTTGAGATTGCTGGGCTCGACGACATCGAAATCCGCTATGATCAATTTGCCGACAGCCAGCCTTGCCAGCGCAATCGCCAGCGCCGATCCCAGCCCACCAACACCCGCTATGCCGACAGTGCGGTCCTTCACGGCATCGAAGACCTTCGGCGAATGGCGAGACACGAGCAGTTGTTGCATCTCTGTCTCGGACGGCATCTCGCCACGGCGGATAAAGCAAACGGTGTCGCCGTCCTGTACGGAACGATCATCAGCGACTGGAAAGCCGTTGTAAACGGTGATGTCCGCGTCCGGCTTGTGCGCCGTCCGCAATGCGGCCAGCGTCATGCCTTCGGTCCACGGACATTCTTTTTCGTTTACGCGAATCATGGAAGCTACCCCAGTAGCGGCGTCGTTCGATGTGGCTCCCGTTGCCTTCGGCTGTCTCGCAAGCTCGGCTCAGGGAGCGGTCCTTCAACACCGTTTTTTATCCCAGGGATGCTCCCTGGGCTTGCATGTTTGTCCCCTATTGGGGACGCGGACTCCTCACAGGGGAACAACATGACAGCCGGGGCCCCCCCCGGATAAGATGTGTAATCGTACCTCGCTCCATAGAGGGGAGCTACATCCTAAACCCGCCGTCACCGCACTGCGGCATCCCTTGCTGGACAAATTATGCGCTGGTTCTTCAGTGGTACGGACCACTAACACACCGCAATCAACATCACCCCAGCAAAGCGAGCTCGCGGCGCAGATTGGCGAATTCGCCGCCGGCAACTTCCTTCACGGCTGTATCGAACAGTCCGGTCAACCGTTCATACTGCTCATCGGTTAACGCCAAGTCCGAATGGGCGAGCGTTGTTTCGAGCTGCACCGCGGAACTGACACCAACGATCGCACTGGCTACGCCGGGGGACCGCAGCACCCAGGCAGTTGCCAACGCGGCGGGCGTGGTCGCAAGCTCCTCGGCCATTGCCAAAAACGCCATGATGCCTTCGCTGTAGTCGGCCAGCCATCGCCCGACCCGTTCGTCACCCATGCCGCGTGAGTCTTCAGGAATCGGTTCGTTCGGTCGATACTTACCCGACAGCACACCCATGAGCACGGGACGATACACAGTGATCGCGATTTGCTCGTAAATAGCCTGCGGCAGAACTTCGACTTCGACGCCGCGCTCAACGAGATTGTACGGTATCTGGTTATTGACTAGTCGTGGCCAACCTTCGCGGGCCGCGACGGCATTCGAATAGGCCAACAGCCACGCCGGATAATTGCTGCACCCGACGTACCTGGCTTTGCCCGCAGTGACGACATCGTTGAGCGCAGCCATCATTTCGGCCGGGTTCATGCCGAGCTGCGGCCAGTGGATCAGGTAGAGATCGACACGATCCGTCTGCAACCTGGCCAAACTATCGTCGATGCTGCTGGTGATCGTCTCGGCATCGACACCGGCATGGACCTTGGTCGTGAGAAAAATATCGTCACGACGGTCGCCGATGATGTTGCCCAGAATCGTCTCGCAGGCGCCGTCGCCATACATGGCAGCGGTATCAACAAAGTTGATGCCGCCATCGAGGGCGGTACCGAGGATCTGATCGGACTGCGCCTGATCACACCGGTGCCCGAAGTTCATCGTACCTAGACAGAGCTCTGAGACCTGCTCACCGGTGTCCGCAAAGGCGATTTGTCGCATCAGACGAGACTTCCACGAACGAAGACAAGGACGAACAATGCAACCGTCTCGACGATACCGATAGTCATCAGATAGTTTGCAAACCCTTCACCAGTTTCGCACAGGGCATCGGCACCGGCAGCGCCGGCTTTGCCTTGGAACCATGCCGAGGCTGCCATCGCCAGGCCGCCGAAGATGCCGGCCGCGAGCATACCAGGGTAGTTAACAAATGTTGCGCCTTCCTCGATCGCTTTCTGGCACGGGCCAATAATCCAATTCATCAGGATCATGCCGTAAATAATCTGCGACAGCGGCGCTCCGATAAAAATGAACAGCAGGAACGGCGCGGGCTTGTCCTGAGTATAACATTTTTTCCAGGCGCCTACGGCTGCCATGCCGGCAGTACCAGTACCCAGGGCTGAGCCCACGGCTGCTATCGCAAGGGCTGCTGCTGCTCCGGCCTTACCAAATGCCGCCATCGTTTCGATATCCATCGTCTAACTCCTTTCGTGATGCGTGATGCGTTTTACGTGAAATTGTTTCGTGATGCGCGGTGTGACTACTCGGTGCCCCGATCACAGCGCGCCAGCGGGTCGTACCGCTGTCCAGTCCATTCCATGCCAAGATGCCCGGAAAACTCCAGCGTGTTCAGTCGGACACCGTGTACCAACACACCCATAGCCGCCAGGGCAATGTTGAGCGCGTGTCCAAAGAGCAGGATGACCCCGGCGAACAACCCACTGAGGATACCCGAGAAGCCAATATCGAGAGCCATGGTGTTGACCGCATCGGCAATCGCGAACGTCGCCATACCGACAGCGAACAATCGCACGTAGGACACGACATCGACGAAATTACTCACCAGGTCAAGTGGAAACATAATAAAATTGAACCATTCCGCTTTCATTCGTTTGATCGGAGTCATGAACAGCACGATCAACACCACGCCGCCAACGAGCAGGTAATAGCCAATCGGCGGGAACGGCATACTCAACACCATAGAGCATGCCAGCAGGAACATCGTCCATGTTGTCATAATCCAACCGACCTGCGCCAATGCCTGGGGCGTGTTGATCACACGAATGACGTTCCAGGCGTGCGCCAGGGTCAGGTGAATCGCACCGATCAGAAAACACAGGTACATCAGATTGTTGTCCTTGTTTTCGTTTGTCAGCCAATCGATTTTTCCGGCCTCTAGCAACGGCGGCAACGCCTCGATACCGAACCACATGCCGGTCACGACGCCCCAAATGACGGTGCAGGTCGACATCAAGGCAAGTAGCGCCCACAGGGACTTGGGTTGTTTCGGCAGCAGCTTGGAACAAATCAACGTGAGCCCGAGAAAAATGATCCCGTACCCCGCATCACCCACGATCATTGCGAAGAAAATGCTGAAAAAGATCAGGAAGCAAGCGCTGATATCGACTTCCTTGTAACCAGGCATGACACCGATGAAATCGAGCACCGATTTGATTGGCTTCACCCATGTCGGATGGCGGATCCAGGTCGGCACTTTGTCGCCAGCCTCCGGCTCGCGTACAAGCAGACCCCAGCCTTTTTCCGCCGCCGCTTTCTGCAATTCTGCGACGCTCTCCTTCGGGCAGTAACCGCCGAGCATAAGCACGTTGCCATGCGAATCCATCCCAGACTGAACATGCAGCAGTTGGACTTCGTCTTCGAGCTCGTGCTGCCGCGCAACGACGACGGGACGTTCGCCCGAAAAACCGGCAAGGCTCTCTTCACACGCCGCTATTGCGACCCGCGCTTCCTCGAGTTGATGCTCGACTGCGGAGTCCGCAGACGGCAGCGCCACTTCCGCGCCCTCGAGTTGGAAATCGCGGCGGCCGAAGGCAGCGAAATAGGCCTGGTTCTGGTCCTTGCTCAACGCTACTACAGATACGCCCTCCGGGGTCTCGAACTCGGCGTCGGCGCGCATTCTGTACGCTTTGACGATAATGCCATTTCCCTTGAGCAACCCGATGTCGGCAGGATTGAACTTGCCGAGCGGTTGCAGACGGATGCATTCATCCGCAAGATGGTTGACGCGTTCCTTGAGGCCGCGATGCTGCTCGATAAGCTTCAGCACGTCATCGACTATTTCATACGCCTTGCGACCCGAAGGAGAGCCTGCACCATCCGAAGGTAGGGCGGCAGCTACTGCCTGGGTGCGGTCGAGCTGGCGCTGCACTGCGTCGAGATCGACCGCGGCGTGCGGATTGAGCGGCTCAATGTGCAACACACCCAGTTCCCGCAAATCAGCCAGGGCACGGTCGCGGGCAGCGGCAGTGCACAACAGCGTAATTCTGGACATCGGTACGATCATAGTCTTGCTTTCGCGATCTTGCCCCGAACAACGGCAGCGGTCTGCTCGTCGCCAAGGTAGATCTGGATTGTGCGGATGTTCTCCCCGGTTTCCGGGATTTTGACTTTTTCAAAAAGATTGACTCGCTGCGATGTAGTCCGCAGTTCGTCGCGTAATCGGCTGTGTTGACTGGTCAGCACCGAGACCTCTGCGTCCAGCTTCAGCAGTTGCTTCAGAGCGTCGATAGCTGCATCGACCCACAGCGGCATCGCGAAGATATCATACTCGATCGGCACAAACGTCAGGCTCTTGAAAATCGGAATCTCGACGCCGGCGACATTGCCGATTTCGGTGTCGAGCTGCTCGACCTTGACCAGGTCAGCCAATCCGACATCTTCCGCCAGGACAGCGAGCCACTCCTGGATGCTTTCGAGCAGATGCTCCCGAGCCGTGCGCCGGGTCTCGATCAAGGCCGTGACCCTCCGCATCTCCATCTGGAGCTGCTGTTTCTTGAGCTGCAGCATAGGCAGGTAGCGGCTGTACCGCTTGAGACCATCCTTCTGCTTCTTGAGCTCGTTTTTGGTGTACTTAATCTTCGCCATCGGTGGCGGCCTCGTCTATATCTATCGGTCGTACATTGCGTGGCCAGAATTGAAAAATAAGTTCACTGCGCATTCCGATCTCCGACGCCTCAAAGCAGCGGGCCAGAATGTTCCAGCTCAGATCGAGAGCTTCTTCCAGCGGAATATTCACTGACAATTCCATCAGTTCCTTTTCGAAGCAGTCGCCGTAAGTCAGCAATTTTCCGTCCCAGTCGGTCATACGGAAACCCATCGAACGTTTCTCGAGCGTTTCGCGGTAAGCGGCGAAGAGTCGGATCATACCGTCCATCAAATCGCGATGGTCGGCGCGGGTTTTGCTGTTGACCATCTGCTTGAGACGACTCAATGAACCGAACGGATCAATAGAGCCGCCGTGCAGGTAGAACTGCCCCTCGGTGATGTAGCCAGTATTGTCGGGAACCGGGTGCGTGATGTCGTCGCCCGGCATGGTCGTGACAGCGAGAATCGTAATCGATCCGGCGCCGTCGAAATCGACAGCCTTCTCATAGCGGCGCGCCAACTGACTGTAGAGATCGCCCGGATACCCACGATTCGACGGCACCTGTTCCATGGTGATGGCGATTTCTTTCATGGAGTCGGCAAAGTTGGTCATGTCGGTGAGCAGCACCAGGACTGTCTTGTCCTGCAGCGCAAACTGTTCGGCGACGGCGAGGGCGCAGTCGGGGACCATGAGGCATTCCACCGCCGGGTCGGATGCAGTATGCACGAAGAACACTGAGCGGCTCAAGGCACCGCCGGCTTCGAGTTCGTTCTTGAAGAAAAGATAATCATCGTACTTCAGCCCCATGCCGCCGAGAACGATAACGTCGACTTCCGCCTGCAGCGCAATACGGGCCAACAACTCGTTGTACGGTTCGCCGGCTACCGAAAAGATAGGCAACTTCTGCGACACGACGAGCGAATTAAAAACATCGATCATCGGGATACCAGTGCGGATCATCTTGCTGGGGATGATGCGTTTGGCAGGATTCACCGACGGAGTGTCGATAGGGATCATGTTCTCGGTGAGCTCAGGCCCCTTGTCCAACGGCTGGCCGCTGCCGTTGAGGATGCGACCCATCAGGTTCTCGGAGCAGGATACCTGCATGCCGTGGCCGAGGAATCGAACTTCGTCGTCCGTAGCAACACCGGCGCTGCCGGCGAATACCTGGAGATGGACGGTATCCCCGTCGATACGGATAACCTGGGCGAGGGAGGCGCCGCGCGCCGAGGTAACGACAGCGAGCTCGCCGTATGCGATGCCCGATGCCTCGATAGCGATAACGTTGCCGGCGACGTCGTCAATGCGATTGTAGATCTTGAACATGATAAGCTTTCGGGTGGCAGGTGGCAGGTTTTACAGTGGAGACCGTTTACGAGGCGGCGGCTTCGTGCCGCTCGCTGACAGCGGCGGCAATCGCATCCTTTATTTCAGATTCGAGCGTCTTGAAACGATCCGATTCCCAGACCGAGAAATTCCAGTCCATCATCCGCTGACGCAGCTGGTTGAAAAAGTCGCGCGCAGCCTCACGAGTGCTCAGGCTCAACGTACTCGACAGGAATTCGACGATCACATTGAAAACGTGATGCTGCCGATCCTCGGTACAAAACGCGTCGACGTCGTCGAAGGAATTCTGCTGCAGATACACGGAGTCGAGCAACTCAGCCTTCAGATATATGATAAAATCTTCGACAGAGACGCCTTCTTCGCCGACGACGGTCATCATCTGGCGCACTTCGTCGCCGCGGCGCAGGATGCCGCGAGCGGTCTCGACCTGTTCGCTGTCGATCACGCCGCCGTACTTGCTCCAGCTTTCGAGCGGATCGATCGACGGAAAGCGGCGGGCATCGGCCCGGGTACGGGACAACCCGTGGAAGGCACCGACCACCTTCAAAGTTCCCTGCGTAACGGGTTCCTCGAAGTTGCCTCCGGCCGGACTGACGGTGCCGCCGATCGTAACTGAGCCTTCGACACCGTTTGCCAACCGCACCAGACTGGCGCGCTCATAGAACGATGCAATCCGCGATTCGAGGTAGGCGGGAAATGCTTCCTCGCCGGGAATCTCTTCGAGCCTGCCCGACATCTCACGCATGGCCTGCGCCCAGCGCGACGTAGAGTCCGCCAACAGCAAGACATGCAAACCCATCTGCCGGTAGTATTCCGCCAGCGTCACACCCGTGTACACAGAAGCTTCACGGGCCGCTACAGGCATCGAACTGGTATTGCAGATGATGATTGTGCGCTCGATCAACTTGCGCCCTGTGCGTGGGTCGCTCAGTTCAGGAAATTCCTGCATCGTCTCGACAACCTCGCCAGCGCGCTCGCCGCACGCTGCAATAATCACGATGTCGACCTGCGCATAGCGGCTGGTGATCTGCTGGAGAACTGTCTTGCCGGCGCCAAACGGGCCGGGAATGCAATAGGTACCGCCACGGGCTACGGGGAAAAACGTATCGATAACACGGGTCCCGGTGACCAGCGGGCGATCCGGCAACAGGCGTTCCGAGTAGTTGCGAACCGGCAGCTTGACCGGGCGCTGGAACGACATCGTGCAGTCATGCGTCTGGCCTTTGCTGTCGGTGATCGTGGCGATGCGATCGCTCACTTTATAATCACCCGCCGGGACAACATCGTTCACTGTACACGTATCCGAAATCCCGAATGGCACCATAATCTTGTGATCGAAAATACCTTCCTTCACCTGCCCGAGCCAACCGCCGCCGGTAATCGTGTCACCTGCTTTGGCCAAGGGTTCGAGCGTCCACACCTTATCATGTTCGATAGCGGCCATGTACGCACCGCGTTTCAGGAAAAAACCATGCGCCTCAGCGAGCTTAGGCAATGGATTCTGCAGCCCGTCATAGATCTGCCCGAGCAATCCCGGCCCGAGCTCGACCGACAGCAGATTGCCGGTGAATTCGACGAGATCTCCCGCCTGCAAGCCGCTAGTCTCCTCAAACACCTGCATTTCCGCCTGCTTACCGCGGATTCGAATAACTTCAGCTTTCAGCCGTTCTTCGCCGCGGACAGCAAAGCCCACTTCATTCTGGATCACGCCCTGGTCGAATTCCACGGCAATCATATTGCCGTTTATGCCGACGATCGTTCCTGTCTTTTCAGCCATCGAAACATCCTCTTTGAAATTCCGGAGCGCAGTTGCAGTACTGCGCGTTATGTCACTAGTTCTGTGAAGGACTCGTACGGCGCCAAGCCGCTGCGAACAGTGTCCAATACCTCGCGCCCTTTCTCGTAGTCGAAACCCTGCTGGCGTTCCAGCAACTGCACCTTGAGGTAGTAAACAATCAAGAAATCAAGATCGAACAGATGCCCCGAAACCAATTGATCGAGGAACCGCCAGTGCAGGTCGAACAAAGCTTCTTCAGCGTTCAGCGGGGAATCGTTCTCGAAGAGCGAGCGGATCGACTCGCCGACGGAGGAGGCTCCGGCATCCGGTCGAATGTTCGGGGCAGCATCGACACCAAGCTTGCCGGCACGTAACACCGCGAGGTGATTGCGAACTTCGCAGTCGTGTTGCTGCCAGGCTCGCGTCGTACTGTGCCAGGATAATTCTTCGGTGCCAAGCGTCGCCGCGTTCAGACCGTCAAAGTCCTTTCCCGAAAGTTGCACCTCGCAGGCGCTCAGATACGTGTCCGCGCGCATGCCCTGGATATCATCCGGCATGAGCATCGGCAAAGATGCCGCAAAGTAATAGTATTCAGTGGACACGGATTGAAGACTCGTCAGTAACCGACCCCGACAAGGCCGAGTTTTGGTGAAGTGAAGGTTCTAACCGCGCATCAACGCCGCCAGACGCGGGCTGAGATATTGTGACAACATCTCGGCAATGCCACCGGCAGTGAAGTCATAGCGGACATTGCCGTTCTCCAAACCGATGCGGATGCCGGCATCGACTTCCGGGGATGGGCGCAGCGTCACATTATCGCGAAGCTGGTCGCGCAATTGCGCCAAAGAACCGGACTCGAGACGCTCGCGGTTTTCCTCGCTGATCAGGACCTCGAGGTTCGCATCGCCATCGACGCGCCAATTCGTTGCCAGCTGTTCGATGACAGTAGCGAGACTGTCGCCGCTAAGCGCCTCGCCGACATGATCGCGGACTAGGCGGTCGAGCTTGTCCTGCAACTGCCGTTCGACCGCAAGCATCAAATCCCTAGCTGCCTGCTGCAACGCGTGCTGCCCGGCCGTTTCCAAGCGCTCGACTTCCCGTTTCGACGACTCCAGTTGCTCCGCGGCCTTGCGGGTCGCCTCTTCAACAATCTTCGCAGCACGCGCGTCGGCACCGGCAACGATTTCTGCGGCCCTGGTTTCCGCGGCCTCGATACCTTCCGCCTTGATTGTATCGATCAGCGGCTGCAATTGCGCTTCCATTGGTGATTTCCTCGGTGAACTTGGATTGTTCGACAAGCATATTGCGGGTTGGAAAAGCGAGTACTATATCGCGAAAGGCGGACGCGTCAATAACATATTAATATAGGGGGGGAATGCTGTTTCCGGCGCAACTGCCAGTTGCGAATCCCGGTGGCGGGTGTATTGTAGTGGACTGCTTGATTTCATCATCATAACCCTGCCATAATCAATGCAATACATGACGTTAAGTCTACTGTAAGGGAGTACCCAATCGCAATTCCGGATACGAGCGAAAATTGGACGTCGCCAACACTTACCATGCCGTTCATCTGGATTGAAGCACTCGATATGTGGGTCGCCAAATACCAGGTCGCGAACGACGAATTCCGCCACTTCCACCTCGACCACGACAGCGGTGACTATGAAAGTCACTCGCTCAACGAGGACCGCCAGCCGGCTGTCGGCCTGAGCTACAAGGACGCCTTTGCATTTTGCGAGTGGTTGACGGATCGTGATCACGAGCAGGGACTCCCGAAAAATTGCTTCTATCGGCTGCCGAGCCACCAGGAATGGACGACATTCGCACGTTGCGGCGACGGCCGTATTTATCCGTGGGGCAACGAATGGCCGCCACTCTACGGCAACTACAGCGACGAAGCGGCACAGAAATGCTTTCCCGACTGGGAGCCGATCGAGAACTACAACACCGGTTTCCCAGTCACCTGCCCGGTCGAAGAAGCAGGCGAAAACACGTGGGACCTGGTCGGCGTCGGCGGAAATACTTATGAATGGACGTTCGAAGCGGAAGGTACATCCTGCGAACTTCGCGGCGGCTCATTCAGTACTGCTCAGCAGGAGTACCTCCAGATCGACAACCGCTATAAGCGTGAGCCGTCGAGCCGCCTGATCAATTTCGGCTGCCGTCCAGTCATGCTCCACTAACTTGGAATGGCACGGAGATAAGGGCTTCAACGTAGCACAGGCTTCCAGGTACGCAATGGCGCTGAAGGGGAAATCCGCTCGACTTACGGTGCTGTCGCTCTGGGCCGTCGTTTCCGTGATGAATATCGGTAAGGCTGTGCACATCGACGACGGCGGTACCCTCGAGATCGCCCAGCATATTGTCAGCGATCCGCTACACCCGATGTCGGGAGAAATGTTTTGGGGCGATACGCACAGCGAACCGATCCACCACACCAACCAACCGCACCTCACTTACTACATGTACGCGGCGGTGATGGCGCTGTTCGGCCCTTCAGAACTGCTCCTGCACTGCGTAATCGCCGCATTCAGCTTGCTGGCAATCCTGTTTTTCTATCAGCTCGCGGAATCAACAGGCACAGCCTACGCGCCGGCGCTGACCACGATGTTCTGCATGTCACCGGTGTTCCTAGTGTCCCAAAACCTGATGACAGACGTGCCACTGATCGCGCTCTGGCTACTGTTCTTCCGGCTCATCCTCTGCGACCAAACGACCGCGACGCGGCTTAGTCTCGCGGCTCTCACGGTGGGCATCGCATGCCTGGTGAAGTACACCGCTCTGGTGCTCCTGCCGCTACTATTCATCACCATCGTCCTGCGGCGGCGATATCAGCTCCTGTGGGTTCTCGGCATCCCCGTCATAGTCCTGGTCGGCTGGTCGATCTTTAACTATCTGGACTACGGCGGGATCCACATTCTCTCCCGTAACGCGGCGCCATGGGACAAGGGCCCGATTGCCGACAGAGTTATCTCATGGATCATATGCTGTGGCGCGGTGATGCCGTTTTCGATCGTCTTCGTTCCCTACTTGTGGTCGCGGCCGCGAGGCCGGAAACTGCTGCTGGCCGCGACCCTGTGTACGGTGCTGATCTCGTCCCAAAAATTCATGGGGTTTCTGCTCGAATCCAACGCCGAGACCGTGCTTCGGGTGGTCTTCTTTGGCAACGGCGTGCTGTTACTTTGCGGCACGATGTACTGGCTGATCGGCAAGGTGTCGGCAGACCGCTTTGATAACAGCAGCAGACAGGTACAGGACGTCTGGATCCTCGGGCTATCCATGGGCGGCTCGATCGCTTTTGTCCTCTTGTTCGCCGATTTCATGGCGGTCCGTCGACTGCTGCCGGTCCTGCCCGTCGTCCTGCTATTGATGGCAAAGGGTCCACTACCAAAGGTCGCAGCAGGTTGGCGTCACGCCGGCCTGGCAGTCACCGTCCTGCTCGGGTTGGCATTGGGCGCTTCCGACTGGCTGTACGCCGATGTATACCGGAAGCAGGCAGAACGACTCACTGCCCGGTACGTGGACGACAGCCGCACCGTCTGGTTCGCAGGTCATTGGGGATGGCAATGGTATGCCCGCCGGGGCGGCATGCAACAGTACGATCAAACGACAAGCAAACTTGCGCTGCACGACGTCCTGATTGTGCCGCAGAACGTTGATCGGCAACGGATCGCAGGGCTGCACAGACTGGCTAATGTCGATACAGTCAAAATCGCCGGCGGCCCGTCAACATACTTTCGGACGATGCGGAATGAGCGCGGTTTATACGGCTCCAATATTTACGCTCTGCCCTGGACCTTGACTGCCGAACCGTTGGAAACCTTCGAAATTTACGCTGCAGACCACGAGTCCGATGGAACGTAAATTCAAAATCCTGTACGGCGTCATCCTCGGCGCAGCCATCATGGTGCGGCTCGCCCTGGCACTTACGAACCCGCCAGCAAACGCCTTCGATGATCATTTCGAACCGATCTCCTATATCATGCAGCAAGGCGCGCTGCCACCCAAGCACGGTTGCTGGCAGTGTTACCAACCACCGATGTTTTATGCCGTCGCCGCCGGCGTCGGGACGATCCTGCGAGGCGTCGGGGCGGAAAGATGGCATCTACTGAAAGCGTTCCAGCTACTAAGCTGCGTCTATGGAATTCTCGCGCTTTTTTTGTACTACCTGATCTTGAAAAAACTGCCGCTGACGGAATTTTCCAGGATTCCTGCGCTCCTTCTTGTGTGCTTTCTGCCACGCCACATCTACATGTCCGCAATCCACTCGAACGACACGATCTCTTATCTTGCCGTCGCCGTCAGCACGTACCTCATACTAGTCGCTATAGACAGCAAGTTCGCGGTGCGCCACGCGTTGTTGCTGGGTCTGGCAAACACGCTCGCAATCCACACTAAGTACACTGCCTACGTAGTCATTCCCATGACTTTGGTCGCCTTTCTGGTGAGCGTCGTCCGCGACCGAAGCTTAGTCCGCAAGCAGACAATGATCGCCTGCCTTGCGGCACTCGCACTGCCGGTACTGGTCTGGTCCATTGAGGCTGCAGTGTTCACGAAAAAATACGGCACGCCGTTGCCGCACAACGATGTGATTTCCAACCCGCTCACGTATCAACCGCAGTCGGACGAGGGCATTAACTTTTTTACCTTCGCGCCGTGGCGTATCATTTCGAATCCGCTAGTGGCGCCGGGCAACCTCGACTCATTCTGGACCTCTGTGTACAACGGTTTGTGGTTCGATACGGAACCGAAGTTCGTGCTGTTCACGGATGGCAGCGAGCAGTACTGGGCGGCGTATTATCGATGGGCGCGGGGACAAGATGAATTCCCCGCAATCGACCCCGCGCTTTCCCGATTTACCCGCGGCACTTCAATCATACTAGTGATGTTGGGGCTGCCGTTCCTGTGCTTGCTTCTTGGCGGCTTTGGCTGCGCTGGTGCCCACCTTCGGCGCCGCGATGACAATACCAACCCACTTGATGCCGCCAAACTGAGCATCTTTCCAGTGCTCCTCGCCTTCAACGTCGCCGGTGTCATTTATCTGACTTCTCGACTGCCGTCCTTCGCCAGCATGAAAGCGACTTACTTTCTCAACTCGATGCCGGCGTTTGCGGTGCTTACTGGCCTCGGCATCATGGCAATCCAGAAGTACAGGGGGTCGCGTCGGCTGATCGTAGCCCTCGCGACGGCCCTGTTCGTCATGGTCTTGGTCCACATTATCCACTTAGCTTTGGGACAGGCAGCGATACACCAGAACTACCTGCTCGTCGGTTTTCTTATCTTGCCGTTTTGCTTCGCCCTCGTAAGTGGCCTTCTATGCGAGACCTCCGACAAGATCAAAACAACGACCGCGACCGCGAAAATGTGGATTAGCAGAGGTGCGGTCGCTGCGTGCCTGCTGTCGGCCCTGATTTTAGCGGCGGAGTGTTACTACAGATTCATTTACGACGCGACAGAAGCGTTTTCGATGAGCAAAACCAGCAGGATTTGGTTAGAACGTCACTATGCCACCAACAAACAGGGCTTCCGTGACGTCGAAGACTACGAACTCGAGATTGCTGAGGGGCACCGTCGTGTGACCTTTGTCGGCGACTCGAATACCGCCGGGTTCGGCCTCGCCGATGTCCACGACCGTTTCGCCAATCGCCTGCGGCATGACATGGACGGGGTCGAGGTACACGCGTGCGCAGTAGACGGACTCAATACCGGCGACCAAATTCGTCTGCTGGAGAACATCCCAGAGGCGTATCAGCTCGATTTAGTTGTGCTCATATACAGCACCGACGACAGCCTGGATTTGGTGGTTGAACCCGACGATACCGCGAAGGAGCAGACGAAATCCGGGTTTTTGACTGAGCAAAGCTTTCTGTTGAACACCATCCACGCCCGCCGGCAGATGCGTAACGAGCCGATCTACGCCGATCACTTGGCGCGGATTGTCGCAGCCAATGTCCCGCCGTATTGGCAGCAGCAACAGCAGCGACTAGATCGGATTAAGAATGTGATAAATGAACGCGGCGGTAAACTTCTTGTCGTGATTCTGCCGCGCCTGGACGCCAGCCCTGAAGACGAGTCCTTTCGAACAGTGCACGGTCAACTGCAGGAATACTGGCGGCAGGCCGGCGTCCCATGCCTCGATCTGAAAAACGAATTCCAGGACCTTCCACGATCCGCGCTCACCGTCAACGCCTACGATTGGCACCCCAACGAAC
>Ga0302123_10001598_pt1 | contig 16061 bp, 13 predicted proteins | sample CB21_321_MG_FD_203109 | JGI IMG/M metagenome (GOLD analysis project Ga0302123, IMG submission 203109) | Marine microbial communities from Western Arctic Ocean, Canada - CB21_32.1 | ecosystem: Environmental > Aquatic > Marine > Oceanic | place: Canada: Western Arctic Ocean | collected 2017-09-28 | reverse complement strand
GATCGAAAGCGGCGCTATGATTCGCGCTCCTCGCCCGGCATATTTTGTCTATCGTATGCACGTGTCCGGCCACACCCAGACGGGTCTTGCCGGCGGCGCTTCGATCGCGGCGTATGAGGCTGGGGGGATCAAGCGTCATGAGTTGACCCGACCCGACAAGGAAGATGACCGGGTTAAACATATGGAAGCGCTAAACGCCCAGACCGGCCCGGTGCTGTTGGCCCACCGGCCCGACCCTGGGCTCGCCAATGCGCTGGAGGAGATTACTCAACGGCGCAATCCGCCTGAAGTAGATGTCACGGCTGAGGACGGCGTGCACCATACTCTGTGGCAAATCGATGACGATGAGACGCTGCACGGAATTCAGTGCGCAGTGGACGCAGTGGACACGCTCTATATCGCGGATGGACACCACCGTTCCGCTGCGGCCGCCCGGGTTGCCGCCAACCGCCGCGCCGAGAAACTTGAGAACCGCTTCACCAGCTCCGCGCGGGAACGGTTCCTCGCCGTATTGTTTCCAAGCGATCAACTTTTTATTCTGGCCTATAACAGGATTGTTCGGAGCCTTGGGACGTTGGACGAGGCGGCGTTGCTGGAGCGCCTGGAATCAAAATACACGGTGCGATCCTCTGTTGCCCCCATACGCCCAGATCGCTCCGCGCAAATTGGCGTTTGTCTGCCTTCGGGCTGGAAGTTGCTGGAGCCACGCGCGTTGCCTTCCGAACAGGCTCCTGTCCTCGAACGCCTCGATGTTTCTTTGCTTACCAACAATATACTTCAGCCCTTGTTGGACATCCGCGACCCGCGTACCGACCCGCGTCTCGACTTCGTCGGTGGCGCCGACGCGCCACAGCGCATTGAGGCACAAGTGCAAAGCGGCGAAGCGGCAGCTGGCTTCACGCTTTATCCAACAGCCATGGACGAATTAATGGCAATCGCCGACGGTGGACAAATCATGCCGCCAAAATCAACTTGGTTCGAACCCAAACTCGCTGATGGCCTTATCGCGCATTTGATCGATTGATTGGATATCGCCGTCGCAGGCGGCCCATCAAATTATCTGCTGAGGCGCGATCGGCAATACTCCGGCGCGATGCTGAAACTGGGATGCGCGTGGAGTGAACTCAGAAAGCGACCCCATTCTGATTGTCGGCGGGCCCACGGCCAGCGGTAAATCGGCGCTCGCACTTGATCTGGCGCTACGTTTGCGCGGCATGGTGATCAATGCCGATAGCATGCAGGTATATAAAGAGCTGCGAATTTTGAGCGCGCGTCCGACCCCGGCCGATGAGGAGCGGGTGCCACACCGACTCTATGGCACCTTGCCCGCACGCGAACGCTGCTCAGCGGGTCGCTGGTGCGATTTGGCGTTGGCTGAGATTGCAGGCGCACGGGCGAAGCAGCTACTGCCAATTTTGGTCGGCGGCACGGGCCTTTATTTCCGCTCTTTGCTCAGGGGTTTGGCACCGATACCCCCTGTCCCGCAGGGCATTCGCGACACCGCAGTAGAGCTTCACACGGAAGTCGGCGCGGCGGAATTTCACCGCCTATTGGCAGTCCGTGACCCGGACAGCGCGGCACGGATTCACCCTGCCAACACCCAGCGGGTGCTGCGTGCATATGAAGTGTTTGAAGCAACAGGAAAAAGCCTCGGAGATTGGCAAAACGAGGCAGCCGGTGAGGCCGGCTATGCCGGGAAAGTCGTTGCCTTGGTGCTGGAGCCGCCGCGGGAGGTACTTTACGCGGCCTGCGACGCTCGGTCCAAACTCATGGCAGCGGCAGGCGGTATCGAGGAGGTGGCGGCGCTTTTGACGCTCGAGATCGACCCGGCGCTGCCGATCATGAAGGCACTCGGCGTGCGGGAATTTGCTGCTCTTCTTGCCGGTGACGCGAAGCGGGACGAGGCCATCAAAAATTTGCGCCGGGCGACGCGAAATTACGCCAAACGGCAGGCGACATGGTTCCGCCATCAAATGGCGGGAGCGAAAAGAGTTTCCGCTCGCTATGACGGCGCGCAGGACGAGAATATCATGGAGATCGCAGCGACGCTGCTGAGCCAAACCAATTCCGACCAGTAGTCAAGATAAATAACGAAGGAATTCGATCATGGCCACGTTGATTCCAACACCTTCGATTATCGAATCCGAAGGCAACAAGCCCAAAGTGATCAAAGAATATATCGGGCGCGTAAATTCTCGAACGGGAGAAGCAAGTGTGGCGCGCATGAACAGTCCCGCAGGCTGGGAGGAGCCCGGCCAAACGCCGGAATTCGACGAGTATACTTTGGTTCTTGCCGGGACCCTCAGGGTGACCACCAAAGAAGGGGACATCGACGTGGTTGCGGGCCAAGCCGTGATCGCACACAAAGGCGAATGGGTGCGCTACAGCAGCCCACATGAGTCTGGCGCTGATTATGTCGCAGTCTGTGTACCTGCGTTCAGCCCAGAGATCGTCAAACGCGATCTATGAGCAAACCAAATCCATCGCAATGTTGCGGAAATCCTCGCGCCCTTGACCGGCGACAGACGAGGTTCTAGTTTGCTCAGCCCTGGCCAAGCGGCCCGGGAATCAGCTCGCCGGCTGCCCTGAGAGGGCGCGCCGATGCGGGCATCATGTGCTTGCGGGGATTGAAACGTGGATACGGAAAAGGGTGAAAGCGGACAGCGTATGAACGGATCTGAGATGATCGTTCGTTGTCTCACCGAATTGGGTGTCGAAGTGATATTTGGCTATCCCGGCGGTGCCGTGCTTCCGATCTATGACGCTTTGTTCAAACAAAACAATATTCGCCACATTCTGGTGCGCCACGAGCAGGGCGCCCTGCACGCGGCGGAAGGCTATGCGCGCTCGACTGGACGCGTCGGTGTGGCGCTGGTCACCTCAGGGCCGGGCGCCACAAACAGCGTCACAGGCCTCGCCGACGCGCTTATGGATAGTATCCCGCTGGTCTGTCTGACTGGGCAGGTACCGACACATATGATCGGCAATGATGCCTTTCAAGAGGCCGATACGGTGGGCATCACGCGGCCCTGCACGAAGCATAATTACCTGGTGAAATCGGTCGTGGACCTACCGCGCCTCATCCACGAGGCATTTTATGTTGCTAGCGCTGGGCGGCCGGGTCCTGTGGTGATTGATCTGCCCAAGGACGTAGTCATGGCAGACGGAGACTATTGCCCGGGGGCGTACTCAGACATGACGGAGCACCGTTCCTATCGCCCCCGGACGGTGCCAGACGATGCGGCTGTGGAAGCCGCTGTCGAACTCATCGCTAAGGCCGAGCGGCCAGTATTTTATACCGGCGGCGGCATCATTAATTCGGGGCCGTCTGCTTCCAAGGCTCTAACCCGCTTCGTGCGTGAGACTGGCTATCCAATCACCAACACGCTCATGGGGCTGGGTGGCTACCCGGCCTCCGACCCACAGTTCCTCGGCATGCTCGGCATGCACGGGACATATGAAGCTAATATGGCGATGGCGGAATGCGACGTCATGATTGCGCTTGGCGCGCGCTTCGACGACCGCGTCACGGGACGTCTCAGCGACTTTTCCAAAGGCTCGAAAAAGATCCAGGTCGATATCGATCCATCTTCTATCAACAAAAATGTGGCAGTGGACATAAGCATCATTGGTGATGTCGGCAAAGTGTTGGATGCGATGATCGCGAAATGGAAAAAACCGGGCGGCGGCAACTCAGACACGCTCGCGGCATGGTGGCGCCAAATCGATGAGTGGCGCGCCCGCGATAGCCTGCGCTTCCAACAAAAGGGCGAAATCATCAAGCCGCAATACGCTCTACAACGGCTCTACGAACTGACCAAGGAGCGTGATGTCTATTTCACGACGGAAGTCGGGCAACACCAGATGTGGGCGGCGCAATTTCTCAAATTCGAGGAGCCCAACCGGTGGATGACTTCCGGCGGCCTCGGCACAATGGGCTATGGCTTTCCTGCCGCCGTCGGCGTGCAAGTGGCCCATCCGGATGCGCTGGTGATCGACGTTGCCGGCGAAGCTTCCCTGATGATGAATATCCAAGAACTCTCCACCATGATGCAACATCGCCTGCCGGTGAAGACGTTCATCCTGAACAACCAATATATGGGTATGGTGCGCCAGTGGCAGGAATTGTTCCATGGTGGGCGCTATGCTGAAAGCTACATGGAATCTTTGCCCGATTTCGTAAAATTGGCCGAATCATTCGGCGCCAATGGCCTTCAGGTCAGCAAACCCGAAGAAGTGGACGACGCCATCCACACCATGATCGAGACACCGGGACCGTTCATCGCTGATGTTCTGGTGGAAAAGACCGAAAATGTCTATCCGATGATTCCGGGCGGCGCGGCGCATTACGAAATGAAGCTCGGCCCGGATCATGGCGAACTAGAGGAAAATGCCGAAGACGGCATGGTGCTCGTGTGATCAATTTGCGCGTGCGGCGATTGATGAATGGAATGTCCCTTGGCTGAGACGATAGAAACGCACACGATCTCGGTGCTCGTCGACAATGAGCCCGGCGTATTGGCGCGCGTCATTGGCCTGTTTTCTGGCCGCGGCTACAATATTGAGAGTTTGACCGTCGCCGAAGTGGAATCGGGCAACGGGCTGTCACGTATTAACCTGGTCACCTCGGGCCCGCGCATGATCATAGAGCAGATCAAAGCGCAGCTAGACCGGCTCGTACCAGTGCACAAAGTCAGTGACCTCACCGAAGAAGGCCCGCATGTGGAGCGTGAACTCGCTCTGATCAAAGTCTTGTCCACGGGCGAGGCGCGCGTGGAATCGCTGCGCATCGCGGATATTTTCCGCGCGCATGTGGTGGACAGCGAGAACGATTCATTTGTTTTCGAGATGACCGGCAAACCGGCGAAGGTCAATGCTTTCATCCGACTCATGGAGCCGTTGGGATTGACCGAAGTTTCGCGCACCGGCGTCGTCGCCTTGTTGCGCGGAAAAAACTCGATCTGATCCAGCGGCCAATTCACTCACCAGAAGGAAAAAAAATGCGCGTTTATTACGATCGTGATGCCGATGTGAACCTCATCAAGGGTAAGAAAGTCGTCATCATCGGCTATGGCAGTCAGGGCTTCGCCCACGCCAACAATCTCAAGGACAGCGGCACCAAGGAAGTGGCCGTAGCGCTCCGGCCGGATTCTGCCAGTATTGGCAAAGCGGAATCGGCTGGCCTTAGAGTCATGCCGCTCAACGAAGCGGCAAGATGGGGCGACGTAGTGATGATGCTGACGCCGGACGAATTACAGGGCGAGATGTGGCGGGATACGTTGCGCGATAATTTGCGCGAGGGCGTGGCCCTGGCGTTCGCGCATGGCCTCAACATCCATTACCGCCTGATCGAGCCACGGCCGGATCTCGACGTTTTCATGGTCGCCCCTAAAGGGCCAGGGCACACGGTGCGCTCCGAATATGAACTTGGGCGCGGCGTCCCGTGCCTACTGGCGGTCGCCCAAAACCCCTCTGGAAACGCGACGGAAATCGGCCTCTCCTATGCGGCGGCGATCGGTGGCGGACGCTCCGGCGTGATCGAGACAACTTTCCGTGAAGAAACCGAAACCGATCTGTTCGGCGAGCAAGTGGTGCTGTGCGGCGGCCTAACTTCGCTGATCAAGAATGCGTTCGAGACTCTTGTGGAGGCCGGCTATGCACCCGAAATGGCCTATTTCGAATGCGTGCACGAAGTGAAGCTAATTGTCGACCTAATCTATGAAGGCGGCATCGCCAACATGCGCTATTCGATCTCTAACACGGCCGAATATGGAGATTACTCCCGTGGTCCCAGGGTGATCGATGCGTCAGTGCGCGCGCGCATGAAAACCATTTTGGATGATATCCAATCTGGTCGCTTCGCAACCGAATGGATGCAGGAAAATAACGCCGGTCAGCCCAGCTTCAAGGCAATGCGGCGGCGCGAAGCCGAACATCCAATTGAGGAAATCGGTGAAAAATTACGCGAAATGATGCCTTGGATAGGCGAAGCGCGGCTTGTGGATAAGTCTAAGAACTGATGCCGCAATAGATTGATTGGCCCAAATAAGCGCTTGTGACGGTTAGAAAATCATTGCTTCCAACCACCTAAAAGGCGTAATTTTCAGAGATTCCGCTGATTTGGCGTGATTTGGCGTATTCGTGGGTGGATTTAGCGTGCGAATGCCTCACGAATAATTTGGTGTTTCAGGCTAACGGCGGATGCCGCATGGAGTAGTCAAAGCGACCCTGACGATGAAGAAATATGCCAGCACTGAAGCGTCTAAGTCCGGTTTGCCGTCGTGCATTACCGGAAGCGCTCGATTGCGCGCGAATCTTGGCGCCGGCAACTCGATTGGTCTGCGACTTACTTTCCCCAGGCGGTGACGCTGAGAGATCAGCATCCGTTTGGGGAGCGTTCGTTTACCCTGTCGCAAACCAAATATAGGGGTCAAGGTCATGACCGAGAATAGGAATCAGGTCCGAATATTCGATACAACTATGCGCGACGGCGAACAGTCGCCTGGCGCATCGATGAATCTCGAAGAAAAATTACGTATCGCCGAAGTGCTCGAGGATATGGGCGTCCATATCATCGAAGCCGGCTTTCCCGTCGCCTCGAATGGCGATTTCGAAGCGGTCAATGAAGTGGCGAAGATCGTCACCGAAAGCATTGTTTGTGGTTTGGCGCGTGCCGGCCGCAAGGATGTCGAGCGCGCGGCGGCGGCACTTGAACCAGCAAAACGAAAGCGCATTCACACCTTCATCGCCACCAGCCCGCTCCATATGCGGGTAAAATTGCAGATGGAGCCAGACGACGTTCACCGCGCGGTTATCGACAGCGTAAGCCTAGCGCGAAACTATACCGATGATGTGGAATGGTCGTGCGAAGACGGCACGCGTAGCGATCACGATTTTCTCTGCCGCTGTGTCGAATCCGCCATCAAGGCTGGCGCAACCACCGTCAATATTCCCGATACCGTGGGATACACTGTCCCCGACGAGTATGCTGCCCTCATCCGCATGCTGATGGACCGCGTGCCCAACATAGACAAGGCCGTGGTTTCGGTGCACTGCCACAATGATCTCGGCTTGGCCGTAGCCAATTCGCTGGCAGCTTTACGAGCCGGTGCACGGCAAGTGGAATGCACCATCAACGGCTTAGGCGAGCGCGCCGGAAATGCGGCAATGGAAGAAATTGTCATGGCCATGCGCACGCGTCACGATTTGCTCAACTTAGACTGCGGCATCCACACTGAAAAAATCATGCGCGCGTCGCGTCTAGTATCGCAGATCACCGGCTTTGTGGTGCAACCCAATAAAGCTATCGTCGGCGCCAATGCCTTCGCGCATGAGGCGGGAATTCACCAAGACGGCGTCCTCAAAGACGCGCAGACTTACGAAATCATGACGCCAGAATCAGTCGGACTGAAGAAATCGACACTGGTGATGGGCAAGCACTCAGGGCGCCACGCCTTCCGTGAGAAACTACGCGAATTAGGGTACGACGAATTCGGCGACAACGCCCTGCATGACGCATTTACGCGTTTCAAGGATCTCGCCGACCAAAAAAAGGAAATCTTCGACGAAGACATTCTTGCTCTGGTCGATGACGAGATCGGCCGTGCAAATGAACGCATCGGTTTTGTTTCGCTGGCCATAAATTGTGGCTCGGACGGGCCACAGCTAGCGACGCTCAAATTGTCAATCGATGGCGTGGAGAAGTCTTCCACCGCGCACGGCACTGGTCCAGTGGACGCCACGTTCAACGCGATTAAGGACATCTTCCCGCATGAAGCGGAACTACAGCTCTATCAGGTCCACGCCGTGACCGAAGGCACCGACGCGCAAGCTGATGTGACCGTGCGCTTAAAAGAAGATGGGCGGATGGTCAATGGCCAGGGTGCCCATATCGATACCCTTGTGGCTTCAGCCCGTGCCTATGTTCACGCTTTAAACAAGCTCTTGGTGAAGCGGCAAAAAACTGCGCCAGCGGCGCTCACGGCTTGATCGTGAGCGATATAGGCTTGGCAACTCAACCTCCCACCGCGCTTTCTTTCACCAGCGCGGTGGGAATTTAATGGCTCAAACAACAGGCGGTACGCTCTGATGTTTTCGAAACTCACAGGTTTTCTTTCCGCCGATATGGCGATCGACCTTGGCACCGCGAATACGCTTGTCTATGTGAAAGGACAGGGAATCGTCTTGAATGAACCTTCGGTGGTTGCTATCGCCAGTTGGAAGGGCAAAAAGCAAGTTCTAGCGGTCGGCGAAGAGGCCAAACTGATGCTCGGCCGCACACCCGGGAACATCGAAGCCATCCGCCCACTCCGCGACGGGGTGATCGCAGATTTTGAAATTGCCGAGGAAATGATCAAGCATTTCATTCGCAAAGTGCACAATCGGCGCAGCTTCGCCAGCCCACAAGTCATCGTTTGCGTCCCGTCAGGTTCAACGGCGGTGGAGCGCCGCGCCATTCAAGAATCAGCCGAGAGCGCAGGGGCCCGTCGCGTGTTCCTTATTGAAGAACCGATGGCAGCAGCAATCGGTGCGGGGTTGCCGGTGACGGAGCCCACGGGTTCGATGGTTGTCGATATCGGCGGCGGAACCACTGAAGTGGCCGTGCTATCCCTCGGCGGCATTGTCTATTCACGATCGGTGCGGGTGGGCGGCGATAAGATGGACGAAAGCATTATCGCCTATGTGCGGCGCAATCATAACTTGCTGCTCGGCGAATCGAGCGCCGAGCGCATCAAACATAATATCGGTACCGCCTGCCCACCCGAAGACGGCAACGGTCAATCACTGGATATCAAAGGCCGCGATCTGATGAACGGAGTGCCCAAGGAAATTGTCGTCACGCAGCGACAAATCGCGGAGAGCCTGGCCGAACCGGTGGGCGCGATTATCGACGCGGTCAAGGTGGCACTTGAGAATACGGCACCTGAATTGGCGGCCGATATTGTCGACAAGGGTATCGTTCTAACCGGTGGCGGCGCGTTACTCGGTAATCTCGATTATGTTCTGCGTCACGCCACCGGGCTGCCAGTATCCATTGCTGACGAGCCACTATCATGCGTTGCCATGGGGACCGGGCGCTGCCTGGAAGAAATGAAGACGCTCAAGCACGTCTTGCACGAGGCTTATTAAAGATCGGGTTGGACCTTCGGCGCCGGCATCCGGCGCAGATTCATTGGAGGATGTAAGTGCGGGCCTACCGCGGACGCGCCCTGTTATTGGCCCTGCCGCTGAAATCAGTGGTTCAGCGCTTTGCATTTGCGTTTCTTGTGGGCGCCGCCCTCACCGTCATGATCCTCAGCCGGGCAGAACCGACGCTGGTTGATAATATGCGTGGCGCGGTCAGCGACGGCGCCGCGCCTATACTCGAATTCTTTTCACACCCTGCCGCATCCGTCGCTTCCTTTGTGGAGGAAGTCGATGCCTTGTTGGAAGTGCACGAGAAAAATTCGGTTTTGGAAGACCAAAATGCCGCCCTGCTGAAATGGCAATCCGTTGCCGAGAAGTTCTCGCATGAAAACGAAGAACTTCGGCGCATGCTTCGTGTGGTACCAGACCCGGAAGCCAGCTTTATTACGGCGCGCGTTATTTCGGATTCTGGCGGGCCCTTTGTCCGCACCGTCTTGATCAATGCGGGCGAGAACGACCGCGTGCACAAAGGCCAAGCCGTCATCAATAACGAAGGCCTCACCGGACGCGTTGTGTCGGCGGGCCAACATAGCGCACGTATTCTGCTCCTGACAGATTTGAATTCACGTATTCCCGTGATTATGGAATCAAGTCGGGAAAAGGCGGTCCTAGCGGGCGACAATACACCGCACCCGCGCCTAAAATTTCTCGCTGTCGACGCCCGTGTCAATGTTGGAGACCGCATCGTGACGTCAGGCCAAGGCGGAGTTTTTCCGCCCGGCCTGCCTGTCGGCGTCGTTTCACTGGTGAGCGAGGAGCGTGCGCTGGTACAGCCATATGTCAATTGGGACCGGCTCGAGCATGTCACCGTGTTGGACTACACCTTTCCGGGGTTCCTTCCTGAGACAAAACGCGCCGGGCGGATCGGAGCTCTCAGATGAGGGTGGCGACATGGATGGAGCGATCCGAGCTACAACTGCGCGGCCTGACACCATTTACCATTACGTTGCTCCTGGTGCTGGCCTCCGCCGTGCCGTGGCACATCCCGATCTTTGCACCGGTTACTCCGGCGTTCGCGGTGATGGCGATTTATTATTGGAGCATTTACCGGCCGGACAAATTGCCCTACGCCGCGACCTTCTGCCTGGGCCTGTTGCATGATTTATTGACCGGTACGCCGCTCGGGCTATCCGCGCTCATATATTTGCTGGTGCAGGGCGTTTTGAGTTCGCAACGCACATTTTTTCACGGCAAGCCATTTTTAGTCGTGTGGTGGGGATTTTCACTGGTGATGCCCGGCATGGCTCTGGTGAGTTGGGTCATCGCCTCGCTTTATTTCAACACCCTTCTCCCGCCGATGCCATTTGTCGTTCAGGCGGTTCTTACCGTGTTGCTATATCCTTTATTCGGGCTGTTGCTGAGCGCGCTCCACCGACACATAATTCGAGGAACTTAAGGTGCAGGGCGAAACCGGCCGGACCAAGCACTTCACGCGCCGTGCCATAATTTTAGGTGGCGCACAAACATTGTTACTCGCGGGGCTGGCTGGCCGCATGTACCAATTGCAGGTGCTTGAATCGGATCGCTACAAGACATTGGCGGACGAGAATCGCATCAACATGCAGCTATTACCGCCGCCACGCGGACGTATCTTTGATCGGTTCGGCCAGCCCCTTGCGGTCAACCAATTGAATTACCGCTTGGTCATTGTTCCTGAGCAGGCCGGTGATCTGGAACGCTCGCTTTCTGAGCTTGGCTTGCTGATTCCGATCGAAAAGCATGAACGGGAGCGAATATTGCGCGAAGCGCAGCGCAAACGAAATTTCGTCCCCATCACGGTGCGCGAGAATCTGACCTGGGAGGAAGTTTCGCGCATCGAAGTGAATGCGCCGGACCTGCCGGGAACGATGATCGATGTCGGCCAAACTAGGCACTATCTGGCGGGCGAGGAGACGGCGCATATCATCGGCTATGTCGGCGCGGTTTCGGAAAAGGAGCTTGCAGGTGACCCAGTTCTAGCTTTGCCGGGATTCCGTATTGGCAAAAATGGCGCCGAGAAAACATTCGAATCGGCTTTGCGCGGCAAAGCGGGCTCGCGCCAAGTCGAGGTCAACGCTTTTGGCCGCATTATTCGTGAGTTGCGCCGGGATGAAGGCCAACCAGGCGATGACCATATCCTCACGGTGGACATGGGCCTGCAGGTGTACTCAAACGCTCGAATTAGACATGAAAGCGCGGCAGCGGTCGTTGTCGATGTGCATTCAGGCGAAGTCCTGGCCCTGGTCTCGGCACCGAGTTTTAACCCCAACAGCTTCACGACCGGCATCAGCCAAACCGAATGGAACGCGTTGATGGCGAATCCGCGCTTTCCCCTCATGAACAAAGCGATTTCAGGACAATATTCCCCAGGTTCGACATTTAAACCGATCGTCGCGCTAGCGGCATTGGATGGCGACATCGTTAATCCAAATCAGAAATTCTTATGCTCAGGATATACGGTACTCGGAAACCGCCGGTTTTACTGCTGGAAGCGCGGCGGACACGGCATGATGGACATGAACTCCGGCATAGCCCAGTCCTGCGACGCCTATTTCTATGAAGTGGCAAAACGGGTGGGCGTAGACACTATCGCTATCATGGCACGGCGCTTCGGACTGGGTGAGAGGCTCGGAATTGAACTGCCTTCCGAACAGAAGGGGTTGATCCCGACACGAGATTGGAAATTGGCCGTTCATGGCGTTCCCTGGCAAAAAGGAGAGACCCTGATTATCGGTATCGGCCAGGGATTTGTGCTCACCACGCCGCTCCAACTGGCCGTTATGACGGCCCGAATCGCCAATGGCGGAATCGCGATCCAACCGAAACTGGTGCGTGAGACGCAGCGAGTGGGCCACCGCCTACCGGACACGCGCGAGCCCTTTCATTCCATGGGACTCTCGGCGGCGCATCTTGCGATCGTGCAAAAAGGCATGTTCGACGTCACCAATAGCCCGCGCGGCACGGCCTACCGCGCACGCATCGAAGAGCCCGGCATGGCTATGGCCGGAAAGACCGCTAGCGTACAGGTCAAACGCATCACCAAAGCGGAACGCGAGCGTGGCGTGAGCAAAAACGAGGACCGTGTCTGGAAAGACCGCGACCACGCGCTTTTTATCGGCTATGCGCCGGTTAACTCGCCGCGCTATGCGGTCTCTGTGGTCGTCGAGCATGGTGGCGGGGGCGCGAAAACGGCAGCGCCGATCGCTCGCGACATCCTGCACGAGGTACAGCGCCGCGACCTGGCGCGCCGCGGACCCGAAAAAAATATTGTCCTCGATATGACCGCGGCGGTTTGATCATGGCACTACAGGACCATTTCGACGGTGGCCGCACGGGCATGAGCCTGTTGGACCGCGTGCTGCAAATAAACCTGATTCTCGTCCTTCTCATTTGCCTGCCGGCTCTGGTTGGCTTTGCTATGCTGTATTCGGCTGCCGGCGGTGACATGGAGCCCTGGGCGTCGCCCCAGATTATCCGCTTCGGTTTTGGCCTGGTCATCATGTTCGGCGCGGCGCTCGTGGATATCCGGTTTTGGCTTAAATCGTCCTATTTTATCTATGCCGGCGCTTTCGTACTTCTCATCGGTGTGGAGTTGATCGGCGATTCAGCGATGGGTGCCCAACGCTGGGTGGATATCGGCCCGCTCCAGCTTCAGCCTTCAGAAATAATGAAAATAGCGCTGGTCATGGCGTTGGCGCGCTATTTTCACACGGTAGCAATCGAAGATATAAAGCGCATTACGGCCCTCATACCACCGCTCATCTTAATCCTTGCGCCGGCGGCACTCGTTCTGCGCCAACCCGATTTAGGCACGGCGGCGTTGCTGGCCACCAGCGGCGCCATGATGCTGTTTCTGGCGGGTCTCAGATTGTGGAAATTGGGCGTCGCTTTTGTCGGGCTTATCGGCGCAATCCCTGTAGCTTGGCAGTTCTTTCGCGATTATCAAAAAACTCGAATTCTTACTTTCATTAACCCGGAAAGCGACCCGCTCGGCGCCGGCTATCATATCCTGCAGTCAAAAATCGCATTCGGTTCAGGCGGCATATTCGGCAAAGGCTTTTTGGGCGGCACCCAGAGCCACCTAAATTTTCTACCCGAGAAACAAACCGATTTCGTCTTTACCATGCTGGCAGAAGAGTTCGGCCTGGTCGGCGGAATTGCTCTCCTTCTGCTTTATTTCGCATTGATTGCGTATGGCACGGTGGTCGCGCTGCGCTGCAACAGCCAATTCGGCCGCATGCTGGGAATGGGCATCATCGCAACTTTTTTCCTCTATGTTTTCATCAACATGGCGATGGTGATGGGCTTGGTGCCGATTGTCGGTGTGCCCTTGCCGCTCATTTCGTACGGCGGCAGCGCCATGTTGACGCTGATGTTTGGCTTTGGCCTCGTGCTCAATATTTACATACACCGCGACGTACAAATTGGCCGACGGCTGCATCACATGCGCACCTAGCACCGCTTTAGTGTGTCGTGATTTCACTTTATTTAATATCCAGACCGTCGCAGAAGGTCGCTGGTTGACAAAGGTCTGATGCTTTGCGATATCCAGCCTCGGCGGGCGCATAGCTCAGTTGGCAGAGCAGCTGACTCTTAATCAGCGGGTCCACGGTTCGAGTCCGTGTGCGCCTACCAATTAAATCAAGGACTTAGCGTTAAATCGTTAGGTCTATTATTTTTTCTAGGTACCACGGAGGTACCACAATTGCTGGATTGGGCGTATTGAGCATATACACCTGCGCGGCAAAAACGCAGTCCTAGAAGCTACACCACCCTCAGTCCCCTGCGGCTCATCCAACTCTGGCGCGCACACACACCATTCAGCCGGATCGGCACCTCACCGTCCGCACCGCCCTCTCAAACGGTTGACCTTTCAGCGCGACATAGCGTTCCAATTGGCGTTACGATTAACCATGCGCCGCATAGTAGCCACACTCGCCACACTCGCCGCAAACGGTGCCGAGGTGTTTCAGACGTGTTAATCTAACCAAACCTTCGCCATCTTATGAGATTGTATTCATCTTTCTTTATGGAGAAACCTTATGCGTAAATTAACCCTTCTAGCGGCAGCACTCTCGGTCAGCTTCATCGCAGCCCCCGCATTTTCAAATACCTTAGAACTTGGATGCCATATAACTGGGAGCAGCAAACCCGATATTTGGTTTTCCGGGGTAACCGGGGGTAGTTTTGATCAAGATGACTATGCAGATGAGGGCGAGCTGTCTGCTACTGCTGAAGTCAGTGGCAACGGGAATACTGCAAAATTTTCAAAATCCCTCGATTATAAGAAAATTGGCAACCGGTTAGAAGTAGATGACTCATGGATTACGATCCCGGTAACAATGGAAGAGTTCAAGACGCATTTTGGATTGTTCCCCACGCTTACCTGCACATCTCCCTAGCGGCCCCCGCATACGCATCATCGAGCGCATTAAGCCCAAGCCCTCGCCGCCGGATGGTGGAAGAAGCACAACGACTAACGCCGCGCCGTCCGCACCGCCCTCTCAAACGGGTTACCTTTTGGCGGCGGCGGCACAACTAACACCACTTCCACCCATGGCCATATCGGCGCGGCAGCAAGAGGCAGACGATCAAGTAGGGCCAGGGGGGAGACTGCAGGACTCTACATTTTCATCTGGGTGGCTTAGGCTAAGTTCATGAAAAAGCTGGCTGCCACCATCTGTCTGACAATTTCTGTGCTTATCGGAAGTATAGTAATCGTTAATGATAACGGACACACTGAAGCAATAACTAAATTTAAATGTATGCCCGATCAAATTCGATCGCCATCACAGGAAGGATTGCGGATAATTGGCGAACTATCGGGTTTTGACCCATGCAATGAAACTGTTGAATTTAGGGTGCAAAAAGAATCCGCTGTTTCTCCTCTAATCATAAGCGTTCATGGTGGCGGTGGGAAAAAAGATGCAAAAGCAATAACAGATGAATTCTATAAACTAGGTTATTCAACTCTTATCTTTGATGCCTACGATATGAACGGCATATCGATGGGGAGAATTGCCAACGCGTATCGACAGATGATGCTTCTCAAAACATCATTGGCAGCATTTGAATGGGTCCGCCAAAGACCAGAAATAGATAGAAATAGAATATATTTCTATGGGATTTCGAACGGAGCATCTGTTGTTTTAAATATCGCTGCTATGGTTGATCCATCTCATTTAAGAGGTGTTATAGCAGAGGCACCTACACCTACTGGGATTGGATACCCGAACAAAATAGGTGTCCCTGTAAAAATAATTTTTGGAAAATTAGACGATCTAGGCGCCCCCCCTGGCAAGAAGAGGTGGGAAATATCTGATCCATGTCGATGGATTCGAAAGTTTGACCTCGCTCCCGAAGGATTCTCAACAGAATGTAATAATGAAAACTCTCAGGGATATACGCCGACGACGATGGAATGGGTAAAATCTGTTTCGAGAGAAAACAGTAATTCAGTTGATGTGGTATTTATCGATGGGGCAGCACATGCAGCGTTTTATGGCGATCTTAGTATTGGTACCAGAAAATTGGGCGGAAAAAATGTAGGCTGGTCTTTGGGTGGGACGACTGAGTCGCGAGACGAATTAATCTCTGAAATTACGCGATTTGTGAAATAATGGCAGCGGCGCCAGCAGGGGCAGGCGATCAAATCAAAATATTAACCGTTTCCATTCTCGCCTGCCTTGTGACGACACACTGGAACTGGGTCCTGAGTGCATAACCTCTTAACCATAAAGGAAATGCAAAGTGAAATTAGCTGTAAGTGTTTTTGTAGGAATGATTTTGGTGTCATTGCCTGCTTCGGCAGAATCGGTAAATCTTTTGCCTGCACTAAACACAGGGGCGGCCAAGGCTTATTGTGACAAACAAACGACAAAAAGAGGTGAGCAAGA
>Ga0302123_10001597_pt1 | contig 16062 bp, 11 predicted proteins | sample CB21_321_MG_FD_203109 | JGI IMG/M metagenome (GOLD analysis project Ga0302123, IMG submission 203109) | Marine microbial communities from Western Arctic Ocean, Canada - CB21_32.1 | ecosystem: Environmental > Aquatic > Marine > Oceanic | place: Canada: Western Arctic Ocean | collected 2017-09-28 | reverse complement strand
CTTGGCAGGTTACAGGCGGAACTGTTGCAGCCCCTGATCGACCGCACATTCCACATTTTGCAGGAAAAGGGTGAGTTTCCACCGCCGCCTGAAGAATGGCCCGATAACATGCAGACGGACATTGAATACGTTAGCCCGCTGGCCAAGGCGCAGCGCAGTGGTGACATCCAAGCCGTAATGCGGATGTTCGAAATGCTGATGCCGCTGGCACAGGTTGACCAGGGCGTCCTCGATTACATGGATACAGACGGCATGGTCAAACATCTGATCAAGGTGCTTGGTGTCCCAGCTACGACCGTGCGCGGCGAGCAAGAAGTCTACCAGAAGCGCGTCGAACGTCAGCAGCAACAGGCCCAGGCACAGCAGATGCAGCAGGCGCAGCAGGTCGCTGAGACTGCAGGCGCTGCAGCGCCCATGGCAAAGGCTCTTAATGTTGGCAACATCATTGAGGCCACTGCCCTGCCGCAGCAGGCCGCAGAATGACGCCAGACGAATTAAAGCAGACCTATAGGAGCGTATTCGGCGGTGACGATGGCCAGAAGGTCATCGATGACCTGAAGGCCCGCTTCTGGTTTCACGCGCCGGTCCATGCACCTGGCGACACGCACGAAACAGCCTACCGCGATGGTCAGAGGTCTATCGTTCTTTCGCTTATCGCAATGCTGCAAGAAGATCACAGAGAGTTACCGACAACAACCATAGAGGAATAGATCATGGCCGAAGAACAGGTAGCGGATGTCTCGCCGAGCGAGGTAGCACCGTCTGTCATACCAGGCGGTGCGGCGGGTGCCGGCAATTGGCGGGCAAGTCTGCCGGAAGAGATTAGAGATCACAAGTCACTGGATTCGATCAAGGATGTCGGTGGCCTGGCCAAGGGCTACTTGCATGCTCAAAGCATGGTCGGGGCCGACAAGGTGCCGATCCCAGGCCAATGGGCAACCAGCGACGACTGGAACATGGTTTACGACAAGCTGGGCCGTCCAGCGGATGCTGATGGCTACGAGCTGGAGATGGGCGAAGGCGTGGAGGCCGACGCTGGCATGGTCGAATGGTTCAAGAAAACCAGCCACGACGTGGGATTGTCGGGGCCGCAAGCACAGAAATTGATGGCTGCGTACAATGAAATGCAGGGCGGTCGAACGCAGACCGCTACCGATGCTGTAGCTCAGACCCGCAGCAACGCGGAGTTGGAGCTGAAGCGCGAATGGGGTCAGGCTTACGATCAGAGAATTGGCTATGCGACGGCGGTTTTGCAGAATTTTGATGCTGAGGACATGGCCGAGTTGCGGATGTCTGACGGCAGTCTGATGGGTGATAATCCGGCGGTCGTCAAGTTGATGAGTAAGGTGGGGCAGTTCATTGCGGAGAAGACCGGCGAGGATAGCTTCGCTGGTGGCAAGGGCAGCGGTGTCATGGCGCCGGACGAAGCCCACAGCAAGCTCCGAGAGATCACGTCAAAAGAGTCGCCGTATTGGTCGGCCCGGCATCCAGAACACGACTGGTATGTGGCCGAGGCCATGCGTCTACGAGAATTTACGACCGCAGGGCAGCCTTAACGGTCCTGCTGCTCACGCGAAAAGCAGCGTCGTCTTAGCGGACGCTAAACGCAAGAGAGGTCCAGCATCCGCTGGGTAGCCCTTCGATTTCACAACCTACTGAAACCGTGGAACGGAGGATTTTCTTATGTCCACACAAGTAACTACTGCCTTTGTGCAGCAGTTCGGCAGCAACGTCGAGCTACTGTCACAGCAAATGGGCAGCCGGCTCCGAAGCGCAGTCTCGGAAGAGAGCGTTGTCGGAGAGAAGGGCTTTTTCGATCAGATTGGAAGCACTTCGGCCCAAAAACGTACCAGCCGGCACGGCGATACACCGTTAATGGAGACACCACACTCCAGGCGTATGGTCACGATGGACGAGTATGAGTGGGCCGACCTGGTAGATTCTGCCGATAAGGTCCGCATGCTAGCCGATCCCACTTCCGCCTACGCACGCTCTGCAGCTAACGCTATGGGACGTGCGATGGATGATGTGATCATCACCGCTGCTACTGGTTCTGCCTCTACTGGCAAATCCGGCAGCACCTCCACCGCTTTGCCTGCGGCTAATATCGTGGCCGCTGGGTCAGCCGATATGACCGTGGCAAAGCTGCTCAGTGCCAAGAAGATACTGGATGAGGCAGATGTCGATCCCAGTATCAAACGCTACATCGTTGTAGCACCGGCACAGATTGAGGCCCTGTTGGGCATCACGTCAGTTACGTCGAGTGATTTCAATACCGTGAAAGCCTTGGCTCAAGGTGAAGTTAACAGCTTCCTAGGTTTTGAGTTCATCACTTCGACACGCCTGGCTGTGGCGTCCAGCATTCGCACATGTTTTGCATGGGCGGAAGACGGCATCAAGATGGGCGTAGGCAAAGACATCGTTTCTCGCATTGATGAGAGAGCGGACAAGTCCTACTCCACGCAGGTTTATTATTGTGCCCAGTTTGGCGCGACCCGCATGGAAGAAGACAAAGTCGTCTCCATTCTGTGCGACGAATCGGCATAAGGAGGGAATGAACAATGGCTACTGTTTATTCAACTGGACGCACCACGTTCGACCAGAACGATCCTGCAGACCAAGTCAAAGCTAACGAGCTTGGCGGTCGCGTAAGAGTTGCTTATGCAACCTACGAGGCTAGCTCGCTCGCCAGCGGCGACGTGGTCGAGCTGTTCGCTCTGCCGGATGGGGCGCGTATCATATCGGGCACGCTGGCGCATGATGCACTTGCAAGCTCGACCACCCTGTCCGTAGGCCACGCGGCCTACACCAACAGCGCCGGCACTGTCGTCGCGTTGGACGCCGACGAATACAAGGCTGCGGCGGCTTCCACCGCTGCACAGATCGTCGACATCTGCGCGACACTCGCCCTTGGGGCGTTTTCTGAGGTTGACCTTGATACCTCTGGAGACACCAAGGACAACGAGTTCATCGTCACCGCTACGATGGGAGGTGCCGCCGGCACCGGCACCATCAGCGTTATGATGATGTACGTGCTTGACTAACTGATTGTTACCGGCGGCTGGCCTGTGATGGGCCAGCCGCCACTCTACATGGAGAGATGAATGTCAGTTGTTGATATCTGCAATTCCGCGCTGAACCATATTGGCGGCAACAATATTACGTCGCTGACTGAAGACAGCAAGCCAGCGCGCTTATTGAACCAGCGCTATGAGCCGGTGCGTGATGCGGTATTCCGGTCGCATCCCTGGAATTGCCTGGTTACTAGAACAGACATGGCGGCTGACAGCACGGCCCCGGCGTTCGACTTCAGCTATCAATATACCCTGCCGTCCGACTGCCTGCGTGTCTTGCAGGCGCAGTATCTGGACACCGTATTCAAGGTCGAAGGCCGCAAGATATTGACCGATGAGACCACGTTTAATCTGATTTACATCAAACGCGAAACCGATACGGCGCAGTATGACAGCCTGCTGATCGACGCCCTAGCGGCCCGGCTGGCGTCCGAGATCGCCTACCCATTAATTGCCAGCTCTGTTGTGGCTAACACAATGCTGCAGGTGTACGACCAGAAGGTCAGAGAAGCCAGGTTCGTTGACGCAACCGAGGGCATGCCCGGCAGCATGGATCAGGTGTCTGACACTGGCGGCATCGAAGCCAATACGTTTATAGCCTCTAGGTACTGAGCGATGCCAAAGGCCTCAGCAGCATTAACCGACTTTACGGCTGGCGAGCTATCGCCACGCCTCGATGGCCGGGTTGATCTGCAAAAATACTTCTCTGGCGCGAAGACACTTAGCAACATGGTCGTACATCCTCACGGCGGCGCGTCTCGCCGGCCCGGCACGATCTTTGTTTCGGAAGTGAAGAGCAGCGCACAGGCTGCGCGGCTTATACCATTTGAGTTCAACGTCGAGCAGACCTACATCCTACAGCTGGGTCCGAGCTACTTTAGGATTTTGAAGGATGGCGGCGTTGTTGAGAGCGGTGGCTCTGCCGTCGAGGTGGCCACCAGCTACACCGAGGCCCAGCTGCCTGAACTAAAGTTCGCTCAGTCGGCGGACGTGATGTACATAACGCATCCAGATCATCCGCCACGGAAGATCAGCAGAACCAGTCATACGGCATGGACGATTGCGGACATCAGTCTCATTCGCGGCCCTATGCAAGACCAGAACGTGACGACGACAACCCTGACGGCAAGCGCACGGACGGGAAGCGTCACGATAACGGCAAGCGCGGCGACCTTTGTCTCGACTGACGTTGGCAGGCTGGTCAAGCTGCACAATGGCTACGCCAAGATCACGGGATTTACGAATACGACGGTAGTAACGGCGACGGTGCAGGAAAATGAAGACCTGCGGACAGAGCTGCAGCCGAGCTATACCGCGTCCACGATTGCGCTGCATGAGGGCGATCCATCAAGCACGGGCCTGGAGCACAACGACCGCATAACCGACAGCGCAAAGAATTTTGTCGATGAAGGCTTCAAAACCGGCATGGACATTACCGTCAGCGGGGCAGGCACGTCCGCCAACAACGGTTCGTACCTGGCTGTTTCCGTTACTGAAGACACCATACTTCTAGCGCCATCCGACGACGCTACGGCGGAATCGGCGTCGGCAAGTATCACAATCGTTGGTGCGCTTACGGCTGACAAGGATTGGGCGTTGGGGGCTTTTAGTCCGACGACCGGATACCCGTCTGCCATATCGCTGTACGAACAGCGCCTGGTTTTTGCGGCGACGGCAAACCAGCCACAAACGATCTTTTTTAGCGTCTCTGGAGACTTCGAAAACTTCACGTCGGGTACGGCAGATGATGCTGCGATGATCTACACCATAGGCAGCAATCAGGTTAACGTGATCCGCTACCTTTCGTCTGGTCGTTCGCTGCTCGTTGGCACGTCTGGTGGCGAGTTTGCCGCCAGGGCGGGCAACACCGACGCGGCGATCACGCCAACGAATATTCAGATCAAGCGTCAGGCGAGTTATGGTACGGCGGACATCCAGCCTGTGCAGGTTGCCAACGCAACTTTGTTCGTACAGCGGGCCAAGCGTAAGCTGAGGGAACTGAACTACAACTTCGATACGGATAGTTATACCGCGCCAGATCTTACGATACTGGCCGAGCATATCACTGAGAGCGGCATCAAGGAGGTCGCGCTACAGCAGGAACCTGACAACATTGTCTGGTCAGTGCTGAACAACGGCATCCTGGCAGGCATGACCTACCGCCGGGAAGAGAACGTCGTCGCCTGGCATCAGCACAAGATCGGCGGCGTCTTTGGCGCGGCAACGGTTACGGTTAGCGATTATGCCAACATCGATGTCGGCACCGATATAATCCTCAGCAAGTCGGACGGCACGCTTGTGACCTTTACGTCTGAGGCCGTCAGCGGTAGCGCTCCAACCGGCGACAACGGATGGCGACCCAACGAAAGCAACAATACGACGGCGGATAATATCTATACGGCCATCAACGCACATACAGACTTCACGGTCGCCAACCCAGCGGCAGCCGTCGTCACGATCTACGAGACGCTGAAGACGGGCACGTCCCCGCTAACCGTCGCCAGTACAGATGCGACGAGGCTAGTCGTTACAAGTGAATCGTATGCGGTTGTTGAAAACATAGCCGTTGTCCCAGGCGATCTGGACGAAGACGCGATCTATCTGGTCGTCAAGCGGACGATAAACGGGGCAACAAAACGATATGTTGAGTGGTTTAATGTCTTTGAGTTCGGCACCGACGTTGCCGACGCCTTCTATGTTGACAGCGGTCTTAGCTATTCTGGTTCGGCATCGTCCAGCATATCAGGCCTGACGCATCTGGAGGCGGAAACCATTACCGTCCTGACGAATGGGTCGACGCATCCAAACAAATCGGTGTCATCTGGAGCGGTTACATTAGATAGGACGACGACGTATGGTCACTTTGGACTTGGCTACACGTCCACGCTGCAAACTATGCGCGTTGATCAGGGTTCGGCGCAGGGCACAAGCCAAGGCAAGACAAAACGCATACACGACGTAACGGTCAGGCTGTACAGATCGGTCGGCGTCAAGATAGGGCAGTCAACGGACCAGTTAGATCTGATACCGTTTCGCTCCAGCGCCGACGAAATGGGCCTGCCGGTGCCATTGTTCACGGGTGACAAGGACGTCGAGTTCGACGGCGGCTACGGCACGGATGGCTTTGTCGTTGTTCAGCAGGATCAGGCTTTACCGTTGACGGTACTAGCCGTCTATCCACGACTTACGACGTTTGACGAGTGAGGTTGATACCATTTGTTGCGTCGCATGCCGAGGCATTGTTGGCCGACCAGCTTAATGATGGCTGCCCGTCGATCACGAACGATTGGTCGGCTTGGGTGGGCGACCTGGTTAACCCAGACATGGCCTTCACGGGGATAGAGAACGGCCACCTGATCGGAAGTGCTGGCCTGATCCGAATATGGCCTGGCGTCAGTGAGGCCTGGTTTGTTGGGTCATGGCGTTTGAATAACAATGTGGTTGCCGGTGCAAGGGCGACCAGGCGTAAGTTAGGTGAATTGATGACGGTACATGAGCTGCACCGAATACAGGCGGTGGTCCGGGCTGACTGGCCGGCTGCCAGGCGCTTTGCGCGGTGGCTGGGAATGAAGGAAGAAGGAGTGATGGTTATGTACGGCTCCGACAGGCAAGACTATATCAGAGTGGCGACGACGAATGGCTGACCCTCTAAGCATAGGCCTGATGATTGCCGGCACGGCTGCTGCCGTCGGCGGTACGATCTACTCGGCTAACGCCGCCAAGCAGCAGGCTGGTTACGACGCGAGCGTTTCTGAGGGCAATGCGGCCAGAGCTGACGTGACGGCGGAACAGATAGTGGCTGAGAATGCCCGCCAAGAGGTCGACTTCCGTAGAGATTACACCGACTTCTCCAAGTCACAGGAGGTGGCTCGGACGAAAAGCGGCGTCTACGCCTACAGCGGCACGCCCTTGCAGGTGGCGATGGAATCGGGTCGTAATGCTGACGACGAAATTCAGCGGCGGCGATACAATGCGGAGCAGGGCTTCAGAGATACGCAAGACCGGGCTGCTGGCTTTCGTGCCAACGCCGTCAATCTGCGCATAGGCGGTAGGGCCAGGCAGACGGCTGGTTATATACAAGCCGGAAAATCTCTTATGTCCGGTAGCGAGCGCGTGTCGAGGTACATCTAATGGCAGAGATCAAAATATATCGCTCGGAGACCCAGCGAAACCTGCCGCAGGGAACGCCGCTAAGTTTGCAAGCTCCAGACCAGGGCATCGTGGGTCGTGCCGCATCTCAGTTTGGGGAGGTTCTCGGAGCCATTGGCGAAGAGCGGGTAAAGATCGGCGCGGCATCGAAGGCATCTGCGGCGCATAGAAGTTACCGAAACGAAATGCTGGGAGTGGAGCGGGATGCGCGCAAACTGAAGCCGGAAGACGCGGAGAAGTTTTACACGCAGAGTTCCAAGAATGCCTATGACAGGGCAGCCAGTAGTCTAACGTCAACCTACGCCAAGACGATATTCGCCAAGCCTGCTGGCATCACGGCATATACCTCGCGCTCCAAATTCTACAAAGAGAACGACGCCAGGCTGATTTCTACAGCCATAGCAACCGGAGCTGTCGAGGCGTCTGTGTCTGCCGACATCGTTTCCGACCTTGCCGCTAGCCATGAAGACCGCGTACTTTCGATACGTCGTGCTTTTGAGGAGTTCGACAAACTAGCCGAAACGGGCGCAATCTCCCGAGAAGATGCCGCTAAACGTCAGGGAGACTGGGCCGGCAGCACGCTGGAAAGGACGCTACGCGCCCACATGTTGAAGAGTTCCAGCCCGGTTGACGTTGTTGACAGATTCAAGAAGGGAACGCTGGGCGACGAAACCGCGAAGTTCCTCTCGGGACTTGTCGATGATGATGAGCTGACTAAGATTGAGATCAGAATGGAAAAGGCGGCGCATCGCATCGAGACCCGCTCGCGTCAGGAAGAAGCGGCTGACGTCAAGAAGGTCGCTGCAGACAACAAGCGGTTGCTTGGCGAACTGTATGGCGTGGACGAGCATATGCAGGGCGGCGAGGATGCGGCGCTGCTGCAGGCGAAGAATGCTTACCAATCACTGATTGCTGGCGGCGGATTTGCGTCGAAGTCGGCCATCGAGAATGCACAAGAATGGCTTGGCAGCCTTGGTGATCCACGTTTTCAGGAAGCCGCCGACGCTGCCCCGTACCGTGACGCCGCCATGGGCAGCGCGCAGGCATCTGTAGATAGGCTGTGGATAGCCGAGCGCGACAACAAACTGACGCAGGCAATGGTTACGAAAGAGAAATCCGGTTTGACGGCTGCCGACTATAAAATCTGGAAAGGTAAGGTGGAAACAGAGCGCGAGAAAGGCCTCACTGATGCGATCAAGCTCTTCGACGCCAGGTTCAAGTTTACCAGGAATATGAACCAGGGCGACACGCTTGAGACGGAACAGTCGAAAGCGGCATATTACATGTCAGTGGAGGAGCTGCGCGACTGGAAACGCCTCAACCCTGCCGTTACTTATCTTCAGACTATGGAGAAGGGCCAAGCCATCATGCAGCAGAGGACAGTAGAGCTGCAGGGAGAACTGCGCGAGGAATTTTTAATGACTTTGGCGTATTCCAAAAGATGGAAGGAATTTCTGGCTCCCGTGGTTGGAGGAAACCATGCGGGCACGACGAATGCCCTCACCCGCGCCAAGGTCTTTGTCGTCCAAAACAAGGACTCAACAGTTGTGAAAACAGCAATCGCGGCGATAAAACAGATGAAACAATGGGATTCCTTTGGCGTCGATTTAACAATGCCGAAAGGGCCTTGATATGGGAGCGGCATCTAAAGCGGCGGCGCTTGGCAAGCGGTTGCTCGATCCACCGCCAACGGTGCGTGGCGACCTGGAACACGCGGCTACCCGCGTTCCGGCTGCCGCCGCCGTCGTAGCTGGTGGCGAGTATGCCAAGGGTGAGCTTGAGGCCGGGGCTGCGTCCGTCGTAACAGAAGAGCGTGGGTCAAGGCCGGACCTGCCCGATGTTAACTTGCCTGCGTCCGTCGAGCCGCTAATCCCGCCTTTAGAGATTGATATACACCCGATGGGTGAGAAGCAGGCGGGCTGGTTGCCCGACGAAGACCCGATGGCGCAGGTCGAGCGTTACGACAATGCCGCTATGCTGCAGGAACTAGGCGCGTTCGATCCGGCAGAGTTTGCGGAAACCGAAACGGTTGTAGACGACTTTGGCGATGAGGCTACATACGGCATCATTGGCAGGGATACACCGGATGAGGTTGCGATCGAGCTGAATAGCGTGGAGCCAGCTCCAGAGGAAGATGGCCTTCTGGCACAGCGCAGGCAGCAGTCACGGGAAGCTGGCGAAGACTACCTTGCGGCTAATACGCCCAACGCCGCACTGGCCTTTGAGACAAGCGATGCATTCCCAGAGGAAGACGAGACATTTATACAGCAGTTTGGCGCGCATTTTGGTGATTTAGAGGCTGGGCTAAACGCCCTTCCTTCAGATATAGCGATAGGCTTTGCCAAACTGGCGGGCAATGCCTGGGGGGCGTTTTTCCCACAGCATCAAGCGGGCATCGATGCGTTCTTTAAGCCCGTCGAAGAATTTCGTAATCAAGCTATGAAGGGCCACCCGGCGGCTGACGTAGCTGGCTCCGTTGCTGGGATCGGCAGTCAGCTGGTATTCCCGGCGATTGCTGGCAGGAACCTGTTGATCAAAGCTGGAATGCCAGCAATACGGGCTACGGTTCTAGCCGAAGTCCTTACAGGCTTCCTCGCATTCTCGCCCAAAGATGAGACGATAATGAATAGTCTGATCGATGCCGACGAGGATGACCCAACATTAAAAACAATCAGAGATTGGCTGGCGACTGACCCAGGCAATGAAAGCGCGTATGCCGCTAGAAGCAAGCAGGCTATTGATGCGCTTGTTATGCTGGGCGTTGGCGAGGTTGCTGTACGGGGGTTGATCTATGCAGTAGGAAAGGCCAACGCCTTTATGAAGACCGGGCCAGGCAAGGCCATCCTGGCAATGGCGGCTGCGGCTGGTGTTACAGCGCCCGACGATGCTGAGGGCGGCGGTATGTCCAAGTTCTTTGGCCTGGCCAAACGGGTACTTGGCCCTGACGTAAGCATGTCTCCCAGCCGGACGGGCGGCTTAACCTTTCCTGCAGCTGAATCTAGCGATAGGCTGCGGCTGAAGCTGCAACGCGAAGCAGCCGCTACTGAAGGCAAGGCGATGCCTGGCGCTCCTGCTAACGACCGCCGTGTTATTCGTGCGCCAAAAGGAAGCAAGCTGCCCAATTTTGTTGTTGGCAAAGTCACGCATAAAGACTGGATCACCCGTACCGAAAAGATACTTAGCCCAGACGAAATAGGCGATGCGGCTAAGTGGTATGAGAAAATACGCGGCATGTTCTTGGAGCATACCCAAGGCGATGCTGATCTGGCCGATGCATATATGCGCGGCTGGCTGGTAACGCAGCAGAATGTTGACGTGACGGGCGCTCTGAATAACTTGTTGTTACAGGCAGAGCAGTTCGCGCGCGACGTTCCTGTTGACCAGATGCGGGCTGCTGGCATGCCCAACCCAACAGGTGCGGCGAGGTCTGTTGTTCAGGGGGAGCCTATCGAGGGCGGCGTTGGGCAAAAGATAAGCGACTTTGTAGACAGCGGTGAGGGCAAGTCTACGCGATCTTGGATGGGCGACGATGCCGCTGGTGGCGAGCCGTTTGTTGTAGACATCCATACCGCTAGGGATACGGGCCTTGTCGATGACGTGCTTATCAACCATCTGCGCCGGTTAGGGTACAAAGAAGATGACCTTGCCGATCTTAGCAGGGACTTTGGCGATTCTATTACCAGCACTAGGTACGAGAGCAGGGCGCAGTTTGGCCGCGATCTTACGGCGCACTTGAATGATATTGGCTGGATGGAACGTAGCGATTGGAAGCCGCGTGAAGTGCAGGCGGTCGGCTGGATGGCGATGACCCGGCTGACTTCTGGCGAGACTGACGACGTTGCGACTGCCCTGGAGAGGACGACCCGCCGGATCAGTTATGAAGCCGCACCCGGCGTTGGATCGCCGTGGGATAAAAAGTTCAGCTCGCGGTTCTATGAGTTGGGCCTGGATGACCAGGCGGCGGTAACAAAACCGATTGCGGCTAGAGCGGCAGAAGTTGCAGCAGAAGTAGCTGGCATAGATGTTCGCGGCGTTGTGCATGGTACAGGCGGCTGGACTTTTGAGGGTAAGCAGGCTCAGAATGCTGCAGCCGTAGCTCAGGCATTGTCTACCGGGGAAGGCGCGGAGATTGCCGCTAATACCATCGGTTATTTACTACAGCAGACAGAGGTGTGGTCTAATAGCATCAAGGGCATGACCAAGACGCCTAAAGGATTTGCTATCGACTTTGTAGAAAAGCCCGGCGGAAAGATGCTGACCGAGGCTAAATCTCAAAAAGCGTTCTGGGATGAAGTGGTCGGTGCCGACGACACTGGCCTAATCGGCGGGTATCACCCGTTTACATTGGCGGATGGCCGTCACGGCATTCGCATTCTAGTGGATAAGGGCGGTGCGAAAACCGGCGAAAAGGTTCTTGGATTAGTCCAGGGAAGATTGACAGATGTTGTTAAGAGGTCTAAATACAAGGTAGACGTTTTGGGCTACGAAGCACGCATTACTAAAGCGGTTAATGATTGGAGGGAGACACCCGATGGGAGAACTTACCTGGCACGGTTGGCAGACCTCGGCGTCACACGCAGTGGCTCCGACTTCGATAGTATACGGGGCGAACTTGAAGCCCTCCTCGAAGAAGGCATCTCAAAAGCCGAAGCAAAAGGCAAAGGCAAAGCCAAAGCCGAAGGCAAAAAAGTAAAATAAGCCAAACCAAACAATCCAGCAGGGCGCTTTCGAGCGCCCTTTTTTTATGGGCGAAATATGGCAGTACCTATAGACAGCGCAGCTGAGGCACAGCAGGCATCGCAGACAGGCGCGCCTCTGAAACCGAAGTACCAGCAGGTAGCTGGCGGAGGCTCGGCCTTCCTCAAGCTACTGGGGCGACTAAGGGATGTACCGACCAAGTCGGGGGAGGCAGTCCCGCTGCGGAGCGCCGAGCGCCTGGACAAGAGCGGCACCAGTTACAGGCAGCGGCAGCAGGAAGTCGCGCCGAAGGTTCTCAGCCCTGAAGGTCTGGATCGTTTTAACCAGGCTGGACAGTCTGCAAGATCCGCACAGACCGGCGCGGATGCCCAGATCGGTTTGGCTAAGAAGGCGCTGCAACAGGATGCGGTTGGGAACGCCCCGACCGATCCGATGCAGAAGACGCTCGCACCTGAGTGGCAGATGGAGGAGGTGCTGACGGCGCAAGACCGCGCCAAGCAGGCAATAGTGCGCGGCGATGATGGCGGCGTTGACTTCAATTTTGACAACCTGGAGACAGGCGACGACGTTAAGGCGTTGATCGATGCCGTGTCAGATGTTGACGAGGCCGCGACCATCGAGGCCAAGCGCGGCGTGAAGACTAATGTGGAGACGAAAGAAGAGGCCATTCGTCTGGTTGCGGACGATGTGGGGATGACCAGGCGCATCCTTGGTCGGAAGGTTGGTGAGCTGATGAACGCGGCTGAGATGACGGCTGCGCGAAGCATAATGACCAATTCGGCAGAGAAGCTCGACGCTATGGCCGCAGATATCGCAAAGATGCAGGCTGGTGGCAACGTTGACGCTGGGTTGCTGCTGCGGTTTCGCAGGCAGATGGCTATCCATGCCGGCGTGCAGATGCAAGTCAAGGGCGCGCAAACCGAGATCGCGAGGGCGCTGCAGTCGTTCCGCATCCCGGTCGGTTCAAGCCTTGGGCCAGAAATGGTTGCCGATGTCCTCAATGGTCATGGCGGCATAGGTGAGGCGCTGCGTCTGGCAAAGGGTTACCAGGCGGCGGTAAGGAATGGCGGGCGAGCAGGCGGCAACAAGTTTGTGGCTGGCGGTTGGTCGTCAAGGGCCAACGGTGTTTTCCAAGAGGTCTACGTCAACGGCCTACTTAGCTGGATTTCGACGCAGTACAAGAATTTGTTCAGCTCGCCCATCCTTATGATAGCGCGCGGCGCGGAGGAATTTATGGCCGGCGTTTACGGCGCTAGCTACAGAACAGCCCTGCGTGCTGCGGGTAAGCCGGTCAATCCAGAAGGCGTATATATGGGCGACGTTGTCGCCCGGTTCACTGGATCAGCGCGGAATTTCAGGAACGCGATGTCCATAGCCTCCGACGTCTGGCGAACTGAGGTGCCGTCGGATGCTTTGACGAAAATCGACGCCAACCAATATAAGGCAATCGACGCGGAAAAGCTGGGCGTTACGCATTGGGGCGCAGGAAAGGCCATCGATATTCTTGGCAAGGCTGTCCGCCTTCCGCAGCGGGCATTGCTGTCGGTCGATGAGTTTTGGAAAGCATTGTCGCACAGCGGCGAGGCTTTTGTGCAGGCCAAGCATGCTATGCACCGCAGCAAGGCTGCTGGCAAGACCGACGAAGAGGCGATGGACGACGCCCTGATGATCATGCTTGACCCGCGTGCAATCGGCAAAGAAATGGACGCGGAGGCTCGGTTGGTGACGCTGACCACAGACCTCGCTGAGGCCGGTGAGTGGGTTGGCGCAATGGGGAAAATGGTAGGCATAATTCAGCGCAATCCGGCTGGCAGGATGATCTTGCCGTTTATTACCGTGCCGACCAATGACGTGATTGAAGTCATCAGGAGGTCGCCAGCCTTCTGGGTGATGGCCAAGGGCCGTGCGGATATCTTGGGCAAGAATGGTCCGGCTGCCATGCAGAAGGCGATGGGCCGCATTACTCTCGGCACGGCGACGATGTATGGCACTTACGAGATGGCCTTGAATGGCCGCATCACGGGCGGCGTTCCGACCGATGCGAAGGAGCGGAAAAAGCTCTATTTGGGCAGGCCTAACTGGAAGCCGTACAGCCTGGTGTTTCGCGGCGAGGGCTGGCCGGTGGATGAGGATGGTGATGAGCTGCCGCTGTATGACCCAAAGACGGGCCTGCCGAATGGACCGCTGAACTATGCGCCCTACGGCGGCTATGGGCCGGTTGCCGGGATGATGGCAATCGGTGCCTCTGTCGCCGAGCGCATGCGGACAACGACCGATCCCGACATGCAGACGGCAATTGTGGCGAACAGCATAGCTGCCACAGTCGCGTATTTCGGCAACATGCCATTCCTGATGGGTATCGCAAATGTCTACAAGGCAGTGGACTATGACGATCCCGGCTACCTGCTCGATGCACCGGTCAGCAACCTGATACCAGGCACGCCTCTGCCCATACCTTATTCGTCTGCTGGCCGGAATATATCCAAGATATTCAATACTACGAAGCAGTCGGCGTCAGTGACCTATGACCTGTACACGACTGAAGATGTGGAGGCCATGGATCAGGTAAACGGCCAGTATCAGTATGGCTTAGTCGGCATGCCAAAGGGGCCAACGTCAAACTTTGAGGCCTTTCGCGGCATGATGGGCGAATACTGGCAGCTGCAAACAAAAGACAGCCTTCTGGCTTTGGCCGGTGATTTCAGACCCACTGATGAGATGGCGACGGAGTACGACGTTCTGGGCCGAGAGATCGAGACGGGCGTCCGTTTTGACGTTAATCCAATTCTGGCAATAACAAACCTGGTGTCTCCATTAAAGCTCTTCCCAGGCCGCAAGCCTACGGAGGTGGAGGAGATACTTGTGTCCCTCGGCGTCCCTCTAAGCCGTTCGCGTGATTCTGTGTCCGTACATGGCCGTAGCATCCCGCTGTCAAAGAAGCAGCAATCGGACTGGGTCAACCTGGCGAAGAACCATACCGAGCTTGATAAAGACGACGCCCGCTATAAAGGCAAGAAAACAGGCGTGGAATACCAGACCTTTGAAGACGCGCTTTCTACCCTCTTTTCGAGCCTCATCTGGCATCATCATAGTACAACTGTTGATGATCATATCAACATGGTGCAGAACCTAGAGAGAAAATTCTACGCAGCCGCATTGCCCTATCTTTTGGACATGCCAGAGAACGCAAATTTAAGCCAGGCCTACGCTGACCTGGAAGAGCTTGGAGATTTAGGTATGAGCAGGATAGGCAAACAATGACTGTATCAACGACGACAACGACGAACAGCTACAGCGGAAACGCATCGACAGTAGCCTTTGCATACACCTTCAAGATATTCGCGACTGGCGAGATGGTCGTGATCTTGCGGGCGGCGACGGGCACAGAGACTGTGCAGACGGCGACGACGCATTACAGCGTCAGCGGCGTTGGAGCGGCCTCTGGCGGCACGGTCACGTTTGTGACGGCACCTGCGACCGGCGTCACGGTACTACTAAAACGTGCAAGTGAGCAGTCTCAAAGTACGGATTACGTCGAGAACGATCCGTTTCCGGCGGCTACGCACGAGGATGCACTTGACAAGCTGACGCACATATCCCAGGAGCTGCAGGAGGAGGTGGACCGCTCGATCAAGCTGTCGCGCACCAATACCATGACCTCGACCGAGTTCACGGACAATGCGGCTGCAAGGGCCAGCAAGGTGCTAGCCTTTGACAGCAGTGGCGAACTGAGCGTGACGCAGGAGCTGGGCACCTTCACGGGAAACTGGGCCGCATCGACGGCGTACTCAATTCGGGATTTGATCAAGGACAATTCTGCTGGCAAGAACAATATCTGGATCTGCATCACAGCGCACACCTCATCCGGTAGTCTGCCCATTGATACCAATACGGATGTTGCGAAATGGGCGCTGATAGTAGACGCGACGAGCGCCACGGCGTCAGCGGCGGCTGCTGTGGTTTCGGCTCAGCTAGCGGACGACTGGGCTGTCAAGACCAGCGGCGTGGTGGCCGACAGCGAATACTCCTCGAAAGCCTACTCGATTGGCGGTACGGGAATAACGGACACCAGTGGGAAAGGTGCTGCCAAAGAATGGGCTACAGAGGCTGAAGATAATACGGTCGATGGCACCAGTTATTC
>Ga0302123_10001589_pt1 | contig 16106 bp, 12 predicted proteins | sample CB21_321_MG_FD_203109 | JGI IMG/M metagenome (GOLD analysis project Ga0302123, IMG submission 203109) | Marine microbial communities from Western Arctic Ocean, Canada - CB21_32.1 | ecosystem: Environmental > Aquatic > Marine > Oceanic | place: Canada: Western Arctic Ocean | collected 2017-09-28 | reverse complement strand
AAGATTAAGGAGAGGGTGAAGTTGCTAGTCAGGGACAACAGAGGCGATGTAAAGCAGACAACACCAAGGTATCCCGCGCAATTATTGTGTTGATCACTGCTATGATCGCACAGCCAAAAAGATCTGTCCGCAGTTAGAGAGATGCTATGCCAGTAACTAACCAAACCTCTCCCGAGTCCACGCTGCTGGATCCACACAAGGTCGTATTGTTTTCCCCTGATCGATGGAAAGATTTAACCTATGGCGGTCTGGCCACACGCAGAAGCGGTGAACTCAAAAAACTCGACGAGTCGATAGCATTGTGCCACGGCGCGTTAAAGGCAAATTCGTTGAACTTGGCGCAAATCCAAAGCCTGAAACGTTCCCTGGAGGAGTGGAAAGCAAACAAGCTCGACTGGAAGGATTCAAGGCGCAACAACAACAGAACGGTCGAACTGCTCGATGTCTATATCACCCAGGCGCTGTCGCACCCGGATTATACATATCCGGTAGAGATGCTTAACGAAAATCCTGGGCACGCTGAGGCGCTGTCAATGATGCAGGATATGAAACTCCAGTTTCGCTCGGTAGCGCAGACCTTTGTTGCGATTGAGAAAAAGAATGATGACCGAAAGGCATACGATCTTAAGAAAAATGAGTTTATCAAGACAGCGTGGCAACAGGGCAAGGACCGTTTTAATGCGGCTAAGCGCGGCGCCAAAGCGGCCGATCTCCTGGCGAAGCAGTTGGCAGATCGCATCGAGAGGGCATCAGGCGAGATACAGGCTGTGAGTGCCCTGACGGCTGCCAAGGGCATGGCGATGCCGGATTCTTTGGCGCATGCCATGACTGTAGCGGGCGATCAGGTTGACGACTTCAAGAAGTTGATCGGAGCACAGGCCGCCACACACTTTGACAGTGCTTTTGATAATTGGTACCAGAGGCGAATGGTCAACCAGGCGAGAAGATTTGTGAACGAAGGGGACCCTGAGGCCGCCGTTGATGCTCTGAATGAGTTGCTCAGCCGGGATATGAGGGCTGAGCTTAAGCGCGGCTGTGTTGAGGGTTTTGTCAGCGGCCTGAAAGCAGCAGAGGCAGCCTTGGATCTGAGTGCAGCGGCGGGAGCTTTGGCTGCAACGGGCTTGTCCGCTGGGGCCGCGGCGCCGGTGGCCGCTATTGTCAGTTATGGCGTAGCAAAAATTCTGAATGAAGGGACCAAGGTAGTCAAAGACAAAATGATGGATTATTTTGTCGAGGGCGCTATTGCTAAACTGGTGCAACAGGAGATCGAAGCCGGATCAATAATTATTCGGAACAAGGAATTCGATTCTAAGATGTTCGATAAATGTCCACTGTTTGGCGCTTATTTCCTGCTTAACGGGGGCGGGCTACCGACCAACGCCCTGATCTACTGGGGTAAGCCTGCCTTCGGTACACCGGCTTTTCAGAGTTATATCGAGCAGGCCTCCCGCAAGGTAGGAGTTTTAAGAGAGACCGCACTAATGCAGACGAAAAAGTCACCCATATGGGTCAAGCGGGTTGGTAATGTCGTTCTCATCCCCGTTGAGGGATCCGATGCAATGGACTATGAGGAAAGGCTGGCGGAGGAACGCAAAGTGAACGCCGAGGCCAGAGCCAAAATATCTATGCTTCTTGCCCAGATAGATCAACAAGAGCTTCTAGCGATGCCGGGCAAGATGAATAAGGTTGATAAGCCTGACGACTCGCTCAAGCCCTGGGTCAAAGAGCAGTACAAATCTAATCAGGCGGTGGAGAATTATCACGGGCAGCGATTTAGGCCAGATCTTCCTTTATGGCGGGGGACTCTGGTAACGAAATCGAATCTGGGCACCATTGCCGCAAAGGACGGGGTTACGCAAGCGAGCCACTATCAGGTTGGAGGGGCGGATTTACGCGCGCTGAGATCAGGCCTGCCTTTTGGGGCTCTGTTGACGCTCGAGAACTGGAAGGAATTCAGTTCTGTGGGGTTTTTCAGCAAGCAAAAGCCGCGGTTTCTGTTTTCCAGGCGGACCAAAGAGACCAAGCAACTGGATCTGGCATTCACCCAGTTTGAGGCAGACTATGGAAACAGTATTTGGAAGTCCGGTGAGATTGGGGGCCGTATCAGCACAGCATCGGACAAGAAAGCGCCGCGGGGCAGTTATGATGGTTTGCCCCATGATCAGACCGGCCGCGGGGTGAATCTTGAGTCAGAGAAGGCCATTCGCGGGGGCATTAATAAGGAAAAGTACGCCCTGCGTGACATCATGATCGTGGGCCAGGATGCGTTGAATATCCGTTTGGAGGCCTTGCACAAACTGATTGGTGCTGTCGATCAATGGTTGACGGTAAAACAGAAAACAGGAACTTCAACCAGAACGGCGTCAATCGTTTTTTTGAGAAATCTTTTGAATGTTGAATCTGACGCCCTGTCTGAGGAGATAAAGCGTCTGGGGCCTGCTGGCCTTCCCTGACGGAAAGTTAGAATCTGCGCCCTACCGGACGTGCCATCAGTCGAGGCCGGATACATTCAGAAAACCGAGTTAGCGGCAATCGGTCGTCGACTGCTTTGCATCCTCCGCTTTTGGCTGACACGCGCTGTACTGCCGAAGGCCGTACTTTGTTTTCAGACTCAGAATCACAAATCTGGGATCGTAAAGGTGATGTTCAATATCGGGTCTTGTCTTAAAGCATAGGATTCGGTTCGATACCCGCGGTTTTTGCAAAAAAAATGTTGTACCCCCGTCAGTGGAGAAATTACCGTACACACTCACCGGGTGCATTAACTGCGCCCCGCCCAGATAGGTCTGCTGGGAGGCGCTGTCTGATTTATCGGTTTTCTCTTCTGTTGCATCGATGATTGAAAAATAAGCGCAGTCATTTTCAATTGCGACCTCGGCAGAGCGCAGCAGGGCAAAGTCAATGACTTGTTCACGAGAGCTAAAGGCGTTTCCTCGAAATCGAATTTCAAAAATATTGGTTTCGATGGATTTGTCCGAATAGCCACCCAGCAGATATTTATGCTGGCTGACATAGGGGGTCGCCACGCAAGCCGATATCAGCAAACTTAATACGATAAGTGTACCGCTGGAGATCATGCGCGGGAGCGGCCAGGAGATGATTGTCATGGTGTCAATTGGCCGCGTTGAGCTGCAGCGATCTTTCACGCAAGAGCCGAACGGAGACCCCCAGGCGTGTGGATACCGTCGCGCTGGCGCACTCGTGTGGAGTTATCCAAAAACCTCCAAAATCCGACCGACAGGGTTGTGAACCCGCCGGATGACAATCATGGTGCGCAGGATGCCTTGGCGACACCAATGCCATTAGGAAGGCAGTGAGACTTCTTCTGGTTATCTCAGGCTTATAGAGTGAGTGTGAATTATGTCCACCGGCCTGTCGGGAACTCCCAAGGGAGTCCTGAACGACTGCGTTAGTGCAAATGACTTGGAGATTTTGCATAATCAGGTGCAATGAAGGTAGGCGGGCCAGGTAGGCGGGGTTATTGTGCAACGCTGAGTGGCCTAAAATCAAACCAGCGACCCTGTTGGTGTTTCAGAATCCTCTGTATTAGTATCGGAGTCCGATGAAAATCTCGATTCAAGTCGTAGAGCAACCCGACGAATCTCCTGCTCCGAAAAGAGTCGTCGATATATCCGAAGGCGGGGGATCGATAGGCCGCGCATTCGACTGCAGTCTTCAGTTACCTGGACTTGGTATCTCCAGACTTCAGGCGCGAATAGAAAAGGCGGACAACGGCTTTACCCTTACGGATTGTGGAAAGAACCCGATCAGTGTCAATGCGCAACCGGCGCCCCGCGAGACGCCACAGGCCCTTTATGATGGTGATGTGATCTCAATTGCTGGATTCTCCCTGCTGGTGACGGATATCCAACGCGGCGCAGAGACAAGGCAGCGCAGCCATGCCACAGAAGCTGACCACCATGATATCGAGGATAAGCCGGATGAGTGCTTGTTCTCGGATCCAATGCAGACCAGTAACGAAGATATTATTGCGTCGCTGGATTCGGATCCTCAATCAGCGCCAAGCGTGAGCCTGGACTACGTGGGCGAACAGCTTCTTCAGGAGTTCTCCGAGCACGTGGTTGGTGCTGTACAAAGCCGCGAACAGGGGCAGCCCTTCGGCGAGGATCCATTTGAAATTACCCCTGATATGTCAGTATTAGCTGGTGCTGATGAAAGCGAGGTGGCCTCTGGCGAGGTGTCGGTAATCTCTCGATCCGAGAATGCCCCAAGTGCTGGAGTCGGCGGCGATGATCGGTTCAGACGAATTTTCGATGTGACAGATGGATCTTCGTCACTGATACGAGCTGCAAGCCAGCCGCGCCCAGGTCCAACACCGGATCAACTGACCAATGAGCTCGATGAAGCGATCGATCAGTTTGTGCTTCAATTCAGTCCCACAGCCCTCCAGGAGCAACTATCGAAAGGCCACCTCAACCGGTTTGGGCGAGAGAAGTCGCTATGGAAGGCCTATTGTGGTTTTTTCAGGGAAAATTACGAGAAAAAAGAGTTTCACTCCCAATTTAAGGAGTTGGTTCACAAGCAATACCACGAAGCTGAACGTAGAAGCCGTTAATGTCTGTGATAAAAAGTCTAGCCGTCTGCTGTTTGGCCATCTTGGTCAGCGCGTGTATGGGTACCGCTCCTGTCGATCCCCTCCTCAAGTTCAAGGTAATTGTGTATGCAGACGATACAATCAATCCTTCCAAGGGAGTTCCCGCAAAACCAGTCTTACTAAGGTTTTATCAGCTGAAAGACCCCGGTAAGTTTATGGGTGAGAAGGGGCCGGGCCTGTTCACCTCTGATGACACGATATTGGCGGGTAGTCTGCTCGGAAAAGAGGAGCTCACGCCGCTGGTGCCAGGAGAGACCCGGGAAGTAGAGGTATTGATTCACAAGGAGGCAAAGTTCTTTGCCGTGCTGGCTGAGTTCTCCGATTACCAGTCTGCCAACTACCGCTCGGTACTGCCGCTGGGTACGCACAAAACGCCCCAGTCTGCTGATGACACCATCCTCGTAATCTTATCGGGTAATAATGTGGCGGTGTTCAGGCCTGCCGTAAAAAAACCCTGGTGGAAGATCTAAAAAGGAATTATTTCGATGAGTGATTCGACCAAGGTAATCTGGAAGGAGGGTATGTTTGTAACGCCTCAGCACTTCCAGCAGCAGGAGCGATACCTCCGGTGGTACATAGACCATAATGCGGCGGTTTCATCGAGTCTTCGACCCCGGGCGGGGCTGATCTCAATGGAGATCAACCACGATCTTGGTAAGGTCGGAAAATTTGCAATTTCAGGTGTCTCCGGCGTGTTTCCCGGTGGAGGATTTTTCGTTGACGATGAAGAACTGGTGATACAGATTCCTCCTGGCACGATCGAAAAAAAGGTGTTTCTTTGTCTTCCAGTTGCCCGCAAGGGTGGACCAGAATACCTTGACGATCCGGATGCGGTAACGCAATACACAGGCAAAGAGATTACCGTTTTTGACAACGCCAGCGATGACAGCAGCTCAGTTCAACTCCTGGTTGGACAGCCTAACCTTCAGCTACGACTGGAAGGTGAGGATCTGTCGGGATTTTTGTTAATTCCGGTTGCCCGGGTATTGCAGACCTCTGATACAGGTGAAGTTATTCTGGATGAGAGCTTTCTTCCCATGTGTATGGTATTCGGGGCATCGACACAGATGGTCGATCGGATCAAGGAGATTGAGACGTTGACTCAAAGTCGTGCCAGGAATCAACTGGCGAAGATCACGGCGGAGGTTAATCCCAATACCCAGCATGTTCTGTTCAGGGAGTACATGCTATTGCAAACGCTTTACCGCTGGGCACCATGGTTGTGTGCGACTCTGGAGAACTGTCGGCTAGACACCCATGAGTTATATATCAATCTGTGCCGGTTTAACGCAGAACTCGCCAGTCTTGAGCCGGAGGACTGCCCTGAAATTGAGTATTACGATCCAGCAGATTGCTTCGGAGCATTTAACCTGGTGCTGAGCAGTCTTCGCGAGCGATTAACCCTCTCGCAACAGGATTCGGTCGTTGAATTCCAGTTCAATCGAGATCTTTTTCAAGAGCACCGGTTACTGCGGGCGTCCATCGGCAATCCTCAAGAGCTATTGCGGCACCGGTTTTTTCTATCGGTTACCTCTGATGACAGCCGTGAACACCTGCAGGACCTGTTTGCCAATGTCGCGAAGGTCGCGGGCGCCAAGAAGATCAGTGAGCTTATCCGCAGTTCTTTGTCCGGAGTCGATCTGACGCCGCTGCCAGCGGCCCCGCCGGAGCTTAAGCCAGATGCCAACGCGGTTTATTTTCGAATTAATACTGACAGCCCCATCTGGCGTGAACTGGTCAAGAACCAGGATCTGGTTGCTCTGCATGTAGATACCCGGATTCCAAGTCCAACGGTTCGGTTTTTTGCTATACGGTAACCGGTAAGGCGGGAAAATGGATAATCTTGATGAACCCACCCTGACCATAGATCAGTCCGGTCAAACGGGCGGTGGCGACGCGTCCGGCACGGGCGCGCCAGGTGACAGCGACAAGATTCTGGCCGTCGGAGCCAGTGCCAGCGCTCTCTCCCAGGGTTCCGCCTTTCCTGATAACCAGTTGATGATGATCGCCTCAGAATTGCTGGCGCTTTGCGTCAAGTTGCCGCGTATTCCAGAGCCCGATAATCTTGGCGAATTCCGGCGTCGGATTTACGGGATGATTCATGCTCTGAAAATCAAGGGTAGTCAGATCGACCTTCCGGTCGAGAAGGTCGACAAAGCATGTTTCTTGTTTGCGATTGTGATCGATGAATTGGTCTTGTGTAGTAATTGGCCAAATGCCGATATCTGGGCCAACGACTCCCTGCTGAGCAGGATTTTCAAGGTTCGAAACGGAGGCGAACTCTTTTTTACGCTGACAGACCGGATGCTGCGTCAACCGCGAAACTACGCCGATCTTCTTGAATTGGTATTCTTTTTTCTGGCGATCGGATTTCAGGGCAAACACCGTGGCGAAAAGACTGATGCGATTCATCAGGTTCAGCATGACATCAAAGTGCAAGTCGAAAAATATATCCCGGTGGTCGATGCCAGCAAGAGTGCAGAGGTTCCCAGAGAAAGACCAAAGCCCAAAGTGATGCGTACCCGCTTTGGTTTGATTGGTTTGATTGGAGCTATCCTAGTGCTTCTGCTCGTTCTGACTAGTAACACGTTTCTCAGGTCTAGTGCTCACAGCCGGGGGCAGCAGTTTCAGCAGCTAACTCTTGAGTTGGATGAAATAATGAAGGCTAAGAACGTCAATGCGCAAACGGAATGACCGCAGGTGATGCCTAAGCTGGGCTGTACAAATCATATGGTGAAATCTTGACTCGGAACTCACTGAATGCGGGCTTGATCAGGGAAATCAGACGGGTGTAAACAAAATAATGGAGAGTCTTAGTTGAGTGTTCGCTTAATCGTCTGTCTTGTGGTCAGCGCGCTGGTAACTGTGCTGGCGGCCGTGTTCCTCTATCTGGCGGCTGTTCCTCTACAGTTCTGGCAGCAGCTGTTGCTTCTGCTGATGCTATTTGGCCTGGTTTTTGTTGTGTCCTACTATGGCGGTCTGCTGGCTCGCCGTTTAGGCCGGCAGATTAGGAACTGGTGGCACCGTCCAAATCTCAGGCGACAACTTACGATTTTGTGGGCGAGTATTCGACGTTTATATCGCCCTCGATCCAAATACGATCTTCCGTTGTTTCTCCTGCTGACCGATGACCTGGATCGGGAGAAACCAATACTGGGTAAGATGGGTCTCAAGCCTATCGAGAGAATCGGCAGTGATTCGCCGGTGCAATATTGGTTGGGAGAGGAGTCGGCGTTTATTACGTTGGACCGGGGCTCCACCTTTGCTTACCCACAATTGGCACGCGATCTGGGCCGCGCCCTGCGCCGGTTTCGAAACCGTCAGCCACTTAACGGCATCATCGTCAATATTGATTGTGAGTTGTTGCTGGATGATTCGGATGCGCCGGCCCATGATTTTGCCTCGGCGACCCGGGAGGTATTGATCCGTTTTTCTCGTGCAGCGGGCATCAGTGCGCCCGTTTATACGTTTTTGTCAGGCATGTCTTCGCTCGCGGATTTCTGCCAGTTCTTCTCTACAGCGACTGAAGAGTTTTGTGATGCCCCGTTAGGCGCCTTAATCAAGGCGGATCGCGCTGACCAGTTTGACGAAGGCCAGTTTAATGTCGCCTATGCGCGGATACTTCAGATTCTGTCCGATCGGCGGATCTCCAGTCTGGCGAGTCAGCTGGATGCGGACTACCGTACCAGTATTGCCGCCGCGCCACTGCAGGCGGTCATGCTGAAACCGGCACTGACGCGCTTTTTCCATCAGCTGACGCGCTCGGCCCGTAACGATCCACCGGTATGGATGAGAGGGCTCTTTCTGATCGATACGGTGTCTGGGCGCACCCCGAAAGACCTTCTCGCTGGCGCTGTGGTCGGAGCAGTTGGATTACGCTTTACTTTGCCTGGACTGCAGGTGCCGAGTACTCGATCTCTGTTTGTCCGGAATCTGATCAATCAAGCCCTATACCCAGATTCACAGGCAATCGGTGTGCGTCGCGGTGCCAATCTGCGTGCCAAGCTGGCCGCAGTTGCGCTGGCAACTGGGTGCATCGCGATTCTGGGTTTTATGATCTGGTCTTTGCGGGTTGAATTCCTTTTCAAAAACGAGCAGTTTCAACAGGCAATCGTTGGCGTGAATACCTATCGCGAGCACGTTAAGGCCGATCCCAAAGCGATGGGTGAGGCAAGTCACGTTGTCGGTGAGTTAAGCGCCTTGCGGGCCAAAACCTATGCGATTTACCAGAAGAAAAGGCCTCAAACCAGTTTCTGGATTCGTAATGACAACGGTTTGGCCAATGTAACCAATATTTACAGCGCTGAGCTGTCGCGCTTTATGTTACCGATGCTGGCCAAGGCGGAAACGGAGGAAATCCATCAATATAGGCTTAATCCAAGCATACGCACATTACCGCCGGCCGTTCGGGCTGCGGCCATTTATGTGCACCTGGCACGGAAAAGTAAGGCGGGTTATCTTAATGACTCGGATCAGATTGAATGGCGTGATAAGTATGAAGACTTCTTTTTGGAAGCGTTCTCCAAACTGGATCGAGTAAGAAAGGCGAAACTTGCGATCCTTTTGCAGGACATCGATTCGTTCCCTTTGGGAGAAGTTAAAGCGGCAATAAATCTGCAAAAGATTGCTGTTGCCGAGTTGAATAAGTATAGCCTGGCGCAGGTAGTTTATCAGCTGATGCGGACTGAACGGGTGAGTGTGGAACCGGTTGAATTGATTTCAGTGTTGGGCACTGGCTTTCAAGACGTGTTTGAGGTTACCGAAGGTACGGAACTTTTTAGTATCAGTGATCATCCGACGCCGTCATTGACTGTGCCGTTGTTCTTTACCCACGACGGCTTTAGTGCTTTGGATCTTTCCACCGATTCAAAACAGCTCCGAAATGCACTTGAATGGGTGAAGGTCCTGGATCCGGGCTTGCATGGGTCGTTGGGGTTTAACGGCTACGACGTGTTGGCAGCTCAGGTTCAACAACTTTATATAAGAGACTACATTGACGTCTGGAACGGCATTCTGGAATCTATTCATGCGAAGCCGGTCACCAGCAAGTCGGGGTTAGGGCAAAGTCTGGCCATTGCTGGGTCTGCCAGTTCATCGCCTCTGGCCAAGATCGTCAATCTGGTGAATGTGCATACCCGGCTCGCGGTAACCCTGCCAGTGTCGGCAGGCACCACAGCGAAGGCGCCGGCCCTGTTGAGTAAGGTGGAAAAGACAGAGAAGGTGGTTTCGGGGACGGGCAGAGCCGGTATTGGCGTCGATCTTAAACAGGGGGCGGCCAAGGATATTACCGATGCATTCTTGGCATATCACAAACTGGCCGAACCGGCCACTAAGAAAACCCAGGTCGCGATCTTGCTTCAGTCCATTCATAAGCTCAATCAGTGGGTGCAGCCCTTTATCGGGGCAGACGGTAATGCTGGCGAGATTTTTTCACAGTGGGCCGATGTCGAAGCGGTCAAGGCCAACCCGTTGGCTAAGATGCGTCTGTCAGCAGACAATTTCCCACCGGCAGTCAAGCAATGGCTGGTGACAATCTCGGACGATGCCAATGCGGTCTTGATGGTGGCCGCGAAGGACTGGTTATCCGGCTACTGGCAAGCGACCGTGTATCGACGCTTCCATCAACGCTTGGCAGGCAAGTACCCTTTTGATTCAGACAGCAAAGTCGATGCGAAACTTGATGACGTGGAGCAGTTTTTTGGCAAAAAAGGTGTGATCGACTCATTTATTACGAACTGGATCACGCCTTTTCGGTACGGGGTACAGGTTAAAGGCGCTCCGACCAGTTTCCTTTGGGCAAGCAACATAGAGCTCAGCCCGACTGTGCAATCAGATATTGAAAGGGCCGCGCAGATCCGCCAGGCTCTGTTTGACCCTACTGGCAAGAAGCTTGAGGTGGCTTTCGATCTTCAGGTCAGCAAGATGAGCGCGTCATTAACGGCGTTCAGCATCGAAGCGGATACTCCGTTGCTTCTGTATCGTCATGGTCCCGTGTTGTGGTTACCGCAGCACTGGCCAGTGCACGGTGAGCGCTTGCAGCTGCAGACGAATCGGGGCGTTGCCGTTGCCGGTAAGCGGGAACTTAACTCGCCGTGGTCGTGGTTTAAGTTGCTGTTGGGCGCTAGAGTAACAAAGCAGGATCGGGAGCTGACCATACAGCTTGCAGTGGATTCCGAGCGCATCGGGGTGCAGGTCAGACTTCACGATCTTGAGAATCCCTTTGATTCGTCACTGCTCCCTGGTTATGTCCCGCCTGAGAAACTCTAGCATTTTTTGCCCGGTGCACAGCGAGAGACGCGGGACTGGCCACACGAGTCGCTTAATCGACCTCGACCGTCTTTGGCGAAACGAAAAACGGACCCTTGTCGACGGATCGGTAATTCGAAAATTTGCCCGATCGCCGACGCAGCGTGGTGTACTTCGGAATGAAGCGCACGTTCTTGAAGGACTTCGGCATCAATCGATTCCCAAGCTTGTCGAGCTTAAGGAATCAACAACCAGCACGGAGCTGGTTCTCCAGACCTTGCCCGGCCGCCCGCTAGCCGAATTGGTGCAACAGGGAGTACTGATCAATGTCGACTGGCGTCATGTTGTCCGCAGGGTTCTCGCCTACCTCCATGAGAATGGCCTGAGTCACGGGGACATCAAACCGGCCAATATTCTGATTTACTCGCACGGCGTGTATCTGATTGACTTCGGTGCGTCCAGCCCGCTTGATACTAAATATGATTCAATTCCCTATCGCTGTTTCAGCCCGCCATACGCGGCTTGGGGGCAGGTTACGGGTCGTGGCGCGGTATCGGTTGAAGACGACCTGTATTCTCTGGCGTGCACCCATTTTGTTGCGACTCATCGACGCCATCCATTCGAGATGGAGTCTATTGCTGGGTATTTTTCTCGCGGCGTGCCGACTCCGGTGAATCTTACTTCACGCTTTGGGGAGAGATTAGCAAGGCGTATCCTGCAACAGTGGCGAAAAGCCTGTCAGACAGATACCTGGGAGTATTCGACGAAAATTCAACACCACCGCTGGGCAACTCACATATAGCGGGGTATGGATTATGGATGCAGATTTTAATCCCGACAGTAGCCGCCTACGTGCAGTAGATAGTGACGGAAAGCAATATCTTGTGGGACGGCTCACGGTGCAAGAGGCGCTTTCCGAGGTTGGCCATATTACCGTTCAACTGGTTGCTAAGAGCCTGAAACCAGATACTCTGATCGGAAAGAAGTTGATCTGTTCTGTATACGATGCATCAGGTAGTAGCGCAAAAAAGCAAAGAGAGTTCGAGGGCTATATTGAGAAAGTGAGCGCTGGTATTGCCGTTGAAATCAGTGGGATGCAGGCCTTTGAATTGACCCTGTGCCCGTGGTTCTGGCTGCTCAGTTTTACCCGCAATTATCGTGTATTTCAGAGTGAAAATACGCAGGCCATTATCTCAAGCGTATTCGAGGATGCGGGCTTTAGCGGCGAGTTCAAGTTTCTTGCGGTGCCAGGCTTGGTCCGGCCTTACTGTCTGCAATACGGCGAGAGCGACTATGAGTTTGTTCGGCGGTTACTGGCTGAGGTTGGTGTGAATTTCTATTTCGAACAAGAAATCAGCAGTCACAAAATGGTAATGCAGGATGCGGCGACCACGTCGCAGAAGCTGGGCGGACCCGGCTTTGTCTATCAGACCGATCCCGAAGAAGGAAAAGACACTATTTTTGAGTGGCAGCCCGAGTACAGTTTTCACGATGCGTCTGTTCAGTTGGCAAATTACGATTATGAACAGACTAAATATGCGCAGACCAACAAACAGAAAACAGCAGATAAACTTGCTAATGCCAGCTCGCTGACGAGTGCGTCGTTTACCGAGCCCACCGTATCTGGAAAAACAGAGACACTCTCAGACGCTCTTTTGAAACGTAGATCTGAGCAGAGTGGGCGAGACTATGAAGTCATCAAGGGAGAAAGCGCGAGCAGCACCTTGACGCTTAACAAGACATTTAATCTCTTGGCTCATTTTGACAGTGCCCAACTGGGCGACTATCTTCTGGTTGCTATTACCCACGATTTTGTCAACGAGGCTGATGAGACATTTCGCTGTTCGAATCGTTTCAGTTGCATAGATTCTGCGAGATCATTTTACCCACCCCTGCGGCGAAAGCCGATCCCCCCTGGCATCACCAGTGGAGTTGTGGAAGGCAAGGACTCGGGGAAACCGCAGCAGGATAATCAGGCCCGCGTGAAAGTCCGCTTTCACTGGGATAGTACCAGTGGTGATTCGCCCAGTTGCTGGATCCGGGTGGCGCAGGCGATGGCGGGCAAAACAAGGGGTGCACAGTTTGTTCCTAGAGCGGGTGATGAAGTTCTGGTTGGTTTTATTGACGAGGATATCGACCGCCCGGTGGTGATGGCCAGCGTGTATAACAGTGTCAATACCGCCATCTTTCCGGAGGCCAATTCGACCAAGACCGGCTTCAGTACAAAGCTTTCAGGTAAGAGTAATGAGCTTTATTTCGATGACAAATCCGGCGAGGAACTGGTGTATATGCACGCGGCAGCGGACATGACTGTCGATGTTGAAAAAAATCTAAATGAGACGATTCAGGGAGAACTGAGCCAGAAAATCAAAAAGAAAGCTGAGGTTAATGCCGATGACACCTATCTTCTTGAGGCGCAGAACAGTCTGACTGAGAAGTCCAAGGAGATCACTATTGAAGGAGAAGAGAAAATCGTAATCAAGGTTGCGGATAATTCCATCACACTGGACAAAAGCGGTATCACCATAAAAGCGGGAACTCTTAATACATCAACGACAAAAGACACCAGTATCTCTGCGGCGACCGGTTTGACCTGCAAATCCAGTGCCAGCGCCGAATTTACGGGAACGTCGGGAGTCAAGATAGACAGTCCGACTACCGTTGATATTCAGGGCGATAGTGGAGCGACGCTCAAGTCGTCGGCACAGACACAGGTATCAGGGACGATTACCGAGATCAAAGGCGCTTTGGTGAAGATTAATTGACCCGATTAAGAAAAATTGTCGATAAGACGAGCGCGGACATTCTGTCTCGATATGAGCCTTCCGACATTTGCGTGGGGCTGGCGCTAGAGGATCTTGCGCCCAGTGAGGCGATCCAGCGTTTGCACAGTGATCAACAGTATTCTGATCTCGTCCAGTTTCTGTGTTTTGCGCTCCCGATTCGGGATAGCATCTGGTACGGGGTGCAGTGCCTTGACTTTCGACAAGGCCGTTGGACACCAGCGGAAGAGCAGGCTCTGGAGGCCGCCCGGGTGTGGGCTTGGGACCCAGGTGAGATTCACCGTATCCGGGCGCAAAAAACCGCCACCCGTGTCGGCCTCAGGTCAGGGCCCGGCTGGCTTGCGCAGGCGGTTTTCTGGAACGGGTCGGGCAGTATCAGCGAGCCTGGCGAGGAGGCCCTGGCGCCACCGGCTTACTTGTACGCGCATGCGGTGGCAGCCGCTATCAATTCGGCGGCCGTGATGCCCCCGTGGCCTCCCGGCACACCGGGCAAAGACGCCTACTATGGCCACGCCGGCGACGTTGGTATAGCCCTCGCACACGGGCAAGACGCCAGCGCGGTTGGGTACCACAACGAGAAGATAAATGACGGTGTTGAAGACAAGTGACGGTGTTACATGAGAAGCGGAGAGATTTCCGATTTTTTCGAACCATTATTGATTTGGCCCGAAATGTGTCCTATATTTAGGGATTCCTAGCAGTATCAAACAAGGTCTGCATGGATCTAGGTAAATAATCCTGAGGAGTAAGATTTATGGCAACGTTGTTCATGCGAATTGATAAGAACGACAAGATTAAAGGGGGCGCTTCGGTCGAGAAGATCGGTGGCAAAGGGGGATGGTTTGCATTGCACTCAGCCGGTTGGTCTGGTGCCCGCGGCGTTAATATTGAAATCGGCAATGCCGAAAACAAAGACTCCGGCATCGTGCATCTGGGCGAACTATCCTGTAGCAAACCTTTTGATGGGGCATCTGCGTATATCGCCACATTTCTGTTTATGCCGGGCGATAAAGGTAAAACGGTTTATATTAGTAACACCAAGCCAAACCGCCAAGGCGACGGCGTCGTACCTTATCTCGAATTTGAACTTGAGGCTAGCCGGATCTCGAACTATTCATTGCAAACGACCGATGGGGGAGAGCCTTCTGAGAACTTCAGTCTGGCCTATACCAAGGTGACCATCACCTACTATATCGAAACAGAAGGCGGCAAGATCGAAAAGACAGCAACCGTGGCGTACGATGCACCCACGGCGAAACTTGTCTCAAAAGCCGACTTAAAATAACCCAGTGATCAAGGACAGGGAGTCGAGTAATGGCATTGAATGAACAACACAAACGAGTATCTAAAAATCGCGTCAGCATTACCTTTGATGTAGAGACTGGTGGCGCAGTCGAGACCATCGAACTTCCGTTCATTATCGGGGTTCTGGGAGACTTTTCAGCTGATAAAGAAGAGCGCGCTCCACTGGAGGAGCGTACTTTTGTTGATCTCAATAAAGACAACTTTGATCAGGTTATGGAAAGAGTCGCCCCCCGACTACAGATGAAGGTGGAGAACACACTCGAAGGTGACGATAGCGTCATTGAAGCAGATCTGACTTTTTCGTCGATGAAGGATTTCGAACCCGAAGCATTGATCGAGAAGGTCGAGCCGCTTGCCAAGTTGATGGAAACGCGCACCCAGCTTAAGGATTTGCTGGCCAAAGCTGACAGATCAAGAGACCTGGAGGCGTTGCTGAAAGAGGTGCTTCAGGATGCCGATACCGTTGCAGCGTTATCTAAAGAACTTGGCGTTAGTGCTGAGCCCAAGTCTGAGTAGGTAAGGGAGATAGAAATGGCAGAAAAAAAACAGATAAGTAAGGGCGCAGCAGCGGGCGAGGCTAAAGTTGCTCCGGCAAGTTATCTCGAACGGGCGCTTCAGGCGACTGAGAGAACGCCGGCAGAAACAACCAAACAACTGCTCTCGGTCATCACACAAGAGGCTCTTAAGGGTGTGGTCACATGGGACAAGAATGTCACCAAGACGATCGAGACCGCGATCGAGAAGATTGACCAGGAGGCATCGAAGCAGCTGGCCGCGGTTATGCAGCAGGACAAATTTCGGCGACTTGAGGGGTCCTGGCGTGGCCTTCAAAAACTGGTTCGAGAGAGCGATCTTGGCCCTGGACTCAAGATCAAACTGAACGACTTTAATCAACGGGAACTGTTACAACAGTTTCAGGATGCGCCGGCCACCGATCGTAGCCCGTTATTTAACCTGATTTATCAGGAAGAGTACGGCACGGCAGGGGGCTCGCCTTTCGGAGTGCTTCTGGGCGATTATGAATTCGGACCAAGCACAGACGATATGGCCTTGCTCACAGACATGTCACAGGTGGCGGCAGCGAGTCACGCACCGTTTTTCGCCGCAGTCTCACCAGCGATGTTCGACTACGAGTCATTTGAATCATTTAACGATAA
>Ga0302123_10001588_pt1 | contig 16106 bp, 4 predicted proteins | sample CB21_321_MG_FD_203109 | JGI IMG/M metagenome (GOLD analysis project Ga0302123, IMG submission 203109) | Marine microbial communities from Western Arctic Ocean, Canada - CB21_32.1 | ecosystem: Environmental > Aquatic > Marine > Oceanic | place: Canada: Western Arctic Ocean | collected 2017-09-28 | reverse complement strand
GGAATATCGCGCTACGAGGCCCGGCTCTTCTCCTCCAGGCACGCGGCCGGCAAGAAGCCAATGGCCACGCTCTCCGTTGCGCCGGTTGCCGTGCCGGACCCCAGTGGCGAGCTACAGCTTCGTTACCACGTGACCAAGCCCAAGAAGGACACACCTTGGGACCTACCGGGACAGTCGGCGCAGATGATCAGCGACAGCGACGTCGAGTATGTGCTCATCCAGGCGCCAGGCTGGGATCCCCGCCTGCAGGCCAGCATCGAGACCGCCATGTACAAGCTACGCACGGGCTTGGCAAATGTCACGCCGGTCGACATGGACTGAGCGTCGACGACGGCCAACCTCTGTGCCGAGCGCATGTGCACGTGGTCCATCTGCAGCCTAGGGCAACCTCTCTCTCTCTCTCTCTCTGTGAATACGGGCGTGCAAATCCGGTAACAAATTTATAAATAGTTAAGGCAACGTGGTCTTGCGTACGTCGCGCAGTGTGACGAGCCAGTAGGCGTCGAGCGCCCAGTGGGCGAACAGCCCGTGTACCGCCAGTAGCCACGGGGGTATGGCCAGAATGTGCATTCCGTGTGCAAACCATAATGTGTGTGCGGAAAGGTTGACGGAAAGCGTGGTGGACAGCGGTCCGCACAGACAGGACAGCATCGTAAACGTGATCGGGGTGTTCATGTGCCATCTAACCAAGGCCAACAGAGTAAACAACACGACTGTGAGCGCCCATGTAAACTCGGCGAGCATGGTCACGGCGAGCACGCCGGTAGCGTACACCGCGTGTCGCTTTGCAACCTTCTGATAGGTAACCATGCGCCTTTGTTACTTTAAAAACACACACCCAGACACACTCTCGAGCCTTCCCCGCATATAGCGGAGCTTGTTGCTCACATGGGCCCCATGCGCGGCACCAGCTGCTGCCACAATTCACAACGCGCTGCTGCATGACAAGTTCGCACCCAGCTGCGATCGTCACGTCCCGAATCGCGGCACCAGCATCTGAAAGCCTCCCCGATTCACAAAGCGCTGCTGCATGACCATCGCAACCCCTGCGCCGCCACCTCCGCCGAAGTAGGCCTCGCGCGACCCGGCGCTCGACGGCGACTGGTACCTCCCCAGGTACCGGCACGCGGTCGCCACGAGCCGCTGCAGCGCGATCCGCGTCTTGTGCGAGCCCACGGCCGCCGCGTTCTGGCTGACGTACATGGCGCTCGACGGGTTGTGCATCCGCGTCATCGCGATGTACTGCGCAGTGAACTCGGCGAACGAGTTGCACAGCTCGGGATCGGCGCCCTCGATGAGCTCGTAAGCGCTGATGGCCCGCGTCATGTGGCCGTGCTGCCGCATATCGTTGGTGAAGTAGTCGTACGCGCGGCGGATGCCCGCCTTGATCTGGTCCTTCCACTGGATGAACAACGAGTTGCGCGGCGCGCGCAGGAACTCGAGCGACGTCTGCCCGCCGTCACCGTTGTTAGGTATGAAGTCTTCAGCGGTACGTTGAAGCTCGACTGCAACGCCTCGCAATTTGGCAAAAAGGTCCGCAAGCGTCATGTCCTTGCCCCCGTCGGTTAGCAGCTTCTCGAGGTTGACGGCGTTGGTGAAGAATCCGGCATCCGCGGGCGGACGTTGTGTCAGCTCGGCCGCCTGCTTTTGCAACGTGGAGTTGCGAACCAAGATGTCGTCGCCGTTGGAGCTGATTCCAAACTTGAGTCCCGAGTCGCGCATAGCCGCCGCGAAGACACTACGCACTATCTGCAGATGTGCGTCTGAAGCCTTTACGGCTGCCCGTTGCGATCGGTCCGAACGGTCGCGATTCTGCTTCATTAGCTCTGTCTCGTCGAGTACGCAGATCTCGTCGACCGGTTCGGCTATTGTCCCGCTCAGCTGCTGAACAAAGGTCCAAAGTCGGTCTCCGGAGATTGCCGCCTCACGAAGCGCGTCGTTGTAGATCGCACCGCGTCGGTTGCGCGTCAAGTCCTCGGGCTCCCATCCGGCATACGGTTTGGAGCGCAGCTCCGCTTGCTGCTGTCGAAGGAAGCGCTCGTCGCTCTTGAGCGCCTCAAGTCTCTCGCAGAGCGTGGCGCCGCGTAGGAGGTTGGTTCGAATCGTACCGGGGGTGAGCTGTACTGCGTCGTTGTGCACCTCGTAGTAGTACTGGCGCATAAGCGGCTGCGCGTTCGACACGTCGCGTGTGCGCACTGACGTGTGCTCGGCGGGCGACGCCGCGTACAGCGGAACGTATTCGGGGGGCGTGGGTTCCGTCGACGGGAAGATGTGCGCACCGAGCGCCGAGCGGACCCCGAACGTAGTCGTGGGTCTGCCGATAATTTCAATCCTGTTGGTGGTGTAGTTGCGCACATGGAACCCCCTGGCCTCGTCCGCATCGGCCTCAATCGTCTTTGTCTGGGAGACGTTGTCGAGCGACGGCGACCACCGGTCAAACCTACCGGTCTCCAGATTTGTGAGCGCTTCGTAATCGGCCATGAACCGCGCAATGCCGGCGTCGAACGGGTAGAGCACCTCGCCATCCGGTCGGTTTCCCTCGGGTGGGCATCTCATGCACGGGCGGGTCGCCGGGACAAAGCGGCGCCGTACCGGGTCACCCGACCCTATAAAGCCGTCCGGCGCCTCCTCGACCGCACTCACCGGAAGGTCGGGCGAGTTGTTGTGCACCGCCGTGGCTACCCGTGCGAGAGGCGCGAGCTGTCGGATCTTGGCGGCACAGCGTGCCGCCAATGCAAACACGCGTGTTGCCGCTGGTGCGTCTGTCGTACCGTTTGCCACGCGAGCGTAGTGGTCGATCAATGCTTCGTGAACGACCGCTTCCGAAACCGCTCTGGTCACCGCGTTGTTGCGCACCGACGGCAAGGCGGGCGTCGGCTCGGTCGGAAGCCACACCGCCACATGCGCGTCGTCGGTTACCGGGACTGTTGGCGCAAGCGGGTTGGGACTCTGCCACTCCTGCGCAGTCGTACCAGGGATGACCACAAAGTCGCTCACCCGTCGCCCCGGCGCATGGAAGACACGCGCCGCTTTCACCATCGAGGCGTCGGTGAGAGGCAGCTGCTCGGGTGGCGACGTAATCAGGGGCGTTCCCAACCCGACGGGTCCCTGATATGGCTCCGCGTCGGGGCCGGTGTACGGGTTGATAGGAAAGCTGTACGCAAACGTCGCCGCGGGTGCGGGCGCGATTGGAGCAGGAGCGACTCCGGGAAGGCCTGGGTACACATCTGCAGAAACGAGCTCGGCGATCGAGGTTCCAATCACCGCGTGTCCGGTGCGCATCTGATGAGGACCATGCACGCCGCACAGCCCGCGTGCGAGCGCGTATCTGGTGTAGACGTCTCGAGGATCCGATGCATTTGGTTCGCTCGCACGCGTCATTGCCTCTATTCCAAGACCCTGGTTGAGCCCTGCGAAGATACCACGCGCCGTCACGTCCGCGGCCTCGTTGACCCCACCCCACAGATCGCCGAACCACTCGTCCGGTATCTGTGGATTCAGCGAGTTTGAGCTGTCGTTCGGGTAGATCTGGCGGTGCGCCCTCCAGTAAGGCGAAACGCCCGCGGCCCGACGGACGTCGACCTGCTCCAGATGCTGGTCGAGTCGGTTGTCGCTCTCCGATATCGTCCATGCCGCAACTTGTAACGACAGCTGGGCCAATCGCTCGCTTGTGTCACCTCCGATTGGACGGGGACGATCGCAGTGCGTGCGGTTGTTGGATTGTCCGTTGGCGACCGGGACGGGTGGACCACCGGTGGGAGGGCGCCGCCACGGAGCCGGCGCCGGCGATGTAGCCGGTACCGGAACCTGGTCAGCCTGCTGCATCAAAGACGCTACGACTGCGGTTCCAGACATGCGTGCAAGCCACGCCATCGTCGACTCACTGACGCGCGGCCCGTTGCTGCTGCTGCTGCTGCTGCTGCTTCCGCCTCCGCCGCTGCTGTCGCCACTTCCGGCTCCAGCCCCACCGGCCCCGCTCGCTGGCTCGTCCTCTTCGAGCGGTGGCGGCTCGCTGTCCGCGCGTTCCCAGTCGCCACCGACAACGGTTTGTGCCTCTTGGGCGGTGCGCACGCCTCGAAGTGCTTCGGCAAGGTCCGGACTTAGACTAACCTCTTCGGCGGCCATACGCTCGGCGGCACGCACCTCCCGCGACAGCTCCTGTGCCCGAGCCAGTTCCTGTGCATCGGCCGCCACTTGATCGGCAGCCTTCCGCTCGTCGCGCTCCGCCCGCTGACGCGCCCCCTCGATCCTCTCGGCTCGAGAGGCTGGTGGCAGTGCATCCTGCGCCGCATCCTGCGCAGCGTCCTCCTCACTCTCCGTTTCCGCGCGTGCGTTGCGCGCTCTCATTGCACTCTCGTGTCTACGCACGGCACCCCATGCCGATCTCGCACGTCCGAACGCGCCATCCGCCTCTTCAAGCAACGCCGCCACGGCCTCTTCGTATGCTTTTGTAGCGGACGATTCGGGTGGATCTGGCGACAGCTTCCCGGGCGTTGGCGCACCGGACCCCTTCTGCAGCGCAAACCGCGCTTCGGCAGCGACTTTAGCGCGCGCTTCCACTCGATCCCGCTGCTGCTCCTGTTGAACCAGACCCTTGACTCCGAGCACTTGTGCAGCATGCGTTTCATCCGCCGTGATGTCTGACTCCAACAGCCCCGCTTCAGATTCGTACCTTGTCTGCCACCCCGTCCAGTACTCCATTCCACTCGTGATGCGCCGCGGCGGGTAAAGACGCAGTTCTGAGAGGTGGTCCATGAGCTGTCGGTCGACTTCATCTTGAGTAAGTGGACCCGGAGAACGCTCGAACGACTGCAGCTTTGCGAACAACTCGAGGCGGTCAGACCTGTCCTGTTCGCGCATGTCGTCGGCGTCGCGCCCAGCGTACGGATCTCCTAGCCCCTCCTGACCAATATCCTCGCGGAACTGGGTCACCGTCGCATTGGCCTCATGCCAAGAAGAGCCATTCTGCCGAACAATCTTGTCGACCATCTCGTTGTTCCAGACCTGGTACTGCATTAACTGGCGCGAGGCTCCACCGGCGTCCCACGCCTCGTGCATCCCGTCTAGAAGCTGGCTACCGGTGAGCGCCAGTCCCAGACCGGCATCCTTCAGCGCCTGTCGCTCTTGCACTCCCGTGAGACGTTCTGGAGCGGCAATGGTGCCGCCTTCGCCGCTCATTAGGTGGGCAGCCCACACGGCCAGCGCGACGACCAGCTTTTCGGTGAGTGTACCGACCCCTGGGCTTCCTGTGGGTGCCACGTCGAACTCGAGCGTTGAGTTAAGGCTGCGGCCAAATGCAGCAGGTGTTTGAGAGCCGTCCAGATTGGCATTCCGTTCCTGAACGATCCCGCCCTGTATGAAATTAGGGAACGCGACGGCACGCGCGAGGAACTCCATGCTCATGCGCAACCGCGTCTCAGTTCCAACAACGGTGTGCTCCAGCTGACTGGCGACCGCGTGAAGCGGCTTCGTGAGCGAGAGAAGGAGCGCGTCGACGATCTCGCACAGCCCGGGAAGAGACACCACCAACGTTCGATTCAACGCGTTCGCAAACTGGCCAGGAGCAGTGATGCCCGTCTTGAGGCGTGCCAGGCGCAACGCCTCGGGTGTGTGCTCCCCGGCGCAGCTTGGGTCCAGGAGGCGCAGAAGCACAAAGTCTCGAATTTCGGGCATCTCGAGGAGCCACTCGGCGAGGTTGGCCACGTCGTCCATCGCCTGACGCACCCGTGTTGCCTCGGCAAGCACTTCATCGAGCATAGCCGACACGGCTCCCAGCTTTCCGGCAGACTCCACCTGTGGATAGAGTCCGTACGGGTAAAGATCGCGGCTCGTGTCGACCGCGCTATGCAACGGCATAACCGTCTGTGTCAGGTACGCCTCGCTGTTGAGTCCGATCTGAAACCGCGCATCGAGCGCCGCACCGCCACCAGAAGCGTACCCACGGTCACGTCGAGCACGCTGGGACGTCTCGCCGAGTCTTTGTGCAACCCGCCGCTGGTCCGTGCTGCCCATGTCGAGCGTCGATGAGCTCATCTGGGTCACCAATTGCTGTACAAACGACCCATAACCTAAGCGCTCTTCCCGCGCCCGCACGCGCGCCGCGGAGCCACCCGGTGCCGCCATAGCCGTATCACGCTATACCTGTTGGACGGTCGCTGCTACTTATCAAAGAGCGCTACACGGGGCCTTGTGGTGGTGGGGCATTGCGATATCCCTGTACCATGCGACCCCAAATGTAAGCGAGAGGCACGACCCAATGGCTGGCAGACACGTGTCGTGGACGTCCAAACCAACGTTGCGTGACCACGCACTCTCGGTGTGGCAGTCGGGGGCGGGCGGGGCGGTCGAGCGCCTGGTCGCAACAGATAAAGACGCCAGTGAGGTCGTTGCGCCAGTGGAGCGACCACCCAATGCACGCAGCAACGAGTGGCCACCGCCCGCGCGCGAAACCGATCCCATACTCGTCGAGGCGGTCCGACAGACGGGCGACGAATGGAGGCTCGTGGTGGACGGGCAGTTGTGCCCCGAACGGTTCCATACGCGTGGCGTGGTTCAGGGTACCCGCTGGCGGCAAATCGCACGGCCAGACAACAACACCAACACTCTCCTCACCAACGCTGCCCTCGAACAGGAGCTGCAACAGGGACGCACTCAGTTTTCAGAGGCCGAGCTCAATTCGTTCGTCATTGGGCAGATCCAAGGCAACGAGTACGTGGCGGTCAACGGTCTGTACTACGGACTTGACAAGCCGGAGTGCGGTCTGCCTCCACCGCTGCCGCCTAGCCGCCCTTCCCTACCAGGCTCGACGGCGCGCAAGGTCGTGTTCACGTGCCGCCTCGAGGACGAGGCTCTAGCGCCTGCCAAGGTTGAATTGGTAATGCGCCAGGTAGCCTACTCCACGGAACGGCGTGATTCGAGTGTCGAGAATCGTGAGGAGGGGGTAGATCTGGATCGATACGAGCTGGAACCGTACCGAACAAACGATCCGACCGCAAGGGGTTACGTGCTCCCCTACCCGTTTGCATGTGCCCCCCAATCGTCGTACGGCATCCTCGACTACGCCGAGACCGAGCGGTGGCTCGAGCTCGCCGAGCACCACGAGGATCGCGTCAACCGCGGCATGACGGCAGCAGCATACCACGAGTCTGCACCAAAGCTCAACGAGGCACGCACCTATAAGATCGGAGGCGAGAAGATTTCGGCGTCCAAGGCGACCACCGAACTTATCCTGCATATAATTCAAGCGTACGAGGCGCTGCGGGCATGGGAGACGACCGTGGGAGCGTTCGACTGGAGCCGATGGAGGCCGGACAGCACGATGGAGATGCGGGTCGAAGCGGTACGCTACTTTCTCAAGGAGCACGGCGACACCAAAGCACTTGTGTTATGGGACGCACTGGCATTCGGACCGGAGATGGTCAATCTCGATCCTACCGGCACTCTCGAGCAGGCCGTTAGCACAGAGAATGCGGCGGACGAGGTGCCCATATCAACCGAGCCGGAGGGCAATGGTGTAATCATTGACATCAACGTGCGCGGCGACGACGACGACGTGGAAGATACGAGCGCTGCGGAAACAGGCGCGTTCCTCGAATACGACGACCGGGTTCAGCGCAGCGGGCTTCTGGAAGGGTTCAAGAAGCGAATACTACGGTGGAAGAACCTGGACTTTGAGTTTGTGTTCGACCGTATGCAGTTTGAGACTCGCGCGGCCACGAACATACGGATCGAGTACCGCATCGAGATCACCGAAGTCGACGGCACCGTGCGCGCGCTCACCATTCGACCGTACACCTGGTTCGCCTACGTTGCACACTCGGTGTACACGCGCGTCGATCGGGAAGAGCAGGACCTGCGCATTGCCGTAGGCCAGCTGTTTGCGGTGCTAGGTGCGGTTCAAGCCAAACGGAGGCTCGTGAGGGTCATGCGCGATTTGGTCCACGACGCCAAGCTCTTCCCGTACGTCACATACGAATCGTGGAATAAGCGACTTCAGCAGCGTGCCTGGTACCAAAAGAAGCCCAAGTATCGCAATTCGGGAGGCGTTCTGAAGCGCATGCGTCGCAATATGCTCCAGCTGGTGCTTTTTGCCGGATTCCAAACGGGACCCCAGTGGCCCGAACCACCGTTCATGTCCGACGCCGACGACGCAGGGGTAGCCATCCAGCTTGCCTGGACGCATGTGCGTGTCTTGCCCCAAATCGTCGTCCCGCGACGCGACGTGCGCTTGCCGGCCCTCAAAGTCCCCGACAACGTCGCCGTCCCCAGCGACTACACAGACCCCGTGCGCGGAAAGGAGCGCTGGTCGACGTGGTGGGCGGCACTTGCAATTGCCATGGTGGCCGGTGTGAGTGTGGCCCTACCGGCCACGCTCTGGGCCTATGGGACTCAAGTACTTGCAGGCGGATGGACTATGGCACAGACGATGTATCACGCGATGAGCGCCGGTGGGAGCCTCGGTGGAGCGGTCGTAGGAGCGGCCGGAGAGGCCGCTGGAGCGGCCGCTGGAGCGGCCAGCGGCCTCGGCCTCGGCACCCTGGTCACGGCCCTTTTGGGGGCAGTCGTGGCCCCGTTTGCTGCATTGCCATTCGCTGGTCCGGGCATAGCCAGCTTGTTCATAGGTGTTGGCAGCTATCTTGGAGAACGAATTGGGAAGACGGTCGGTGCAGGTACCGCATTTGTCGAGACCGGCATCATGCTCGCTCCATTCTCCGAGCAGTACCTGAAGTACAACAACGTGTACGCTGCATGGCGTGCCGTCTTCGTTGGATTTGCAACGTTTGTTCCGCAGGTGCTCTCAACACGCGTCGCGATCATTAGCTGGGCGCGGCGATGGGTGCGTCGAGACGAGGCGCGACAGCGTGCGTACGACCGCGCGCAACGTGAGCTCCGTGGCGTGCCCGTCATGTCGGCACTCGCAAACGCACGAAACGCCATCGAGGCACTCAGGGAATTAGGAATGGACCTTTACGAGCTCGTGCACGAGTCCAGCCGCTTCCGACTCACACAGGCGTACGATCGGCGCATTGGAGTGGGTGGCAACATCCCGGACTCCGCGCCCCTCTACACCGACAACGAGTGGGACGCGACGCCCAGCTCGAGCTTGCTGACGCTCATTCCACCTTCAGACATTACGGAGTTGTTGTACCGAGCGACGGTTCAGAGACGGATCGAACTTGCAATGCCGGTCCAGGACGTAACGGGTTCACCGCCGGCTTCGGTGGCGACCACACCAGCCGAGATGTCCGCACACGCGGCTCACGCGGAGCTGTTGTCCTACGCCGAGACTGACCGACTTCCGTTCCGTGGCGCGTCGCTTCTCGACTCCGCGGCGTCGCACTCGGTGGTTGTCGGCGATCGCGCGGCCACGCTGATCGTGGCCGCCTACGGAGAAAAGGCCGGGACGACCTACGTGTCGCACAACGACGACTATTGGTCGTGCATGCCGTGTGGACCTGCCGCGAGACTCGCTTTGCGCCACGTGGGAGCATTCGAGCGATTCAGTGCGTTTGTACCGTACTTTGAGAGACAAGTGGAACGAGCGCGTGTCGTGCTTCACGGCACGCTTGATTACGCCGCTGTGGTTGCGGCCGAGGCCAATGTTCAGAGTGCCGACGTGGCATACCAAGCCGCGCGCGATGCCTGGAACACGGCGGTGCAGCGCGAGGGCAATCGCCTGGGAATACCCGCCCTATTGGCTGGGCAGAACTTTACAAACAAAGCCCTCACGGATCTGCTGGCACAGCGCGACCAGACAACAAACACGGAAGCCAATGCGATTCAGCTACAGTCCGATGCTCTACGGACGGCGCTCGAGGTCTTGTTCGACGCCGATCAGACTATGAAGCGAACCGGGGAGTACGCAATTCTCATGGACACGTTGGTCGACCTCGACAAGAAGATCAAGAACGTCTGGCTGGGACCACGCCGCGCTCAAATAGACTCATTTGTAAAAGCGTGGCGCACCGAGGGCGCGCGCGTTGCGCGCGCCGATGCCAAGACCAAAGCAGTCGTAACGCCACCGGAGGAGCTTATGAGGCTCGTAGCGCAGTCGACGTGGCGAATGAGCTCGTTCGAGGAAGCGGGGGCCGTCAGTCCCCTCGGAGCAATCATGGCGGTGAGTGCGTCTCCCAGGATTGTCAAGCTCTTCGACCCGGTGTTCGACGCCGCCTCGCGCAACAAGGTGCGCATCGCGCTCGGTCATGCATCCAATGAAGCCAGTATGCGTCCAGGACAGGACGCGCTGTCGGAACCGACCGCGGTGGCGTCGACGCAGACGCTCAAGGCGGCCTGGGCCGCAAGACGCATCGACACCAAGGTGATTTCCAGTCAGCATATAAGCCACACCGGCGACGTATCGGCGCTCATTGACCGCCTTGCCGGCCTGGACGTCGGCCAGGCGGCCGCGCCGGCTCACTACTTGTGTCCAACCGGAGTGACGCTGGTGGGGCTTCCCGGAAGCACCCCGTTCAACACCCAGGGCGACTCGGTGCGCATGATCTGGATGAACATGCTCGTGAATGCGCTCCTGGTTGTGCGAAACGGCATCACCATGCAGAATACCACCGTAAGCACTAACACCGTGCGAATCGAAGAGAACGACGACTTGGAAGGACTGTCCCACCACCCACTGGTTATCACGGCCGACGACCGGCGGATTGCGGTCTTTCTGTCGGCGGGCGTCGTCGACAGGCCCAACCCTCCGGCTACGTCTCCGCCCGAGCTGCTGGGCGCCGTACTCCACATGTACGGAGCAAACGATGGCGATACTGGACGATGGCTTCGCGACAGTGCGATTGCTGCTAGGCTGATCGCTTTCAACGCCGATCGATACAAGCACGCCATCGCGCTGGCAACTCTGCAAAACGACTCGGCTGCAGTTTCGATCAACGTGGGCCCTGGAGCGTCTAGCACCATCCTCGAGGTCGGGCTCGCGCTGGCGATGTACACGGCCGAGACGGGGCGGCTTCCACCGTCCATACTCATTACCTGCTCGTTTAGAGTCGACCCCAGGGACATGGTACGCATTGCCGACGCCGTCAGCGCAGCGTGTAAGCGCGCAATCGATTCGGGTGTTAAGGCGGCGCACTATAGCGAAGTGTGCGTATCGCTGTCTCGGTATCGATAAGGTGTAGATGGCTTGTCACTATTAACGGACAGTCCACGCAAAAAACGAGCATGTTTCGAGACGGTCTGGGTCCGGGGAATGCCGAGGGAGTGCCTGACGCTCCTATGCCCGACGAACCCGACGATGAGGAGGAGGGTGGCGCCGGACCCGCCGGACCCGTCGCCAACCCACAGCTCGACCGTGCGTTCGACCGCGAGGCGCAGCGGGCACGCGATGAGCGCGGCATTCGTCCGGGGTACGAGCCGGCCGTCTACCAGTCACTGCAGATGGCACAGTGGGAGCGTATGGGTGTTGTCAACGCCGCCCGACGCGCTCAGATGCTCGTAAACGGATTCATTGCTTCTGATGCACGGTGGCAGCGCGACGAGATTCGCCAGCTCGCCAGAGACTCGATGCGGCACCGCGAGGAGCAGCTCAACAATGCGATGGGGAAGATTCGGTTTGGGCATGGCACGAAGGACCTGACGCTGCTGTCGGCCGCACTGGCCAATCGCCCCGAGCTCCGCACGGCCGAGGGTCGTGGCACCGAGGCCGACCGCCGCGAGCATTTCCAGGACGCGGTCCAAGCGCACCGAGATGGGACAATCGCGCTGCGAGAGGCCAATTCGATAGTGTGTGCGTACGACATCGTCTTGTTTGCGGCGGGCAACGCCGACCTCGATCAGTACTACCTCGAGACGGCGCAGCTGCGCATTGCCCAGAAGCGCTTCTTCTCCGGACGCCGAGTTTGCATGTACATGGACACGGGTCTCCTGTGCATCGATCACAGCGTGTATCTGGCGGACACGGCCGCCAGGCAGCGCATGCACTCCTACGCTGCCTTCTTCCACATGACACAGCCTTACGTGGGCGTGGACACTTACAGAGAAAAGAAGGCCACCGATTTCATCTACGGTGACATGCTCAAGCTCAAAAACGTGCTTACGGCCAACCCAATCGACAGCCTCCAGGCTGGGAACAATCGTAGGACCAAAGCGCAGCGCGAGGCGCACGAGAATGCCGGTGGCAACCGAGCACGGTACATCCGCGACGGCGACCACCGCGGGCGCGTTGCAATCTCCAACCACTTTGCCATCCTCGAGCAGATGCTGATGCACCGCTACTGTCCAGTAGCCGCCGAGGTCGTCCAAATGAGACAGGAATACACCGACGTTGGAGTCCCGACCAACGCCAACGTCCAGATCGCCGCCATTCTTGAGGAGAACGGCGTGAACTTTGGAGGGATGCTGTGCACCGAGTACGTCGCGCTCATCTACCGCATCGTTACGGGAGACGCGGGGTACGGCGATGCTGGTCGTGACGCGGGCATCTTCTTGCCCAAGATTCCGACCTATGCCCGAGCTGCGCCGGCCGCCGGGGATGGGTCCCGCACCTTCAAGAAGTTCCAGGAGGCGGCAGGGGCGTGGCCAGCACGTGGGCGACGGCTGAACACGGATGCCGCGCGATACAAGTTTGGACTGGCATACATTCGACGCATCGTTTACACGGCGTGTCGGTACTTGTGGTTTCCGCACAAGCTGGTGTTCGTCCACCTCTTCAACGCGCTGCAATACAGCTCTATCGCCAACAACTTTGCCATCGATCGGTCGCTGTTGGTGCACGCCGATGGCAACTATGACGACGCGGTGAAAAACATGGACGACGCCGGCGACGATATGGCGGACCACGTGATCCACGACCACCGAACGGTCGCCTACCAGATGCACAACGGCACAGTCGAAGCGCTGCAATACGCAATGACCCGGCGTCAGGACAACGAGTGGCGCCGACGGCGAGCGGCACGGGGAGCCGCCGGCGCAGCCGGTGACCAAATGCTTCCTGGACAGGACCCCGATGTCGTGCAACGCGGCCGGGAATTAGTCTACAATCTGGTATGGAACGGCGATTACCAGTGGGCTCCGCGGCGCGTGCTCGACGACGCCTGGGCCTACTTCACCATCGACCACATGTACGACTACAAGGACACGCTGGCCTGGCGCACGGGCCGCCTCACCGTATACGTCGCCGGAGTCGGCATGGTATGCTGGGCGGCCTCGCCGATGTTGTTCAAGGCGCGCGACTTGTACTATAAAGCTCAGGCCGCAAAGGCGCTCGCGGTGGAGGCCGCCGAGTTTGCGGCCGAGTTTGGGGCAGCACGGCACCAAGCCGGCATGGAGACGGTGTATCGCATGGCGGATAATGCTCGTCGATTTGCCGAGGCACCCGCCCTTGAAGCCGGCCGAACGTTTCGGGGTGGTCTTTGGGGCGGAATCGGTGCGGTGCGTCACGCTGGTGGCTATGCAGCCGACTTTTATCGTGGCGTTACTGGAACCGATGCTCCATATGGAACGGAGCCGGCGCCGGCACAGCCGGCGCCTCCACCACTTCCAGCCGAGCTGATCATTTCCCCGGACACGCGCACGTACGTGATCGAAGACGGTACCGCCGACGAGGGGCCACGTCTAGTCCCTAAGGAGGAGGCTCGCGGAGCGACCGGTGGGTTCTGGGACTGGTTTCGATCGCAAACGCCTCAGGAGATCGACGAGGTCGTCACTGACGGATTCCGCCGCAACAACGTGCCTATGCCCGGGGACGACGGCTCGGCGTTCGGGTACGAGCAGCCAACGCCCGCTTCGACCGTGAGCTTGAGCAACGAGGCCGAGGCTATCGCGGGTGGTTCCGTAGCGCGGATCAAGGAGGATCAGGCGGCCGCGGAGGCCGATCGGAGCGAGACGCTGCCCAACGCCATCGAGGTGGAGCCGGCGTCGCCACCGCCCAAGGGTGTTCCTCCAGAACGCACTGCCAGCGACCCCGGTCCTCGTCGTCGTCGCATCCGAGGCTTCAACGAAGTGAGGGCGCTCTATGGCGATATGACAACATTGCGCCAGACGATGGACACCACAAGCTCTCCCGAGGTTTACCTCGCGCTTCAGGAGATGTTGGGAACGGACGAGCGTCCAGCGGCGAGGGACACCGGCAAACGCCGTCTCAGCACTGGACTGGTAGCTGAAGATGAGCACGAAGTGTTCAGAAGAGCGCTTTTCCAGGGGTTGGAACAAGGTCCAGGCGGACCTGTCGAGCAAACGGCAATCGACCTGTCGCGCATGAGCTTTGCCACCGGCGAGCTGACGGCTCCGGCGTCGAGCGTCTCCTTCTGGGAGTATGGCCACAACCTAGCTTTCCGCATGTGAGCTTCGATCGCTAGCCATAAACGCGTCCGAGCGGGTGGTAGAGTAGGGTGGATACGCCTGCGTGTGTGCGCTTGCGTGTGTGTGTGTGCACGTGAGACGATACCGAGTCCATGTCCGAGGGTGTCGACCGAGGAGTGCGTCGCGCCGCGTTGCGGCGCGGCGGCGGGAGAACACCCATTCTAAAAACTGTGGTTCGCACCGATGCGGTGGTGGCCAACTCGCGAGGGCTGCAGCTGAGCGCCGAGCTCTCGGCCGCCCTTCTCGAGGCGGTGGCCGAGGAGATGCCCGACGAGCCTCGCCAGCGGGCCGTCCGAGCGGTCGCGGAGGCGCGCCATCAGGTGGCCGAGGCGTACGGCGACGGCGACCACTACATCGACACCGACGCGTGCGAGCCGGAGATGGACCAGAGTAAGCAGCGCCACCGCACGGCGATGCACAAAGTGCCCCCTACCTGGCCGAAGTGCGGTGTCCATGAACCGGTCGCCGCGTTCGTGTCCAGCGCCGCAAGGCTCGCTGCGCTCTCGACGTGCTTTGCCACGAGCCACCGCAAGCAGGACCACGTGGAGAACGACGTTACGGAGGCGATTGGCAACGCCCAGTTCCAGCTGTCCGAGGCCTACGTGGCCCTCGACGACGAGGTGTTCGCGGTCGACCCCGACGCCGCTGCGATGGCGGCCGCTCGAATCGTGCACCGACAAAGCCGAGAGCTTGCGAGTCTAGCGGCCAACGACCGCCGTGGCGAGGTGTTCGGCGGCGAGGTGTTCGCGGCGGTGAGGGGCGCCTTTGTCGACGCGGCCAAGCGCTTCAACACGCTGTACCTCGGGCTGCCACTGCTGGACACCAAGATGGACGTCGAGTGGGAGGCGCCCATCGTGGCCACCGAGTGCACCGCCGAGCAGGCCAGAGCGACGATCGAGCGCGTCGCCTCCGAGGTGCGCACGAGCTCCGACCCGAGGCTCGTGCGTCCGGCCGTGGAGGCCGCGTTCTCGCGCGTCGTGCAGCTGCGCACCGCCTCCGCCACGATCAAGTGCGGCTACTGCGTCCCCGAGCACGACGACGACGACGAGCTCGTCGGAGACATAAGAGAGGCGGTGCTCGCCGAGACGCACGTGCGCATGGCCAACGCGATCCACATCGAGGGCCTGCGTAATGCACCGTTTGTTGCTGCCACCAACCATCGCGTGCGCGCCCGCCGGCACCTCGACCGCGCGCTGCGTCCCGCTGGCCCCGGCACACCCATCGCGCTCATGGTGGGCGCCGGCGACACCGACTTGCGCCTGAACGATTGGGTGGCGCACGCCGAGCAAACAGACGAGGCCGAGTTCGCAGTGGTGGGAGGGTTCAGCGTCGGCCTCGACGGCAGCTTCCACTTCAGCGCGCCCGCCGACGCCGGCGCCGCCGAGTGGCTCACGCTGCGCGCGTGGACAGCGGCCACCGCGACGGACGGCCCCAAGCGCAACACCGAACTGGCGCGCAGCTCGGCGACCGCCGCGTGGCGCTGCATGAGCTACGACGCCGGCACCTACGACGCGCCCTACTTCCGGCCGTCGGCCGACCACCTCGAGGCCGCCTCGCGCGTGGGCGTCGCGCTGTGCGGCCGCGGCAACACCGAGTCGCGCTCGGCCTACGCCGACGCCGACGTGCTGCACGTCGACGCGGGGCTGGCCGCCGGCTCGGCGGAGCTCGTGCGCCGCGGCGACCGCGTGGTCCTCACCAAGGCGTCGACCGTGCTCGGCTTCATGTTCAGCCCCGACGAGATCGCCGCGGCCGCGGCGACCCCGTTGGCGGGCGGCGTGGACAACGCCGAC
>Ga0302123_10001583_pt1 | contig 16141 bp, 11 predicted proteins | sample CB21_321_MG_FD_203109 | JGI IMG/M metagenome (GOLD analysis project Ga0302123, IMG submission 203109) | Marine microbial communities from Western Arctic Ocean, Canada - CB21_32.1 | ecosystem: Environmental > Aquatic > Marine > Oceanic | place: Canada: Western Arctic Ocean | collected 2017-09-28 | reverse complement strand
GCCAGATAAAGATCCTCGACGATCTTCTCGTCCGACGCGCCCTGCTCATGAAGATCGAAAACACGCGCACCGGCCATCCACAGCTTGTCGTTGTAAGTGGTGCCGGCAAGCATATGCAACGCCTGTGTGAGCTTCGGAGACGCGTCCCGCTCGGGCACCGAGAAACGATTCGCGCGCCCGTAGAGATCAAGAAAGACAGAAGGATAAATGTCCGACTCCTTCAACTGCACGGCCCTTGTACCGACAGGCGCCGTTCCGCCCCGCCACACGCCGCGGTTGGTGCCAACCTCGAAGCGCTCTTCAACCCCCGTGACATCGGTGATGGCATCGAAGAGAATCTCGGCGTCCAAAGCTCGGGGCCAGGCGTGTGAATAGTTAATCCGGTCGGCGGCGTTCGTCTCGTTCGTCGCACTGGACAACTGATAGGTCTTCGACGTGACGATCATACGCATCAGGTGTTTGAGGCGATAGCCACTATCCTCAAAGTCTTTCGCCAGATGCGCCAGCAGTTGCGGGTGCGACGGCGGATTCGTGCTGCGGAAATCATCCACCGGATTAACAAAGCCGCGTCCAAAGAAGTGACTCCAAATCCGATTGACCGTCGCCTCAGCAAAGTAAGGATGCGACGTCATCCATTCCGCCAATTCCTTGCGAGGGAACTCGTTCTCCTCAAAAGCAACCGCCCTGCCGTCGAGCAAGGACGGCTGCACGGGTTCATGGGTACGCGGATGGACGACGTGCAATGGCTTCGGGCCGGGGACATCCGGCGCGACTTCTTTCCCATTGGGGAAATCGAAAACGACCGAACTGTCATTCCCGCCGAACTTGAACATCGGACCGAAGAAAGCCGTCATGCCCCAGAACTGATCCTGCGTCCATTCTTCGTAGGGATGGTCATGGCACTGGGCGCAATCCAGACGACGGCCCATGTAGACACGGACTTCCTCGCCCATCATGTTCTCGGGCGGTGGAATCTGCAAGTAGGGCAAATAGTGCCGCGTGGCCGGGCTGTAACCCTGCGCCGCAATGCGCTCACGCGCTACCTCGTCATACGGCCGATCACGCTCAATAGCGTCGCGAATCCACTCCGAATACATCTGCGTCCATTTCGGATTGATGCCGACGGGGAAGATCGCGACGCGATAGAGGTCAGAAAAACGATACGTCCAGTAGTCAACGTACTCGGGCGAATCGAGCAGCGCCTCGATAACCTTCTCGCGTTTGCGCGGGTCCTTGTCTCTCACGAATGCGCGGACGCGCCGCGGCGGGGGCAACCGGCCGGTTAGGTCCAGACACACTCGCCGCAAGAACTCTTCATCGGACGACAGCTCGGACGGGACGATGTTAAACCGGCGCAGCTTAGAGAAGACTTCTTCATCGACAAAGTTGTTGCGCGGGACGTCGGGGTAGCTGTCAAGCGCATCGGCGACAACGCCGATACCGACCCGGGCATTGCGGCCCGCGGCTTTGATCATCACCGCCGTCTCACCGGGCTTCAAAGTCTCGATGGCGCCTCCGGCGGACACATCGGCAATCTCTGACTCACTCACCTCGTAGAGGACCTGGTGCGTAAAGTCCTCCTGCCTGCCGTCCGACATGTGGGCGGTTACGAGGATGCGCTGCTTGTGGCCTTTTTCCAGGACAACGTCCTTGGGAAACGTTTCGAGCTTGACAACCTTCGCGGCACCCTTGTCTTCCTCGCCATAGGGCGCGCCCGATTTGATCCAGTTTAGGACGGTTGTGTAATCGTCCGACCCTTTCTCAAAACGGGGACCGCCACCGTGCGCGACCTCCATCGTCGCCTTCTGCAACAGCAAGCTGGCTTCGGGATGTTCGAGGTTGATACGGGACACCCTATCCCCCTCGGGCTCATCCGTCAGAACCTGAAAGACACCGCCTTCGACAATCCATTTATGATCGTCGTGGGAGTGTATGGCGTTGGCGGAAAGCTTGAAGCCGGCTTGGCCTTTGACGCCGCCATGACAGCCGCTGCCATTGCAACCACGGCGCGTGAGAATGCCGCCGACGTCCCTGGCGAAACTGAAAGGCCGCTCATCGGCGGAGCCCTTGATCTGAAGCGTCGCCTCGGTTTCGTGCGAACCGACCGTGGCTCGGACTTGGGTCGCCCCGTCCTTCGCCGCGATCACACGTCCGTGCTCCTTGAACGCCCCGAGACCGGGATCAGTAAGAGAAAATTTCGCTTGATCGGTGACGTCGCGTTCCCCGCCCTTGGCTGTCTTCGCCACAACGATGAACTGCTGCGAGGCCGCCTTGCCGGCCAGCGTGCGTGACTCGGGCACAAGACGGATCGAGACAATGTCGGCGTCAGTCGTTTCGGCGCCGTGTAGAGAAAGCGTTCCCAGTAAAAGGGCGCAAGCCAGAACAACCCTATTCATCGCGAAGCCTCCGCTGATCGTTTCTGTTGGTTCTCACTCAAATTCTCCGGCTGCCGCGTGACCATCACGAGCAGGTCTTTCACAGGAATTCGTTCACCAAGCGTCCCATCGACGACCGGTTGGGCATAGACGGTCGCGACGACAGGCATGCGCGTGGCCGGCGCATCGCGGCCCGGCAACATCACAAAGGTAGCCTTCTTGCTCTTGGTCGTGAAGCGCTCAACTTTGCCGACGCTAAAGGGTGGCGGGCGATCAGGTTCAACCTCGGTTCCAGGCACGGCTTGCACACCTTCCGGCAGGCCCTCGATCGAGAGGATCACAAAGCCGTCATAGCCTTCTTCCTGATCAGTGGTCACGCTCAATTTCTTGGCTTCACCCGCTACCAGGTTGATGTGACCCTCGGCAATATGGACTTCACCCATGTGGGGGACCCAGGGCCTGACCAGCACGCGGTACTTCATCTCTCGATCGCCATAGCTCGCGGTGATGTCGCGAATGTCCAGAGTAAAATCCCCCGCTCTTGAGAAGGCGAACGCCGTCTTGGGCCTGATCTGCTTCGACGTATTACCGTTGACGTTAACGTTCGAGTAGATATTCGTGAACGCTTCAACCCCATTGGAATCGACGACGCGCAAATACGGATTCATCTCGGGGACGGTCTTTTCAGGTGTCAGGACTTCGAGGATAAGCTTGTCTCCCTCTTCCGTGGAAAAGCGGACGGTATCAACATCGCCAGGGCGCTCAAACATCCCGGTGATCATGGCCGGCAACGGAATCTCGGGCGGCACGACGGGGACCTCTGTCGGCTCGGCATCGGCGTCAATAACAGGGATCTCCTGAATGGCGGCGATCGCACCCTCTTTCGGGTTCCCCTCGTCATCGGTCAGGCTCGGCGCCAGTTCAGCCACGGAGCGCGACCACAGTGTTTTCATCCGGTCGGTGTCGAGCGAGCGTGTCCACGTCCGCTCCTTCCAATCGGCGTCCTTCTTCTTGTCAGTGCGCCCGGCCTCAGCCGGTGCAATACGAAGAAAATAGCCGTGGTCCACCCCGCCGTAGCCCCAAAAACCATTGATACGAACGAGATAATTCCCCTGCTTCGTGAATGTGTGTACCAGGGCCGCCTCTGTCGTTAGTCCGGGATAAGAGACATCCTCATCCTGAAAGGCCAACCGCACGGCACGGTCTTCGTCAAACCAACTGCCGCTTAGCTCGTAGATCGAAATACTGGGATCGAGCGGGCCGCTGGAGAAGGCCTCGAACAAGATTTCCTCACCCTTGCGGACGTCAAACGAGTAGTAGTCCACCTGACCCACTTCGTGAATGCGACCGTGAACCGCCAACGGATGGCGGGGAAGCGGCTGCGCTTCGCGGGGTGTCTCATGTGCTTCCGATTGTTCAACGAGGCTCGCTTCACGATGAACATGAACGCTGAGCGAATTCGACAGACCGTGCGGCGTGACAACTCGCAACGGATATTCGCCAGGCTCGAAATCTTCGGGGACATCGACTTCAATCCGCAGCAGATGGACCGGGTTGGCCTTCTGCTTCTCGGACGCATCAGGTTCGAGCGGTTCCGGCTCAACAGAAAGCACGCGAGCTTCGAGATCCTTCGACTGAAACCACAGCGCATAGGCCTCGTCAAGCGAGCGGCCCCGAACGGTGGTTTCAAAGGTGGTTCCGGCTCGGCCTCCTAGCGGGAACACCGAGAGCAGATTAGGCTCGGCCGGCGCCGCGGCCGCGAGGGATGAGAAGGCAAGCAATGCAGCGGCCACCGAGGATAATATCCTCCCGCCGCACCGTACTCCGCACGTTGGATCAACCACTAGAAAAGCCTCTCCTGTCTCGCTCGCCCTAGTTTACACCAGTCCATAGGTGCTCCCGGCGGGCAACTCGAAATGTCGTCTTGGCCTCATACCTGCTCCACGAAGGCCGAAGAGAACAACAGTGGAAGAACTCACAGTTCAACTTCAACGCGAGCGGGACGCCGGCGGCGAGCGCTTCCGTCCCGAACCCGCCGTTTCGCTTGAGGAGGCTGGGGTCACCGAGAGCATGGTCGAGCAACTCGTCCTCAAGAACCTCTACTTCCGGGGGGAGGTTTCCGGGCGCGATCTCGCCAACCAAATCGGTTTCACGTTCAGTCTGATCGAACCGGCGCTTGGCTTTCTCAAACACGAACAGCTCATCGAAACCAAACGCTCGTCGGCGCTCGGCAGCGTCTCGGCGGTCTTCGCGGCCACCGATGCCGGCCGACATCGGGCCAAGGAGTACCTCGAAATCAATCAACTACTGGGACCAGCTCCGGTGCCACTTGCCCGATATGTCGAGGCCGTCCACGCCCAAAAGATCAAATCGGGCTGGATGACCAAGGAGCGATTGGAGAAGGCGTTCACAGAGGCGGTCGTTACCGACGACTTCTTCTCGCGATTCGGGCCCGCGGTCAACTCCTTCAAGTCGATGTTGATCTACGGAAAGCCGGGAAACGGCAAGAGCTTTCTCTCCGAGCAGCTTGCGAACATCGATAGCGACTCGGTTTACATCCCGGTGCACATCGAGGCCGACGGCCAAATCATCAAGGTCTACGATCCGCTCTACCACCAACGAGTCGAAGACGAAGAGGAAAGCACATTCATCACAAACGAGCCCGAGCACGATCGCCGCTGGGTCCGATGCAAACGGCCGTTTCTCACCACAGGCGGCGAGTTGACGATGGACATGCTCGATCTGATGTATGTCGACACGTCGAAGATTTACGACGCCCCCTATCAACTCAAGGCGAACAACGGCATCTACTTAGTCGACGATTTCGGCCGACAGCAACTCAGCCCCGCCGAGCTGCTGAACCGTTGGATCTACCCTTTGGACCGAGCGGTCGACTACCTCAGCTTCCAAACCGGCACCAAAATTCAGGTACCCTTCGAGTGCTTTCTCGTCTTCTCGTCAAACCTGAACCCGTCCGACCTCGGCGACGAAGCATTCCTGCGGCGGCTGGAATACAAGATGTTCATGCGGAACCCCCTGCCGGATGAATTGGAAATCATCTTCCGAGACTTCTGCGCGAAACAGGACCTCGAATGCCCGGACGGCCTCATCAGCAATCTCATCGCCAAACACTATGACCAGACGGACCGCAAGATGCGCCGCTGTCACCCCCGCGACATCATTCGGGTCGCGGTCGATTTGATGAAGTTCGAGAAGCGGCCCCACGCACTCACCACCGAACTCATCGACCAAGCTTTCGAGCTGAAGTTCGTAGCGCCCAACTACGAAGACGAATAGGGGTCGCGGTCACACCGCGAAGGGGTCGTCGATTTCATCCAGCGGATGAATCGGTCTCGACACCCGTTTGTAGGGCAGCGAGCGCAAGTTCGATGAGCTGATCCCCGGCGTATCAACCATGATCGCCTTCGCCATGAACGGGCCGTATTCCGAGCGGAAGCTGTTCGCGGACTTCACGACGATCATCTTCTGATACTCCGGCTCAAGCCCCTGGCTGCGAAACACCTCGGTGCCGATACCGCTCGCCGCTTCCTCAGAAACAACGATCGACAGCCCGCCGACATCGATCACCGCCGTGCGGCCCATCTCGTTGAGCATGCCCTTGTTGTACTCGCCGCGAAAGAAGAAGCGCCCGTCGGAGAGCGAGCGGACGCGGCCCTCGATCTCGACCGGCCGAAATAGATCTTTCGTGAATGCCCCGCCGACGCGCGTGCGGATCGAGTCGCCAGGCCGCAATTTCCATGCGGCGGCAACGGCTGCCGGGTCGCGAACCCATGCCAGCGAGGGCACGTCAGGCGCTTCTTCGAGCAACAGACGAACCATCTCAGCGCTGTCGCCGGGTGCGCCCGCGGTCGGCGAATCAGAGGAATCCCCCAGCACCACGGGGCCGCCCTCCGTCGCGAGCGCTTCACGGATCGCCTCCCGCGGGTCGGTGCGCTCGGCTTCAAGTTTGGCCCGAAAGCTCCAAAGCTGTTGCGCTGACTCGCGGACACAACGTCGCGCGGATTCCGCGTCCGCATCGGCAACGGCTACGGTCGCGCAACCCATCTCGTCAATGTCGAGCCAGGGCTGCACGGCGAATACGGACACGGACAGGATCTCGCGGTTCGCTTGCCGGTAGGCCTGCGCGGTATCCCACACCTGCTTGACCGGGCCGTGGGTCGTTTGCTGATTCTCCGCCGGGATGATCAGCGGCAACTTCTGCATGACAGTGACTGGTTGGACCTCACCGTCAAGAGTCCGCAGCATCAGCTCCGCCGCCGCTTGACCCACCTCATACATGTCAACGTGCGGATACGTTCGGTAGCCGACCACGGCATCGGCCAATCCGGCAATCTTCGCCGTCATATTGGCGTGCAGGTCGAGGGTGACGATGATGGGGATGTCCCGCCCGACGATTCCCCGAATGGCCTCAATGATCGCGCCGTCGCAGTCATCGGTCCCCTCGGCGGACAGCGAGCCGTGAAGCGCCAGCAGCAATGCATCGTACGGACCATCGGCTACAACTTGGTCGACAACGCTTTGTTTCAACTCCGCAAAGTTTGCCGCCGACATGCAACCGGCCGTCATCGCCCAGCCGGCGAACAAGGGAACGAGTGTATGACTCGTCGGACCGAGCGTGTCGAGAAACGCGCCAATCTCGGTACGCGTGCCGTGCCATTGATCCAGCAACGGCTCGCCGAACAGCGGATGGAAATCACCAATGTGGGTTTCGACCGGAGAGAACGTGTTGGTCTCTTGCAGCAAGTAACCGAGGCCAATGCGCATCGACTCAGTACGTGACCAGGCCGCCATCGATGTTCACGGTTTGACCGGTCATGCCGTCGCTCAGTTCGCAGGCGAGAAACAAACAGACGCGCGCAACGTCAAGAGGAAGAATTCTACGGCGCAGGCACTGCTCTTCCATAATCTGAACGATGTCATCAGGATTAGCGTGAACCTTCTCGCCCTCGGTTTCGATCGCACCCGGCGTGACGGCGTTGACGTGCACATTGTCCGGGCCGATCTCGCGAGCGAGAGACCGTGTGAAACCGAGTATGGCGCCCTTCGACGCGACGTAATGGGTGAGCCGAGGATACCCAATATGAAACGTAACGGATGAGATATTGACGATCTTCCCCGAGCGCCGCGCCCGCATGTGGGGCAGCACGAGCTTCGTCATGTGGAAGATGCCTTTGACGTTGACGTTCTGCGTCTCGTCCCACTCAGCTTCGGTCATCTCGTCGAACGTGCGGCGCGGATAGATCCCCGCGTTGTTAACAACCACATCAATCCGGCCGTAGCGCTCCAAGGCATCGTTGATCGCCGGCTCGATGGTCTCGCGGCGGCTGATATCCGATGCGAATGCATGAACCGTCGCCCCGGATTCCCGAATCTCCTCGGCAGCGGCGTTGACGCCCTTCTCATCGATATCGAGCAGGTAGACGATAGCGCCTTCCTTCGCAAAGAGGTCGGCGATTCCCCGCCCTATGCCGGCCGCCGCACCGGTAACAACCGCGATCTGGTCTTCGAGCAAACCCATGATGAAAACTTTAGCGCGGAATGGGACTGGGGCGGGGCTCATTCGGCTGCACCGCGCTCACAGGATCTGGCACGTCGTCCCTGCGCTTTTCACCCGCGACAGGCTCTGGACGCCGGTAGGTCGGAACGTCGGCTTGCTTGTGATACTGCTCGGTCCACTTGTCGAGCCAATCGATGACCGTCTCATACCAATGGATACTATTCCGCGGTTTGAGTATCCAATGCCCCTCGTCCGGGAAGTGAAGAAACTTCGACGGGACTTCACGCAACTGCAAAGCGGTGAATAACTGCATGCCCTGTGTGACCGGCACGCGGTAGTCCTTCTCGCCGTGGATAACAAGCGTCGGCGTTTGGAACTCGGTCACAAACCCGCTGGGCGACCAGCGTTCGTACATCTCCGGGTTCTCCCACGGAGTACCGTTGAATTCCCAGATGGGGAAGAACAACTCTTCGGTCGCGCCGAACATGCTGCGTAGGTCGTAAACGCCGGCGTGCGAGACGAACGCACGGAAGCGACTCGAGTGGCCGAGCATCCAATTAACCATGTAGCCGCCATAGGAGCCCCCGGCGGCGACGATCTTCTCGGAATCAACATAAGGCCGCCGAACCACATGGTCGACACCGGCCATGATGTCCTCGTAGACCAAGCCGCCCCAATCGCCGCTGATCGCATCGGTGAGGGCTTGCCCGTATCCCGTCGAGCCGCGCGGGTTAGGCATGAAAACGATGTATCCGGCGGAAGCGAAAACTTGTGGATTCCAGCGGTAGCTCCAACTCTCGCCCCAAGCGCCTTGCGGTCCACCGTGTACCAGCAGGAGCAGCGGGTACTTCTGCTCGAAATCGAAGTTGGGCGGCAGCACGAGAAAGCCGCTGATCGCGGTGCCGTCGGTACTGTCGTACGTGACCTCTTCGACCTCGCTGATCTGATACTCATCCATCACGGCATCGTTCAGGTGCGTGAGCTGAACGGGCGGTCCACCGGACGAAAAGCCGCGATAGATCTCCGCCGGGTGCGAGGCGCTATGGACGCTGTAAATCATCGACTGGCCGTCGGGCGTCAACTGCACGTCGCCGTGGTGCGCATCACCAAACACGACCGCCTGCATACCGCCGCCGCCGGCCGCGACGGTGAAGATGGGGGCGCGTCCGCGGTCTTCCGCTGTGAAGAACACCCGCGATGAGTCCGGCGACCAGGCAATCTCCGATACCCAGCGGTCGAGGCTCTCGGTAAGGCTCACAACCTGTCCGGAATTTCGATTGAGCAACATCAACCGATAGCGGTCCGACTCGTATCCCGGCCGAACCTGCGCCCGGTAGGCAAGATAACGCCCGTCAGGCGAATAGAGCGGCGAGGTTTCCGTAGCCGGCCCTTGGGTTAGCGCCCGAGGGGCAGTCCCGTCTTCAAGATTCACGACAAAGAGATTGACGTTCGTACTAACGGCGGACTTGTCGCCGACCGCCGCCGCGAAGCAAAGCTCCTTGCCGTCAGGGGCGATGTCATAGGCATCGGGCCCGCCGAGCGAAAAGGGCGGCACGTCGAAGTCCCCCGGAGTGAGGTCAGTCAACTCGCCGGTATCGAGGTCGGCCATCAGCAGATGGCTGACGCGGCCGTCGTCCCATTCATTCCAGCGCCGGTAGAGTAGCTCGTCGTAGGCCTTCGCCTGGACGGGATTCTCCTCGCGTTCCCGCAACCGCCGCTGATTGCAAACCATCTCGATACCGCAATCAGCAAATACGCGGCTGGTAAGAAGCAGGCGCAACCCGTCGGGGAAGAACATCACGCCGCCCGCTTCGGTAGGAAGGTCGGTGACGCGGCGTTGCTCGTCGCCGTCGGCATTCATCAGCCAGATCTGTGACGAGCCGCCCTGATCGGAGATGAACGCGATTTGTGAGGAGTCACGGGACCAGCGGGGCCGGGTATTTGCCTTGCCGTCGAAGGTCAGTTGCCGAGCGTCGCCGCCGTCGATGGGCACGACGTAGATGTGCTTCCGCTTTGCATTGCCGGAAAGCAAAACCTTCTCGCCGACGAAGGCAACCATGGAACCGTCCGGCGAGAGCCGCGGATCAGAGATTCGAGTGATCCGCTGGAGCGCCCAGATGTCGAAAGGCTTCCCTGCCTCAGTCTGTGCGGGGAGCAGCGCGGACGCCAGCAGTCCCAGGCACAGTAAGACACGAGTCATTCATTTGACTCTACCTCATGCCGCGAAGCTTGACTTCCAAATCCGTCGGCAAGCATCGGGCTCGGCGCTGCTCTATACACTCAGGCTCCGGCGTCCGGCCATCCTATGGCCCGTTTACGGGCCATGGTTTCAACTAGGCCAGGCGTTTACGCCTGGTATCTTTGCCCCACTACGGAACCTAAGGCCCCTTCGAGGGGCCTTACCCAAACAGGGCTTGAGCCGCTCACCCATTGGGTGCATTCCGCGGCTGGCGCGAACGACGATGGAACAGCCTCTCGGCCCCCTCCCCGACTGGATTTCCCTCACGGCATCCTCTCTCACGTACCGATCGCGGTTGAAGCGCAGGATCGCGAGTGAGCACGATGGCGGCATGGTACCTTGAAGTACGTGCAGCTTGAGTTGCAGACCCGCCGTCTTCAGCAAGTCGGCCTCAACGCATACGAATCGAGGGCCTACCTCGTTCTCATTGGACATCCTCGATTCAAAGCGCTTGAAGTGGCGGGCCGCGCTCGAATCCCCCGCCAGAAAATCTACGAAGTCCTCGAGAGCCTCATCGAGAAAGGTTTTGTCCAGGTAGTGCAGGGCAAGGCCAAACAGTACTCCGCTGTCGAACCGAAGATGGCGTTGGAAGGCTATCTATTCCGCAAGAAGGAAATGTTCGAGCGGGAATGGCAGGATCGGCACGGCTTGGCTCACCAGGTTGAAGAGGATCTCGCCGCCGTCTTCGCTGACGGCACGCAGGGCCGCGGCACGCTTGACTATCTGCGCATCGTCGCTGACTTGGGGCAGATCAGGGAAGAATACCGGCGTCTGCTGATTCAAAGCAAGGACGAGTACCTTGAGTTCGCCCGGCCACCGTACGCGGTCGATCCGGCCGGAGAGCCACTCTTGCCGGATCTGCTACGTCGCGGCATCCGCTGCCGCCTGCTCTATGACAGCCATGTGGTCGATGCCCCGGAAGAGAGTGCGCGGCTGCAAACCCTAAAGCACGCAGGAGCCGAGGTCCGCTTGGTCGGCGACCTACCGCTAAAACTTGCGCTGTTCGATAACCAGCGGGGCATGATCTCTCTCGACGACCCGGTGGTGAGTCACCCGCAACTGACCGCCCTCGTATTCGAGCATCGCAGTCTGTGCGTCGCGATGAGCCGCCTATTTGAAGATTTTTGGGAACGCGGTAACCCTCTCGATACGTAGTCCTACCCCCGGACCAGTACCACCCAACCACCAATCAACACCCGTAAACTGCTCATTCTTAAAGGCTCACACTTTTCGAGCCACTTCTACTTAGTACCGGAGTACCAAAAGTCATGGGTTTGAAACCGGTACAAAAATGAACCTTGCCACAGACTGAAACCAGGTCTATTCTGTGGATTGTGCCAGGCAAATACCTTACTTTCACAATCACTCGCTCAATCTGAGCACTCATGGGGTTGGCACATGTATGGACAGAAGTGGGGCGATTCCGATCGTCAACAATAAGGAGCTAAACAATGACCAAACTGTACTTTCGCATCCGTAACCTGGCGACGGACGACCGCGCACAGGATCTCGTCGAGTACGCTTTGCTGGCCGGCTTTATCGCCGTCGCCGCCGGAGCTTTCCTTCCCAATATCGCTGCACAGATCAACATCATCTTCTCGAAGATGACCAGTCTGCTTAGCACGGCCTCCAAGGCCTAACCGGGAACGGACGCATCTGCGTTCTTTTCGCGCAAGTTTCGCCCGACAGCCCGACAGGGGGGTACGATACATGCTCCCCTGTCAGGGCGTACTTAGTGCTTGCATATGGCACAGGCAGCGCAACACACCAATCTGGAAACATGGTCTACCCCTGAGACGACTTCTGTAGTCGCTCCGCGGTGTGCGAAGGAGATTTGTTTTGAACTCGATTACCCGGTTCTTCGGTCAGTTCTGGTTTGACGATGCGGCACAAGATCTAGTTGAATACTCTCTGCTTGCCGGCTTCATTGCCGTCGCGGCTGGAGCTTTCATCCCTAACATCGCGGATAGTGTCAACATCATCTTCAGCAAGGTCGTCAGCCATCTGTCCAGGGTCAACACATTCTAGCCAAGAAGGAACCTAGCGTTACTATCGATAGCTGCCGTACCAACGGCCGCGGCCATCAGGGCTGTCCGCATACACCGCAATATTTCTGATTTCGTTTTCCTTGGGGTCCAGCGCCTCCCCTGCGGTGTCCTTAAAGATCGTCGGAGTGAAGTGCAGCATCGAGTTCGCCTTCATTCCATTGATCGAACCCCGAAACTCAGTCGCATCCTGTGCGCCCTCGTTCACGATCACTAGAATCCGATCAAGATCAACCGCCGACTGATTCGTAAACAGGAGCCGGCCATTGAAGAACCCCACAGAGATGTTGAGCACGACTGACGAATCGAAGGAAGTCAGCGGCACTTCGATCGGTTCCGCCGGCTGCTCCACGGACTGACACCCGATCAAGACGGCCAACAGCACGAGAGCGGCAAAACGCCTCCGCCAACTCGAACGCCGGCTTCGTGACGCCACTCCGGCCATAGCAGCGCCATCCAGCGCAAGAAAATGACTTGTCAAGGATGCGACCCTCGCCTTCGTCCGGCGTGGTGTAGGGCGACGGATTGTCGGCCTATACCCCAACTCCAGAAACCTTCGTGGAACGGCCCTTCCGTACCGGCGTTGACGACCGAAAATAGTATTGCCCCGTAGCCAAGGCACGCGCACCGGACGCTATAGTTGCGACGGCAGGGCATGTGGTCTATTGTCACACATGGTCAACGCGGGAATGAGAACCTCCGGCGGACCATTTCTAAAGACCCATGGCAGTCTACAACCCCACCGAGCCACAGACCATCCGTGAGGCCAACACTAAGACGATCCTGTCCAAGACCAGCGGATTCATCGCGCAAGCCGGCTTCACCCACTCACTCACCCCGGCTCGCAACTGCACCTTCGGCTGCGTCTACTGCTACGTCCCGACATTGCGTATCCAAGGCGGGCTGCGTCCGGAAGACTGGCGGCGCTGGGGACAGTTCACAACATTCAAAACGAATGCCGCCGAGTTGCTTGACCGGGAGCTACGACCCAATCAGGTCATCTACTGTTCGCCCCTCGTGGACCCCTATCAACCGGCTGAGGAACAACGCCGGCTAATGCCCGAGCTGCTGGACGCCCTGATCCGAAATCCACCTCACGTCTTCGTTCTGCAAACCCGAGGGCCGTTAATCCTGCAAGACCTCGATCGATTGATAACGCTCTCAACTCGGACGCGCCTGCGGGTCAGTTTCTCGCTCACGACCGACCGAGACGACGTCCGCAAGCTCTACGAGCCGCTCTGCGCCTCCATCGATGAGCGCCTCAATACCCTGGCCACACTACGGGACGCCCGGATCACGACTCGCGCGACGCTGGCTCCACTGCTGCCCTGCGACCCCGCGGGCCTGGCGCGGCTCGCACTCACCTACACCGAAGGTGACGTGATCGGCGACCCCTTCCACGTCCGAGCCGTCAAGAAACGCGGTGCGACAACCAGGGTGGAAGCTCTCCGCGTCAGCGAAGTCCGCGGCTTTGAGGATTGGCACAAGCCGGACTTTCAGGCGCGTGTTGTCGCCGATATCCAGTCAGTGATCGAAGCAGCCGGACGCCGTTTCGGAGTAGGTCCGGACGCTTTCGCATGGCTCGCTCAACCGTGATCCGCCAAGACAGTGCGGAACCAACGTCGGTGCGAGATACAATGCGTTCCTTGGCCTCTGAAGCACACCTCCAAGCCGGCAACCGTTCAGAATGGGATGATCTCGGCGACCGCTCGACTCCCAATTGGTATCTCGACCGGCTCGTGGCTGACCAAAAACGCGCCCAGCATCAACGTCTGATCCGCCGTTGGACCGCCGATACGAAACCGCAAAGCCTTCTCAAGACGGATGTCTTCGAGGAGGCGCACGGCGGCGATCAAATCCTCTTCGACTTGCTCCAGGGCGTCCCCACCACCATCGGCATGGATGTCGCGCTGCCGACCGTCGCGAAAGCGCAACAGCGTTGCACTTCGCCTCGGATCTCCTTCTACGTCGGCGACGCCCGTGGCTTGCCATTGCGCGACTCAAGTATCGATCTGGTGCTCTCCACCTCGACGCTCGACCACTTCGAAACACGAGATGAGTTCCGACGCAGCTTGGCTGAAATCGCCCGGATCATACGCCCAGGCGGTGAGTTGATCATCACGCTCGACAACGCCTACAACCCCTGGTACTATCCGCTTCGGTGGGTCAGCCAACGACGCTCGGCTCCCTTCCCGCTTGGCTATACGGCGTCCCTTCGCGAGCTAAGGGCACGCCTCACGGAACTGGGCCTTGAGATCATTGACACCGAAACGCTCATCCACAATCCGCGGCTCGTGTCCTCGGCTCTCTTCACCGCTCTGCGATTCGTGCTTGGGCGATTCGCCGACCTCCCAATCAAAGCACTGCTGTGGTTCTTCGCCCTCGGCGATTACCTACCCACGCGCTGGATCTCGGGCTGCTTCATCGCCGTTCGCACCCGGAAGCTCCAACACAAATCACTCCCGCACTAGTCACTTCCGATGCCCCGCCCGGCGCGTTCGATCGCAAACACCGTGTAGGCGGGGTCCGCGTGCCGCTGCTCGATCGAATACCCGTTGCTCATCAAGTCCTTGAACCGGGGAGCCATCCCCGTGGGGACCACCGTGTAGTCATAGTCAATGCGCCGCAGTTTCGCCTTGGCCTCGTCGACGGCGATCCGCACTCCTCGGTGGGCCGAGATGAAGTGGAACCGCCCCGGAGATGGCGCGAAGCCGCGGCCTGCATTGTTCAAGCTCAGGATCATCGAGTCGGGCGGAACATTGTCACGGAGGTATTGGATCGACGGATAGTACCCGACCGTCGTGCTCAAATACTGCTCACGATCTAGCCGCTTGGCAAAGTAGCGCAACTGCGGACCGTTGATTTCCACAATCATGGAAGGCAGTAAGGCAAAGATCAGACCATAGACCATCGCTCCCAGCAATGACCCGCGCACAAGCCGCCCCGACGACTCATAGAACGCCGAAAGCCGGCCCATCGTTAACACCACGAGAATCATGAAGGGCACAATTGCGTAGCGTAGGATCAACCACACCCAGCCCAAATAGAAAAAGTGAATGGCCACCGCGAACAGACAAATCAGCTCGACGGCATTCCTTTTCTTGCGCCGCACCCAGAGCCACGCCGGAACAAACAGTACCAAGAAGATGCCGCACGGATTGTTGGACGGCGATTCGAAAGACCGCCTTCCCTCAAAGTGGACCACCCACGGGTAGGCCAAATAAAGGGTCAAGATCGATGGCCGCTCGCCATCCATTGGCGGCAGCTTCACAGCGGCGTTCGACGCGGCGGCGGGGTACAGAGCGTTCCCAGTCAGTTGATAGGTACGCGCGTGCCAGTGGAAACCAAACGTCAACCCGATCACAAAGCAAATCAACAACAGCCGCGGACGCCGCCAAGTCACCGACAGATGCAGCAGACCCAGCGGGACAGCGCCGAAAGCAGCAGTATGCTTAACGCCGAAACTCGACGCCAAAAGGAACACCCCGGCGTAGATCCAGTGATCGCCTTCTTCATCGCGGTTGCGGATAAAGCAATAGAGCGACCCGAGTTGATAAAGCACCAGCGGGAAGTCGTTCTTGAAACTGCTCCCCGTCCAATGCAGAAACGGCAACGTCGCGGCGAAGATCACACCGGCCACCGCCGCGCCCCGGCTGAGATCGAGCCGCCGCGCCAACGCGTAAACGAGCAGCAGCGAAAGAAGAAAGAAGACCGGATTCACCATCTGTGCCGCCGCTTGTCCGGCGAGCACATAGCCCAACGTCATCAGTACTTCCCCGCCCTGGGGGAAGTACGAGTAAGGCATGCCCGGAACGATGTTCAGTCCGTGCGTCAGGGCGTAGTGTTTGATCTCCCCGAGATGGAACAGCATCATGTCAACAGCGATACTCGGAGCCAGCGTCAGCATCAAAGTGCAAACGAAGAACACGGCGGCGAAGACGACGGTCACGCCGACAAAGGTACG
>Ga0302123_10001580_pt1 | contig 16154 bp, 13 predicted proteins | sample CB21_321_MG_FD_203109 | JGI IMG/M metagenome (GOLD analysis project Ga0302123, IMG submission 203109) | Marine microbial communities from Western Arctic Ocean, Canada - CB21_32.1 | ecosystem: Environmental > Aquatic > Marine > Oceanic | place: Canada: Western Arctic Ocean | collected 2017-09-28 | reverse complement strand
CAGGAGGGGAGAGGAATAGGTTTGCATGCGAAAATACAGGCATATAATTTACAGGATAAAGGCGCAGACACATTGGACGCTAACCTAATGCTAGGGTTACCTGGAGATGCGAGAGATTATTCAATAGCATCAAAAATACTTGATAACTTAGGAATTAAAACTGTATCACTGCTAACAAATAACCCTGACAAAGTTGAAAAATTAGAAAATCTGGGGATCAAAGTATCTGAAAGGATGCCGCTTATCGTAGGTGTTGGGGCTGAAAATATTCATTATCTACAAACAAAAATTACTAAAATGGGTCACTATATTACCTCGAGCGAGTTGGAAGATAACACGAATAATGAAGTATAATTATCCAAGATGGGGCCGTGACCGGGAATTGAACCCGGGCCGGCGGGACCACAACCCACCGTGCTAACCTCTACACCATCACAGCCGTCTTGGTAATCACTCGAGAGTAGAACTGTATTTCAAGCGTTCCAATCAACGCAGATGATAATCATATCACCAACGCATTCAAGCAGTAGTGGAGTTCGTATACAAATAATGGCAAAGGTGGGCGGCCTCGAAGTATTTCTTATCGCAATATTTCTAATGATGCCAATAATACCAATCATTCAAGCAGATACTGTCATTGCGTCAGAATCGATCGAACTTATATCAGTAGGAAATTTCGATGAACCAGACCAATGGGAAATAACCAGCACTTCGGGATTTAGCAATAATCCGGCAGATTATACAATTGGCATGGTTGCAGATAACGAATTATCTTTTACACACGAAAGACCTGATAATTTCCAGACACACACCTCATGGGCAAATAATAGCCCTACAGGCTCTAATTATAGCCTAGGTGAACCTGATACATATTATAGCTGGTCGAAAGGCCCTGAAATTACGGTTGGAGGATTCGATTATACAGGACTATATGACAAAGAAATTGAGAATGTTTCTTTATTATTATATTTTGAGATTCCCAATGCATTATACCAAGATACTGTCAGAGTTATTCTAGAAAATACCGGCTCAGATAAACTAGTTAGAGAATTTGCTCACACATCTTCTGGAGTATTCAGGATGAGTAATCCACTCGTTATAGAAATGGATGATTTAGCTGATTGGGATTGGAATAAAATTGTCAATTCACGATATACTGTTGATTACGTTTCGCAGGGCACTAATGATGATTCGGAAGTAAGATTAGATGCTCTGGGAATTAGAGTTAAGTATCATATGCCATGGTATTCTTTTGAAAATATCAAAGCAAATCATGAAGCGGATATCAGAAATGCACCCGTTATTGATTTCTCACCATATGACGGCCATATTGAAGGACTAATGATTAATTCTTGTGGACTGACTCCCGATGGTTCGGATGAATCATACTGGACTTTTGACGCGGATGTACCATATGGGCAAGAACTAGGAAGAATACATGTATATGGCACTGGGAACTACACAATAGGCGCTATTCCGGATAATGTGGAAGGAGAATATTCTCCAAAACTATCTGGAGATTTATTGGATAATCCTACAGAAAAACAACATATTAGAATTGAAATTCAGGACGGTTGTGTAGAAGCAGTAAGAATTGATGTAAACGATCCGCAACTAATTGTAAATGGGAGAATAACTGGATCAGCAAACGACCTATCAAGCGCAAGTGTCTTGAAATTTGCTATTGGAGAGTACCTAGTTAAAACAATTCCAATAAATATTGGATACTTTTCATTTAGCGTTCCAATAGGACATGCATTTTCATTAGATAATAGTGAAACTACTATTGGGGTTGCTTCGAGATTTCAGTGGTCATCAGATGGGACCACAGAAACTACAATCACTCATATTGACTCAATGACAATAAGTGGGGGTTTCGAATTAGAATATGATTACTCGCCAAATTGTCAGGATATTTCAAACTTACAAATGATGGAAGATGAGGGAGGATTTCTAATGTCCCTACCATGTCAAGATGATATAACTGAGAGGGAAAATTTGTTAGTTATAGCTACTAGCTCAGATGAATCAATAATCTCCGTTAACTCAATATATAGTGAAGAACAAAACCTCAATTTCATCCAATTACAAACTGTTGCTGATGCATCGGGAGTGTGCAGAATAACTGTCAATGTTTATGATAATAGTGGAAGTCAAGACAATGTATGGACTGGGATTTTTACTGTAACAGTGAATTCTGTTTTAGATGCACCAATTATAGAAAATTTACCAATTATCGTCTATATTGATCTTGGGGATACATTGGTTATTCCAATGAATATTTATGATTCTGACTCGGATGAATTTGAAATTACAACTAGTAAATCTTGGGCGACCATAGATGAACAAAATAACCTAATCTTAACTCCTGTGGATTCGGGGCTACATACTATCAATGTCATAGTAAATGATAGTTTTAATGAAGTCACTGAGAGTATAATGGTTGATGTGTCCGCGAAATCGGATTTGTTGATTGAATCTGTAACTGTTAGAATGGATGGAGTGGAAATATCTAACGCAAAAGATGGTGACGTTGTCGAAATTTATGCATATATTAGAAATGAAGGAAGAGGTAGTGCCAATGGAATTGATGTTAGGTGTTATGTCAATGATGTACTAATTGATACTCAAAAAATAGATACATTACAGCCAGGTGCCCTAGTCAGTACTATCTGCGATACTGCATTATCAGGTAATGACCAAGACAATACAATTAGAATTATTGTAGATAGCACACTTTCGATAGATGAATCAAATGAAGATAATAATCAAGAAGAGATTATGATATTTATTTCATCACCTAATATAGGAACCTCGGACAATTCGGAAAAAATAAATAAGGAACCAATAATAATTGGTTTATCGGTAGTGGCCATATTGATTTTTGTGGCTATATTGCAATTGGGGCCAAATAAAATAAATAAACCATTCGATAAGAGAAAGTAAAGCCAGAATGATACACATTAGGCTGATAATGTCTTATTCTCGGGCAAGCGTTATACCATGTATAATCTCGAAAGAAGAATACCGCGCGCAGTTTCTTAATGAGATTGAACCGGTGGTGTGTGTTATAATGATGAAACTAAAGATTCGTTTAGAAACAGAAGAATGGGTTTACGAAGAACATGAGATGATTTAGCAGATTAGTTCTGTTTAGACCAGTTTTGAGGATAAATACCCGTAGGCATGAGTACACTCTTAGCAGCTGCAATCTGCCCTTTTGTCGTATTCAAAACTTCATCAACATTAACACTAGTTTCGGCTACGGCAACTGCTTCACCTTTCATGCTACGGATTACAACCAATGACCCAGAGAGAATACCAGATGAAGCATCCACAAGGCCTGGGCGAGCAAGTGGTGCACCATGTGTCATTGCTGCAACTGCTCCATCTTTGATAGTTATACTAGGTATCTTAGTCAATATCGATTCAACTGGAGTCAATAATTTCCTCAAACTTCTTTCATCATTATGCTCTTTCCAGAGAAATATGGCATCTGCCAATTGATGCATGCTACAAGCCATACTCTCATCAAATATACTAGTTCGATCTCGATGTAATTCTAACATTTCACAAGAGGTACCCAACAACAATCCAATATCTCTAGTTAATGTCCGGATATAAGTTCCAGCAACACAAGATATTTCTACTGCTGCTATCCTTGAGAGAGGGTCAAAATCAATAAGTGTAAGGGAACTTATAGTTCTTGTACGGACTTGAACTTTGACTGCAGATTCTTTAGGGGGGACATTGTATATTTCACCGACTAAACTCTCTAGAAGTTGTTGTAATTCTTTTGAATCGACATCTCTACCAAAGCGGATTACAGAAATGTACCGTTTATCTCCCTTAAGAATTATATCAGTAAGTCTCGTAGCTCTCCCACATAATATTGTCAATAATCCCGTCGCCATTGGATCTAATGTACCACCATGACCTATTTTTGTAATACCTAAAATATTCCTAATCCAAGCAGTTAATTGATGACTAGTAGGGCCTCTGGGTTTTTTAACCAATAAAAGTCCTGAGCCTAAAAGATCATCAAGAGATCGTTCAGTAGGTATACTACCAAATTTCACATTGGTTACTGCATCTTTATCAAAAACAACTCTATTCATATTAATTACCCCTCAGACTAGATTCCACAAGAGAATACACTTCTTTGGCGTCCATGCTATCAGCATCAATTATTAGACTATAAGGACTCATGTCATCTAAATCAATATCATAAAGAATTCTATACCTTTCTTTATCATCCATTTGCCTTTGTTGGGATAATTGAAGTTGTGTTTCAAATTTCCCGCCTTCTCTATTTTGAATCCTTCGCGCACATTCTTCGGGGCTAACATTAACCCATACTCGGAGGCATTCTATTGCCATTGAGTGAGCCCACCAACCCGATAACCTACTTTCAATTACTTCTGAACCATTAGGATCTTGTAACTCTTTCTTGAGAATTGAATCGAGGGAACGATCCACATCTAAATCCTCTTTACAAAGATCACTGAATTCGCCAACAGTTAACTCCCTACGCTTTGCTTCTGAACGAAAAATATCTCCACCATTAACTGATCTCCAAGAATAATTCTCTACAATTGTCTTAACTAATGTAGAGGTTCCACTCCCAGGTGGACCACTAACTGTGATTTTGACCACAAACTCATCTCCATTCTATTCTACAAACTTCACAACGTAATTTACCTTTGGCAGTTCTATTAATGATATCTGAATCGCAGGATGGGCAAATAGTCCCTTTTTGTGGAGGGGCAACATGTTGATTCCCTCCTGTGCGTTTTAATGAATCGGGAGATGGAATACCAGTTTTCCTAGGACCTGCTCTCTTTCTTTGAGTTCGACGGGTCCGATTATCGGAACTAGATTTGGTTTTTTCTTCTTCGAGAAGATATAGTAGGGGTTCAGGTATTAGGTCCCCGGAAACGACTAGGGGGTGAGTTCGGTAACGCAATAGTTTTAGGTGTCTATCTACAATTCTTCCAAGAGGTGCACTCATTGTGATATATGTGGCAATCCATGCAGGAAATACCCACATAACTTTGTTTTCAAAACCCCACATCGGCTGCCAAGGTAAACTAACATAATCCACTCTAAACTCAAGAACTGTATCGGCCATCCAACTGAATATCCCTATAATAAATATCATGGTAAACATCATTGGTTTCATCATAGCTCCCTGCATAGCCATTTGTTCGGGCATCATTTCCATTTGTAATTTTTGCATTTTTTCTGTATGGGCGGTGTCTCTTGACATCCTAGCCTCACGCATTTGCTGGCTAATCTGTTTACTACGATGACTATGGTGGGCTTGTTTAAGAGGGTCCATAAAGAATGAACGAATGATTGTGTTGACAATCATTATACTTGAACCAAGAATAAAAACAGTTGGTACAAAGTATTCTTCAAGTCCTAAAGTACCATAAAGAAGCGGTTCTAAAGCTATACCTGCACCATCAGATAACGAAGTTCTGATACCTGGGAACATCATCAAAGACATCATCATCAAGAGTAAAAACAGCATTGGTAACATTGCTGAACCCATCCCAGCGGGCTGGGCATTACTACTGGGACCTGCAGATGCCATGATACGATGGCTTCATGCACATTGAATGAATACTTCGGTGAGTAAACGTCAAGTTTAGAAAGAAATTATTTGAAAGAATAGCCACAAACGACACACGTAGAGGCACCTATGTCAGTATCTGACATACAAATTGGACAACAATCCTCAAGTTCCTCCGATTCTGCTTCTGCCACCTTAATATCTGTATTATCGGAGTTTAAGGATGAATCAACTGTTTCATCTACTAAATTTAATTTATCATTCTGACTAATCGGGTTTTCTTTAATCACTTCCACTGGTTTAGATACAGGTACAGAGATTAAAGGAGTGGTAACTACTGAATCACCCCATTCAGGAACATTAGGTTCTTCATCAACTTCTTTGCCAAATGTAGCACCATGGAAATCTTGAGCATCAGATACCTTGTATTCAGCTTCAGTATCTCCTTGAATTTCATATACTACTTCGACTCTTTCATTTTTATCAATTCGGCCTATAAACCAAGTTACTTTATTTCCATCCCTAGCAGATTCTTTAGTAAATGATGAATCTTTTTCTCCGTTTATGGATGATTTAACTGAAGAGCTTTCTATTGAAAAAGTCCCAGGAACTATATCATGTAATGCCAAATCATCTAGAGCACTATCAGATGTATTGTGGAACATTAGTAAAATTTCATATCGGCCGGCACCGCCTCCAGGGAATACCTCTTTCCCAGTACTAATTTGTCTCCTTTTATGTACAACCCTGATGAGGGGGGGGCGTTCAACAGTTCTAGTTGCAACAGGGCCAAAACGCTCCATGCTAAAATCAGATCGAATCGGAGCAGATAAAACTTCGTTCATTGGAGACGGGTCAGGAGCATGGAGTGGATAACGAATAACCATTGTTTTCCCAGGCTTAAGTCCTAATCTAGATGAAGTTCCTACAGTTATCCTCAGAGCATGCCCAGGGTTATCTGGTGATATCAATTTCTCCTCTATTTGATTGCCATTTATTATTTCAATACGATACTGTTCGGCGATTAGGTCTGCACCTTCTATCTCAATTTGTACATTTTCAAGAGCAGGGGGGGTAAATATACCAGGAATATCATCTATAATTCTCATGACATTAATTGTGGCAGAACCGGTGTTTTCTATTGTTGTAGTTGCTTCTAAGTTTGAAGAAACATATGACTTAATTCGTGAGATATCAAACCTTTTGAGTATCGTTGCATCTAATATCGACAAACGTTGTTCTGAAACTTGTATTGAACCGGAAGATTTTACAGATACTCTTGGAAGTATGGAATACCTGACTTCTTGAGTAAAACTAGGTTGATCTTCTGATTCAACCCTTTTTTCCATAGATTCCCAACTGCCTTCAGGAGGTATATCTTGTCTAAGATCAGATACATCTAGAATTGGAGATTCTCTGCCTGCTAATCGAACAGAGGCTCCAGATAAAGATACTACAAAAGAGGATTTATTCTCAAAGACGCATTTACAATGCCAAACTCCAGGCCGATCATCTTCTTTGGCATTGACATAAGAAAACTGACGACCGGAACTTGAGACCTTTTCAAAGCCAATTCGAGAAACGGTGGATTCAGCATTGTATGTCACCACAGATTTACCAGTAGGTATTTTTTCAACACCATCAATAAAAATAGTAGGTAATATCACTAACTTCCTACTTTCTCCAACTGCCATCCTTCCAATTTCCCAAATTACAGTATTATCGTCTATGTTATACTCTGGAGAACTAGGTATTTCGAAATTAGGTGCAAAAGAACGTCTAAGAACAACATCAGTTAATGAAACAGAAGATATGTTTTCAATATCTATTGAAAATAAAACTTCTTGAGAGTTTTTTGAGAATACTAGGGACATACTGGGTTCTTGATCTCTCTCAGGATCGGTGTCAATCTTCTCCTTTATTTCAAGCATCCTAGGGCCGTTTGAATTGTAGGGAATTACAGTATCTTCAGTTGCATCTAATTCACGGACGGTAACGGTCTTACCACCTAAATCCGTAGCATCGGTATTAGAAAGCTCAATCTCGATATCCCAAGCACGATGTTTTTTACTGGGATTTTTTAATATTAACTCACCTTCGATTGTTTGTTTTATAGAACTGCCGTCAGGATTTATTAAAGATTCTTCAACCTCACTTAGAATTGCATGTAACTTATCTCCGGGAATTACATCGACCTCAGTAGAAGGACGTAAATGATGTGAAGATTCAGATACAGATGTAGATTGAGGAGAAAGTGAATCAAGAGCATTGGAGACACTATTGACTTCACTTATTGAATTAACAACTGTTTCCTCCTTCTCCCAAATATCAGATTCGTTACTTGAGCGAGCCGGATGAGAAGGATTGAAAACTGATAAATTATCTGAAAGGGACTTGGGATTATCTAAATTATCGAGATTAACAGAATCAACTGATTCACCAATAGGAGACGTAGAAGATTCTGCCAAATTAGGCGATGAAGTGATTATATCTAGTCCAGGAGGCAAAGGTGGGATCTCTAAACCAGGAGGTAGCGGGGGAGGGGGTGGAATCTCTAAACCAGGAGGTAGCGGAGGAGGAGGGAGGGATGTCACCTCTAAATCTGAGGATTCAGAGAGAGATTCAGCTAAATTAGATGGAGATGATGGATTAGAGATTAAATTATCAACTGCATTTCTGATATCTTCTGATAATTGATCTGATTCTTCGGCATCTACTTTATTTTCAACATCGTCGGTAGTCGGAGGAGGGGGGGGGAATTCAAATCCGTCGGGGAGAGGAGGGGGGGGCGGTAAATCATCAGACATCCCAAATACACCGTGCGAGTTGAACTATGACGTAGGTTAGATTGATTTAATCGTTCCTTGTTAGACATGTTCAAACAATGTGTGATACGAATGGTTGAATAATTAACTGCGGCAGGGCTAAACATGAGTGCTCAAGACGCGACCGCCCCACCAGTAATATTCGTAGTAGGGACAGCAGGTGCAGGAAAGAGTTCTCTTGTAACCGCTTTCCAAAGATGGGCGCGATTTCTGGAAATTGATGCATTGACTATTAATCTAGATCCGGGAGCAGAAAGAGTTCATTATGATCCAGAATTTGATGTAAGAGACCTGATTTCATTATCTGACGTTATGTCTGAATATGATTTAGGGCCCAATGGTGCGCAGATATTAGCGGCCGATTTAGTAGCCGCACAAGCGGAAGATGTCTTTCAAGAAATTGATGGTATATCTGGAGATATATTAGTTGTTGACACACCAGGGCAAGTTGAACTATTTGCGTTTAGAGAAGCTTCAAGCCATTTAGTAGAAGTCATTGGTCAAGGTAGGGCATGCCTAATATTCTTATTCGATCCTATGCTATCACAGACGCCTAGTGGTTTTGTTTCACAAATGCTTCTATCTTCAATTGTTCACTTCAGATTAGGCCTGCCCACGGCAAATTTCTTATCCAAATCAGATTTACTGGAGCCAGAGGTTTTAGAGCGAATTATTGAGTGGGGAGAAAATCTAGACGTACTAGAAGCTGCACTTTATGAGGAATCAGCGGCTCAAAGCCTAGATGCAGCACATTCAGGTCAAAGAGCGGAGTTTGCAATAGGGCAACTTAGAATGATGCAACATGCATCTATACAACCAGGATTAATTCCTTTATCTAGCGAAGAAGAAGAAGGATTAGCAGATGTGTTAACGTTTGCACAGTCACTTTTTGGTGGAATGGCAGATTCAAGAGATGGTTTTCAAGGAGATATTGAACATGAGTTATGATCTAGAAAAACGGGATTTAATGGCTATTGATGATTTTAAAGAAGATTTACCGGAAATAATTAATTGGGCAATTAATCTGAAAAATGACGAAGATCTTGCAGATAGTTTCAAACCTCTAGAAGGCATGACTATCGGTTCGATTTATGAAAAACCATCAACTAGAACAAGAGTATCTTTTGAAGTTGGAGTGAATAAGTTAGGTGGTCAACCTCTAACTCTTCTCGCTAATGATATACAGTTAGGAAAAAGCGAATCTATATCAGATACTGCAGCAGTACTATCTAGATACTTAGATGGAATAACGTACAGATGTTTCAAACATTCTGATGCAGAATTACTTGCCAGTAGTGCCACCGTTCCGGTTATCAATGCACTTTCTGATATGCATCATCCTTGTCAATCCGCTGCAGACCTAATGGCAATTACTGAGAATAAAAAAGATCTAGAAGGCCATATTTCATGGGTTGGTGACGGAAATAATGTATTACATGATTTATTATTAGCAGGAGTAGCATTAGGTCATGATGTAAAATACGCCACACCAGAAGGAATGGGGCCCAATAAAGAAGTAATAGATAGAGCAAAAGAAATCGCAAAGCAGACAGGGGCAGAAATAACCGCAACTTCTGACCCAATTGAAGCTGTGAATGATGCTGGAGTCATATACACAGATATTTTTGTATCAATGGGTGAAGAACATATGAAAGATAAAATTACAGCTTTTGAAGGGTTCCAAGTTAATGAAGAACTTGTTTCGTATGCCAAAGATAATTATCTATTCATGCATTGTTTACCCGCACATAGGGGAGAAGAGGTTACTGATGCTGTTATTGATTCGAAAAATAGTATAGTTTTTGATCAAGCAGAGAACAGAATGTGGGCACAAATGTCTCTACTAACTTACATGTGTAATCCAATTGCATGGGAAGCATATCGTGATTTATATTAATGCACTAATTATTAACCCTAAAAGAGATAATTGGAGAGATTTCTTAATTAGCAATTGAGCATTCCTATCTTCAGAATAGGCTAACTTTCTTTTAACTAATAATAACGCCATAACACCAGGAATAATTAATATTAGATGTTCTTTAGGAAATATGTCGAAAGCAAATGGTGCTAAAAGAGAAACCATAGTGAACAATAGTATTACCCAAGCAACCATTCGAGCCTTTTCTACACCTACTCTCATAGCAAGAGTATTTCTGCCCAGATCTCCATCTATATCTTCTATGTCTTTTATTATTTCACGGGCTAAATTATATGTAAAACCAATTGCAAATAATGAAATAACTCTCGCATTAGTGAAATCAAATACTCCTGCGGCTCCAAATAAAATAACCATCCCTACGGAAAGACTGATGGCAATATTACCCGGAAGTCCCCGATCCTTTAGCTTCAAACTAAAATTACTAGAAGATTCATAATTAACTAATAAAAATATTGCTAACAACCAAATTAAAATTGATGGGGCCCAATCTTCTAAACCATTCTCAAAATTTGTTGATATGTATCCCGCTAAAATTAAACTTAAGAATGAAATTAACATTAAGGACGAAGTTACAATTTTTGCATGACTAATGGAAATGGCTCCACTAGGAAGCGGCCGGTTGGGTTTATTCTCTCTATCAATTTCAACGTCTAGGATATCATTTAGAGCATTCCAAGAGCACATGAATGCCCAAACAGATAAACCATGCAAAATTGTAATTGAGGCGAAATTACCTTGAGGGAGGTCACCTAAAGCTAGTAAAGATCCGAAAAAAACTCCTATTAATCCAGTTAATGAATTACCAAATCTGAATAAAGTAAACCAAGAACCAAGAGTGGACTGGTCATTCATGTTTGTCTTACTATACCATCTGACTTGACTGCTTCCCTAGGTGGTACTCATACAACTGCAATTTGAGTATGTAGTGACCAAAGGCAAACTGTGTAAATACTACCTCTAAACTGCCCTCTAATGTGACCTACTTTTTCGAAACGAGTATCTTTGGCTAAGATGTTACCAACCTGATTCATAGTAGCTCCCCATTTGAATCGAGTATTGAGGTGATCAAATATTTCTACTGTATTTGCAGTTTCATTTTCTTGAAGATAAACTTCGACTTCGTTTCTGAGCCTATTGGTTCGTGCCATTAAGCCACCTCCACAAGTTCTAATTTTGAATTTGTGTATCTAGAAACAAGGCCGTTCCATCCAGAAGAACTGACCTCAATAGTCTTAGAGTTCTTAGATAGTGGTTGCCAAGAGTCTAATGAGATATTACCATTAGAACTAACTAGAGAACTATGAGTTATACTTTTTCTTCTAATTTCGGTTTTATTAAGACTAGAAAAAGACACTACTCTGCATGGTTCGGGCCTTTTCCTGTAAATAGTCACAGATTGCGTGTTAATTGTTATGCTCATGATTTGTGGTTTGATACTTAGCATATGAATGAACATAAGGGAGGCCTAACTAAAAGTGAAAGTGGACGGAATAGATTATGTGGCTCAAGCCACTCTTTTCTTAAATGAAAGTAAACTCGAAGGCGTACAAGGCTTGTGTAGTGTAGTGGTCCATCATGAAGCCCTCTCGAGGCTTCGACCCGGGTTCAAATCCCGGCACGAGCACCAATATTATAGTTAATTAATGACAATAATAGTCTTAAGCACCCCTTCGTTGGCGTAGTAAGGTCTGAATGCGTGTAGAGCAAGATGTAAAACTAACCTTTGAAGATGTACTAATACGACCTAAGCGCAGTACGCTGGTTTCTAGGTCTGATGTTTCCTTGGAGAGAGAATTTAAGTTCAGACATTCATCTACAATGTGGTCTGGCGTACCTATAGTATCTGCAAATATGGATACAACCGGATTATTTTCAATAGCTAAAGTATTACAAGAACATAAAATGATAACATGCTTACAAAAATTCTATGCTACTAGAGAATACGCATCTGCATGGAAAGATGGGATTGATCCTAATTTCATTGCTGCAACATGTGGCTCTACTGAAGAAAGTTTGACTCTTCTAAAAAGAAAAATGGCTACAAATCCAAATATACCATTCATTTGTATTGACGTTGCAAATGGATATAGAGAAATATTCTTAGATTTCGTAAAAACTGTTAGAGAAAACTTCCCTGAGAAAATAATTATTGCTGGCAATGTAGCAACTAGAGAAATGACGGAAGCACTAATTCTCGCAGGTGCTGACGTAGTTAAAGTTGGAATAGGTCCAGGTTCAGTATGCACTACAAGGAAAGTTGCAGGAGTGGGTTACCCTCAACTAAGTGCTATTGCAGAGTGTGCAGATGCAGCACATGGATTAGCGGGCCATGTCATGGCTGATGGGGGATGCTCGTCCCCTGGTCATGTTGCAAAAGCATTTGCTGCAGGAGCAGACTTTGTAATGCTTGGAGGAATGTTTGCAGGTCATGATGAATCCGGAGGAGAAGTGGTAGAAGGCAAAAATGGAAAAATGTACAAATCATTCTATGGCATGTCATCATCAAAGGCCATGGAAACTCATTATGGAGAAGTAGCTAAACACAGAGCACCTGAAGGTAAAGAAGTAAGAGTACCATATAGAGGCCCTCTAGCAATAACCATACAAGAAATTCTAGGTGGAGTGCGTTCTGCTTGTTCTTACGTAGGTGCACGTAGAATCAAAGATTTACCTAAGTGTACGACATTTATTAGAGTGACACAGACTACTAACGAAGTTTATCAACGATTTAATGTAGAAGAATAAATAAAATTTAGCAAGAATTTACTTGCTCCCAAAATTCTTCCTTTGACTGTCCTTGATCTTGACCGACTTGCTGGTTTTCAGACTCTGAGTATTCATAATAGGTCAAACTAGTTAGAGGATCAGTAGTCGCCCAAAGAGAATCTTGAGACGTGATGACTTCAAATACATAACATCCATAGTCATTTATTTCCATTTCATCTACGGGGATATACTGCATACCGATATTTACATCTTCAACAGAGCCATCAAGTGGTAGTTCTGAACCAAAATCACCAATATTTACAAGACTCCCCGAACCATAAATGCCATCCATTGAGTCCCATGATGCTTCTCCATTAATTACGCTAACTTCAGGGTAATCAATGGATATACTAGAAGAATCGATATTTTCATAGTACAGAGTTGCTTGAACATTATAATCTGAGTGAATAATTCCACCTGGGCGATTATTTGAACCCATAGAATCAATACCTGACCAAGTTCTTAGCCCGATGCCAAGAATGCATCCGTCATCATGATCATCACAATCAGCACCTGTACCAATCGAACCTAATGCATCTCCTTGGACCTCGGTAATAGTTCTCTGTAATGAGGAATCAGTTAGAGTATAGGTTAAATCTGAATCTCCTGATACAAATTCTATAACATATTGATTACCTGCATCTGCATTACCTGAATAAAAGTCTATAATATTCAGCGAAAGAAAACCATAGCTCCCTATGCCGTCTTCTCTATCAACAGAGAAAGAGACATCGCCACTCCAAACATTAGTGCCATCATAATTGATAGTAATATCAGCAGAGCTACTTGAAGACCCGAATAAAGAACCTGATTCTCTAATTTTCAAAACAATTTGAGTTGCATCATCTGTTAACTCATCCCCTACTATTGTTAGACTGGATGAATTTAGGCTTGTAATTGCATAGGGCGTCGCCAACATTAGTATACAAAATACGGCTATAGCACCGGTTTTCTTACGATCAAAGGTTATCCACAAAAAGAAAAATGAACCTAATAATAGAAGAATAGGAAATAATAAAGCACCAGGATGTTCTTGTTGAAACTTAGGAGCTGAAGTAATAAATCCTGAAACTAAACCCATTATTGCTAAAATTAATCCTGCTTTCAACCCGTTGGAATTCAATAAAGATGAAAATCCCTCGGAGGAAGGTGTTGCAGGTTCGGATTGAATCTCTGCCTCAATAACTGTCCCAGTTTTTTGTTCCAGCGCTTTCTTTAGTAGTCCACCATCTGTCATCTAAGCCACCTCTCTAATCTATCACGATAAATAATGAGTTATCAACCCGTTGACTAATAGTGCTGAAAAAAGGCTTTTAATCTAATAATTAGAATAAACGGGAGTCGAGGACTCTGAGAGTTTCATCATCGTCATCGTATTCTTCTTCATCCACTCTGAACCTACCAGCAATTGCTGCGGCTGCAAGTGCAGTAATCATTGTAGTCCCTATTAACTCAAATCCGGGAAGATAAACTCCACGAATGTAAAGAGTTACAGATTGTATCTGTGAGTTTGGAATTCCTTCAGTACGTACTGAATAATCAGAAGTAGCTTTGAATTGTAAATTGTAATACTTATCAGTCCATCCTTGATTCTTAGGAGTACGGATCTGAACCCTTACTTTCTCAGGGGGAGACTTGGACTCAATCTCTACATTAACAAGAGGTAAACTCAGAGTGAAACCTTCATCGTTTAACTCATCATAGTTTGCAATTTCAATATTCATCCTATCTAATGCGTTACCGTCATTGTAAACGTCATATGTAACCATATAATCTACTTTAGGCCTTAGTTGGATGAAAGCTAATTCTGATGCAACTCTTAATCGACTAAATTGTTTAACAACAGCTAGCACCTTGTAAGTAGTAGGAGTTCCGGGGTAGGCTACTCCATTAGCTTGCGATACTGTAGCAGTGATTGAAACCTGATGTTGCCCTTCAGCCATCTGTAAATCACCTCTCAGTATAACTTGGAAAGCAGTTGTAAGACCGGCCCCTACAGTCAATGAGGCTGGGCCAGCATTAACTAATGCCCCGGACTGAATTACCATTTCCACCTTTACTTGGTGCGCAGAAGGATTTGATAAATCACAATTCACAATTGATGTACGAGTTGAACCAGGGTAAGTCTCAATTGCTTGAGGGTTTTCACAGGTTAGAGATACGTCTGGAGTGATACCTTGAGCATGAACTGCTGCTGCTCCCGCCCACATACTTAGAAAGTAAACTGCCAGTAATATTAGGACTGGCCTGACTGAACGGGCAGATGTCATAGTTCCAATCCCGTGTGAGACTGTATTTTAGGGTTCTCACTAATAGAGCATGTAAAATCAACAAACAACAATAGAAATGGAAAAATGGATAGTAAAGAAAACAACCGAAATAAGGCGAAAAAATGGTGGACCCGACCGGATTTGAACCGATGGCCACTCGGTTATGAGCCGAGCGCTCTAACCAACTGAGCTACGGGTCCTTGTGATGACTCGAATGGGACCTAAAGATGAACCTTATTATTGGGAGATATAAGAAATTATTCAATAATTATTTATTTTTTAAATACATAATACCCTAAAAAGGCTAGAATAATCAGTAAAAATATTATGGAATTATACGATTCTATACTTTCGGAACGACTAGAATCGAATGGATATAAATCAGCATTATCTCCCACACCATCTGAATCAGAGTCAAGAGTTTCAGACTCATCGAGAGGGAAGGCATCGGAGTTATCACCTACACCATCGGAATCCGTGTCAATAATTTCGGAACCATCAAAAGGGAATAAGTCAAAGTTGTCCCCTACACCATCTAAATCAGAATCATACCATTCATTCTCATTCATAGGAAATATGTCAGAGTTATCTCCAAAACCATCTGAATCAGAATCATGCCATTCATCCTCATTCATAGGAAACTGATCAGAGTTATCTCCTACACCATCTAAATCAAAATCATACCATTCATTCTCATTCATAGGAAATATGTCAGAGTTATCTCCAAAACCATCTGAATCAGAGTCAAGAGTCTCAGAATCATCAAAAGGGAAAGC
>Ga0302123_10001573_pt1 | contig 16210 bp, 12 predicted proteins | sample CB21_321_MG_FD_203109 | JGI IMG/M metagenome (GOLD analysis project Ga0302123, IMG submission 203109) | Marine microbial communities from Western Arctic Ocean, Canada - CB21_32.1 | ecosystem: Environmental > Aquatic > Marine > Oceanic | place: Canada: Western Arctic Ocean | collected 2017-09-28 | reverse complement strand
CCATCGACGAGAGTCTGGCGCGGATCGAAAGCGATCCGGCTCTGGCCAAGCGCATCCGCCTGCTCGGCTACCGCACCGATGTCGCGGACCTGCTGCACGCCGCCGATATTTTCACCCTGCCGTCGCATCGCGAAGGCATGCCCCGCTCGATCATCGAAGCCATGTTCTGCGGCCTGCCGGTGGTGGCCACCGATATCCGCGGCAGCCGGGAAGAGGTTGTGCCCGGCGAGACCGGGGCCCTGGTCCCGGTGCAGGACGCGCCCGCCTTGGCCGAGGCCCTGGACCGCCTGATCGGCGACCCCGCCCTGAGCGCCGCCCAGGGCGCCGCCGGCCGTGCCCGGTCCCTGGCCGAATTCGACGAGGCGCGCGTGGTCGACCGTCAGCTCGCCCTTCTCGGACTGGCCTGATGCGCATCGCGGTCCTGGGCGCGAGCGGCAAGACGGGCCGCTATCTGGTCGCGGCCCTGTGCGATGCCGGGCTCGAAACCATCGCCCTGGGGCGCAGCGCCGAAAGGCTGGCCGCCGTCGATCCCCGGGCCGAAAAGCGGCTCGCCGATATCGAGGATGCGCCGGGCCTGCGCGCCGCCCTGGCCGATGCCAGCCATGTCGTCAGCCTGGCCCATGCCCGTTTCGCCGCCCGGGTCCTCGCCGCTCTGCCGGCGCATTGCGAGCGCGTCGTCCTCACCGGCTCGACCCGGCATTTCACCAGCCTGCCCGATCCGGCCGCCGATGCCGTGCGGGCCGGCGAGGCGGCCTTCCGTGCCGCCAACAAGCCGGGCGTGATGCTGCATCCCTCGATGGTCTACGGCGCGCCGGACGATCGCAACGTCAACCGCGTCCTGCGCCTGCTGCGCCGCTGGCCGGTTTTCCTGCCGGTTCTTCTTCCTTTGCCCGACGGGGGGCGCCACAGCGTGCAGCCGGTCTTCGTCGACGATGTGGTGGCCGCCTTCGTCGGCGCCCTGACCCGGCCCGAAGCCCCCGGCGAACCCGTCGTCCTGGCCGGGCCGGAGCCGATTTCCTATGCCGGGATGATCCGCGCCTGCGGCACGGCCCTGGGACGCCGCATCCATATTCTGCCCGTTCCGGTCGCTCTGCTGACCGTCATCGCCAGGACCGCCAGCGCGCTCGGCCTTGCGGTTCCCTTCAACGCGGTCGAGCTGCGCCGCGCGGCCGAGGATAAGGCCTTCGACATCGCGCCGATGACGGCGCGGCTGGGCGTCCGCCCGCGCAGCTTCGACACGGGCCTGCGGGAGAAGATCGCGCGAGGCTGGGGTTGATGCCGGCCGCGAGCTTGACCGCCGGGCGCCCGCGCCATAGAGCGGGGCCGCCCAGAAACAAGCAGCGGAGACCGGCATGACGCTGGCACGATGGATGACGCCCGGCCGCCTGATCGCGGCCGTCGTTTTCCTGCTTCCACTGCTCGCTGTTTACGGACCGGTTCAGATCGCCGCCCTTCAGGCCCTGGCCGGGCTGGGCGCGGTGCTGTTCTGCCTGCGCCACCGGCCCCGGCCGGGCCCGCGATTGCTCACCGCCGCGGCCCTGCTGGTGGCGTTGGTCCTCTGGGCGGCGACCAGCGCGCTCTGGTCCATCGATCCCGGCGAAAGCCTGTTCGAAAGCATCCGCATGGGCCTCGGCGCGGTCGGCGAGCTGGCGCTTATCGCCTTGGCCCACAACCTCGACACGGCCGAACGCGAATGGGTCGGCACCAGCCTCCTCGCCGGCTTCTGCCTCGGCCTCGGCCTGCTGGCGGTCGAGATCGCGACCCAGGGCGGCCTGCGCCATTTCCTGCAGGACCATCTGCAGGCCGAACGATCACCCTTCATCTATTCGGTGGCCTCCAACCGCTCGGCCGGGGTGCTGGCGCTGCTGGTCTGGCCGGCCGCCCTGGTCCTCTGGAATCGCGGCCTGCCGATCCTTGCCGTCCTCGCCCTCGCCGCAACCACGGGGCTGATATCGCTGCTCGAGAACACGGGCCGCCGCTGGTCGGGTTGGCCGTCGGCCTGGCCCTGCTGGGTCCGGCCTGGCGGCGCCCGGTCGCAACCGCGCGGACGGTGGCGGCGATCGTCGCCCTGGGCGTGCTGACCGCGCCCCTGCTATCGGCGACCCTGCTGGAACCGACCCGCATCGCCGCGGCCTATCCCTCAATTCCCATGCCCGATTTCCACCGCCTGAACATCTGGCAGTTCACGACGGAACGGATCGCCGAACGCCCGCTGCTCGGCTGGGGCATGGACAGCGCGCGAATCATCCCGGGCGGCAACGAGACGGTCCGCCTCATATTGCCGAGCGCCGACGGGGCGCGCGATTCGGAAATGGCGCGCATGCCCCTGCATCCGCACAATGTTTCACTCCAATGGTGGCTTGAACTGGGCCTGCCCGGCGCCTTGCTGGGGGCTGGTCTGCTGGTCGCCGTCATCCTGGCCTGCACAGCCCTGCCCGCCGGGGCGCCGGTCGCCGTGGCGGCGGCAGGCGCGGCGACTCTCGTCCTGATGGTCAGCTACGGCGCCTGGCAATCCTGGTGGCTGGGCACCCTGTGGCTTCTCGCCGCCGCCTTCGCCGCCCTGCCACCAAGCCGCCGGCGGGCCGGGACGAGCGGCACACTTGCCTGACCTCCACGATGGATTAGTCTGCGCCCGTCCTCCCATCCACCGCCGCAACCGAATGAGCCGCCCCACCATGCCTGATAGCGATCTCCAACCCGTCCGCCGCGCCCTGATTTCCGTCTCCGACAAGACCGGACTCGAAGCCCTGGGCCGCGCCCTGGTTTCGGCGGGAGTCGAGATTCTGTCGACCGGCGGCACGGCGCGCGCCCTGCGCGAGGCGGGGATCGCCGTCGTCGAAGTCTCCGACCATACGGGCTTTCCCGAGATCATGGACGGGCGGGTCAAGACCCTGCAGCCGAGCATCCATGGCGGCATCCTGGCGCGGCGCGACGATGCCGGACATCTGGCCGCGATGAAGGATCACGGGATCGCGCCGATCGATCTGGTCGTCATCAACCTCTATCCCTTCGAGGCGACGGTGGCCTCGGGCGCGGAAGAGGAAACCTGCGTCGAGAATATCGATATCGGCGGCCCGGCCCTGATCCGCGCGGCCGCGAAAAACCATGCCTTCGTCGCCGTGCTGACCGATCCCGCCGACTATCCCGCGGCGATCGAGGAAATCGAGACCCATGGCGGGTCCACCAGCCTGGCCCTGCGCAAATCCCTCGCGGCCAAGGCCTATGCCCGGACCGCCGCCTATGATGCCGCCATCGCCGCCTGGTTCGCCAAGCGCCAGGGCGTGTCCTTTCCCGAACGTCTGACCCTGGGCTGTCAGCTGCGCCAGACCCTGCGCTACGGCGAGAACCCCCATCAGCAGGCCGCCTTCTATACCGATGGCAGCGACCGGCCCGGCGTCGCCACCGCGCGCCAGATTCAGGGCAAGGAGTTGAGCTACAACAATTTGAACGACGCCGACGCCGCCTTCGAACTGGTCGCCGAGTTCGACGGCCCAGCCGTCGCGATCATCAAACATGCCAATCCTTGCGGCGTGGCCCAAGGCGCGACTCTGGCCGAGGCCTATGCCCGCGCCCTGGCCTGCGATCCGGTCAGCGCCTTCGGGGGCATCATCGCCGTCAACCGGCCGCTCGATCGCGCGACGGCCGAGGAGATCGGCAAGCTCTTCGCCGAGGTCGTCCTGGCCCCCTCCATCGAGGAGGAGGCTCGCGCGGCCTTGGCCGGAAAGAAGAACCTGCGCCTGCTGGAAACCGGCGCCATGCCCAACCCCGCTACCGAACGCATGACCCTGCGCAGCCTGGCCGGCGGGTTGCTGGTGCAAACCCAGGATTCGGGCCGCGTGGCCGCCGCCGATCTGCGCGTGGTCACGAAGCGCGCGCCCACCGACCGGGAAATGGCGGATATGCTCTTCGCCTTCCGCGTCGCCAAGCATGTCAAGTCGAACGCCATCGTCTACGTCAAGGACGGTGCCACAGTGGGGGTCGGCGCGGGGCAGATGAGCCGCGTGGATTCGGCCCGCATCGCCGCCATCAAATCCAAGGAGGCCGCCGAGGCTGCGGGCGAGACAGGCAGCCGGACCGAGGGTTCGGCCGTCGCCTCCGATGCCTTCTTCCCCTTTGCCGACGGCTTGCTTGTGACGGCGGCGGCCGGGGCCACGGCGGTCATCCAGCCCGGCGGTTCGGTGCGCGACGACGAAGTCATCGCCGCCGCTGACGAGAAGGGCCTGGCCATGGTCTTCACCGGGATGCGCCACTTCCGACACTAACCCGCGCCCTTATCCGGCGCCGGGGCCGTCGCGCGCTATGCCGCGTCGACCCCCGGCTCGCGCACCCCGAGCAGCAGGATCAGACCGGCGACGAGAAAGATCATGATCGTCGCCATGCCGGCGCGCTGGCTGTCAGCCATCAGGGTGACCCAACCCAGCACCATCGGCCCCAAGAAGGTGGTCGCCTTGCCCGAAAGGGCATAGAGGCCGAACATCTCCGCCGCCATATCGCGCGGCACGAGCCGCGCCATGAGCGAGCGGCTCGCAGCCTGGGCCGGGCCGAAGAAGATTCCCAGGCACAATCCCAACCCCCAGAACCAGTCTTTCGATTCGATGATCAGCAACCCCGTGCTGATCCCCATGATCGCGACCAGCGCGATGACGATCGTCCGCTTCGCGCCGATGGCGTCGTCGATCCAGGCGAAGCCGAAGGCGCCGAGGCCCGCCGTCAGGTTCAGCGCGATGCCGAACATCAGCACTTCCTCGAGCGCCATGCCGAAAGTCCCGGCGGCATAGATCCCGCCGAAGGCGAAGAGCGTGTTGAGCCCGTCGATATAGAGCATCCGGGCGATCAGATAGCGCAGCACACCGCCATAGGAGCGGAGATTGCGCAGGCTGTTCACCAAGGTCGAAAGGCCTTGGCGCACGGCCTTGCCCGCGGCCATGCCCGAGCGCAAGCGGTCCGGCGTCCAGAGAAAGATCGGCAGGGCGAAGAGCGCGTACCACAGAGCGCTGACCGGACCCGAGGCGCGGACATCCTCGGCCATCGCCGCGTCGAGGCCGAAGGGCGCGGGATCGGCCTGGACGAAACCGAAAAGCACGATGAGCAGACAGGCCAGGCCCCCCGCATAGCCGGCACCCCAGGCCCAACCCGAAAGACGCCCCATCCGCTCGGGCGGGACGAGATCGGGCAACATGGCGTTGTAGAAGACGGTGGCCATTTCGAAGGCCGCATTGACCACGCCGAAGACGATCAGGGCATAGAGCACGACTCCGGCGCCCGGCGTTTCGCCCTCGGGTGTCGGCGGCACGAACCAGAGCAGCGCGCAGCCCAGGACGCTGACCCCGGTGAAGAACAGCAGCCAGGGCTTGCGCCGGCCCGCGGCATCGGCGATCGCCCCCAGGGGCGGGCTGAGAATGGCGACCGCGAGAGCCGAGAGCGTGACCGCCATGCTCCACTGGGCCGTGCCGGTAATCGCATCGGCCGCCACCGACTGGGTGAAATAGGTCGCGAAGACGAAGGTCGTGATGACCGCCGGGATGGCCGAGTTCGCCGTGTCGTAGAGGCACCACGCGAGTGTGGCCCGGCGCGAAACGCCCGGCGGCCGCCCAGAGGCAGGCCGGGCGACGGGCCCCTTCATCGCAGGCCGCCAATCATCGGTCCGCCCGGTTCACTGGGTGGCCAGGGTACGGAGCTGGTGGCTCATCACTGTGAGCATGGACAGATTGACCGCGTCGGCATCCCGCAACTCGCTCAACAGGGCCTCGGTCTGCTCGGCGGTCGCGGCCCGGCGGCGATACCAGTCCTCGATCGCGCCGTCGCCATCGGCGCCTTCGAGGACCTTCAGGGTCAGGGCCAGTTGATGGCCGAAGACATCGTCGACAATGGCGCCGATGGCCTGTTCCTCCCAAGTGTTCTCCGGGTCCAGCCCGCGCGCCGCGATGCGCAGCCAATGCATGCCGAAGCGGGTGCCCAGCTCGAAATAGATGCGGGCCACCGTCTCGACTCCGTAGCCATGGGCGTTGGCCACGCGCACCAGATCGCAGGCCGACAGCAGAATATCGAGCCCGGTCACCCTGCGCGCCAGCGCTTCGGGCACGCCGTCCTTGGTCAGGGCAACGATCTGCGCCTTGAGTTGTTTAGCGCGGTCCTTCGGCACGATATCGGCCAGGCTGGCCTCGATCCGCTCGATCCCCGGCGCGTATTCCGCGATCGTTCCGGCGAGGTCCAGCGGCCGGTCGCCGACCTTGAGGAACCACAGAGTCGAGCGTTCGACCAGATGGCCGATATCTATCAGCATCCGAGTCTGCAGGGCGGCGGGAACCTTATTGTCCAAATCCTCGATCTGGCTCCAGACCTCGCGCAGGCGGAAGATTTCTCGGGTCACGGCATAGGCACGGGCGACATCGCTGCCGCTGGCGCCCGTGCGCGCCTCGAGTTCCAGAACGAAATGGGCGCCCACCCGGTTCACCATGCTGTTGACCACATGGGTCGCGATGATCTCGCGGCGCAGTCGATGGCTTTCGAGCGCGGTTTCGTATTGCTCGCCCAGAACTGTCGGGAAATAGCGTTGCAGGTCATTGATGAGCTGCGGATCGTCGGGCAAGTCGGAAGCCAGCAATTCCCGATTGAGGGCGATCTTACCGTAGGACAGCAGGACCGCGATCTCGGGCCGAGTCAGGCCGCAGCCCAGTTCCCTGCGCTCCTGAATCGTCTCCTCGCTGGGCAGGAATTCGATGGCGCGATCGAGTTGGCCGGTCCGTTCGAGCGCGCGCATGAAGCGCGCATGGCGGTCGAGCAGGTCGCTCGCCTGCGCCGACATGACCGAAATCGACTGGCTCTGCTGGTAATTGCCGCGCAGAACCAGGGTCGCGACCTCGTCGGTCATGCCCTCGAGCAATGCGTTTCGCTGCTTCAAGGTCATATCGCCGCTTTGGACGACATCGCCGAGCAGGATCTTGATATTGACCTCGTGGTCGGAGGCGTCGACCCCGCCCGAGTTGTCGACCGCATCCATGTTGATCCGGCCGCCAGCCAGCGCGAACTCGATTCGGCCCCTTTGCGTGACGCCCAGATTGGCACCCTCGCCGATCACCTTGGCCCGAATCTCGTTGCCGTTCGCGCGGATCGCATCGTTCGCCCGATCGTCCGCGTCCTCCTGACTCTCGCCGCTCAATTTCACATGAGTGCCGATGCCGCCGAACCAGAGGAGATCGACATTGGCCTTGAGGATCGCGTTCAACAGAATCTGGGGCGGAACCGCATCCTCCTTGATGCCGAAGAGCTTCTTGATCTCGGGCGTCAACTTGATCGACTTGAGCGACCGGTCGAAGACGCCGCCGCCCTCCGAGATAGCCTTCGGGTCGTAGTCCGACCAGCTCGATCGCGGCAGCTCGAAGAGGCGCCGCCGCTCCTTGAACCCGGCCGCCCGATCGGGGTCCGGGTCGATGAAGATATGCAGATGGTTGAAGGCCGCGATCAGACGGATGTGTTCCGACAGCAGCATGCCGTTGCCGAAGACATCGCCGGACATGTCGCCGACACCGGCCACCGTGAAATCCTCGGCCTGGATATCCTTGCCCATCTCACGGAAATGGCGTTTGACCGCCTCCCAGGCGCCGCGCGCGGTGATGGCCATCGCCTTGTGGTCGTAGCCGGCCGACCCGCCCGAGGCGAAGGCATCGCCCAGCCAATAGCCATATTCGGCCGCCACCCCATTGGCGATATCCGAGAAGGTCGCCGTGCCCTTGTCCGCCGCGGCGACGATGTAGGGATCGGCGGGATCCAGACGCACCACATCGGGCGGCGGCGCGATTTCGGTGCCGACATAGTTGTCGGTGAGATCGAGCATCCCGCGAATCAGGGTCTTGTAGCAAGCGACGACCTCTTCCATCAGGGCCTCGCGCCCGCCTTCGGCCGGCGGGCGTTTGACCACGAAGCCGCCCTTGGCGCCCACCGGCACGATCAGGGCGTTCTTGACCATCTGCGCCTTCATTAGACCCAGAACTTCGGTGCGGAAATCCTCCGGTCGGTCCGACCAGCGGATGCCGCCGCGCGCGACCTCGCCGCCGCGCAGATGGATCGCCTCGACCCGCGGCGAATAAATCCAGATCTCACGCCACGGCCGCGGCCGCGGCAGATCGCTCACCTGCCCGCTGTCCAGCTTGAAGGCGATATAAGGCTTGGGTTCGCCTTCGGCGTCCCGCTGGTAGAAATTCGTGCGCAGGGTCGATTGCACGAGGTTGAGATAGCGCCGGAGGATGCGGTCTTCGTCGGGGCTGGCGACCTTGTCGAGGCCCGCTTCGAACCGCGCCACGATATCTTCCGCCCGACTGTCCGCGCCCGTTTGCACCGCCGGATCGAACCGGGTCTCGAACAGACCGATCAGCAGACCCGCCATCTTGGCGTGCCGGGTCAGGGTCTGCGACAGATAGGCCTGGGAAAAGGTGACGCGAGCCTGCTGGAGATAGCGGGTATAGCCGCACAGCACCGCCACCTCGCGCCAGGTCAGCCCAACGCGCACGACCAGGCGGTTCAGGGTGTCATCCTCCAGCGCCCCGTCCCAGACGCGGGCGAACGCCTCCTGGAAATTAGCGCGCATTGTCGCCAGGTCGATCTCGGCCTCGGGCGCAATCAGCAGGAAATCGTGGATGAAAACATGGGCCCCGGAACCAGCGGCATCCACGGTATAGGGATGCTCGGTGATGACCTGAAAGCCCATATTCTCGAGCATCGGCAGGATATCCGAGAGGGGCACCGGCTCACCCCCTTGATAGACCTTGAAATGCACCACGCCGGCCGGCGCATCGACCCGGTGATAGAGATTCATCGCGATGGCGGCGCCTTCCACGATTTCCTCGATCCGCTCGATATCGCTGACCGCCGTCTGGGCGCTGAAGGCATGCTGGAAACCCGGCTCGAAGGCTTCGCCGTAGCGGTCGAACAGTTCATGCCCGCGCGCTTCGCCCATGCGTTCGATCAGGGCGTCGCGCAGATCGTCCGTCCAGTTGCGGCTGGCCACCACCAGCCTGTCCTCGATCTGCTGGACGTCGACTACGGCATCGGCGCCGCGGGGGGCGCGCAGGATGTAGTGGATGCGCGCCATCGGCTGATCGGAAACCTGGGTCGTGAACTCCGCCGCCTCGCCCTTGAAGGCGGCGAGCAGGATCGCCTCTATGCGCTGACGCAGACTTGTGCTGTAGCGTTCGCGCGGCACGTAGACCAGGCAGGAGTAGAAGCGGGCATAGGTGTCCTGGCGGACGAAGAGACGGATGCGCTGGCGCTCTTCCAGATGCAGAACGCCATGGGCGATCTCGAACAGCTGGTCCGTCGATATCTGGAACAGCTCGTCGCGCTGGTAGGTCTCCAGGATATTGAGCATCGCCTTGGCGTTATGGCTTGCCGAAGCGAAGCGCGACCGCTCCATGACCCGGTCGACCTTCTTGCGCAGCAGCGGGATCTCGCGCGGATTGCGGTTATAGGCGGAGGAGGTGAACAGGCCGATGAAGCGGCGCTCGCCCGTCACATTGCCGTTCTCATCGAACCGCCGCACCCCGATATAGTCCATGTAAACGTTGCGATGGACGGTCGAACGGGTGCTCGCCTTGGTGATGATGAGGAGGTGCTTGCGCCGCGCGAAATCGGCCGCATCGCGCGCCAGGGGCGACTGATGGCGCTGGGCCGAATCGACCGAAACCTCGCGCAGCACGCCGAGGCCGGAGGCCGTGTCGATCGCGAGGAAATCCTCGTCGTCCTTTTGCATCAGTTTGTAGTCGCGGACGCCGAGTAAGGTGAAGTTATCGTTGTAGACCCATTCGAGGAAGGCGACGCCCTCCTCGAGTTCACCACTGGCGATCGGCGGCGGTGCGGCGCGCAGGTCGTCCACCAGCTCGCCGACACGCGCGCGCATCTCGGGCCAATCCTCGACCGAGGCGCGCACATCGTCGAGCACATGGGCGATCTGGGCGTGGAGCGCTTCGAGGGCCTCGGCCGAACCGCGCTGATCGATTTCGACATGCACGATGGATTCGGCCTCGCAGCCGGCGCCGTCCGACCCGGACTCCAGCACATCCTGAAGCACACCAGCATCGTCGCGCGCGACCCGGACGATCGGATGGATGAGAAGATGGACGGTGAGCTGATCCCGGTTCAGCGCATTGACCACCGAATCGACGATGAACGGCATGTCGTCGGTGACGATCTCGATCACGGTATGGGTCGAATGCCAGCCATGGGATTCGTGGGTCGGGTTGTAGACCCGAATCTTGGGTCCGGGCTTTTCGCGCAGCCGAGCATGGCCCCACATCGAGACGACCGCACCATAGAGATCGTCGAGCGTCGGCTCGAGCAGGAACTCGGTCGCGACATCGGCGAGGAACTGGCGGGTAAACCGTTCGACCCGGGCGGCGTCGCCCTTGAGATTCGCGCCAATCTGCTCGATCAGCCGTTCAATAATTTCGTCGCGCAGGTCTTGGCCAAGGGCAGGCATGCTGCCATCCTCTCATGGTTGCCGGACAAGGGTCTAAGACCCAAGCTAACTTATTGTAAATTAAGAGCAAGTGCCGGTTTCGTATCCGACCACCGATTTCAGACGATCCGCAGATCCCGGTCGAGCGTGGACAGAACCCGGTTGCCGGTTTCGGTGACGACGACGGTCTCGCTCACCCCGACGGTGAAGACGCCGTAGTCGCGCAGGGCCGGCGGCATGTGAAAGACCATGCCGCATTCGATCGGCACATCGACCCCGTGATAGAGCGACAGCACATTGCCCTCGCCCCAATCGGGCGCGAAGGAGATGCCGATCGAATAGCCGCTGCGCTTGCGGAAATTCTCAGTGAAGCCGTGGCGATCGACGACCGCCTGGCAGGCGCCATGAACCACGGCGCAGGTCGCGCCTGGGCGCAATGCTTCGAGGGAGGCGTCGAGCGCCTCCAGGCAGCAATCCATCATGCGCCGGGCCAGATCGGGCGGCCGGCCCAACCAGGCCGAACGCCACAGGGTCGCGTGATAGCGATCGTGGCAACCGGCCATTTCCAGAATGACCGGGTCGCCGGGTTCGAGGCGCCGACGCCGCCAGGTGCCATGGGGCACGCCCGAGCGCGGGCCCGAGGCGACCAGCGGTTCCATGCCCAGATATTCGCTGCCCGTCGCGATCACCGCGCCCATCATCGCGCCGACCACGTCGTTCTCGCTGGCCCCGGCGCGGACTGCATCGAGACCGGCGGCGATGCCGGCCTGGGCGTAGCCGGCGGCGATTTCGATTTTCGCGATCTCGCCCGGCGATTTCACGGCGCGATGCGCCTCGACCAGACGCGAGCCGTCGCCGACCTCGCCCAGGGCGGCGAGCAGAGCCTTGTAGACCGCGATGGGCAGGAACCAAGCCCGCTCGTCGATGGCGATGCGCTTGCCGCCCCAGCCCCGCGCCTGGACGGTCTCGACGAGCACCCGCACGGGATCGGCATCGTCGGCATAGGGTTCGATCTGCCGGAGATGGCTCTTGGCGATCAGGTTCAAGGCCTCGAGCGCGCGGACGACGAAGACCGCTTCGCCCTCGGCCGGCAGCAGGAGGGCCTGGAAGGTGTAGTAGCCAGGGGTCTGCTGGCCGGTCAGCCAGAAGATGTTCTCCGGTCCCGTCACCATGAGGACATCGATGCCGCGCGTCGCGAGGTCGCCGCGCACCAGGGCCTGGCGGCGGTCGAATTCGGCGGCGTCGAAGACCGCTTCGCAGCCAGGCACGACCCGGTCGAGGCCGGGAATCATGTCCCGGACCCGAGCGATGCGGGAAACGGTCCCGCGCCGCGCAACATATGGCGCGCCACGTCCTCGTAGATCAGCACGGCGCGCACAAGCTCCTCCTCGGGCACGAATTCGTCGGGTTTATGGGCAACATCGATCGAGCCCGGGCCGATCACCACCCCCTGGGCCCCGATGGCGCGGAAATGGACCAGATCGCACCCGCCCAGGAATCCCGAGAGCGGCGTCTCCCGCCCGTTATGGTGATGGCAGGCATGCTGGGCGGCGCCGACGATCGGATGGCCGGCATCGGTTTCCGTCGCCGGGCCGGTCGTCGGCTTCCATTCGACGATCTCCATTGCCGTGCCGGCCTCCCCAGCGGCGCGGTCCACCAATGCCTCCAACGAGCGGCGGACCGCCGCCTCGTCCTCGCCCGGCACCATGCGACGGTCGAGGCCAAAGGTGCAGGAATCGGGCACGATATTGTCGGCATGGCCGCCATTGGCCCGAGTCACGGTCAGGCTGGGATGGCCTACCAGGGGATGGGAAGGGCCGGATTTGAGGCGGCCATGTTCCGCCTCGATCAAGCGGAGCAGGGGCATTGATTTGAGGATCGCATTGACCCCGGCATCGGGAATGCCGGAATGGGCAGTCGCCCCGCGGACCTGGACGATGGGCCGCAGGCTGCCCTTATGCGCGGTCACGGTGGTCAGCGAAGTCGGCTCTCCAATCACGCAATAGTCGATGGCCGGTGCCGTCTCGCGATAGGCCTTGGCCCCCCGGCTCTGGGTTTCCTCATCGGCCACGAAGACGCCGATCAGGGTGCCCGACCACCCGGCGCGTCCGGCGATCAGGCGGCGCATCGCCTCCAGCATGGCCACCAGGGGGCCCTTGGCGTCGCAGGCCCCGCGCGCGAAAAGCCGGGCGCCTTCCTCGCGCAGGCGGAAAGGATCGCTGGTCCAGCCGTCGCCCGCCGGAACCACGTCGAGATGGGTGTTGAAGGCGAAGGTCGGGCCGGGGCCGTTCTCGAAAATACCGGCGACATTGACCCGGCCCGGTTCGAACTCGACCGCCTCGGCACGGCAGCCCATGGCCTGGAGTTCAGCCAGAACGAGACCCGCCGCCTCCCGCTCGCGGCCCGGCGGGTTCTGCGTATCGAAACGCACGAGATCGTCGAGCGCCGCCTTCAGGCGGCCAGAGTTGGGCATAGAGTCGGGCGCGGTTCCGGTCATCGTCATCCTCGCTTGCGGCTCCCTCGAGCCAGGCCGGATAGGCTGCGATTCGGGCGAGTGTGACACCGCCGCCACGACCGGTCCATCGCTCGCGGACCCGATCGACCGCGGCGGCGGGCCGGGATGTCCTGCACAATCGTCGCAAGGGACGAAATGGTGGGGAGGCGATGCCGCAGCTTGGCCGATGGCAGACGGCCGCGATTCAGTCGTAAAGACCGGCAGCGGCCGCAAGCGGGCTGGAAATGAAGTCGGCATCGATTCGCGACAATGTCGCGAAGATATTGGAGCGGGAGACGGGAGTTGAACCCGCGACCCTCACGTTGGCAACGTGATGCTCTACCTCTGAGCTACTCCCGCAAGAGCGCATGGAATATAGAGATGCCGCCGTGCTTTGCAAGCCTTGAGAAGCCACCCCGCGCTTGAGCCGTTTTCGGCGAACCGCTAGGTATGTACCATGCCTGCTCGCCCCGAAGATCTGTTCGCCCGTCTCGACGCCCTGGGCATCGCGACCGCGACCCATGACCACCCGCCGCTCTTCACCGTGGAGGACAACAAGCGTCTGCGCGGCGACCTGCCCGGCGGTCATTGCAAAAACCTCTTCCTCAAGGACAAGCGGGGCGAGCTGTTTCTCGCCGTGGTCCTGGAAGACCGGCGCATCGATCTGAAGTGGCTTTCCAAGCGGACGGGCGCGCGCAACCTGTCCTTCGCCAAGGCGGAGCTGTTGGAGGCGGTGCTGGGCGTGACCCCCGGCGCGGTCACGCCTTTCGCGGCGATCAACGACACGGAGGGTCGCGTGCGCATCCTGCTCGACCAGGCCATGCTGGCCCGCGCGCCGCTCAACTATCACCCCCTGACGAACGACCGGACGACGGCGATCGAACCGACCGATCTGGTGCGCTTTCTCGAAGCGACCGGCCACCGGCCCGAGATCGTCGATTTCGACGCGCCCTACCCGGAGGGCGGGGCCGGCCCCGCACCCGCTTCGACCGGCTAGGCGGGCTTGCCTCCGAGGCAGGGAACCGCCATTTAAGGGGCTTGGGAACCGCAAGGGACTGCGAAGAACATGGAAACGATCATCGGCGGCGGCGCGATGGGCGCGGGCGGCGGGCCGAACGGCGCCGTCATCAAAGACAGCGATACCGAGAACTTCCTGGCGGACGTCATCGAGGCGTCGAGCGTGACCCCGGTCATCGTCGACTTCTGGGCGCCGTGGTGCGAGCCCTGCAAGCAGCTCGGGCCGACGATCGAGAAGGTGGTCAAGGCCGCCGGCGGCGCGGTCCGCCTAGTCAAGGTCAACATCGACGAGAACCAGCCTCTCGCCCAGCAGATGCGCATCCAGTCCATCCCAGCGGTCTATGCCTTCGTGGATGGCCAGCCGGTCGACGGCTTCACGGGCGCCCTGCCGGAAAGCCAGATTCAAGCCTTCGTCGACAAACTGACCGCCGGCGCGGGCGAAGCCGGCCCCTCGCCCGTCGAAGCGGCGATGGAGCAGGCCAAGGGCGCGCTGGACGCGGACGACGGCGCCACTGCCGCCGCAATCTACGGCCAGGTGCTTCAGCATGAGCCCGGCAATCTGGCGGCCGCCGCCGGCTTGGCGCGCTGCGCCGTCGCGGCCGGCGATTTCGAGCAGGCCCGAGCGGTTCTGGATTCCTTGCCCGCCACCGCGGCCGAGGACGGCGACGTTTCCGCCGCGCGGTCGGCCCTCGATCTGGCGGAGAAGGCCAGCGCGGCGGCCGGACAAATTCCCGAGTTCCAGGCCCGGCTGGCCGCCGACGAGAACGACCATCAGGCGCGCTTCGATCTCGCCGTCGCCCATTTTGGCATGAATCAACCGGAAACGGCGATCAACGAGTTGATCGAGATCGTGCGCCGGGCCCGGACCTGGAACGAGGAGGCGGCGCGCAAGCAGCTCGTGCAGATCTTCGAGGCGCTGGGCCATACTCATGAACTCACCATCGAGGGGCGGCGGCGCCTGTCTTCCGTTCTGTTCTCGTGACCCGCATGGACCTGCCGGCGCAAATTCCGATTTTCCCTCTTCCGGGGGCGCTGCTGCTGCCGAACGGGCGGTTGCCGCTGCATATCTTCGAGGCGCGCTATCGGGCGATGGCCCGGGATGCCCTGACCGGCGATCGGTTGATCGGCATGATCCAGCCGCGCGACGAGGGGGATGCGGATGAAGGCGAGCCGCCGATCTACGAGACCGGCTGCGTCGGCCGCATCGAGGAAGAGCGGAGCACCGATGACGGTCGCTTCTATTTCACCCTGGTCGGTCTGTGTCGGTTCCGGGTCACGGAGGAACTGCCGATGCGCGACGGCTATCGCCGCGTGGTCGCCGACTACACCCCTTTTGCCGACGACCTATTGGCCGACGATACCGCAACGCCGGCGGGCGGCGGGATGGACCGCGACGGCTTGATCGCAACCTTGCGCCGCTATCTCGACACGCGCGGCCTGGCCGCCGATTGGGAAGAGGTGGCGAAGACGCCCGATTCCGCCCTGATCGCGGTTCTCGCCCAGACCTGTCCCTTCGAGGCGAACGAAAAACAGGCCCTGCTCGAAGCGAGCAGCCTGGCCGAGCGCTGCGCGATGATGACGGCGGTGATGGAAATGGCGCTCGCCGGCGGCGACGGAAACACGCAATTTTCGGCACGCCACTGAACGGCGGGCCGCCACGATAAATCTGCGGCAAATCAAGGAGGCCCCATGGCTGAGGACACTGTTGGAGTCGATCCCAAGCTGCTCGAAATTCTGGTCTGCCCGCGGACCAAGGGTCCGCTCGAATACGATCGCGGGCGCAACGAACTGATCAGCCGCCAGGCCGGTTTGGCCTATCCGATCCGCGACGGCATCCCGATCATGCTGGTCGACGAGGCCCGCAAGCTGGACGGCGCGGCCGGGGCCTAGCCCGGCCATGGCCCCCGCAACGCCTGACGCCGTGAACCCGCGACCGACCGAGATCCGCGTCCGCCTGGCCGAACGGCGCTTGGACATCGCCTTCGATGACGGCTCACAGTTCGAATTGCCGGCGGAATTGCTGCGAGTCGAGAGCCCTTCGGCCGAGGTCAAAGGCCATGGTGTCGGGCAGAAGAAGATCGTTCCCGGCAAACGCGCGGTCGCAATCCGCGAGGTCGAACCGGTCGGGCGCTATGCCATCCGCCTCCTGTTCGACGACGGCCATGACACCGGGTTGTTCAGTTGGCCCTATCTCTACGAGCTGGGCCGGGATCGCGACGCGCGCTGGCAGACCTATCTGGATGCCCTGG
>Ga0302123_10001571_pt1 | contig 16215 bp, 6 predicted proteins | sample CB21_321_MG_FD_203109 | JGI IMG/M metagenome (GOLD analysis project Ga0302123, IMG submission 203109) | Marine microbial communities from Western Arctic Ocean, Canada - CB21_32.1 | ecosystem: Environmental > Aquatic > Marine > Oceanic | place: Canada: Western Arctic Ocean | collected 2017-09-28 | reverse complement strand
ACTTCTCGTGGACGGACACCCGGCGGTCACCGTGCTGTTGGGCGCGGACCTCCTGCCAGGGGACGTCGGATTCGTGGATGATCGAGAAGCGCGGCGACGGCCGGGTCGGGCGTCCGGTGTCGACGACCTGGACGGGGTCCTCGGCGTTGGGCGGGACGTGGCGGGCCATTTTCAGTCGAGGAGTTCGAGGATTAGTTCGAAGGGTCGGGCGATGACGGCTCGGCCCTCGAGGATCGCAACCGGCCGTTGCATCAGGTGCGGGTGGGTGAGGAGCAGGTCGATGACACCGTCGGTGTCGAGCGTGCCGGGGTCCGGGCAGAGCTCGTCGTCGGGCCGTATGAGGTCGGCGGGCTCGCCGGGCAGCATGGCGAGGAACCCCTCCAGCGTCTTCCGGTCGAGGGGTTCCTTGAGGTACTCGATGACGTCGAACTCGACGCCGCGCTCCTCGAGGATGCCGAGGGCGCCACGGGACTTGCCTCAACCCGGGTTGTGGTACAGCAGCAGGCGGTTGCTCATGGCGACGATCCTAGGAACAAGCCCTCGATCAGGTCGAAGTGGCCGCGGCCGGCAGCAGGTGTGGGTGTGGATGTGGATGGCGGTAGCGGCAGGGCCGGTCTGGTCTGTGGTGGGGTCGAAGGGTCGGGTGGTGACTGTGAAGGCGTCCTGGAACATTGGATTTGGCGCTTCACATCTTCGGCTAGCCAGTTGACTGGTCGCGTCTCGTACTGTGTCCAAGTTCGTGGCAACAGACTCAATGAAGGAGACAGATGATGTTGGGTGAAAAAGTTGGTTCCATTTCGGGTCCCACCTCGATGAAAGCTCTTCCAGCTGTAAATGGGAGTCCCTCATTTGAAACGGTCGCCTCCGGCTTGTCCGGAACCCTTGCTGGTACTGAAGTGACCAGTTTCGCAACATACTCAGCAACGCTGACGGCTGACGGCTCGTTCTACGGCGAGTGCCCGAACTCTGGCGTGATCATGGCAGCAGATGGAGTAGCTACGTTCAGAGCTACTGGTATCGGATCCCCAACAGTTGATGGCGGTTTCTCGTTCAGGGGGGTTGCGTACTTCGAATCCGCTGCTCCTTCGCTTTCTTCCCTAAACGGCGTCGCAGTTGTCTACGACTGGGAGGTCGATGCCAGCGGCGACGCGTCGTGGGAACTTTGGGAGTGGAAATAGTTCAATGGTTCCCGCTGTCCTGAACTGGTTTTCCGAACCGGTTCAGGACAGAACCGAGGTGAACACGGTGGCCAATTAGCCTCTCCACAGCCAAACCATGCTGCGATGAGCCTCCTGCTTCGGCGGGGGGCTTTGTCGTGTCGGTTACCCGGTCTCCTCCACGGTGCCGGTCGGAAGGCCGAACTCGGCGGCCAGCAGTTCGTAGGAGTGGACCCTGGCCTCGTGGTCGTGGCAGATGGTGACCGCCATCAACTCCTCGGCGCCGAACCCGTCGACCAGTTGGCGTAGGCGGTCTGCCACCCGGGTGGGTGAACCGTGGGCGACCGATCGGCGGCCGGGTTGAATGGGAACGGGACGGGAGGTCGACCCTTCTGGGGCGGCGGGGATGGGGCCCCGGAGGCCGGAGGCCCGCCAGGCGCGGACGGCGGCCACCAGGGATTCGGCCTCGTCGTCGGTGTCGGCGACCAGAGCGCTGGCACAGAGCAGGACCCGCGGCTCCGGACAGCGGTCCGATGGCTGGAACTGCCGACGGTAGGCGTCCACGATTTGTGCCCCGTCGACCTGGGCGATGAAGTCGGCCCAGCCCAGCGGCAACCCAAAGTGGGCGGCGTAGGCGGCCGAGTCGGCGCTAGAGGCCAGTAGCCAGACTTCGGGGGGCTGTTCGGGTCGGGGAGTGGCCCGCACCCCCTGTATGGGGCTGTCGGCGGGCAAGGTGTCGTCCAGCAGGTGGAGCAGTTCCTCCAACTGGTTGGGGTAGTACTCCAGCGGCGTGCGGGCACCGCCCCGGGCTAGGGCAGCCGCTGTGAGGTGGTCGGATCCCGGCGCCCGTCCCACCCCGAGGTCGATGCGGCCGGGATGCAGGGAGGCCAGCACGCAGAACGATTCGGCCACCTTCAGTGGCGCGTAGTGGGTGAGCATCACCCCGCCGGAGCCCACCCTTAGTTGCCGGGTGGCCCCGGCGATCGACCCGATGAGGACCTCGGGGCTGGATCCGGCCAGGCCGGTCATGCCGTGGTGCTCGGCCACCCAGTAGCGGTGGTATCCCATGGCCTCACAGCGTCGGGCCAGGTCGATGGTGTTGCGCAGGGCGTCGCCCGGCGTCGTGCCCTCGGGGACCGGCGACTGGTCCAGGACCGAAAGCCTGAGGCTCACACCCGGCTGCCAGTCGGAGTCGGACGTCGTTATCTCGCTCCCTTCTTGTCCCTCTTTGCCTGTCGCTTTTCTTTGGCGGTCTTGGAGGCCGGAGTCTTCTTGGCCCGATCACCCTTGTCTTTGCCAGCCATGATGGCCTCTCCAACTTTCTGTAGTCTTCTTGGTATCACTTGACCCTAATGCCCCCGCTTCGGCGGGGGTTTTTCTCGTTCTGCGGTGTCGGGTCCACCTGACGTTGCGGCAATCACATTCCGGAGGTCCCACCCTCAACGCCGCCGCCTCCTCCGTCGGCTTCTCGACGACCGAAACCCAATACGCCGCCACCTACCTGCTGGTATTCATCACCGACCTCACCGCCTGGACCGAAACCCAATTCGGCAACTGGTTCGACTACCCGACCACACCCTGACCACCAACACACCCGAAACACGGTTAGCCGACGAAAGCCGGACCCCGGTTCGACTCCCGGACCGATCGTTGCGTCGTCGGCCCGTCTAGCGTTGCGGTGACCGGTGACCGGTGACCGGTCACCGGCATCCGGAGGCCCCACCTTGTACGACCTCAAGATCAGCAGGTGTGGGTGTGGATGGTGGTCGCGGCCGGGCCGGTCAGGCCGGTGGTGGGGTCGAAGAGTCGGGCGGTGACTGTGTAGGTGCCGCCGCAGACAAGGTCGAGGTCCACGTCGTCGGTGAACCAGATCACCCAGGGGTCGCCTTCGGATGGTGTCGCGACGTTCCCGGTGGTCGTGGTCGTGCCGTCGTCCAGTGTGATCTCGACGTACCAGCCGTCTGGGGTGTCAGAGGGGGTGTAGCCGCCGACGAGGACCATGTCGAAGCGGGAGTCGGGGTCGCTGATGCTGGGGCCGTCGAGGTCGGCGGGCGTGATCGGAGCAGCCGTGGTGGTCGTCGTCGTGGTGGTCGTGGTTTCAGGCGGTTCGGTCGACGTGGTCGTGGTTTCAGGCGGTTCGGTCGACGTGGTCGTGGTTTCAGGCGGTTCGGTCGACGTGGTCGTGGTCGTTGTCGTGGTTTCAGGCGGTTCGGTGGTTGTAGTCGTCGTGGTTTCAAGAGGTTCGGTCGTCGTTGTCGTGGTTGTGGTCGCAGTCGTGGTGGTTTCGGGTGCTTCAGTCGACGTGGTGGTGGTTTCGGGTGCTTCGGTTGTCGTGGGGAGAAGTGAGCCGCGGGCAAAGGTGGGTTCTTCGGGTTCTTCGGGTTGTTCGACGGATTCGGGTTCGGGTTCGGTTGCAGTGATGGTCCCGTCGACGGTGATGGCGACGTCGACGCGGGCTTCTGCGACCGGGATCTCGACGGCCTGGACGACCTCGCCAACCTCATCGGTCCAGGCGACCTGCGTGACTTCGGTGTCCGTCGTGATCTCGACTTCGAGTTCGGGGGTGGCTTCCACGGAGACGTATTCGTTTGCGGTGGCGACGCTGACGACCGCATTCGTCTCGGGGGCGGCTTCGATGACGAGGTTGTCTTGTTCGACGACGATCGTGAACCGGGTTCCTTCGGGCTCATCGTCGCTGGGATCGACCGTCGAAGGTGAAGTCCCAGAAGGACAGGGGCCTTCGCATTCCGGTTCCGAAGGCGAGTCGGGTGCTTCGAGAACCATGGTGCCGTCGAAGGCGGCGCTCTGGAAGGCGAGGCGTTCGAGGTCGCCTGCTACTTCAGCACTCGTGCCGTTGATGGCGACGAGGATGGTCTGGCGGCCGAGTGCGCCGCGGGCGATTTCGAGGACGCCATCGGTGCCGGGGGTGGCGTCGAGGCCGGAGGTGACGGTGCCGTCGGCGGCGGTGACTGTCCAGGCGCCGTTGCGGCTGGTGATCGCCAGCAGCAGGTCGCTGCCGGTACCCGACCCGCTGAACGGTTCCGGGAACGGTGCTTCGCGCACCGAGACGGGGGTGAGGACCATCTCGCGTGCCCCGCCACTCCAGGCATCTTCGAGGTTGTCGGGGTTGGTGCCGGCGTAGGAGAACACCCATTCCTCGGTGTCGAGGTCGACGTCGATCCACCGGTCGGCCTGTGGCCAGTTGGGGTCGTAGACGACGATGCGGGACCGGGTGGCGTCGACTGATTCGATGGCGATGGGGAGCACGCTGTGGCCGCCGTTGCCGTGGTAGAGGCCGAGTGTGTATTGCTCGTGTGCCGGGTCGGCCAGCGCCCGTTCGAGTTCGCCGAGGATCTGGCTGGGGGTTGCCGAACGCCACGACTGGGTGGCATCGATGACGTCGGCGAGGAACTGGGTGGCGTAGAGCAGCGCGATCCGACGTAGGTAGGCGTCGGAGCGGGGCAGGTCGCCGGTAAACGGTGTCGTTCCGGCAAGGAACCGGTCGAGGCTCGAAACTGTCATGCCTTCGCAGGCGCCGCCCACCATGGCGCCCGCAACCATGTCGATCCAGGCAGTGGCTTCCGGAGTCGGGACACAGGCGCCGTCGACGGGTGCTTCGACACACACGGCGTCAGCGCCGAACAGGGCAACCGCGTCGGCAACGTTGAACGTTTCGGCCTTGCTTGGTGCATAGTTGCGGAACGTCCACGAGTGCGCCTCGAGCTCGAGGCCCAGGCCGGCGTCGACACCGCCCAGGGACGCCTCACCCTCCAGCGCCGCCTTGTCGACGCTGGTGGTGCCGTTTCCGCCACCACAAGACGCTGCCAGCAGCGCCGCTGTGGTGATGACGGCGATGCCCCGCAGGACGCTGTGTCGCAGGAGGGGGGTCATCGAGTCACCCGGGTGAGAAGGAACACCAACAGATACGACGCCACGTACTGGCCGCTGGTTTCGTCGACGTTGAAGCCTGTGGCGGTTCCGACAACCCAGTCGTCGTATTCGGCGGCCGTGTAGGTCGACGTGACGGTGTTGGGGCCGCTGGTGTCCGGGGCCGACTCGATCGGATCGGGGTAGGTCAGTAGGTCGAGGTAGTAGTCGGCGATGGCCATGGCTCGACGTTGGAATGTTTCGGAAGTGTCGCCAATGGAGTCTCCAGCTTCGAGGAGTGCCGCGTAGAGGTCGTCGCCGTAGCCGACGGTGATCGAGTGGCCCACCGTCACAGTCGTCGACGCCACAGAGGCGTCACCGGTCCCGACGCTGTTTGTCGCCGAGACACGGAAGACGTATTCGCCCCCTGCCGTGAGCCCCTCGACGGTGTGCGACAGGGTGGCGTCGGTGGCTGTTGTGGTCCAGGTGATAGCGGCGTCAGACGAGTAGTCGACCTGATAGGTGGTGACCGTGGCGCCACCGTCGCTGGCGGGCGCCTCCCAGGTCACCAGCGCGCTCTGAGGGCCAGCGACCGCCAACACCGCAGACGGGGCGCCTGGTGTTGACACGGTGTCGTCGTCGGTGGTGGTGGCGGTGACGGTCTGGTCGGCGAGGCCGTCGAAGGCGTTGTCGCTGTTGTCGTCGTCGACGGCGATCGTGACCGTGGTGTCCTGGTTGTCGTCGTCGATGGAGTCGTCGACGCCGGTGACGGTCACCGTCTGGGTCGTGTCCCAGTTGGCGGTCGTGAACGTCAACGTTGCCGGCGACACGGTTGTCTCGCCGGTGTCGGCCGACACCACCGTCAACACCACATCGGAGAGCGGTTGGGTGTCGAGTACCACGGTGAACGTCGCCGTTGAGCCGGCTTCGGTGACCGACGCCGTTGTCGTCGACAACGTGTATGCGGCGGTGTCGTTGTCGGTGGTGGTGGCGGTGACGGTTTGGTCGGCGACGCCGTCGAAGGTGTTGTCGCTGTTGTCGTCGTCGACGGCGATGGTGATGGTGGTGTCCTGGTTGTCGTCGTCGATGGAGTCGTCGATGCCGGTGACGGTCACCGTCTGGGGTGTGTCCCAGTCGCCGTTGGTGAACGTCAATGGTGTCGGTGACACGGTTGCCTCGTCGGTGTCGGCCGACACCACCGTCAACACCACATCAGAGGTGGGTTGGGTGTCGAGTACCACGGTGAACGTCGCCGTTGAGCCGGCTTCGGTGACCGACGCCGTCGTCGTCGACAACGTGTATGCGGCGGTGTCGTTGTCGGTGGTGGTGGCGGTGACGGTTTGGTCGGCGACGCCGTCGAAGGCGTTGTCGCTGTTGTCGTCGTCGACGGCGATGGTGATGGTGGTGTCCTGGTCACCGTCGTCGATGGAGTCGTCGATGCCGGTGACGGTCACCGTCTGGGGTGTGTCCCAGTCGCCGTTGGTGAACGTCAATGGTGTCGGTGACACGGTTGCTTCGTCGGTGTCGGCCGACACCACCGTCAACACCACATCAGAGGTGGGTTGGGTGTCGAGTACCACGGTGAACGTCGCCGTTGAGCCGGCTTCGGTCACCGACGCTGTCGTTGTCGACAACGTGAACCCGGCGCCCAGCTCGATGACTGACAGGTTGTCGCCCATCTCCCCGGCGCCGTCGCCAAGGTCGTCGCTGCTGCCCTGTCCGAGTCGACCCGAAGAACCTTCGCCCCAACATTTGACGTTGCCGTTGTCCAACAATGCACACGTGTGGTTCTGGCCGACACTGATGGCGGTGGCTGTGCGGCCCGTGCCCAAATCGATGGCTAGCAGGTTGTCGCCCATCTCACCGGCGGCTTTGCCAAGGGTTGTGTCGTTGCCTTGTCCGAGTTGACCCGCAGAACCTAGACCCCAACATTTGACGTTGCCGTTGTCCAACAACGCACACGTGTGCTTGTGGCCGGTACTGATGGCGGTGGCGGTGCGGCCCGTGCCCAAATCGACGGGGTCGAGGTTGTCGCCCATCTCACCGGCGCCGTCGCCAAGGGTCGTGACGCTGCCCTGTCCGAGTCGACCCGAAGAACCTTCGCCCCAACATTTGACGTTGCCGTTGTCCAACAACGCACACGTGTGCTTGTCGCCGGCACTGATGGCGGTGGCGGTGCGGCCTGTGCCCAAATCGACGGGGTCGAGGTCGTCGCCCATCTCACCGGCACCGTCGCCGAGGTCGCTAGTGCTGCCCTGTCCGAGTCGACCCGAAGAACCTTCGCCCCAACATTTGACGTTGCCGTTGTCCAACAACGCACACGTGTGCTTTTTGGTGGCACTGATGGCGGTGGCGGTGCGGCCCGTGCCCAAATCGATGGCTAGCAGGTTGTCGCCCATCTCACCGGCGGCTTTGCCAAGGGTTGTGTCGTTGCCTTGTCCGAGTTGGCCCGCAGAACCCAGACCCCAACATTTGACGTTGCCGTTGTCCAATATTGCGCACGTGTAGTCACCGCCAGTCGCGAAGGCGGTGGCGGTGCGGCCCGTGCCCAGGTCGATGGGGTCGAGGTTGTCGCCCATCTCATCGGCGCCGTCGCCAAGGTCGGTGGTGCTTCCTTGCCCAAGCTGGCCAGAACCGTTTTCGCCCCAGCACTTGACGCTGCCTTCGGCAAACAGGGCACATGAATGGCTACTGCCGGCGCTCACGGTATTCACCGAAGCAGCCGCAACTGGCGACTGCGTGGCCAACACAAGCGTCGCAGCAACCACAGCGACAATCGCTGTGATCGCCACTGGCCGAAGAGGCACGGTTACCTCAGGTAAAGGTCTTCGGTACCTGCCCATAGTGGTCACTTACCGTACTGGTATTGCGATCCGGTGGCTGTTTGCCGCTCACGCCACGTACCGGCGGCCGACGAGACAATTCACCGTGGTGGCTTCCACAAGATGGTGCACCTACTGTTAGCCGATGCATCGGGGCAGGGTTCGAGCGGTTCAAGTTGTCTCGCTGCTGACCGTGCTGGCACTGATCGCGTCAGCGTGCGGAAGCGGAGCTGGCGAGCAGCAGGAACCAGCTCCCGCCTTCGGCAGTGCGTTCCCTAGTTCCACGTTGCCGCCGGAATCGGAAGGCGATTTGATGCAGGACCCGTCGGGGAACATGGTGTGGGCCAAGAGTTTCGGCGGCGCCGGCACAGACGTGGGCTATTCGGTGGCGGTCGACTCAGACAAAAACGTCTACACCACCGGGTCCTTCCAAGGCGTGATGTTCGTGACGAAGATGGACCCGTCGGGGAACCCGGTATGGACCAAGAGTTTCGGCGGCGCCGGCAAGAACGTGGGCTATTCGGTGGCGGTCGGCTCGGACAACAACGTCTACGTCACCGGGAGCTTCAGAGGCACGGTCGATTTCGACCCGGACCCGGACAACATCGTCAACCTCACGTCGAACAACGACTCATTGGACGTGTTCATGATGAAGATGGACCCGTTGGGGAACCTGGTGTGGGCCAAGAGTTTCGGCGGCCTCGGCCACGACGAGGGCTTTTCGGTGGCGGTCGACTCGTCCGACAACGACTCGCCGGACAACGTCTACGTCACCGGGAGGTTCCAGCGCACGGCCAACTTCACCCCGGGTACGGGAACCACCAACCTCATCTCATACCGGGGCTCGTGGGACGGGTTCGTGGCGAAGATGGACTCGTTGGGGAACCTGGTGTGGGCCAAGAGTTTCGGCAACTCCAAACCTGAGCCGAAAGACCATCTGAATGACTATGGCACTTCGGTGGCGGTCGACTCGTCGGGCAACGTATACGTCACCGGGTGGTTCGGGGGCAAACTCGAATTCCACGACGGAGCCGACACGGCAACGCTCAATCCGTTGCGCAATCCGTCGGTCGATGTCCACTGCTGTGGGCATCGGTCCGGAAGGCCAGACGTGTTCGTGACGAAGATGGACCCGTTGGGGAACCTGGTGTGGGCCAAGAGTTTCGGCGGCATCTACGAGGACATGGGCTTTTCGGTGGCGGTCGACTCGGAGAACAACGTCTACGTCACCGGGTCCTTCGAAGGCACGGTCGATTTCGACCCGGACCCAGCCAACTTCGTCGGCCTCACGTCGAACAACGACTCATTGGACGTGTTCGTGACGAAGATGGACCCGTTGGGGAACCTGGTGTGGGCCAAGAGTTTCGGCGACGCCACTGAGGACAAGGGCTTTTCGGTGGCGGTCGACTCGGAGAACAACGTCTACGTCACCGGGAACTTCAGAGGCACGGTCGAATTCGACCCGGACCCAGCCAACTTCGTCGGCCTCACGTCGAACAACGACTCATTGGACGTGTTCGTGACGAAGATGGACCCGTCGGGGAACCTGGTGTGGGCCAAGAGTTTCGGCGACACCACTGAGGACAAGGGCATATCGGTGGCGGTCGACTCGTCCGACAACGTGTACGTCACCGGGAACTTCAGAGGAACACTCGACTTCGACTCGGATGAAGAGGGCATCCCCGAACTCACCTCGAACGACAGCCAGGACGTGTTCGTCATCAAGTATGGCCCGCCGGTGTTGCCTGACCCGCCGGATGCACCGACCGGCCTGAAGGCGTCGCGAATGCTCGGTGGGGTGGCGTTGGAGTGGACGGCACCGGAGGGTGCCGAGGTCACCGACTACCGGGTCGAGGGCCGAAAGGCCGGAGACGACGAGGCCTGGAAGGTGTTCGACGACGGGTTCTCGGCGGCGACGTCTGCCTCGGTCGAGATCGAACTCGGCGAGTGGATGTTCCGGGTGTCGGCGACGGTCCTCGACGAGGACCGGGTTGCGGACGTCGACGAGGGCGTCGGGTGGAGCGACTGGTCGGAGGTTGAGGACTTCCTGTTATGGCCTGACCCGCCGGGTGCACCGACCGGCCTGAAGGCGTCGCCAAGGGTCGATGGGGTGGCGTTGGAGTGGACGGCACCGGAGGGTGCCGAGGTCACCGACTACCGGGTCGAGTATCGGGAGGCTGACGCCGGAGGCGCCGAGGCCTGGCAGGTGTTCGACGACGGGTTCTCGGCGGAGACGTCTGCCTTTGTCAAGATCGAACCCGGCGAGTGGGTGTTCCAGGTATCGGCGACGACCCTCGACGAGGGCCTGGTTGCGGACGTCGACGATGGCTCGTTTGGAGAAGGCGTTTCTGCCTACGGGCAGAGGGTTGAAAGCGACCCGATCGGTCCGGCCGAAGTGCCCCAGGCCCCGACGATCACCAATGTTGAACTGGGCGACCAAGATGAGGCTCCGGGCCAGGCGGACGTGGACTGGGAGAGTACCGGCGATGGCGGATTGCCACTCTGTGCCGCCCGGGCAGAGATCACTTCGACTCGTGCGACGGATTCGGCGCCGGCAGAGGTGTCTGAAACCACAGCTGGGATCTGCGCCACCGCAGTTTCTGCCGGTAATTTCCACACGTGTGCGGTGACTTTGGATGGCGACGTCTGGTGCTGGGGTGCCAACAACTCCGGGCAGATCGGCACCGGCACCACGAGCGACGACCCTGTGCTGGGGCCACAGCAGGTCAAGACACCGGTTTCAGTTGAGTTCACCGAGGTCAGCGCTGGCGGCGACTATCACACGTGTGCGGTTACTACGGATGGTGGCGTCTGGTGCTGGGGCGCCGGCGGGCTCTTTGTCGGAAACGGTACCTCGGGTGACGACGTGTTGACGCCGGTGAAGGCCAAGATTCCGGAGTCGGTCGTGGTCACCGGAATCAGTGCCGGTAGCTATCACACGTGTGCGGTGACTGCGGATGGTGGCGTCTGGTGCTGGGGCTCCAACGGCGTCGGCCAGGTCGGAAACGGTACCCAGGTTGGCCCTGTGCTGGAGCCAGAGAAGGTCACGGCGCTGGTTGGGTACAACGTCACCGGAATCACTGCTGGTTATGCCCACACGTGTGCGATGACTGCGGATGGTGGGGTCTGGTGCTGGGGGCACAACGACTACGGCCAGGTCGGAAACCGTACCCAGATTGGCCCTGTGCTGGTGCCGTCGAAGGTCACGGCGCTGGATGTCCCGCAACTTGAGGTAGCCGCCGATGCCGCCTTGAAGGATGGGTACAACGTCACCGAAATCGCTGCCGGTGGCTATCACACGTGTGCGGTGACTGCGGATGGTGGCGTCTGGTGCTGGGGCGCCAACTGGGGTGGCCAGGTCGGAAACGGTACCCAGGTTGGCCCTGTGCTGGAGCCAGAGAAGGTTACGGAGCTGGATGGGTACAACGTCACCGGAATCAGTGCCGATCCCCACACGTGTGCGGTGACTGCGGATGGTGGCGTCTGGTGCTGGGGCGACAACGGCTCCGGCCAGATCGGAGACGGTACCCAGGTTGGCCCTGTGCTGGATCCAGAGAAGGTCACGGCGCTGGATGGGTACAACGTCACCGAAATCGCTGCCGGCGGCGGTCACACGTGTGCGGTGACTGCGGATGGTGGCGTCTGGTGCTGGGGCAACAACAACAAGGGCCAGATCGGATATGGCACCACGAGTTTCGCGTGCTGCGTGGAGAGGGTGGAGGGTTGGCATCGGATCGAAGAATCCGCAGGGGCCGTAGTGGTGTCGGGCCTGGGGTACGGCGAGTACACGGTGCAGGTGCAGGTGAGCAATGCCGTCGGGTGGAGCGACTGGTCGGAGGGTGAGTACTTCCTGGTGTTGCCTGACCCGCCGGGTGCACCGACCGGCCTGAAGGCGTCGCCAAGGGTCGATGGGGTGGCGTTGGAGTGGACGGCACCGGTGGGTGTCGAGGTCACCGACTATCGGGTCGAGTATCGGGAGGCTGACGCCGGAGGCGCCGCAGCCTGGGAGGTGTTCGACGACGGGTTCTCGGCGGCGACGTCTGCCTTTGTCGAGGTCGGGCCAGGCGAGTGGGTGTTCTGGGTGTCGGCGACGGTCCTAGACGAGGACCTGGTTGCAGACGTCGACGATGGCTCGTTTGGAGAAGGCGTTTCTGCCTACGGGCAGAGGGTTGAAAGCGACCCGATCGGTCCGGCCGAAGTGCCGCAGGCCCCGACGATCACCGATGTTGAACTGGGTGAGCAAGAGGGGACTCCGGGCGAGGCGTACGTGGAGTGGTCGAGTGCCGGCGATGGCGGATTGCCGATCTGTGCCGCCCGGGTAGAGATCACTTCGACTCGTGCGACGGATTCGGCGCCGGCAGAGGTGTCTGAAACCACAGTTCGGTTCTGCTCCACCGCGGTTTCTGCTGGTGGTCACCACACGTGTGCGGTGGCAGGCGGTGACGTCTGGTGCTGGGGCCGCAACAACTACGGTCAGCGCGCCGGCTTCGAGGTGTCGGACGCGCCGGTGATCACGGTAGACGTCACCGCGGTTTCTGCCGGTGGTTACCACACGTGTGCGGTGGCGGGCGGTGACGTCTGGTGCTGGGGCCGCAACAACTACGGCCAGATCGGAAACGGTGACGAGGGTTCCCGTGTGTCGACCCCAGTGAATGTCGAGATTTTGGAGCCGGGCGGCGGCCAGGTAGACGTCACCGCGGTTTCTGCCGGTGCTGCCTACACGTGTGCGGTGGCGGGCGGTGACGTCTGGTGCTGGGGCGCCAATACTTACGGCCAAGCCGGAAGGGAACCCGGGGTTTCCCAGGGCCCCGCCAAGGTGCTGGAGCCAGAGAAGGTTGCGGCGCTGGATAGGTACAACGTCATCGACATCAGCGCCGCGGGACTGGATGTGTCAGGCGGGTATTTGGGGGGCCACACGTGTGCGTTGACTGCGGATGGCGACGTCTGGTGCTGGGGCGCCAATTATTCCGGCCAGATCGGAAACGGTGACGAGGGTTCCCCTGTGTCGACCCCAGTGAAAGTCGAGATTTTGGAGCTGGGCGGCGGCCAGGTAGACGTCACCGCGGTTTCTGCCGGTGGTTCCCACACGTGTGCGTTGGCGGGCGGTGACGTCTGGTGCTGGGGCAACAACGACTACGGCCAGGTCAGAACCGGTGACGAGGGTTCCCTTGTGTTGACGCCAGTGAAGGTCGAGATTTTGGAGCTGGGCGGCGGCCAGGTAGACGTCACCGCGGTTTCTGCCGGTGGTTCCCACACGTGTGCGTTGGCGGGCGGTGACGTCTGGTGCTGGGGCATCAACCGACACGGGCAGACCGGACCACTGAACACGTGGAACGTGCCGACCCCAGTGAAGGTCGAGATTTTGGAGCCGAGCGGCGACCAGGTCGACGTCACCGCGGTTTCTGCCGGTCGAATCCACACGTGTGCGTTGGCGGGCGTTGACGTCTGGTGCTGGGGCGCCAATGCTTACGGCCAGGCCGGTGGCGAAGGCGGCCCCGGTTCCATTGCGGCGCCAGAGAAGGTGGTGGTCGTCGAGACGTATTGGTTCGATGGATCCGGAGGCCGCTGGCCGGTGTCGGAGCTGGAGTACGGCGAGTACACGGTGCAGGTGCAGGTGCGCAATGCCGTCGGGTGGAGCGACCCTTCGACGCCGCCGTGGTCGTTCGAGCGTCCGGTCCAGCCGCCGGATCCACCGGACTTCGTCGCTGTGCCGTGGGAGATGGGCGTGAAGGTGACCTGGGAGCCATCAAGGATCTATGGCAGTCCCGTGTCCGGGTACACGGTGATCGTCAGCGGTGTCGAGGAGGTGTTTGAACTCGAGGTAGCCGCCGATGCCGCCTTGGAGGCCGTGTTCGACGGCCTCGTCAGTGGTTCGGTCTACCGGGTCGTCATTGCGGCGAAAAGTGAGGCCGGCGACAAGTTCGAAGGCGTGCAGGGGCGCGAAGAGTTGTTTGAATTCTCTGGCAAGGATGTTTCGACACATGTGTTCCCGGGTGCACCGACGCCGGTCGAGGCGGTGCCGGGCGACGGTCGGGTGGACCTGTCGTGGGTGGCGTCAGACATCCGGGACGACGCAGGGACGGTGGGGTATGCGGTGAGGTATCGGTCGGCGGCATGCACAGTCGCGCCAGATTGCTACGAAACGCTCCACTTCGCGACGGTCGGATCGGAATCGGCGACAGCGACGGGGCTGACGAACGGCGAGGAGTATGAGTTCGAGATCAGAGCGCAGAGGTTGTCGTCCCATCCGATGCTCCTCGCGTCCACCTTCGGCGGGCCGGAAAACCTCATCTTTGGATGCCCTGAATGTGGTTACGTCGAAGGACAGGGACCTCTGCTTCCCGTGGGCGACCGACACGGGTGGACGTTCGAAGGCGTGCAGGGGCGCAAGGTGAAGATTTGGTTAGAGGGCGACATCAGCTGGCCGACGATTCAGTTGTTTGGCCCTTCGGGGGAGCTGCTCTTCGAGCGCTACCTCGGCGATTATGGGGAGGATGGGGGGGATGAGGTGTCAGTGGAGTTGTGTGCTACCGGGACGCACACACTCACCGTCTTAGCGGACGACATCGACTCTGCCGACTACATGGTGGGCGTCGAAGGGTCGCTCCACCCGATTGTGGATGAACAGTCCCGTGTCGCAGACAGTTGTGAAGAGATTCAGATTTCCGAGTCGGGTTCGTTGGCGGTCGGCAGCCCGGTGGAAGGTTCGCTGACCCCGGGGGAGCGTCAGAGGTGGACGTTCGAAGGCATGGCGGGAACCAGCGTAAATCTCGGGCTTCTTAACACCGAAAACTTCGAACCCGGGGTGTGGGTGTTCGACCCAATGGGAGAACTTGTTGGTGATGATCGCTTACTATGGTGGAACGCCCGGCCGCTGGATCTGTGTGCGACCGGGACGTACACGATCAGCGTCGGCGTCTACTACGACACGCAGTACGACGAGTATTACTGGGAGGAAGGTCCTGGTGACTACGAGCTGGCGTTGCTCGACGTCACCGACCCCGATGTCGGAAACTCCTGCGAAGGGCCGCAGGTGTCGGATTGGGTTTCTTCGGGGCGGGTGACGCCGTACACGACGTCGGGTGCGCCGGGGATCACGTCCGCCAGTCCCGCCGCCACCCAGCAGGTGACGGTGTCGTGGACGGCGCCGGCCGACAACGGCGGCAGCGCGATCACGGGCTACACCGTCAGCGCCAACCCGGCCGGCTCCTCCACGACCTGCACGACGGTTTCGACCGACACCGAGCCGTTGTCATGCACCGTCGACAACCTCGTCAACGGCACCGCATACACCTTCACCGTCGTGGCGACCAACGCAGCCGGTGACAGCGAGGCAGACACGTCGGATCCGGTGACGCCGCGCACGGTGCCGGGCCCGCCGGTGATCACGTCCGCCAGTCCCGCCGCCACCCAGCAGGTGACGGTGTCGTGGACGGCGCCGGCCGACAACGGCGGCAGCGCGATCACGGGCTACACCGTCAGCGCCAACTCAGGGGGTGCGACCTGCACGACGGTTTCGACCGACACCGATCCGTTGTCATGCACCGTCGACGGCCTCGTCAACGGCACCGCATACACCTTCACCGTCGTGGCGACCAACGCAGCCGGTGACAGCGAGGCGGACACGTCGGATCCGGTGACGCCGCGCACGGTGCCGGACGCGCCGCCGTCGGTGAAAGCCAGTCCTGAGAATTTGGGGGCGGAGGTGTCGTGGCAGGAGCCGGACGAAAACGGGTCGGCGATCACGGACTACACCGTCACCGCCACCCCGGCCGACCCCGCCAACCCGGCCGGTTCCTGCACGACGGTTTCGACCGACACCGATCCGTTGTCATGCACCGTTGGCAACCTCGTCAACGGCGCCGCATACACCTTCGCGGTCGTGGCGCTCAACGCAGCCGGCAACAGCCAGGCAGCCACGTCGGCTGCGGCAACTGTGACGCCGCGCACCACCCCGGGTAGACCGACGGCGGTCATCGCCGAGGTCGATGACGGGAAGGTGACGGTGGGGTGGAAGGCGCCGGGCAACAGCGGCGGCAGCGCGATCACGGGCTACACCGTCACCGCCACCCTGGTCGACTCCTCCGTGGTGGTCTCAACCTGCACGACGGTTTCGACCGACACCGATCCGTTGTCATGCACCGTCGACAACCTCGTCAACGCCACCGAATACACCTTCTCGGTCGTGGCGACCAACGCAGCCGGTGACAGCGACGGGTCGGCGGAGCCGAGGGTGACGCCACGCACGGTGCCGGGCCCGCCGGGGATCACGTCCGCCAGTCCCGCCGCCACCCAGCAGGTGACGGTGTCGTGGACGGCGCCGGCCGACAACGGCGGCAGCGCGATCACGGGCTACACCGTCAGCGCCA
>Ga0302123_10001569_pt1 | contig 16229 bp, 11 predicted proteins | sample CB21_321_MG_FD_203109 | JGI IMG/M metagenome (GOLD analysis project Ga0302123, IMG submission 203109) | Marine microbial communities from Western Arctic Ocean, Canada - CB21_32.1 | ecosystem: Environmental > Aquatic > Marine > Oceanic | place: Canada: Western Arctic Ocean | collected 2017-09-28 | reverse complement strand
CCGGTGACCTTGTAGAAATCACGGGTGTCGACCTGATCTTCGTAGACTCGCGAACCGAACTGGAGCGACCGCGGATCGACGCGACGCTCGAAGGTGACAGGGTCATGGAAATGATACGGCAGCCGCTCGAGGCGCTCGGTGAAGTTGCAGACTTCCTTGCGATGCTCCAGTTGAACCGTTGCCACATCGAACATGTCGGCTTGACGCACCCCGATTTTTTCCTCGATGATCGGTACGAATTCAGCATTCAGCTCGTACCCGACCGAATCTCGGTGCAGATGTTTCGCGGCGAGTGCCGTCGTGCCGCTGCCCAGAAACGGATCGAGCACAGTATCGCCGACGAACGAGAACATTTTGATCAGGCGGTGTGGCAGCTCTTGTGGAAATGCGGCGAGATGTTTTGACCCGCGTTCCCCGGGGAAATTCCAGTGGCCGTTGAAATACGTCGACCACTCTTCCTTGGTGAGCTTCGACGCTTCCTTCGTTGCCTTGTCGACCGGTGGCGCGTCGCCGGGTTTTCTGAATATAAGGATGAACTCGTAGTCGATCTTCAGGATGCCGTTGCGCGGGTAGGGGAAAGAGCCCATGATTGAGGCGCCGCCGCTGGTGTTGCACGTCGTTACTTTTTGCCAGATAATCGCGCCCATATAGTCGAACCCGATCGTCTCACAGAAGCGGATGATCTCGGTGCGGATCGGGATGACCTTGTAGCGCCCGTAGTAGGCTGATCGCGCGAACTGATCGCCGATATTGATGCACAGTCGGCACCCGTCCTGCAGCACGCGGCCGCATTCGAGCCAGACCAGGTTGAGGTTGTTGATGTACGCCTCGTACGTCTGGTCGAACCCTATCTGCCCCTCGTGCCCGTAATCCTTGAGCTCCCAGTACGGCGGCGACGTCGCGATGAGCTGGACGGTATGATCGCTGAGCTCCGGCATATCGCGGGAGTCGCCTATGATGATGCGGTGGTTATTTTGCACTGTGATAGCGTTTGGGATCTGATTCAGACATAAGCCTCCCACGGATAGTGAGGCACAGGTAAGGATAGCGTCGCAACCCCGAATTCCGAACGACGCAGTGTACCAACTTTCGCCCAATGCAATACTGTGAATCAGAGTTCACAGTCATCCCATAGGATGACGGAGTGATGGCGTTTCGGAGTACTGGAGGGCTGGGAATGGCGTCCGCACGTGGTGCGGATTACGAAATTTGGCACTGGTCAAAATTGCGTGTTCAGGTTTTTCCGTTGACACGCATGTGTCGGAAGTGCCTGTCTTCCAACTCTCCATGGGATGACTGTGACCAGAGTTCAATAAGTCTACTCGGACCGAGTTAAAGGCTGGGTTGTACGGCTTTGGTTTTCGGCGTTGCAATTGACGTGGGCAGACGCAAGTTTAGGTTATGCAACGAGTTCTGGTAATCCAAGTGGCAGCATTGGGGTACGAATTTCTCAAGGCTGCCGAGCCGTCAGCGACTATTGCTGGACTGACGTTTTCACCGCTGCAGACGGTTTTTCCCGCCGTGACATGCACCGCCCAGGCAAGCTTCCGGACTGCCGCAACAGCCGATCGTCACGGGATGGTCGGTAACGGCTTCTTCGACCGCGACTTGCACAGGGCGTATTTCTGGGAACAATCATCGGCCCTGGTAACTGGCAAACGGATCTGGGAAGATCTGAGATCACGGGGCGGGACGGTCGGGCAGCTTTTCTGGCAACAAAGTCTCGGGCACGACAGCGACGTGATCTTGTCGCCGGCGCCAATCCACAAGCACGGCGGCGGAATGATCCAGGACTGTTTTTCGAGACCGTCGGAGCTGTACCCGTATATCATCGAAAAAATCGGCCGAAAATTCCAGCTCCAACACTATTGGGGACCGCTCGCGTCCGGCAAGTCGACGGAATGGGTAACGGACGCAACCTGTGCGGTGATGGGCAGTCCGTGGGCGCCGGATCTGCTGCTGACATACCTGCCGCATCTCGACTACGGTCTCCAGAAAACGGGGCCGACGGCCGCTAAGCCAAACGATTTCGCGGTCCTGCGGTCCAGCCTCGAAGAGATTGCGGAGTCCGCAAAAGCGAACGACTACGCCGTAGTCGTTTTTGGGGACTACGCGATCAGCGATGTCAGTCGTGCGGTGATGCCGAACGAGCTAATGTTAGGCGAAAAGTTGATGCGAGTCCGAAAAGTCAAAGACATGCAATACCCGGACCTGCACACGAGCCCGGCGTTTGCGATGGTTGATCACCAGATCGCCCACGTGATTTGCGACAGCGAGGATACGGTGCAGGCAGCGAGCGATCTGCTGGCGGCGCAACCGGGTGTGGCGCGTGTGCTGGGGCGCGATGAACAGGCGGACCTTCACATCAATCACAGCCGAACCGGGGATCTGCTGCTGGTGGCGGAGCCGGATACGTGGTTTGCGTATCCGTGGTGGCGGGATGCCAGGGTCGCGCCGGACTACGCGCGCCATGTGGATATCCATAACAAGCCCGGCTACGACCCCTGTGAGCTTTTCTTCGGCCGGATGCTCGGTACATCCCTCGACACCCGCAAGGTTCAGGGATCGCATGGATTGACGGACGAACCAGTGGCGTTTGCTTCAAACATCGAGCTTGAGCCTCCGCCAACAACCCTAGTAGAGCTGGCAACCGCGGTAGAGGCAAGTGTCGGAACTGCTTAACCTGATCGTAGCACGGGGCGCCGCGGCTTACCGCGCCACGTTGTAAACGGAGCACTTTTGGTACAATTTGGCAGGCTATGGAAAGTGATGTTGCAATCGGGGTTGACCTTGGCACCGCCGGGGTTCGAGCGCTGGCGGTGGATGGGGCAGGGGACGTGCTGGCTGTCCATCGCGAGGCGTTTCCGCCATCGTCAGTACAGGATCGGCGGCACGAACAAGACGCAGAGAGCTGGTGGGCGACAGGCTGCCAGGCGATGGCGGGTGTTGTCGCGAAGTTGGCGGATGCAGGGATCGGGCCTGATCGACTAGCTGCAGTAGCGGTTGACGGGACCTCCGGCACGATCGTCCTACTCGATGGCAACGGGGATCCGCTCGGGCCGGGGCTGATGTACAACGACGGCCGCAGCACGGCAGAGGCCGAGGCGTTGAACGAGTTGGCGGAGACGTTTTGCAATCGGCACGGGTATCGGTTCGCGGCTTCGTTTGCGATCGCCAAAATAGAATGGTTGCGGCGTCACGAAGCGACCCTTTTCGCGAGCACGAAATACATCGCGCATCAGGCGGATTTCATCGCCGGGCGCCTGATCGAGAAGCTCGGGGTTTCGGACTACAGCAATGCCTTGAAAACCGGTTACGATCTGCTGGATGAAAAATGGCCTGATTGGATCGACGAGCTGCCCGGCGTGCGGGAGCGACTGCCAACGGTTACGGCACCCGGCAGTCGCCTGGGTGAGGTGACGGCCACGGCCTCTGCAGCGACTGGATTGCCGGCCGGGTTGCCGGTCATCGCCGGCGCATCGGACGGCACCGCGGGGTGCATAGCCTCCGGAATTTCGCAAGCGGGTGACTGCAGTAGTACCCTCGGCACGACGCTAGTGTTCAAAACTCTGAGTGCGAACCTGGCGAAGGATCCGGACGGCCTCATCTATTCACACAAGTTGCCCGGCGGTCTGTGGCTGCCAGGTGCCGCGAGCAATGTTGGCTGCGAATGGATTGGCAGTTGGTTCACGGACGATGATCCGTCGGCGCTCGACGTAACGGCACGGGATCTACTGCCTGTGGATATTCCCTGCTATCCGCTGGCGCGGACCGGCGAACGTTTTCCGTTTCTGGCGGCGGCGGCGGTCGCTGCAGGCGTGCCGGACCACACAGATCCTGTGACCCGCTACGCCGCATGTCTGCAGGGGACTGCATGCGTCGAGCGACTCGCGTTCGAGGTGCTCGACAGTGTGACAGGCGAATCGGGGACGGCGGTGTACACCACGGGCGGCGGCAGCCGCAGCGACATCTGGACTCAGCTCCGAGCCGATATCACCGGACGTACGTATCATCGCCCACAATGTGCGGAGTCCGCATTTGGCAGTGCGATTCTCGCAGCGGCGGGTGCGACTAGTCGCAGTGTTCAGCAGACGACGGCGCAACTGGTTAAGATCGAACGCAGTTTCGAACCGGATGCAGGCGATTTGTATGAGGGTTTGTTTGAGGATTTTCGTTCGTTACTTCACGGGCAGGGTTATCTTTGCTGATGAGTATCCCCCTCCAGGTTTGTACCGGGCCCGAGTGCAGCAATCTCGGTAGCGCCGAGATCATGCAATTTATTCGTCGGTTGCCGGCGGCGAAACGCAAGCAGTTGGATTTGCGGATTCAGCAGTGTTTTTCGCGTTGCCAACAACCGGGGGCGCTGTGTCCATGCGTGCGAGTAGCGGGCGATTGGATCGTCCAGGCGAACCGGAGAAAACTCGAAGAAAAACTCGAACCGCTCTGGGAAGAAGCCGGGGACGAAGACGACCCGTTCGCGAAATATAGTTAGGGCCTACTCTTTCACGCTTCATCGCGAACAGATTTTTGATGTACTGCTTTCAGTCGCCTACGGCGCTACGACCGCCCGCTGCGAGTTAGTGTACGGGAAGATATTCCGGCCAACGGTTGAAGTGGTAATGCTGTGCTATATTTGCCACTGACTTTCACTGGGAGCCGCTAAAATGGAATTTGTAGTCATTGCCAGTGGTGCCATCGGACCGTTTGCGGAAAAGGTGGTGGAAACGATCCGGGCACGCGGCGGCATGGTGGAGTTTCGATCGTGTGATTTTACCGTGTTTGCGGATGGCAGCAACGACATAGTCGTGCCGATCAACGTGCGCAAACGCAACGTCTTCCTGCTGCACAGTTTCGTCACGCCGAACCACGGCTATATGCAGCTGTTCCTGATGAACGATGCGCTCAAACGCGCCAGCGCCAACGAGATCATCAATGTGCTGCCGTACATCCCGTACACGCGAAAGGACCGCAAAGACCGGCCGCGCGTGCCGATTTCGGCGAAGCTCTTCGCGAAGTTAACGGAGTCTTCGGGCGCCAACCGCATCATCACGAACGACTTGCATGCGGGGCAGATTCAGGGCTTCTACGACATCGTCCTAGACAATCTCGAAGCGGCACCCTTTATTGTGCGGAATATCGAAGAAAAGTGGCCGCACCTCCTGCAGAATACGGTTGTTGTCGCGCCGGACGCCGGGGCGTCGAAGATTGTTGAGGCGATGGCCGGTCGCATGCATGCGCAGATGGCGATTATCGACAAGCGACGCAAGGAAGTGAATCGCGTTCAGGTGGCGCATGTGATCGGCGATGTCGACGGCAAAGTATGTCTGATGTACGACGACATGATCGACACCGGTGGTACAATTTGTGAGGGCGCCCGCGCATTGAAAAAGCACGGAGCGACGGCAGTGTATGTGGCGTGTACGCACGCGGTTTTCAGCGACAAAGACGGCGTCTCCGCGCAGGATAAACTCCTCGCCGACGTCGAAGAAGTGATCGTGACCGATTCAATCCCACGCGAGTATACGTCGGATAGGATTCATGTCGTGAGTATGGCTGAGATGTACGGCGAGGCGATTTGGCGGACACAACGCGGAGAATCGTTGTCAGCTTTGTTTCGATAGGAGTTTCAGGTTTGTTTTCGAGGAGAAAAAAATGGCACAATCCAGCGTAGCTGAAGGTCACGAAACGACGTTCTTGAGCAACCACCGAACCGACAAATGGTGGGTCGGTCCGATGCTGACATTTCTCGGGTTCGGCGCTTTTATTGTCTACTCGACCTGGGCCGCTTTCCAGGGCGTGCACTATTACGCGTCGCCGTATCTGTCGCCGTTTTATTCGCCGGTCATTTTTCTCGACCCGGCGGCGATCGGAGCCGCGCCGGCCTGGCACGCGGTAGTTGACACGTGGCCGAAGTGGTGGCCCGCTTTTTTACCGCATTCGCCTGCTTTCTTTATATTGATGTTTCCCGGCGCGTTCCGTTTCACCTGCTACTACTATCGCAAGGCTTATTATCGGTCGTTCCCGCCCTATGCCCCGGGGGGCTGTAGTGTCACGGCTCTCCCCCAGAAGAAATATAAGGGTGAGACCCGGTTGCTGCTGTTTCAGAATCTGCACCGGTACGCGATGTATTTTGCTTTGATTTTTATCGTGATTCTTTATTACGACGCTTTCCTGGCTTTCTTCAAGGATGGCAAGTTCGGGATCGGCGTCGGGTCGATCGTCTTGCTGGTCAACGCGACGTTGTTGGCCGGCTACACCTTCGGATGCCATTCGTTCCGGCATATGATCGGTGGTAAGTTGGACTGTTTTTCGTGCGACACGGGCTGTGGTATTCGTCACAAATTGTGGTCGAAGGCGACGATTCTGAACCAGAAACACATGGCCTGGGCCTGGGTCAGTCTGTTCTGGGTCGGGTTTACGGATTTGTATGTGCGGCTCGTTTCGATGGGCAAGATCACCGACTTTAATACCTGGGGAAACTGATGGATGTTAGCGAACTAAGAACTGTCGAGCATGATATCCTGGTGATCGGCGCCGGCGGCGCCGGATTGCGGGCTGCAATCGCGGCCGGCCGGGCCGGCAAGACTTGCGCGCTTGTTAGCAAATCGCTGTTGGGCAAAGCTCATACAGTGATGGCCGAAGGCGGCTGTGCGGCGGCGATGGGTAACGTCGATTCGCGTGACAATTGGAAGGTCCATTTTCGCGACACAATGCGTGGCGGCAAGTTCCTGAATCAGTGGCGCATGGCAGAGCTCCACGCCCGGATGGCGCCTGATTGTGTGCGCGAGCTCGAAGACTGGGGCGCGGTATTTGATCGTACGTCCGACGGTCTGATCAACCAGCGCAATTTCGGCGGCCACCGGTATCCGCGTCTGGCGCACGTTGGCGATCGCACTGGTCTGGAGATGATCCGAACGCTGCAGGATCATGGCATCCACCAGGGCATCGACGTTTACATGGAATGCAAGATCCTCGGCCTGCTCAAGGAAGGAGATCGGATTGCCGGCGCTGTCGGCCTGTGGCGCGAGACGGGCCGTTTTATCATCTTCAAGGCAAAATCTGTGATCCTGGCGACAGGCGGCGGCGGCAGGGCCTGGCGGATCACGTCGAATTCATGGGAATATTCCGGCGACGGCACGGCAATGGCGTATGATGCCGGCGCCGAATTGATGGACATGGAGTTCACGCAGTTTCATCCGACTGGTATGATCTGGCCGCCATCTGTGCGTGGCATTCTGGTTACCGAGGGTGTGCGCGGTGAAGGCGGTGTGCTGCTGAACAACAAAAACGAACGGTTCATGTTCAATTACATTCCGGAGCGCTTCGCCTCGGAGACCGCCGATACGCCAGAAGAAGCGGCGAAATGGCTCGGTGGCGATTCCGAAGCCAGGCGTCCGCCCGAACTGCTGACGCGGGACGTCGTAGCCAAGGCGATTCGGGCGGAAGTGGAAGCCGGTCGCGGGTCACCCCATGGCGGTGCCTTTCTCGATATCGCATCGCGTCGGGAAGGCGAGTTTATTAAGAAGAAACTGCCATCGATGTATCACCAGTTCAAAGAGCTGGCAGAAGTGGACATCACGAAGGAGCCGATGGAGGTCGGACCGACGCTGCACTATTTCATGGGTGGCATCCGCGTCGACCATGACACCCAGGAAACGCAGGTGGCTGGACTGTTTGCCTGTGGTGAATGTGCGGCCGGCATGCATGGTGCTAACCGCTTGGGCGGCAACTCATTGTCTGACCTGATCGTATTCGGTAAGCTCGCCGGTGAAGCCGCAGTTGCGCATGCCGAGAATCTTGCGTCGATGCCGTCCGTAGACGATGATCAGATCACGAAGATGATCCGTGACGCCACAGGCATTTTGAACCGCGAAACGGGCGTGAACCCGTTTCTGGTGCAGGAGCACATCCAGGACTCTATGCAACAATATGTTGGTATCGTCCGCACCGACGAAGACCTGCAAACGGCGATCGAGAAAATTCAGAGCCTGCGAGAAGAAGTCAAGACTGTCAAGGCGGACGGTGCCAGCCAATACAACGCCGGTTGGCATCAGGCTCTCGACCTGCCGAGCCTGCTGACGACCGCGGAAGCTGTGGCCCGGGCGGGATTGATGCGCCAGGAAAGCCGCGGCGCTCATACCCGGATCGATTTTGAAGGGGAAAGCGAGGAGTGGGGCAAGTACAACATCGTTGTGCGCAAGGGCGACGATGGTGTCATGCAGGTCGAAAAGATCGAGCGCGGCGCTCCGCCGCCTGAACTGGCGGCGATCGCGAATGCATCCCTCGAGGAGCTCGAAAAGAATGGCTGAAAAACGAAAATTCAGAGTCTGGCGCGGCAATGCAGAGGGCGGCGAGTTTGTAGAGTACACCGTCGAAGTCGAAACTGGCATGGTTGTGCTGGACGCGATTCATCTCATTCAGGCCACTCAGGCAACGGACCTGGCGGTGCGCTGGAACTGCAAAGCCGGGAAATGCGGTTCTTGCAGCATGGAGATAAACGGCAAGCCCAAACTCGCGTGCATGAATCGTATGAATGAGTACGATCCGGCAGAAACGGTCACAGTCCAGCCGCTCAAAACGTTTCCGTTGATCAAAGACCTGGTGACGGATGTCTCCTGGAATTACGAACAGAATAAGCGTATCGAACCGTTCAAGCCCAGACCCAGGGACGCGGACGGCCAGCATCGTATGACCCAGGACGATGTCGAGCGCGTGCAGGAGTTTCGCAAGTGCATCGAATGCTATCTATGCCAGGATGTCTGCCACGTCCTGCGTGACCACGATCGAAAAGACAGCTTTGTCGGGCCGCGCTTCATGATCCGCCTCGCCAGTCTCGAAATGCATCCGCTCGATATTGCGGACCGGATTCCGCAGATCAAAAAGGAGTATGGCTCGGGTATGTGCAACATCACACGCTGCTGTACCGAAGTCTGTCCGGAGCATATCAACATCACGGACAACGGTATTATTCCGCTCAAGGAACGTGTCGTCGACAGGTATTACGATCCGATCATGATGATGTGGAACAAGATCACCGGCAAGAAATGATACCCTGCCCGTTGCGGGCGAAGGCCGAGCAGCAGCCGGACGCAGATGCGATCCGAATGATGAGGCGCACGTATTCGTATCGCGAATTCGACGAACGCGTCAATGCTGTTGCCGCACACCTGAGTAGTTGTGGCGCCGGTCGCGGCACCCGTGTCGCGGTCTTGGCGCACAACAGCATCGGTTATCTCGCCCTTATCGTCGCTTGCCTGCGTATACGTGCTGTGCTGTGCCCCCTCAACACCCGCTGGCCTGCGGCGGCACTCGACGCCGCGCTTGTCGGGTTCCGAGCCGATCTGGTCATTGCCCAGCGTGATCTCGCCAGAACTTTCTCGCTGGCAGCTGATGTCTGGCTCGAGGAGATTGGTGAATCCGGTGTCGTCGAGGAGGTTGCGACGTGGGATCTCGATGCGGATGCGACCGCGATTTACACATCGGGCAGCACAGACCAGCCGAAGGCGGTTTTGCATACTGCCGGCAACCACTACTACAGTGCTGCAGGTGCAAATCAGAATATGCCGGTGCATAGCGGGGACTGTTGGCTGCTCGTCCTGCAATTGTACCATGTCGGCGGGATCGCGATCCTGTTTCGATGTGTGCTGGGCGGCGCGGCGATCGGGCTGCCGCCGGCTATTGCCGCCGGCGGTTTCATGCTGGCGGATTTGAAAGCTGTCGCGCCTACCCATGTTTCACTCGTGCCGACACAGCTTGCTCGGTTGATGGAAGCCGGATCGGCACTTGCCGAACTGACGGGGGTTCTGGTTGGGGGCTCGATGCTTCCACAGGCTCTGGCAGTCGACGCATTTAAGGCCGGCGTCCCGTTGTATACGACCTATGGTTCGACAGAGATGGCTTCACAGGTGACTACGACTCAGCCCGATCCAACCTTTTTTGAGCTTCTTTTGTGCGGGAGAGTTTTACCTTTCCGTGAGGTTAGAATCGGCGAAAATTCAGAAATTTTCGTCCGCGGTCCGACTCGATTCAAAGGCTACCTGACGAATGCCGGATTGGAGACGCCGTTTGACGATGAGGGCTGGTTCGCCACTGGTGATTACGGTTCCTTCGCTGAGGATCGTCTTTGTATCAGCGGTCGATGTGACAACATGTTCATATCGGGTGGAGAAAACATCCAGCCCGAAGAGATCGAGCGGCACCTGCTGGCATTGGACGGTATCGCAGAGGCGGTTGTAGTACCCAGACGCGACGATGAGTTTGGCGAGCGGCCAGTAGCGTTCGTACGGCTGTCGCCTGGTGCGACGTTCGAGGTTGACGCTTGGCGGACTGGGCTAGAGCGGGAATTGCCGGGCTTCAAGGTTCCGGTGGAATTCCTCGAGGGACCCGAGTCGGTAGGGATGAAACCCGACCGCGGTCACTTGCGGATAATCGCGAATGGCGAGACGCTATGAGCGCCGCGGCTTTGTCCGGTCTTCGTGCCTAATAAGGTTTCAGATGTCAGATGTCAGGTGTCCGCGGGACTGGACATTGGGAAAGGGCCATCCTACAGAGTTACATTTGGTATTTGTCGAGCGGATTGAGTCGATCGTCGGCAGTGCTGTGCCCGCCATCCTTACCACGGGTTCCATAATTCTGAAAAACACCCGACGATGCCCAAATCTTCCCCACACGTTCCGAATCGTCCAAGGGCGTGGGGCCATATCACAGGGCTTCGCAATCACACACAGCCTCAATCATCGTACGCAACGCAGGGTTATCAATGCTGTCTTTTTATTTAGCCGTCGACACGGGAAGATACAGACTCGAATGGTAACAATCGATAGGCGTTAAAGGCTTGACATGCCTCTACTCTTCATCGCTCTCACTCTTCACAGTCTACAATTCCTGACACCTGAAACCGAGGGTTCTTTCACTGGAATCCCTATAGAACGCATCCAAGGTCAATACTCGCGTCTCAGATTTGACGCTAGGATACCCATGCTTTCACGGTACTTGGCGACGGTGCGTCGGACGACTTTGTAGCCCTGCTCGTTGAGCAGCTTTGCAAGCTGGCTGTCTGACAGCGGCTTATGGTCATCTTCTTCATTGATCAGCTGGCGAATCGTCTGCTTGACGACCGCGTTTGAGACGAGGCGCCCGTCCTCAGCCTGATAACCTGTCGAGAAGAATTGCCGAAGGGAAAGAAGACCGTACTTGCAGCGAAGGTATTTGCCTGAAACAGCGCGACTTACCGTCGTTTCGTGGACGCCGACTTGCTCTGCAACCTGGGCCATTGTAAGGGGCTTGAGGTGGTCCATCCCATACTTGAAAAATTCCTCTTGCATGGAGACGATCGCCATCGCGATCTTGCGAATCGTCGTCTGGCGCTGGATGATACTGTTGATCATGAAAACGCCGGAGCGAATCTTTTCTTTCACGTAATCCTTGACGTCCTTGGTCGTCTCGGGATTGTTGAGCAATTGCCGATACTGGCGGCTGATGAATAGGTTGGGAAGATTGTCGTTGTTCATGCGAACCTGAAGCTCGCCGTTCGCTTCGACAACTCGGACTTCTTCACTGATATACTCGCTCGGCAGGACTTGCCCCGCTTCGAGGCGCGGGTTCAATGATTGAATCACGTCGATGATTTCTTTCATGTGATCGATCGTGATGTGCATCTTGCGGGCTACCGCCGGGAGATGATTGGCGGCAATGTCGTTGAGATGGTCGCGAACTGCGATATATGCGAGTGATCCTTCCCGCCCGGTGCGGGATAGTTGGATTAAGAGGCGTTCGCGGAGGTCACGGGCGGCTACGCCTGCCGGTTCGATGTCCTGGACAATAGTTAATGCCTGATTCACGATAGCGATGGGCTCGCCCGCAGCCATGGCGAGATCTGCGGGATGTGCGTTCAGATAGCCGTCATCGTCCAATCCGGAGACGATATACTCGCAGAAATTTTGCAGCCTTGGGTCGAGATGAAGAAATGCAAGTTGTTCCAGTAGAGATTCTTGCAGGGTTTTTTCAACTGCAATAGACTCGAGGTAATGCTTGCGGCGTTCTTCTTCATCAGGGGAGATGCGGCGAATGTTGGCGTTGCCCACATACCGCTGCTCTTCGTCGAGGTGCATGATCTTGTCGAGCCACTCTTCACTATCCGGAACTTCCACGGAATCCACGGAATCCACGGAATCCACGGAATCCACGGAATCCACGGAATCCACGGAATCCACGGAATCCACGGAATCCACGGAATCCACGGAATCAGGTTCGCTCTCGAGGATCGGATTCTTTTCGAGTTCCTCGTTGACGATCTTGTGCAACTCGAGGACGGGGGCGAACAGCAGCTCCAGCGCTTTGATTTGCTGGTGCGTCATCGTTTGTTCTTGACGCATCAGCTGATTGGCTGATTGGGTCTGGGTCAATTCCATTGGCACGGCAACACCTCATTGTCCGGCCGAGTCGAGTCGTTCAACTCACGGCTGGAGGGTTAAGATAGGTTTTTTCTGTGAAACTACGAATGCAGTTGCTATTATTCTTAATTCGCAGGAACTGTTCCAGGTTTCAATGATCTCACGAATTGCGTAATTTACAGGCACGCATACAGGGTCGTTATGATATGCAACATTTTCCATTTGATGAGTTTGTGACACGATGAAAAATTATAAAAAAATAATTGCGAAAAACTCCGACGATTGGTTCAATGGTATAAGAATTATTGTATTGTGAGCTGGCGCTCACTATGGTATTCGAGATTTGGGTAACAAGTTGAATCTGCGTCTGGCCAGAGGCAACCCAAGGAACCCAACCACCAAGCTTCCTATCCGGCCCAACCACCTATGAAACCGTACGACGCGGCTATTGACAACTATGCAATGGACGGCCACACGACCTTCCAGATGAACTCAGTCGTGCGTCATCGCTTACGCAATCTGTGCGCCGGCATGAGGATGGCCGTAGAACGTTTCGCCGACCAGCTGGATGGCGAACAGGTGGACGCTATGGTTCCGCTGATGATCTCCGAACTGGACAATCTCCAAGTCTTTACGGATCGTTCTGACCTCTTGTTCGATCGTCTTCCGCCTTGCGAGGCGCAGTGCATCGGTCAGGTCGTCGTGGATGTCCGGACAGCCTTCCGCGAGCAGTTTCCCGCGGTCGATCTGGATCTGGACCTTTTCGATACCGGTGGGGAGCAAGAGCTGGAACACGGCTCATGGCTCTCCCTTGCCCTTGGCGAGTTACTGCGAAATGCCGGTGAAGCGGCGCGCGAGGGCACAGTCACCGTGAAATGGGTGCAAAAACCGATTTCGAAAATTATAATCACCAATCCGGGTGGCCCGATTCCCGCCGAAATTCCGGTCGATCCACCACGACCGTTTTTTACTTGCCATAGTCATCATTACGGCATCGGGCTCGCGATCGTGGCACGGCTATGTCGTGCAATCGGTGCCGAACTCGATGTCCAGGCTCATGCGGCGGATGTCTCAATCACAATCCGCTCGTCTTCTGGGGAATGGTAAATGAGTAAAGCAAATATACTGGTCGTTGAAGACAACCTGCTGGTCGGTACTGCTGTCCGCAACATCCTTGTCGATGAAGGCCACAAGGCGATGGCTGTAGAGGACGGAGCGTCGGGTAAACGCGCCGTCACCGACAACACATACCACGTCATTTTCCTCGATCTGATGCTGCCCGATATTGATGGCCAGGTGCTGCTCGAACTGTGGCACAAAAAGCACCCGGAAATTCCGATCGTTGTCATGACCGCGTACGGCGATGTACAGCTGGCAGTCGATTGTCTCAAAAAAGGTGCATACGATTTCCTGACCAAGCCGGTCGAGAAGGTGCATCTGCTGAAGACCCTCAAAAACGCCCTCAAGCACCTGAAGCTCAGCCACAAAGTCAATGTGCTCACCGAACTGTCGAAACGGGACGACAGCGTTGACCTTCAGGAAGTCATTGGCAACGCTCCGCAATTTCAACGCACCATCGAGATGACGGAGCGCGTTGCTCTGAACGACTTTTCGTGCCTCTTTATCAAGGGTGAAAGTGGCACCGGCAAGGGACTGTTTGCGCGCTCGATCCACAGGATGGGACAACGTCGCGACAAGCCCTTTGTGGAAGTCAACTGCTCTGCCTTGCCCGCGACCTTGATCGAAAGCGAATTGTTCGGCCACCGCAGAGGCGCATTTACGGATGCAAAAGAGGACAAAATTGGCTTGTTCGAGATGGCGGACGGCGGGACGTTGTTTCTCGACGAAATCGGCGACATGGACATCGGCCTGCAATCCAAACTGCTAAAAGTGATTGAGGAACAGAGGTTTCGGCGCATCGGCGGTACGGCCGACGTCACCGTAGATGTCGCGATCATCGCCGCGACTAATCAGGCGGTAGAAGAGATGATTGATGAGAACAAGTTTCGGCTCGATCTCTATTATCGGCTCAACGTCGTTCCGCTCGAACTTCCGCCGCTGCGCGATCGTATGCAGGACGTCGAAGCGATCGCCAAGTACTTCCTCAAGCAGTATGCTAAGAAATTCAACAAGAAGATCAGCAGCTTCAAGCCTGCAGCGCTGAAGACGATGAAGGAATACGATTGGCCCGGCAACGTTCGCGAGTTGCGCAATGTTGTTGAACGCGGCTGCCTGCTGGCCCAGGGCGCTCAGATCACCAAGGAAGAACTGATGTTTCCTGAGCTCAAGCTCAAGTCAAATGGCACCGAAATCACGAGCTTGCCGGCAATGCCGCTGGCGCGGGCTGAGGAGCTCGTCATTCGCGCCGCAATGGCCGATGCCGACGGCAACAAGAACAAGGCTGCCAAAATGTTGGGCGTGCAACGCAGGACCCTGTGCAAGAAGCTCGAAGAATACGATCTGGATTAACCCAGCAATCTATCGCGAGCTATTTTTAGAGAGGATTCTTGAGGAGACTCTTGAGGAGACTCTTGGGGAAACATCTTGGGGACGGGATATTATTTGGAAATAAGAAGACTCTTGGGGAAGCCTCTCGCGGACGGGTTATTATTGGGGAATGACGTGTTGTGCTAACTGGCAACCACGGAGGCGATCTCGATGTGAGTGCGGCGAATACGGATTGATGAGAAGGGGCGGACGATAGAATCTCGTTCCCAATGTTATCCGGTTGGTGGCAGACTTCGCCGTCGCGAGACGAATGGTCCGCTCGCAGCGAGGCAACGCTCCGGAGATGTTCAGGTCCCTTCCACTAACGCCATCAACTGGTCGAGCTTGTACGGTTTGTTCAGATACGCGGTGGCGCCAAGCGCCAGAATGTGTTCGGCAGTGACGGTATCGATTGTGCCACTGGCGACGATCACCGGAATAGCTGGATTCCGTCCGACAAGTGTTTGCAGTAAAACCTCGCCATCTATCGAGCCCGGTAAAATCAGGTCCTGCACAATCACATCGATTGACGATTCGTGAGCGTCAAAGAGTGCTAACGCTTGGTCCGTATCTTCGGCATCGATGACGTTGTGCCCGAGCTTTATTAACCAACTGGAGACGGCGGTTCGCAGCAACGGATCGTCCTCGATAAATAAGACAATCTTCGATTGGCGCACCGCAGAAGCTCGGTTAGTCCTCTTTAGATCGGTCTCGGTCGTCCGGTGGGCGGGCAAAGTCACACTGCAACTGTAGGTCGTGTCGGAGCAGCTTTCGAGGCAGGTGCCGCCTGCCGCTTTCACGATCGCTGCAAGCGCGGGTGCGGTTGGGATACTGGACCAATCCGGTGCGGTGTGGTCCACTTCCGTCACCAGCGTCATTGCGTGATCCGCCTTGTCCGTAGTCGTGAGGGTGAAAACGAACGACGCGCCGGGTCCGACGCTCGCGGTCGCCGCATGAATGACCAATGCGACGGCAACGCGGCGATACGTATTCGAGTTCATGCGGCCCTTCAGGTCCTGGTCAATGTTGATCACGATTGCCCGGGTGCCGACGATCGCTCGCAGCATTGGCCTGAGCCCCGTACGCGGTCCGTCGGTTTGTTGTGCGCCATCATGGAGGAGCGCCAGGACGCTGATCAAATGACCGAGACGTGTCGTGGCCTCGTACGTACAACTCAAAGCTATATCGATTGTGGTCGTATTGGGCCGTGTGTTCAGGCAGCTGTTTGCGGCAGCCCTGAGCTCAGCGATTTGCGCCTGCATTTCCGATAGCAACAACGCGCAGCCACGCCCGAGAAGCGCGACCTCGTGCTCCTGGGTGGGTTTGACGTTCGACTCGTTTGCTGTAGAT
>Ga0302123_10001564_pt1 | contig 16270 bp, 14 predicted proteins | sample CB21_321_MG_FD_203109 | JGI IMG/M metagenome (GOLD analysis project Ga0302123, IMG submission 203109) | Marine microbial communities from Western Arctic Ocean, Canada - CB21_32.1 | ecosystem: Environmental > Aquatic > Marine > Oceanic | place: Canada: Western Arctic Ocean | collected 2017-09-28 | reverse complement strand
GTCTACTCACATCCGAAAAAGGTCGCGGCGGCGGTTTCACGCTGGCCCGCCCGCCACGGGAGATCACCGTCGCCCAGATCATCGAAGCGATCGAAGGCCGGGCAGCCCTCCATCGTTGCTCATTGGGTTACGCAAGCTGCCGCCCCAAGCAGCCGTGCTACCTGGACCGCCTACTCGCACCCACGCGAGCCACCGCTCTAGAGCAACTCAACCGCGCCACCCTACAAGACCTAGTCCGGACCCGCACCCGCCTGCGCAAGAACCAACGTACGAAGAAGAAAGCGACCGCCTAGCAGCCCGTGTCTAAAGCTGGATGCCCCCTCTTCGGTGATTGCCACCTTTTTCGCCGGCCGTAGTATCAACAACCTGCAGGCATGGCACCCGGCGAAAATGGCTGGCTGTCACCCACAGCACACTGCTGACACGGTCTGCTAGGAGTAAATCTCGTTGATCCGATCCGAGTAGCGCTTCTCAACCTCTCGCCGCTTCACCTTGAGCGTCGGAGTGATCTCGCCTCGCTCGATCGAGAACTCTTCCTCCAACACCGCCACCTTCTTGACCTGCTCGTGCCGCGCTAACCCCTGGCACACCGAGCCGACCTCGCTCTCAATCATGCTCACGATCTTCGTATGGCGCACAAGCACGCCACGATTCGACGTATCAATTCCCTGCTCTTTCGCGTAGCTCAGCAGCTTGTCGAAGTCCGGCACGATCAGCGCGCTGGGGAACTTCCGTCCTTCCGCAATGACGACCACCATACCGACGAAGGCGCTCATCTTGATCTGGTTTTCAATCGGCTGCGGCGCGATGTACTTGCCACCAGACGTCTTCAGTAAATCCTTCTTGCGGTCCGTGATACTCAGGTACCCGTCTTTATCAAGTTTGCCGATGTCGCCCGTGTGGAACCAGCCGTCCTGCAGCGCCTCGGCAGTCTTCTCCTCATCCTTGTAGTAGCCCAGCATGACGTTCGGCCCGCGAACCAGGATCTCGCCGTCGTCGGCGATCTTCACGGTCACGTTCTTGATCAGCTTACCCACCGTTCCGAACCGCAGGCTATCCGGATAGTTCAACGAAATCACCGGCGACGTCTCGGTCAGCCCGTACGCTTCACAAATCGTGATACCCACGGCAAAGAAGAAATCCGCGATGTGCCTTGGTAGCGGCGCGGCGCCTGAAAGGAAGAAACGAATTCGCCCGCCAAGCCGCCCTCGAAGCTTCGAGCACACCAACCGATCCGCAATCTTCCACTTCAACCCGAGTCCGGCTGGCAACGCCTCATTCTTCAGCCGATAAGGTGCCGTCGCCTTCCCCACTCCGACCGCCCAGTGGAACAAGCTCTGCCGAAAACCCGAAGCCTCCGCCACCGATGCCTGCACCCGGTCATGCACCTTCTCAAAGAAACGCGGCACGCCCACCGCAACCGTCGGCTTCACTTCCATCAGGTTCTTCGGGACGGCATCAATCGACTCCGCGTAAGCAACCGCCGCGCCGTCGTAGTAGAACGCATAGTCCGCCATCCGTTCCGCAACATGAGATAGCGGCAAGAACGACAACGCCGTATCATCCTCGCTAATGTCGAGTCCGTTATCCCGAACGTTGCTGCCGAAATTGCTGTGCGTCAGCATCACCCCTTTCGGCGTTCCCGTCGTGCCCGAGGTGTAGATGATGCTTGCCAAGTCCTCCGGCTGAACCGCGCTCATCGCTTGCTCAAACTCTTCCCGCTCCTCGGCCGTCAGCGGCTCTTCGCCCAGCAGCCGTCCGAACGTAACAATCCGCTCGTCCTCCGACTCGTAGTCGTCGAAGATAACGACGCCTTCCAGCAAAGGCAGCCGCTCCCAAATGCCCAGAATCTTCTTAAGCTGGTCCTCGTTCGAAACGAAAATCACTCGCGCTTCCGAGTGCTCCAGCAAGTAGTGAATCTGCTCCGCCGGCAACGTCGGATAGATCGGAACGCTCACCACGCCCGACGACATCATCGCGAAATCGGCCACCGCCCATTCCCAACGATTCTCCGAGAGCAGCGCACAATGGTCCCCCGCCCCAATCTCAACGTTCTTCAACTCGAAGTGCAGCCGCGCCACCCGCCGATATACTTCACTCGAAGCAATCGGCTGATACGCGCCGTCCACCTTCGTAAGAATCATGTCCGGCTTGTCATACGAAACCGCATGCCGGAACAACCTCGCCAAAGTTTCAGGCATTCGTTCGCCTCCAACCGTAGAGGCACTGTACGCCATACCCGCTGCCCCGTGGGGACCGACACACGCCAACGCCTTCCAAATGAAATATCATCACCAACACTGTAAACTGTAGGCTCGCTAAGGGGAAGCCCAAACCGTTATGAACGTTAAACAAGCCGCCGAAGCCTGGCAGTTCGACATACCAGATGACGAGCTAGCAGCCATCACGCCCATCCTCGAAGATGTCGTCGCCAAGACCGCCCAAGCCCTCGACAAGGACCTGAGCACCACCGACCCCATCCACTCCTTCCGCCCCACCGGCCGCTAACGCACCTACGACATGAACCTCACCATCACCGACCTCGCTCCGAAAATCGAGAGCGGCGAACTTTCACCCGTCGAACTCACCCAACAAGTTCTCGCCCTCATCGAAAAACGGCAACCACGCCTCAACGCCTTCATCACCGTTACCGCCGAACACGCCCTCGCCCAGGCGCGCCAAGCCGAACAGGAAATCCGCGCCGGAAACTATCGCGGCAAACTCCACGGCATCCCCTACGCCGCCAAAGACCTCTTCTACACCAAGGGCATCAAGACCACCGTTGGCTCGAAAATCCTCGGCGACTTCATCCCCGAATTCGATTGCGCTGTCGTCGAAAAGCTAACGGCCGCCGGCGCCGTCATGATCGGCAAAGCCGGCCTCCATGAATGGGCCTACGGCATCACCAGCAACAACCCGCACTACGGTTCGATTCGCAACCCCTGGGATCTCGAACGCATTCCCGGCGGCTCCAGCGGCGGCTCCACGGCCGCCCTCGGCGGAGGCCTTTGTAGCTTCTCGCTCGGCTCCGACACCGGCGGCTCCATCCGCATCCCAGCATCCTTTTGCGGACTTGTCGGACTCAAGCCCACCTTCGGACGCGTAAGCCGCTACGGCGTCTTCCCCCTCGGCCATACATTGGATCACGCCGGCCCCTTCGGCCTCACCGTGCGCGACACTTCGGCAGTCTATCGCGCCATGGCCGGATACGACCCGCGCGACGACAGTTCCGCCGATCAGCCCTACGTCGAAGCCAAGCTCGCCGCCGAGCCCTCCCTCGCGGGACGCAAACTCGGCATCCCCGAAAACTTCTACTTCGACGATCTCGACCCCGAGGTCGAAGCCGCCGTCCGCAAAGCCATCTCTGTCCTAGAAAGCCTCGGTGCCGAACTAGTCCCGATCAAAGCCCCCGACATCGCCGAATTCAACGAAGTCGCCCGCCTGATCCTGCTCGCCGAAGCCTCGTCCGTCCACGAGAAGCGACTCACCGAACGCCGCGCCGACTTCGGCGACGACGTCCGCGCACTCTTCGACCAAGGCCGCTTCGTTCGCGCCACCGACTACCTCAACGCCCAGCGCCGCCGCCGTGATCTCGTCGACGCCTTCAACGCGCTACTCAGCCAAGTCGACGCCATCGTCACGCCCACCATCCCCGTGCCCCCCGCGAAGATCGGACAGGACACACTCACCATCCGCGGCGTCGAACACAACGTCCGGCTCGCCACCACGCGCATCGTCCGTGCCCTCAACCTCACCGGCCTGCCCCTGCTCTCCGTCCCCTGCGGACTCACCACACAGGATCTGCCCATCGGCCTCCAAATCATCGGCCGTGTATGGGACGAAGCCGGCATCCTAGAAGTCGGCCACGCCTACGAACAAGCCACCGACTGGCACACAAAGCGCCCCGCCATCGCCACCGAATGAAGCAAGAAAATCCCCTTGCCCGCCAAGTCCCAAAACCAAACTCAGAGCCGCAGCCTTAAGGCTGCGATGACCAACCCCAAATCTCCAGTGGCCCCGACGAAAAAATGGGGACTGTACCAAGCGCCGCACAAACATGCCCTCTGCGTCGTTCAGCGACAAGCGGCGCGCCATGGACTGTCCCCGATTTTTTTGGCCTCGCTTAGCGGATGAAGCGTCTAGCCGTCGTCCTAGCCCTTCTCCTAGCCGTCCTTTCTCCGCCCGCCACCGCGAACGACGCCCCAACATCCGCCTTCCAGTGGTCCCAACTCCCTGACCTCCCCGACCCACTCGGCCTAGGCGGACCCTTCGTCGGCACATCCAACAACGCCCTCATCGTCGCCGGCGGATCGAACTTCCCCATCTCCACCTTCCAAGGCGGAACCAAGCAGTGGAAGCGAGACATCTACGTCCTCGAACCCGACGCCGACACCTGGCGAACCGGCTCCCAACTCGATCACCCGCTAGGCTACGGCGGCAGCGTCTCCACCCAACAAGGCTTCATCCTCCTAGGCGGCAGCGACGCGCAACGCCACTACGCCGACGTCCGGCTCCTTCGCTGGGATCAAGGCACACTCCACCAACAGAAACTCCCCGACCTACCCGAAGCCTGCGCCATGACCGGCGCCGCCCTCCTAGGCACATCCATCTACGTAGCCGGCGGACAAGCAGCGCCCAACTCCACCCGCGCCATGGCGAACTTCTGGCGACTCGATCTCGCCAGTCCCAATCCCGCCTGGAAAGTCCTCGACCCCTGGCCTGGCCCCGCCCGCATCCTTCCCGTCGTAAGTGCCCAGGACGGTGCGGTCTACATCTTCAGCGGAGCCGAACTCATCACCGCCGACGACGGCTCCACCACGCGCCGCTTCCTCACCGACGCCTACCGCTACCGCCCCAACACCGGTTGGGAATCCGTAGCCGACGTCCCCCAACCCGTCGTCGCCGCCTCCTCCGTCACCGAAGGACAAAGCCACATCACCATCTTCAGCGGGGATGACGGCGCACTCTTCCACCGCTCGCAACAGCTAGGCGACAACCATCCCGGCTTCCCCAAAACCGTCCTCGCCTACCACACCATCACCGATACCTGGACCGAACTCGGCCAGATGCCCGAAGCCCTCGTCACCAACGGAGCCACCCGCTGGAACGGCCACATCGTCGTCGCCAGCGGCGAGGACCGCCCCGGCCACCGCTCGCCGCACGTCCTCGCGCTCCAGACGCGCTATCAGCCCAACGGATTCACCACCCTCGACTACGTCTGCCTCGGCGCATACCTCGTCGTCCTCATCGCCATGGGCATCTACTTCTCCGGCCGCGAGACAACCACCGCCGATTACTTCCTCGCCGGAGGCCGCATCCCCTGGTGGGCCGCTGGCATCAGCCTCTTCGGAACCCAACTTAGCGCCATCACCTTCATGGCCGCGCCCGCCAAAGTCTTCGCAACGGATTGGGCCTACTTCGTCAACACGATCGCCCTCATCCTCATCGCGCCCATCGTCGTCTATTTCTATTTACCGTTCTTCCGCCGCCTCAATATCACCACCGCCTACGAATATCTTGAGCGACGCTTCAACCTTGCAACACGCCTCTACGCCAGCACCTCGTTCATCCTTTTCCAACTCGGCCGGATGGCCATCGTCCTATTCCTTCCCGCCATGGCCCTCTCCGCCGTCACCGGCACAAACGTCTACGGCTGCATCGTCGCCATGGGCATTCTCAGCACGCTCTATACCGTCCTAGGCGGTATCGAAGCCGTCGTCTGGACCGACGTTCTGCAAGTCGTCGTCCTACTCGGCGGCGGCATCTTGTGCCTCATCATCATGGCCTTCGATATCGACGGCGGCGCATCCACCATCCTTGCCATGGGCATGGCCGACGACAAATTCAAAGTCATCCATTGGGGATGGGACTACACCACCGCCACCATCTGGGTCCTCGTCGTCGGCAACCTCTTCATGAACCTCGTCACCTACACATCCGACCAGGTCGTCATCCAGCGCTACCTCACCACTCGTGACGAAAAACGCTCCGCCGCTTCCATTTGGACTAACGCCGCCATCACCTTCCCCGTATCCTTCATCTGGTTCCTCATCGGGACATCGCTCTACGTCTTCTACAAACTCTCGCCCGACCTCCTAAGCCCCAACCTGCCCACCGACTCGATCTTTCCGCACTTCATCTCGCAACAACTTCCTTCGGGCGTCACCGGAATCGTGATCGCCGCTCTCTTTGCCGCTTCGATGTCCACTCTCGACAGCAGCTTGAACAGCGTTTCCACCGCCCTCGTCACGGACTTCTACGGACGCTTCCGCCCCAACTCCACCGACGCCGCCCGCCTGCGCCTGGCCCGCTGGCTCACCGCCGGATTGGGCGTCATCGCCACCGCCACCGCCGCCACCATGGCGATGTACGAAATCCAATCACTCTGGGATTTATTCAACCGACTCCTGGGATTGCTCACCAGCGGCATGGCGGGCCTGTTCGCCCTAGGCATGTTCACCCGCCGCGCCAACGGGCGAGGCGCGCTCATCGGAGCCCTCATCAGCGCCGCTGTCATCTACTGGGTACAGACGCAGACCAACGTAAGCTTCTTCCTCTACGCCGCCATCGGAGTATTAACGTGCGTAGCCGCCGGCTACATCGCCAGCCTCCTCCTCCCCGACCAGCCCAAGCCCCTAGAAGGCCTAACCATCTACACCCAAACACCAGCGAACCCCGCCAAGAGCTAAATCGTTCCGTAGCCACGAACGGAGCGGCGGATGTAAATCTGGCGGCCCGCGGGCAAAGCCTGCGGGGGCCCCAACGGGGCCAAAGAAAGTAGCCCGCGGCGTAAGCCGTGGGAATCAGCCCCAAACAGCCCAGCCCGGAAAGGGCGGCACAACGCCCCTATCAACACCGAGTGGTGTCGCGGCTTCGGATACGACCGCTACGGCAATCGCTCCGTTCCAGCCGAAACCAACGCCCCCGCCGATCTCCGCCAGCCGCAAACCTTCGTCGCCACCACCAATCGCGTCAACTACGCCGGCTGGGCCTACGACGCCAACAACCGCCAGACGGCCTTCTGCATCGCCGCCAGCGACCTCGGCGGCAACCGCGTCAAAAAGTCCGGCCCCTCCGGGACGAGCCTCTACGTTTACGACGCCTTCGGCAAGCTGGCCGCCGAATACAAAGACAGCGGCACGCACACGCCCGGCACCTTCTACCCCACCGTCGACCACTGCCTGCTGTTCTCCTCACGCGGCGAGGCGAAGGGCGCCAGAGCGGCGTCAGGACGAGGCGCGAGCCTCTTGGCGCGCGGAGGCGTACTCGACGGTACGGTGAGCACGACAAGCAAGCGCAACAAAGTCATGGTGGCGCTACGGCGTGCTTCGGCCGTCACGTGCGGAGAACAGCAGGCTTAGCTCAACGCGCCTGGTCACCGACGCAAGCGGGACCGAGGTCGAGAATACCGACTACCTGCCCTTCGGCGAAGAGATCGACGTCTCGCTCGGCGACCCGCGCCACAACGTCGCCGCCTACGGATCGAGCGGCCTGCTGCGCCACAAGTTCACCGGCAAGGAACGCGACACTGAGTCCGGCACTATTTTCTTGCGCGCTACTACTCAGGGCCGATGGGTCGGTTCATGTCACCAGATGTCCCTCTGTTGGATCAAGATCCTTCAGGAACCCAAAGCTGGGTAGTGGGAGCCTGTAGGTACGGCTGTTCAGTGGTACGATCATTGAAATAGTTCATCATCCGATGTGATCCCACCCAAATTGCCGCAGAGCGCGAAGCGTGCCGTGATCTCTCTCCGGCAGCCGGCCTGACACAAGGCCGTCCGTTGACGCAAACCCTGTTTTCGAGAAGTCTAGAAAACGCCGCCTGAGCGGGGCGCCGGCGAGCGAAGCGGCTGTCAGGCTAACTCGGTGTTGTCGGCACTGACGATTTTGGATCTGAACGATGGACCTGTCTCTTGAAGTAGCACGGCGTCGTACCTTTGCCATCATTTCGCATCCGGACGCCGGCAAAACGACCCTGACCGAGAAGCTCCTGCTCTACAGCGGCGCGGTGACCCGGGCGGGATCGGTGCGTCCGAAGAAGGACGGTTTGCGGGCCACCTCTGATTGGATGGCGATGGAACAGGCCCGAGGTATCAGCGTCACGTCCACTGCGTTGCAGTTCGAATATGACGGCTGTCTATTTAATCTGCTCGACACACCGGGTCACGAGGATTTCAGCGAAGACACCTACCGTACGCTCACTGCCGTTGACAGCGCTGTGATGGTGCTTGACGCGGCCAAAGGCATCGAGCCGCAGACGCGCAAGCTCTTTCAGGTGTGCCGCGCCCACAATCTCCCGATTCTCACGTTCATCAACAAGCTTGATCGGCCGGCGCACGATCCCTTGGGTCTGCTCGATGAAATCGAGCGCACTCTCGACCTGCGGCCCGCGCCGATGAACTGGCCGATTGGCGACGGGCCGGCCTTTCGCGGGGTTTTCGATGTTTCGCGGAAGAAGATCTCTCGGTATCGCCGCGTGGCAGGCGGTCAGCATGAGGCGGATGGACAGGAAACGACAATCGATGATACCGACTTCTCCATTGCTTTAGGGAAGGAGGGACTCCGCCGGCTTCAAGATGAGCTTGCTCTTATAGACGAGGCCGGCGAGAAATTCTCGTCCGATCCGTTCCTTGATGGCAGCCTGACACCGGTTTACTTTGGCAGCGCTCTGCAGAATTTCGGGGTCGAGACCTTCCTCCAAGGGCTAGCCAGGTTGGCTCCGCCGCCGCAGCCCCGCGAGACCGACCAGGGCTTACTCGATCCGTGTAGCGAGGAGTTCTCGGCGTTCGTCTTCAAGATTCAGGCCAATATGGACCCACGCCACCGCGACCGAATGGCCTTCATGCGTGTATGCTCCGGGCGGTTCGTGAAAGACATGAACGTCTATCACACCCGATTGGGACGCAAGATTCAGATGACACGTTCGCACCGATTGTTCGCGCGCGACCGCGAAACCCTCACCGAGGCCTTCCCGGGAGACGTCGTCGGCGTTGTGAACCCCGGCCTCTTCTCCATCGGAGACACCGTGACGAGCGGGTCGCCGGTTGCCTTTCCCGCGATCCCCAGCTTCCCGCCGGAGCACTTCGGCCTGTTGCGGAACCGCGACGTTTCGAAGAACAAGCAATTCCGAAAGGGTATTCAGCAGCTCGAGGAGGAAGGAGTGATCCAAGTGCTGTTCCCGTCGAGCGGGGCGCGCGACCCCATCCTCGCTGCCGTGGGCCGATTGCAGTTCGACGTGGTGGCGTCACGGCTGCTTCAGGAATACGGAGTGGCGGTCTCGATCGACCCGCTCCCGTACGCCTTCGCGCGATGGCTCGATATTGAGCCGAATGCCGAAGACCGCGTCAACTGGCCCTTCAACGGAGTGCTTCGGGCGACCGACAGCCGCAAGCGGTGCATTTGCCTGTTCGAGTCACAGTGGATACTGGAACACTTCACGGAGAAGAACACCGGCCTCCGGATGCATGAAACCGCCTAGACGAAACGGAGCCACCCATGGACGAAGCACAGATCGAAGGGCTTCGCGCGTTGCTCGAAGACCTTCGCGCGGAACTGAGAGCCGGACTGGCATCGAACGATGATTCCACCCAACCTGTCTCGCCGGACCGCGCAATCGGCCGCCTGACCCGCCAGGATGCGATACTTGCGCAGCAGATGGCTCTAGAACTAAAGCGGCGCAACCAAGTACGGCTGGGCCAAGTGGAGCAGGCTCTACGACGCGTGAACCAAGGGACCTACGGTATTTGCGCCCGCTGTGAGGAAGAGATTTCTCTCGCCCGACTGAAGGTGCGGCCCGAAGCGCCGTTCTGTGTACAGTGCGCCGGAGGGCCTTCGAAACGCTAGCCCGTGATCGCCCGTGACCGAACAACCGCCGGGGGCAGATCGGGGCAGATCGGGGACAGAGCCCCAATTCAGTCTGCTCTGAACGAACAGAAATGCCTCCTCTCGCACCATCCCCTTGACACCGGGTGTACCCTAAAGCCGGAAGCGCGCCGCCGCATCCAAACCGATCCAATCACAGGTCTGTCCAAAACAACCTGAGCCAACCGCCAACCAGCGGAAAGCCCGGGCCGGGAATACCTGCGTCCAGGATCATCACTCGGCCACAGCACCGCTGTCGGTGACTGTCACCTTTTTCGCACGACGCGGCAACAACAACACCGCCGCGCCTGCAAACGAAAATGGCTGACTGTCATCCGATGCAACAGCCGCGCATCTGAGCACGAACTGAACGCATTTCCTTCACAGGGCGTAACCCGCCCAGGAGAACAACAATGACAACCGAAAAACAGAAAGCATCCAATCGAGAAAACGCAAAACATTCCACCGGCCCCAAAACCGACGAAGGCAAACAGCGTTCTTCACAGAACGCCCTCAAGCACGGCACCTACGCCATCGAGTCCGTCATCCCCGGAGAAGACCCCGCCGACTTCGACAAACTCTGCACCGAATTCGGCCAACGCTATGACCCCGACGGACCCTACGAACGCTCCCTCGTCCGCCAAATGGCCGACGCCGAATGGCGGATGCGCCGCAACATGCGCCTCGAAGCCGACTTCCTCAAAGCCGCCGTGGAAAGCGAACGCAAGAACCACAACAGGCGTTTCCGCGACGAGCCCGAACCCGAAATGTCCCTCCTCCGCGGAGGCGCATTACAATCCCGCACCCTAGAGTTCCAACGGTTCGCGCGCTACGAAGACCATCTCAGCCGCCGTCAGCGCCAAGCGCACAAATCTCTGATGGAATGCCGCCAGCAGGAAGCCCAACGGGACGCCCTACCGTCCCCAACCACCCGGGCCGACCGGCCCCGTCCGCGATCACCACGTCCCCGACCACAGCGGCCCGCGAGAACCCTTCTACCACCCCGCCGGCGATCCCCGCATTCAACACAACGAGGTTCAACAACAAACCCGGATTCCCCCAAGCCAAACAAAATCAACCACATCCGACCCACCGGGCCACAATACCTCCGACGAACAGGCAGCCTAACCCCACGTCGGAGCCAAGGCAACCAGCCAACAGGAGCCCAAATAGAGATCAACCAGCCTGACAAAACCTGCCAAGCCCAGTCACCCACCCACACCGGACACCAAACCCACGTCCAGCCGCATCGACTCATGCCAGAAGCAACGGAGCCGCGACAGTTATGGAGCGGGCTCTCTACCCTGACAGAACCTGCCAACCCCTGCCACGCCGCGAAGCCCCTCGTCAGAGCGACTGAACGTTGTCGTCAATGTAACGCTGCAACTCTGACTCACCCGGTCCGATGTAGTGGTAGTACTCGGCGTATTCGAGACCGTGCGTCTGGCCTCGTTTGCGGTCACGGCTGAGTGCGAACTTCTTGGTGTATTCGCGGTTCGCCGTATCGTCGTCGTTCCCCAGCAGCGGCAGCTTCTTGCCCTGCCTGGCCAGCTGATTGCGGAGGGCAGCCCCTCGATTCCCGGACGGACCCTGCGTCACGTTCGCCATATTGGCGTAGGCTTTTTCCTCAATGAAGTCCGATACGTCGACGACGCGATTGACAAGCTGCGGACCGCGGGCAAAATAGTAGGCCTCGTTGGGGCCATAGGGTTCGAGTCCGGCCTTGAAGTGCTCGGGGTAGTCCCACTCGGATTTCGACATCCAGTAGGCCCCTTCGACCGCGCGGGCCGTGATGTAGTGGTCAGGGTTGCGCTCATACAGCCCGGACGGATCGTAGACGAAGACCGTATCGATCTTGTAAGCCCGGAACAGGAAGATGAGCCGGGCGCGCATCTCGATGATCGGCCAAGCATCCATATTGTGGTTCGGGTAGTTGAGAAACAGCGATTCCTTGAGACCAAGCCGCTTCCCCATCTCAATCGTGTCATCTTCGTTGGCCTTGACGATTTTGCCGTAGGTGGCATCGCCGCGGGTGGTCTGAGCGAGGTCCGAGTTAAGATTGCCCGCCATCGAGTCATTCGACATGGTAATGAGGATGCCCTCATAGCCCTCGTCGATCAGCTTGAGCACCGTGCCGCCGGCGAAGATCGGAATGTCGTCGCAGTGCGGCTGGATGGCCGCGAACGTCTTGCCCTTGTGAGGCTTGCCGGAGACGCGGCGTTCAATGGTCGTGTCCACCTCGAAGGCGGTCGGGTCACGGTCTTCGGTTTGGCGCTCGCGTGAGCCTTGTTGGGGCGCGGCGGCGGCGAATCCGCCGGCAAAGGAGTTGGAGAGGAAGTCCCGTCGTTGCATAACGGGTAATTGTAGCGAGTCCGCCGCCGAGTAGGGGCACCGCTAGGGGGCGACGGGGCGGAGACGGCTTCGGCCCGGATTGATGCGATCCCGCAGCGCCGGTCCAGGGGTGGTTCCCTCGATAGAGATCTTCGTGATCGGCGAAGAGGGGTCGTTGCTTGCAATCTCGATATCGCTCTTCTGTGAGCTTCCGGCGGAGCCGTTGAAGCGAACGACGACCTCGCGACTTCCGCCATACGGAGCAAGACCGAAAGGGACGTCGGGTGCAACGACGCTGAAGGCGGAATGCTGGCTCGTGATGCCGGTGACAGTAAGCTCTCCGGCACCTTCGTTCATGATACGCAGTGTGCGTTCGGTAGCGGCGTCGGGACTGGATACGCCGAAGTCAAGATAGCGGGGATAGGCGTGCACGTAGGGCTCGGCGGCGGCGGTCGTCCCCTCGGCCACGGTGATGGTTTGGTTGGGAGCGAGGTTCTGAATGACGTCCTCGACACCACTCGGCCAGTAGATCCGGACTTCCTGGACGGATTCAAATCGTAGGCCGAAATGGGCAACCAGTTCATCCTGGGAGTGGGCGCTCGACCCGCCCTTGATCTGGCGCATCATGCTGTACGGGCCGGCCTTGACCTTGATGAGCGTGCCGATGGCGGATCGATTGCTCTGACGCGCCCGCGGGCGGACGCGCAGATAACCGCCTTGCAGCGGCGCTACGTTCCTGTAGAGCGAAACGGGGCGGCCTTCATTGATCAGGGCGACATCGAGGTCGCCGTCGCCATCGTAGTCAGCAACAGCCGTGCCCCTACCGTCCGGCGTAAGTATGTTGGACGCCCCGGTGAGGTTGACAAATGTGCCATCCCCCTGATTCCTGTACACCAAGGGCGTGTTCAGTCCGGGCATGGTCGCGACTAGCAGATCTTCGTAGCCATCTTGATCAGCGTCGAAAAAAGTGACCCCCCAGGAGCTGAAAGCGCTCACACCGGCTTCGGGTGCGGAGTTACGTGCGAAGGTTCCGTCGCCGTTTCCTAAGTACAACGGATTGCCGAGAGGCGGCTGATCGAACTTGGTGTTCAGGATGTCGGAAATATACATGTCCCAATCGCCATCAAGGTCGATGTCGGCGACATCGATACCCATGCCGTTCTCAGCATCGTCACCGAGGCCCGGTGAGTCAGCGGTCGCGTCACGAAACGTACCATCCGCGTTGTTCCGGAACAGAACATCGTGGTGAAAACCACCGCCGGCCGTGTCAACGTTGACTACGAACATGTCGGGCCACAAGTCACCGTCAAGGTGGGCCCCAATAAAGGCGAGGGTCGGGCGAAACCGGGACGGATCGGTTCCGTCGTTCACACCGCTGGAGGCAGTGACATCTTCAAATCCTCCATTGCAGTTGTTTCGATAGAAACGATTTCGAGTAGAGAGCCTACCACGCCCCCGCGGACCGAAAACGAGATGACCAATAAAGAGGTCGATGCAACCATCTCGGTCGTAGTCGAGCCATCCACCAGTCTTGGCGCGTAGACCGGGCCAGTCGTTCCCAACGGGCGGGTCGGCTAAGTCGTCGACGCCGGCCTGCGCGGCGATCTCCTCAAAGAGTGGCTTACCGGGCAAGATGCGTTCCCCGTTCTCGACCCACAGGTTCTTGAGGAACAGATTGGCGGGGCCGTCTTCGCGATTCAGGCCCGTGACGCCGGTGAACGAGCGATTGTCGACGAAGATGTAGATGTCCGAATCGCCGTCGTTGTCATAGTCGGCAAAGACGGAATGGGTGAGGTCGACATTTTGGGGCAGCGGCGGCAAGAGCTCGTCCACGGCAGTGAAAGTGGAATCCCCGTTGTTGCGATAAAGGTGGGGCAACAACGGCCTTCCACCATTCACCAGAAATAGATCAGCGTCGTAGTCATTGTCAAAATCAATCCAGTTGATCCCGAGACTATGGATGGTTGTGGACGCGTACCGGAACTCGCGGAGACCGGCCTGTTCACTCACGTCTTCAAAGACAAGTTGCGCAGCGGCAGGAAGTGCCAGAAGGAGCAGGAAGACGACTAGGTTTCCTGCTTGTCGGATGTGTAACATGCGAGGGCAACCGAGGTGGCCATCGGCGTCCATCGACCGATGCCTCCCCTAAGAGATTACCCGACAGTATAGGTGGTTTCTGGGGCAACGCCCGAGCCGTAGGTCGCGGAGTAGCGAAGTCATCGACCCGTACGTGCCATCGGTAGCGAGCGGCGTTGTACCATCGTTGGTTAGGGGTCCGCACACATCCGCCTGTTCGACCGAATGGGCAAGCGATTCCACGGGAGGCTAAGTGGCAGCAACAACCCGCACGCCGGTATTGGCGGGCAATTGGAAAATGTATAAGACGGTCCAGGAGACCGTCGCTTACCTCAACGAGTTCAAGATCCTCGTGCAGTACACCGAGGGCTGCGAGATCGTGATCGCCCCGGCCTTCCCCGCTTTGGCGGCGGCGGCGGACGCTGTGCGAGGCAGTCGCATCCGGATCGCCGCACAGAACTTTCACTGGGAGTCGGAGGGCGCATTCACAGGAGAGGTCTCGGCGCCGATGCTGCGGGCGGCTGGCTGCAGCGATGTGATCATCGGCCACAGCGAGCGGCGGCAATACTTCGGGGAGACGGACGAGACGGTGAACCGGCGGGTTCTCGCCGCCTTGGAAGCCGGGTTGCGGCCCATCGTTTGCGTCGGAGAAACGCTGGACCAACGCGAGGCAAACCAAACAAAAGACGTACTGTTACGCCAAATCGACGGTGGACTCGTTTCATTGACCCCTGAATCCATGTCGCCTATAATCGTGGCATACGAGCCCGTCTGGGCCATCGGTACAGGACGAACAGCCACCCCCGAAATCGCCGAGGAAGCACATCAGATTCTGCGGGATCGAATCCGCGAAAATCTGGGACCGGAAACGGCGGAGGCTCTGCGGATTCTCTACGGAGGAAGCGTGAGGCCGGCCAACATCCAAGGCCTGATGGCGCGTCCGGGAATCGATGGCGGACTGATCGGTGGAGCAAGCCTCGATCCTGCATCAATGGCGGCGATGATTCATTACCGATCGTGATCCGCTGACGCAACCGGACGCAAGGAGTCAACAACCGTGTTAGAGATCTTCCTGACGGTCATTCATGTCGTCGTCTGCTTATTCCTCATCATCGTGGTGCTGCTGCAGAGCGGCAAAGCGGCCGACCTCGCCGGCGCATTCGGCGGCATGGGTTCGCAGACAGCGTTCGGCCCTCGTGGCGCGGCGACCATGTTGTCGAAAGCAACGACTTTCGCGGCGGTTGTTTTTATGCTGACGTCAATCTGGCTTGGGATTGAGGCGGGTCGCCACCGCGGCGCGGGCGACTCAGTGATTGAGCGCACCGGTACCGGCACGGTGGTGCCTGAACTCGCCGAACCAGCGAATACGCCACAGACCAAGGAAGAGCGGCTCGAAGAGGTCCAGCAGCAGCTCCAGGAAAACATGACCATCGAGCAACAGTCTGTGCCTGCCGAGGGCGAGGCGGAAGCCCCAGCCGAGACACCGGCGCCCACACAAGAGTAGCTTCTAACGGCCGAACGGGTTCTACAGCCCATCCGGTGGACCAACTCTAAGACTGTGGAAAGTCAAAACGCCCCGGATTGCGGCAGTATTCGACCGGGTGGATGAGTTCCGGCGCGTGGTAGCCCTTCTCCGCCTTCGCTACCTCTCCTTCACCTCTCCTGTCCTCCACTCCTCGGGCGCTTTATCGAAAAAGCTGCCCCTGTCTTCGATTTCGAGGCGGATTGGCGGACACGAGACGGTCCCCTGCCAGTAGTCCTGTCCATAGGACGTGTATGTGATCACGACCTCAAAGCTCCCAATTTCGTTCTGGGTGTAATCTCCGAACAACAACGCAAGCCCAATCATGCCGCGCCCATACGCTCGCGACTCCGCATGTTCAGGCTCCGTCAACCCGCCCGTGTCTAGTGTAGTGTCTCTAAAATAATTTTACATTTAGAGACCTTGCGGATAATCTGGTTGGCAGTGGCGGACCAGACAAAAGGTCGGGGGGCTTGGTTG
>Ga0302123_10001563_pt1 | contig 16278 bp, 2 predicted proteins | sample CB21_321_MG_FD_203109 | JGI IMG/M metagenome (GOLD analysis project Ga0302123, IMG submission 203109) | Marine microbial communities from Western Arctic Ocean, Canada - CB21_32.1 | ecosystem: Environmental > Aquatic > Marine > Oceanic | place: Canada: Western Arctic Ocean | collected 2017-09-28 | reverse complement strand
ACAGTTTCAAACCCGCGGAGTCCCCCATTAAAAGGATAGTTTACATCATGGTCATGATCACTGGCGTTGCCGCGCATTCTGCGCACGGTCAGAACGCATTTCCCGAAACCATCCGAACCATCAACGCCACGCGCGCCGAATCTCCGCCGGCGATGGATGGAAAACTCGATGACGCCTGCTGGACGACAGCCGGAGTCGCCGAGGGGTTTATCACGCACCGGACCAATCTTCCGGCAGCGCAGCAGTCAATCGGATATATCTGCTACGACAATCGGAATCTCTATATCGCTATGAAATGTATGATGCCGACGGGGCTCAAGCCGGTCGGCAACCTGAAGCCGCACGATACGTATGTTTTCTCCGACGATACCGCCGAGATCCTGATTGATCCGGGAAAATCGGGTGTGAATTATTGCCAACTTGTAGTCAACGCCTACGGTTCGACGTTCGATTCCTGGCGCGGTGGCGGCGGTTCAGAGTACGACCCGTCGTGGGACGGCGACTGGCAGGTTGCCACCCACATTGCCGACGGCTATTGGTCGCTGGAGATGACGGTGCCGTTTTACAATTTCGGCATCTCCCCCGAACTCGGATCGGACTGGGGCATCAATCTGTGCCGGAACACCTTTGCGCCCCGCCACGAAATGTCATCGACCGCCGCACGCGGTGATTTCAACGTAGCCGAGAACTTTCCACTGGTCGAGGGTATCGAGGTCGACTTTGCGCAATACCCGCTGCGAATCGAATCGCCGAAGTTGCTACTGCTCGAGCCTGCGGATGGAAATGACGAGCGTGCAGAATTCTTGTCGTTCCTGCGTAACGCGTCGGACACCGCGCAAAAGGTAAAAATCGAACGCTGGACGGCGACTGATGGCGGCGCTCCGAAAGAAGCAGAGATAACTGTCATAACGCTGGCGGCCCGCGCTACAGACGTCTGTGCATCCGAGATCATTGCTGTCGAACCGCTCGCGACAACGCCCTTGGACACGTTCATTTCCCGCGCCGCGCCCAATCTGAAAAAGCTCGTCATACGCGACGCGGCAAGCAACGAAATTCTTGCCCTGTCACATGTCCAACGGCCGTGGCTTTGCGAAGCCATTCGCATCGGCGTCGACGACCCGTGGCAAGCGAAAACACCCGCGGACGGGAATCCGGCCATTTCATGTCGCGTGGATCTGGAACTCTCGGAATCGGTTCGCAAGGCAGGGGTGCTGCGCGTTACTTTGCAGGCGCGCGACACCGGCAAGGCGCTCGCCGAGAAACAAATCGAGGGACCGCCAGCGGCCTCGTCGTTTTCGTTTTCTTCCGAGGCTCTCGACTGGGGAGCTTATCAACTGCTTGCAACATTTACTGATGCCGGAGGCCGGGAGGTGGTCGACACGCGCGCGCCTGCCACGGTGCTGCCGGGCGGGAAGCACCAGGTAAAAGTACTGAATAACCTGACGAGCGAATTGACCAATGCCGCCGAGCGCGGCCTGCTCGATGCGACAGTGATCGATTTCATGAACCCGCGGCAGGGCTGGGTGCTGGTAACTGCATCGGGCGATGGCGAACTGCTCCTCGATGCCGAAGACAAGCCACTGCTGTCGTTGAAGCCGGGCGAACCCGCGGCCGAAGCAAGACGGTTGCTGCCGGTCGGGCGCCATTCAATCCGCGTCCAGGGTCGTATCGAGCAACTCATTGTGCGAAGCGTTCCGGAATTGATCTACAGCACGTTTCCCGCCGGTTATTCCATGAAATTCCTGCGTAAGCACATACTGCCGCATTGCACGACGATCCTCGGCGGCACAAACGACGAAGCAGCCATGCGCGAGTGGCGGGCAGAGGGCGGGCGCTGGATCACCTTCGGCGTTGCCCCGAGTCACCTCGGTTCCGCGACGGATGATTTCATAACAGCAGATGACTACTATGAGAAAATGCTTCGGCACGGCGGATTTAGACATCCGTTGAACGACGGGATCATCCTCGACCAGATCGGGTCTCCGAGTATCGAGCAGAAGATCGAGATCGCCAAAACCGTGTCCAAGATACTCGCCAATCCCGACCTGGCCGGCCGCGCGTATCAGCCGTGGTACGAGGGCGCCGTGTTCGGCTCCGAAGGGGATTATGCAATGATGAAACTGGTGCTCGATGCGGGCTGGCCGTTTTCCTTTTATGGATACCTTACGGAACAAAAGACCGAAGAGGAGACGCTCGACGATATTCAAACCATGATCGTACAGACCATAGAGAGCGGCAACAATCAGATCCCTGGATCCATGCGCCGCGGCGTCGCCACGATGGGGTTCTGGTCGGCTGTGGCCACCGGCCAGATCCAGGATATCGATCCGTCCACCAATTTCAAAATACTGATGGAACTGCAATTCGCCGCCCTGGCCAACGAACCAGCGCTGTTTGGGCTCTACGGCGCTTTCTGGTATTACTCGCCGTACGTCGACGAAGAGATCCTGCGTTGGGCGGCAAAACTGCACCGCCACTACGGCTTCGAAGGTCGCACGGACCGCATCACGGACGACCCGTATCGCCTCGATCACATCGTGAACGGCGATTTTGAAGACGACACTACAGGCTGGACAATCTCCGGCCCGGGTGAGACCGCCGTAAAAACGCTCGACGGTTACGGTCATCTGCAGGGACGATATCTTGCCGGGATTCAGGGCGATACGATTCTTGTAACCAAACGGTCAGCCGACGGGCCCAATACGTTTTCGCAGCAGGTCAACGGGTTGACGCCGGGCCGCGCGTACTCGTTTAAGATGATCACTGCGGACTACACAAACCTGACCACCGGCAAATCAGCGAAGCTGGCGGAGGCGGTTTCGGTCTCCATCGACAATGCGGATTGGCTGCCCGACCTCAAGCGTGCCGACATCCATTCAGACCAGGCGCCATTCGAAGTCTTTCCGAAGGCGGCCCCGGAGACCTTTGAAAACCATTATGGCCATAACAACGAGCTGTTTGATGCCAAGAATCACGCATATCTCAATTCTCACTGGCGGGTATTTCGAGCGAAAGGAAAAAACGCGACGCTGACGGTTTCGGATTGGGCGAGTGCGGATGAACCCGGCGGTCCAATCGGTCAGCAGATCATGTACAATTACCTTGTTGTCGAGCCGTACTTCGAGTGATGAGGTAACACAAAAAAATGGCCAACCCCGTGTTGTACTGGCCTCTGCATTCACTGTCCGAAAAGCGCCCAAGGCGATGAGCAAAGTGCCTTCTAATCATCTCTACAATCACTCATCAAGGAGTCACAGACATGACCTGCCGACATCGTATGGCTGTTGCCGTGATCGGATTGCTGATGTACGGGCCGGCGATGCCGGCGGCAGACGAGAGTAATCAAATGTTCCGATACAGCTTTAACAAAACATCGGTTGAAACGATCGCGGATCAAAGCGGAAACGGACTGAACGGCAGTATCCACGGCGCACAACCGGTCAAGTCGGGCGACGGATACGCGCTGGCGTTCGACGGGGAAAACGATTACCTCGAAGTGCCGGATCATCCCGGGCTGCGCGGCCAGCAATTCACATTCGCATTGTGGATGAAACCGACGGCGGCGTCATCACCACTGATCGCCCGAAAGTTCAGCGCCGGACGCTCCTCCTACAAGATACATGTCGGGTCGGACGCCAGTCATCTTTACTGTTGCGTACTGGATCCGGATCGCAGCACCGAGCACTGGACCTCCACGCGCAAACAGCCGGTGCTGGATCGCTGGATGCATGTCGCCTTTAGCTGCGACGGGCATTGGGTGCGACTCTACATCGATGGCGAACTGGCAACCTTCGCCCCGCTCGGCAAACTGCCGCATGCCGATGAGCGGATCATTCCATACGTAGACAATCCGATCAATGTCGGCCGCAGTTTCTATCTGACCGATTGGCGCTACTTCACGGGATTGATCGCCGAGGTGCGGGGGTTTTCCCAGGCGTTGAATCCGCAGGAGATCGGCGCGCATTACGCCGCGGGCCACCCGGCTGTGCCGGATTCTGAAAGGCCAACGGCCATCAGCAAAACCAAGATCAAGCCACTGCCGCGAAGCGCAGTGGGCGACGGTCCTTCGATCGAGTTGACCGCCGGCGGCAAGCCTCGGGCCACGATCGTCATTCCGCGCGACGCAAAACACTGGACCGGCGAGGCTGCGCGTTGGCTGCAGCATTATGTCGAGTTGGCGACCGGCGCGAGGCTGGCGATTGTTAGCGAAGACACCGCGCCGGAGGGTACGCTGATCAGTGTTGGCCATACGGAACTGGCGACGCGTGCGGGTGTTGACGCAGATGACCTGAAATGGGATGGCGGCAGGATAGTCGTGAAGGGCGATCATCTGTATTTGATCGGTCGAGATCTGAAGATGCAGTTTCAGACGCCCGAGTCGCGGGTGGTGGACGGCAACTGCCGGGCGGTTACCATGTTCCTCGAAGAGGTGGCCGGGATCCGCTGGTTTCTGCCCGGGCCGTCCGGTGAATTTATTCCGCCACAGACCGACCTGCGTGTACCGAAATCGCTGTCAAGCTCGTTTGTCCCCGCCATCGCATTTTCATCGGGCCGCTACCCGTTTGGATCCAAAGGGCATTGGCTGGAGGACATCACGCCGGGCGCGGTGGCCAACAACTATCGGATCGGCATCGCGGCTACCAGTGGCGGTCATTCATATTACGGAATGGTGCCGGTGGAGAAATACTTCGACGAGCATCCCGAATATTTCGCGCTGATCGACGGCGAGCGGACGACAGACCGCAATCACCTGTGCTCGACGAACCCCGATGTGAAACGATTGCTCGTGGAAGGAGTGAAAAAGGAGTTCGCCAGGGGACTGGACGTCGTCACCCTCGGCCAGGAAGACGGGTACTACCGTTGCCAGTGCGATGAGTGTGAGAAACTCGACGATTACCGCTTCAGCGTTCATCACAAAAAATCGGGAATCAGTTGGCGTGACTTCCAGGATCAGATCCTGCCGGACACGCCGTGCGAACGCCTGTTCCTGCTGCACAAATCGGTCATCGACGAAGTACACAAGACGTATCCCGACGGCACGGTGCTGCTGATGGGCTACGCGCCGACCGCGTGGCCGTCGAAGATCATCGACGATTGGGGCGAGCACGTCTGGGTCGAACTAACTAATCAAACTCCGGAATACGTCGAAGCGTGGCGCGGCAAAACGGCGGGGATCACCGGCTACGTCTACTGGTTCGACATTCAGTTGCGGATGGGCATGGATATCCACGCCACGCCACGGGAGGCGGCCGAGCATCTGCGGTACCTCTACGAAAATGATTTCATTGGCTTCTACCATTTTCCGGAGACGAATTTCGGCTTTCAAGGGCCGTCTATATATGTGCTGGGCAAGTTGATGGGGGATCCGTATCTCGACCATGAGGCACTGGTCGAAGAATACTGCCGCGGTGTTTTCGGCAAGGCAGCCGGGACGATGCATGAGTTCTTTAATGTGCTGTACACGAATCGCGAGGAAAAAATACCCCTGGCCTTGCACGGTCGTGATTGGCCGAATTGGCTGACCACATCGCAATTGTACATGATGCTCTATACCCCGGACATACTCGAACGACTGGGGACTTTGCTGGCGCAGGCCGAACAGGAGGTGGACAATGACCAGTCGCGCGGCTGGATCCGGCATACCCGTGATTACTTCGACTTTTCAAAACTGCTGACCGAAGCGATTACCGCCTATCGCACCTATGAGCAGAACAAGACCGAGGACGGGTTGCTCGAGGTCAAGAAACGCGTCGAGGCGTTTGACGAGTACCGGCTCCGGATCATATCGTACGACGAGGCATACACCGAGCGTTGGTTTCCCGGTCACGGGCATTTCTGCAACTGGCTGACCGGCGACACGCTGCACGAATCGAAGGTCTATTACACCGAGTGGAAAAACCGCAAAGCGGAAGTCCTTAAGCGCGGTCTTCGCGGCGTGGCGATCGGCTACGGCGGCGGGCTGGCTGAGATCGCCAGTGGTTACAGCTTTGTACGCGAGCCGTTGACACTGGAGTTTGATCAGTAGACGGCATTGGTTAAGCGGGCGCTGCGAACATGTCCTATGGCCGTACCAGCTAAGGGGCAATCCATAGACGGTGCCCACCGGAAAGCCTGCGGTGCCCTATAAGTCCCTGCTCGAAAAGATCGCGATCATTGACGCCGCACGCCTGTCGCAGACAGGAAAACCAGCCTGAGTACCTGTTAATACTGGCTCTATAAAGAATCGAGCTTGGCTGCAACTTCTTGGCATCGTCGAGAAGATATGGTACGCAAATCAGAGCTTGCAAATACTCGCGTAAGACGTTCGTGGGCATCAGACAATAATCAGAAGCGGCAGTTGAACAGCATCTGTAGGACGAGGCCATCGAGATTGAGGGTGGCGAAATCGGTGCTGGCAGTCTCGCCGACCAAATCGTAGCGCAAGTTCGTTGCGACCCCCAGGCGGGGCGTCAAATCATAGCTCATACCGCCGGAAATGTACGTACCAACAGTCACCCCCGACGACGAATCCGAACGGCTTTCCCGATACTCCCCCGCCGGGATCACGACGGGTGCGGTGCGATAATGCTCAACCGGCGGCGGTCCCGGAGCAATGATCAGATTGCTTGAGGCAATATCGCCCCACACAGCACGCCAGCTCTGATCGCTGTCCAGGTGCCAGACACTGAGCGTCGGGCCGGCCGCGACATCCAACGTCATGCGGTTCGAACGATAGGATGCCCGCAAGCCGAGGTCGAATGTCATAAACTGTAAATCGAACTCGTTACGCATGGAAAACGTCGTGTTGTCGACCGTCGGGTCCATCAACTCAGAGGCCGGATTCACGACGGCATGGATTGTGCCGAAGGCATCGTCGTCGGTGTCCACGATCGTATGCAGATATTGTTCAGCAATAAACTTGCCCGGCGTGACCATTGAACCACTTTCGATCGTCGAGTCCCTTGGCGAGTACGACTGCAACCCCGTCACGAAAGACACGGTCCAGTCATCGCGATACCACATCGGTCGCGCCACTTGCAGGTTCAATCCGGGCGTACCGCCCACTTCATTGTCGTCGTTTCTCGGGTAACTGATGTAATCGATCGGCATGAAAATATCATCAGAAAAGTCACCGTTGTCGGTGAAAGTCTGACCTTCGAAAATCGGATCCGGTGCGCCGACGCCCGTCGGCACCTGAACGAGAGCGTTCACCGGGCTTTGGACATTCTGCACGCCGTACGGACCGTTCGTCAGGTCGGGACTCACCTGGTTGAACACGAAGGCACCACTATCCTGAGTACCGAAATTTCGAAAATCGGCGCCGGCAAAATCGACGTCACTGAATGTCCTGTAGCCGATACCGCCGCTGACAAGCAAGACCTTGTCCTTTCGCGCGGTCATCCAGATCGCCTCGGCGTCCAGTGCGGATTCGGATCGGGCAACGACGGCGTCCTGGTATTCCTGCCGCTGCTTTTCAAGCATCTGCCTGGTCTCGCGGTCATCGACTGGCGCGGCGTTGCGGGCCTGTTCCGCCTTTGCCAGGGCTTTGTCCGCTTCATGCAGACGCTTACGTGCCGCGGCCGCGGCCGCGAGGATTTCCTGTTGCCGGGATCTCTCGGCGGCAGCGTCCTGCAACTGTTTACGGAGCAGTTCGACCTTCGCCTGCCGCACTGCGTTGCGATCTCGTTCCTCCTGTTCCTGCGCCTGACGCCGGGCTAAAGCTTCCTGGTGTTTGGTCTCGCGTTCGCGCCACCCGATCATGCTATCGTCGGTGGCACCCGAATCATATTTCGTCTGCAACCGCGCCTCTTCTCTGGCCACCGCCGCGTCCAGACTTTCTTCGAGTGCGGCACGGCGAGCCTGCCGTTGCTGTTCGAGCCGGGCGCGCATTTCACTGGTTTCTATCGCAGCGCGCTTGATTGCTTTCGCCCGCGCAACCTCGGCTGTCGGGCGCATGACTTCGATCAGTTCCCGGGCACGCACTGCGGCCTTTTGTCGCCACGCCAAAGCCAGTTCCGTCTTGGCGAGTTGTTCCTTCAACGACCACCAATCTTTCTCGATCTCCGTAACTTCACGCTCCGCCTGTCCGAAATCATCGAGCAGAGCTTGTCCATTCACCGCAATAGACATTCGCTCCAGCAGCGATTCGACGACGCCTTCGGCTTGCTCATAGGCCTCGGCAGAAGCGCGTTCCGATTGACGCAGCCCTGTCTCCTGTTCCTCGAACAGCCTGATCTGCGCTTCCAGGTCTTTCAATTTGGTTTTGGCCAGTTCGTAATCTGCGATCAGCAACCGCTCGTGGTTGAGTTGCTCGGCAGTGTCCGCTGGCTCAACGGCAGACTCGGCAAATGCAGGCGGGGTGTACAACGCCACGCATAACATGAGAAGGAAATACCCAATCCAAAGGCGGGCAATGGCGGCAGGGTGTTCATTGAAAGAAAATTTCACAATCTCGCCTCGTTGTTCGGAAGAAAACATCGTTAATCCAAAAATCTAATGAACGTCGCACCGGCATCCGGCAAGGTTGCTGCATCGGACAAGTCAAGCGGATCACCGAAAACATAACCCGGATCGCTGCCATTCCACAGCGCCAGATAATCATTGCAATTATCCTTGATGGTTTTCTGCAATCGAAGCGGCGCCGCCTCGGCAATGGCATCGCGGCTCGCGATAATGGAACGGCCGGCCCAGGCCTCGCGCGCACCCCCGGTGACCGGGTTCTGGATGTCAAGCACCCAGGCATGGTTGTCGACCGGGCTGTAGACCCAATAGCTTTCGCCGGGTATCAACTCGGCACCAGCGTCGAGCCGGTGGAAGCGCTGCTCTGAATTATTCCAGTGCCAGACAACGACAATCGTGGAAGACGCCGGCATCATCACCTTCTCAAGACCGGCACGCTTGCCGATGCCGATAGCATTCCAGCCGGTGTTAAGCGTAAATTCATTCTTCGGCGCAATCTCGCCGGACGTCATGACACTCCCACCAGTGGACGAAAAGACCCAGTAACTGGTGCCGGCCTGCAACTCAGACACATTGACGTAGTTCGTACCGTCCCAGGCAAGCACCTCGCTTTCGAGAACGCCTGCGAACAGTGCATCGGCATCGCGCCCATCATCCACGGCCAGGCTCACGGCGTTCCAGCCCGAGTTGAGCACAAGCTCCGCTTCGTCCGTCGTCGGCATGTCGACCGCAGCGTAATTCGCAACCGCCGGCCTCAATCCCGCGCTATTGGCGACCTTGATCGCGAAGTACACCGGAACGGCTGCCGGCAGGTGGCGCTTGGAAACCGCGAATGTCTCGGGCTCACCCGCACCGGCCGGAACGATACTGATGTCCACGGGAACGGCCTGGGCCCAATCGCCTTCGTCCACAATCGGAGACATTGACCAGCGAATGTCATAACTCTCAGCAGTTCCAATGAAACCGTCGGCACCAGTGGAAGTCCACGACAGCATGACCTGCTCGTCCGTCGCATCGATGGCCCCGGCCAGATCCAGGATCGGTGCCGACGCACCCTCCGGAGATGTCGTCACCCTGACGAAATTCGACTGTGAGACCGTCGAACCATCGCTGTTGAACGCCAGAACCGCAAGGTAAATGACCGTCTCGCGCGGCAGGTCCGCGGGGTCCACCAGCATCGTCTGTTGTTGGCCGGTATCAAGCACAGCCGGGACACCCGACAGCGGTACAGCGGCGATCCAGTCGTCTAGCTCATTGATTGGGGAGGTACTGTAACGCACCTGATAATGACTGGCACGTCCGTCACTGGCAGTCGGCGCCGGCCACGATAGTTGCAGCTTCGAACTCGGGAAGGATGAACCGGTTTCCGAGACCCTCACATCCGCGAACTGAATGTAATACGAGCCGTCACCCAGCGGCTGGACGGTGCCGCTCAGGCGAACAAACTGCGCTGGAGTCTCCAGGAAAGTGGCGGCATACCAGGCGCCCTCACCGGCAACATAGCCGCTTGCCGTCACGACCTCGGTCCACGCCTCACCGTCCACACTCACTTCAATCTTGAAATTCTTCGGGGCCAGGATTGCAAAGTCGGACCGCGGCAGAATCGCAACGCGACTGACCGGCTTCACCCCACCCAAGTCAACGGCAAAGTGCCAGGTGGCTGTCGCATAGATGCTGCGCACCGTACTCCAGTCGGTCGCCGGATCGCCGTCCACGGCATTGGCAGCCCGCAGCGGCATACTGAATTCGTCGGAGAAATCGTGCAGCGTAGCATCGAGCGGATTCCAACCACCGACCTGTACGTACTGTGCCTCCAGCTCGGTAATCATGAGTCCGCTGTCCAAGGCGCGGACATTGATCGGGTCGACGTCTGGAGCGGTTGATGTCTGGCCCGATTGTATCCCGGCATCGGAAACAATCGTTGTCGTACCGTCCATGAGTACGCGGATGACATCGACCGGGTCGACACTGCCACCGACAATCTCCGTTGCGTCCACAACATTGGTGCCAAGATTGCCCGATGCAGTTGTGATCAGAATCAGTTCCGTCTCGATCGCGTTGAATCCCGGTTCGAGCTCGCCGATACCAACTCCGGCCAGCAAACGCCCCTCGTGACCATACAGATCGACATCTTGCAGGTTCGCCGGTGCGATATCAAGGATCGATCCGGTCACCGCCGTGATCGACAAATAGCCCCAGCCGTTTTGGCCGGCAAGACTGTCGGCGTCGCGATCGGCCTGGGTCCGGGCATCAATGACGCTGATCAAAACATCGGTTGCCGCGTAGTAGCGAATATTACCGCCGTTGGTCTGCGTGACGGTACCGGTGGTCATCGTAATCGCGCCCGAACCGGCGTCGACCAAAACGCTCCCGCCGCTGATGATGTCGCCGCCATCCGCCTGCGTCACCGCGCCGTCAGCCATGACATTCACACTGCCGTTGCCGCTGTTGACGCCGGCGTTCAGTGTCACGTCACCTGTGGCTTCGAATCCGACATTGCCGACACCATCCGCCCGCACACCCTCGTCGTCATCATCGTCGCCGTCATTGATGACGATCGACCCGGTCGCCTGCAGCACAATCAACCCGTCGCCGGTAGTTGTGAGATCACTCTGGGCCACTTCGGCTGTCGTCGTCAGGCTGCCAAGGCTGTCAACACGATCAACGCTGAGAGAAGCTGTGTCGATGACAATGTCCCCGATCACGGCCAGAATAATCCCGCCGCTCCCGGCGGTTGCCGTGAGTCGTACGGCATCGACCTCAAGTGCTCCCGTGGCAATGCCGACAACGCCGATACCGGTCACAGCGTTGAACAACGCGGCTGCCGCCATAACGTCAGTATGCGTGTCACCGCCGTCACGTATCGTGTCTGCGAACAGACCGATCGTGCCGGCACCGGCATCGATACTGCCTACAACGATCGAATTGCCTGCGACATAACGCACGTTGCCACCATCACTGAATGTCCGGGCGCCATCGCTCATGATGATGTCAACCGCAGCGCTGACATCGATGTCATTGGCTACCGAAAGCACATCGGCGTTCTGCATGACGCTGCCGGCCGCATTGATCGTGATCGGTCCACCGGCACTGCGCACCTCGGCATCGAGGATGATGTCCTCCCCACCACTCCGTACAACGTTCTCGGTCCACAGCAGGATCGGGCCTGACGCCTCAATACCGCTCCCGTCACTGTCGCCGTCGGTCACGTGCAAGGTGCCGTCGCCGCCGCCGAGGATCACAGGGCCACCAGCCGTCGTTTCGATATCGGCCTGCTTCAACTCCACCGGTGACGTCTGTCCAGAACCGTCGACACGGTTCACAATGACAGTAATTTCGGTCACCGTCAGACCATCAGTCTCGACGATGTAAACGCCGGCACTTACAGCGCTCAAGCTCGCAACGCTTGTCTCGATCGGATCGCCGGCGGCACCGATCACGTTGCCTGCTGTCAGCAGCAGGCCTGCAGCAATCAGATCGACCTGGATATCACCGTCAATAATGCTTCCGGACGTCGCCACTACGGCGATCTCGCCGGCACCGGCGTCGAGGGATTCAATCGTCGCATTGACAGCTGCGACATAGCTGATCGAATCGCCCGCCGTCGAGGTCGTGGTGTCGGCGGCCATATCGATCGAGCCGTTCGTCGCAAGAACATCCACCGTGCCGCCGGCAGTGATGTTGGCATTCTGCATGACACTGTCGACCGCAATGATCGTGATCGGGCCACTGCTCACGACGCCGTTGTCGATACTGACATCGCTGTCCGGACCACCAGCACCGAGCCGGACCGCGGCAGCGCCGCCCGAAGCCGCGACTCCGCTGGCGACCGTCAGACTGCCGGCAATTGTCTGAACAACAATCGAGCCGCCAAGGATCGTCGTCGCGCCACTATGCGTGGTATCGACCGCCCCGGTACCGCCGGCCGCATCGACGCGGTCCACGCTCACCGTCACGTCACCAATAACGAGTCCGTCGGATTCGAGCACACTGATACCACCGGCGCCTGCATCGGCGCTGAGCTTGGCAATCGTCACCTCGATCGGATCCACCCCCGCGCCCAGCGCCCCGACACTGTCGGAAGCCATCAGCAGGACATCGCCGGCAACGATGTCGACACCGCCGTCGCCATCGATGATATCGCCGGTTGTCGCGATCACCGCAACGCTACCCGCTCCGGCGTCGATCCGGCTCAACGTCACATCATCTGCCGCAGCAACGCGGACATCGCCGCCGGCGCTGGAGACAACGACGCCGTCCGTCATCACAACAGCAGCCCCGGTCGCAACGATATCGACAGTACCGCCGGCCGTCGTCACAGCACTGCCGGCAGCGAACGTGACGGAATCGCCCGCAATCGAGGCGGCACCGCCACTCACGGTCACAAGCCCGTCAAAAATAAGGTCAGCGACATTTTCGAGACGCACGTTGCCGCCTGCCACATTGACAGAAGAAATCGTGACCTGGGCATCGCCGAGATGCCTGAAGACAACGTGACCGGCTCCGGTCGAAAGCGCATTGACAATCGTGTCGACAGCAACGTCATTGTCGAGCAGGAGATTGCCGGCGGCAGTGGCGGCATCGATATCCGCAGCCGCGGTTTCGATCGCATTCAGCGTCCCGATACCGGTCTGTGCCGTCAGCAGTATTGTGCCGGCGGAGATGTCGATGCCGGCATCCGGGGTCTGCTCCTCGATGGCGCCGGCGGCGATCACGGTCACCGTCGTACTGGCACGAACGTCATCTACGAAAACGTCACCGCCGCTGATCGTCGTGACGCTGATCTCGCCGTCCGTCGTTGCAATGTCGCGCAACACGACGTTGCCGTCGTTGCGAATCGCGATGTTGCCGGTACCCGTCGTCACCGCATCGACTGTATTGACTTTGGTGTTAAGATCGATCCCATCCTGGGCGCTGGCGATGAGCGTGTCGGCTGTGACATTGTCAACGGTACCGCTGGTATCGCCGATAATGCTGCCGTTCACACTGGTCAAGGTCACTGTCTGACCCGGTGCATCGATGATGCCGAGGCTGATATTGCCGAGTATAGACAGGCTGACATCACCGCCGGTACTGATTGTGCCGTCCAGATCGACCGCGCCGCCGCCGTCGGTGTCGCCGAAACCGGCCTGGATGTTGACTGTACCGGCCGCACTGAGTTGTGCCGTGGCTGCCACCAGGACATCGTCACCTGCCCGCAGTTCAATGTCGGACAGCGACGTGATCGTCACGCCATCGGCAACGGCGACATCCTGGAGCCAGTCCGGTGCATCGGCGCTCTCGACAGCTGTCAATTGCACATTGCCCGGCACCGTTATGTTGCCGTTCACATTGATCGCACCCAATGCGCCTGTGACTACGGCACCTGATGTGTCGATGGTTATGCCGGCGATTTCCAGCGTCGTTGTGTTGTCGACGTAAACATCGCCATCGTCAACGGTGACCGTCAGTGTGTCAACCGTCGTATCGAGCGCGTCCAAGACGGTACCTGTGCCACCCGTCGCATCGATCGTCAGTATCGGCGAAGTGATATTAACGCCGCCGCTGTTGGCATCAAGCACGGCATCGCCGCTGGTCAGTGTGACGGAGGCGGTTGCTGTTATGCTGCCGATCTCCATGTCGTCGACTTCCTGCACCGTGACATGATCACCGGACAGTTCGAGCACTCCGAGCTGGTTGGCCGGATTGACAATAGTGACGGTGCCGCCGGTAGGATCGACATCGACCATCGCACTGATCGTCAGCGGGCCGGTGAATGTGACGCTGCCACCGCTCGTCGTTACTGCGAGCAGGTCAGCGACAATGCTGCCGACAGATTGATCGACCACCCCTGTCTTGCTGCTGAGATCGACGCGTCCACCGGTCTCCAGGTCGCCGGTAATGACCGCGTCACCTTCCGCCTCAACGGCAATCAGGCCGCTATCGGTTGCGTGGACAGAACCGGCGACACTGACTATTGCCCCTGCAGGCGCCCAGGCATTGCTGACGATACGGATGTCGCCGGCAGCGCTGATATGATCACCCGCGGAACCGGCCTCGGTGAGCACACTGTCAATTGCGCCCGGCGTCGCCGAGAAATCAGAACCGGAAATGACGACATGGCGTCCGGAAACCATCGAACCGGCGTCGGAGATACGCACGCCGCCAACACCGTCCCTATCGCTGTCGGCCTCAAGCACAATATCGGCGCCCGGCGACGTCGTCTGCAGCAGGGCCGTCACAATGATGTCACGTCGTGTGCGGATCAGAATCGACAGCGCCGAAACCTGCGGCTTTGTGATGACCACGTCGAGCTCAGAAGACGTGTCGCCAATACCGCCGTTCAGGTTCACGTCGCCTGCACCGAATAACGCGACGCCGTCCATGAAGACGTTATCCGCTATGTCCAAGTCACCACCGGTGCCGGCGCGAGTGTCGAGATTCACCTCGGCTGCGACAAAGATGCCGTGGCTGTTGGTGATCGTAAGATCACCGCCGACAATGCCGCCCGCCTCGTCGCCGGAACTGATGTCGTCGTCAACAAGGTTCAGCGTGCTGCCGCCGCTATTGGTGAAGTTTATGTTGCCGCCGCGGGTGCTGAGACCGGCGATCCGCACCGGTGCGACGATTTCATTAACAATGGTGATGTCGGCATTGTCTGAATTCGAACCGGTGACGTCAGTGACAGAGGTGATCAGAATCACGCCGTTGGCAGCCGAGAAAGTCAGCTCGCTGCCGGTGACGTTGACGACGCTACTGTCACCGGTAATACTGCCGCCGGCAACAAGGTCGACATCGCCGGTTGTCGTCAGCGACGTCAGGATGAGGGCACCGCCGGCGTGATATATGACATCGCCAAGCTCACCCGTGGTGACACCGGGCAGCGTCATCGTGATCAGGCCGTCAGCCGAAACCTGGAGTTCACCGCTGCCATGGACATTGATCGAGGCATTTTGCACGACCTCAGCACTCGTATGTAACACAATGTCGCTGTGGCTTCCGGCAGCAGTGCCGACCGTCGCATTGATGAGGATGTCGCCACCGCCGTCAAATTCGATACGGCCACTGCTTTCGACAGATGCCGCAATGAGTGCGATGCCAGTGTGCACAACATCGATGACACCGCCGGTGATCGTCGTAACTGTACCGCGGATGTCGATCGTCCCAGTGTTGATCATGATGCCGCCGGAACTGATTGTCGAGGTGCCCTCGACATCGACATTGGCGGACGACACGATCTGCAGACTGAACAGCGGTGCGGCAGTACCTATCGTGTCGTTGAAGTCGACGTCTCCGGCACCAGCGGTGAGGGTAAGGGTGAATGTGCCGGCAACGTCGCCACCGAATGCAATCGCCCCGTCATTAGTCGTCATGGCTGTATCGCCGGTCAGCAGGACACCGGCGGCGTCAACAAGAATAGCCGCTCCCGGATCCGTGGTCTTGATGGTCAAAATCGCGCGTGCAGGCCCGTCCAACCCAATGTCAATCCTGCCGGACACGGGCCCGTCAAAACGGACGGTGCCGGCAGCCGTGATATTCGCATTGATGTCGGCAACGCCACTGTTGGTCACCGTTACGGTGCCGCCGGCAGTCGTCGTCAATGACCCGTCAAGGGTAAGCGTACTGGTATTGATGTCGACGTTGCCGGCGACATTGACCGCGGCGTCGAATTCGACGTCGGCATCAACTGCGGTAGCGCTGCCGATGGTCAACGAATTGACATCGACCGTGGCGTCGGCGCCGGCGAAATGGACGTCCCCGGCGATTTGGATATCCAGCTTATTAAGTGCCAAACCGCCGTTGACGCCGATGTTGTCGTCAACAACAACAGCGCCGGTGCCGGCAGCTATCGTCAGGGTG
>Ga0302123_10001560_pt1 | contig 16318 bp, 16 predicted proteins | sample CB21_321_MG_FD_203109 | JGI IMG/M metagenome (GOLD analysis project Ga0302123, IMG submission 203109) | Marine microbial communities from Western Arctic Ocean, Canada - CB21_32.1 | ecosystem: Environmental > Aquatic > Marine > Oceanic | place: Canada: Western Arctic Ocean | collected 2017-09-28 | reverse complement strand
AGCTCTATCTGACGCAGCAGGTTCAATACATCTTCATCGGAATATCGCTTCCTTGCCATCCAAATACCTCCACACCTTCGTAAAATATCACGAATTACGTGGCACAGTTATAGGGGGGCAGGACAATCAGTTCGTTGATGGTTATTCAGCCCATCAGGAGAGAGTAGGGCAAGCTGTCAAGCCGCATCATAAATTAACATTTTAAGGGACCGCTTAACTTGGCTCAATCAATCCCTCCTAGAAATTCTATCAAGAGAACTAAACCCCAATCGAACCTGCCCATCCGGGAAAAACTCAACCGGGAGCTAGACCCGCAGAAGTTCGCCAAGCTTGAGTTAGAGCGGTTGAAAGTCTTAGAATAGGCTTATGGACATGTTTGATGACGGTGGTTGGTAAAGTTGATTAATTACTTATTAACATATGGTTAGAGTGTCTATTCCTTATGGGTATGCATATTAGAAGAGACGCGAGCCCCCAAGGGCGAGAGGGCTCTTCTTAATTAGGTATATAAAAGAGGGTTAGATATCCCCGGAGACTGTTCAGCCAAATCGAACCACCTCTCACTATGAAAACCGACGCTTTGCGCGTAAGCGCAAAACAGCGTAGCATCAACAAAGCTGGAGGCGGATCCCCCGTTACTAAAACGTGCTCGCTTACCCTTTTATCCTGACGATGGATACGCTGGCAGAAATTCATGAGAATAGAGCATAGCGACAGGAGGCGTTTATTTTATGAGGGAAGATAGCGCTAGACGGACCCGCCATCTGCACTCCGAACGCCAAGACTCCTTACCTATTGGGCCAATACGCCTCGCGGCTATGACAAAGTCTGTTCGTCTTCACTCTGGGCGACTAATGAGAATTTTTGATTAGTAAACCTATAATTAACTTAGGTGTTGACTGTATGGGTGACTAGCTACTTTTAAACGGTGAACTCAGCCTGGAGGCCCTCTGGAATGAAAGCAATCGACGAACCATTTCCTGGATACATTTATGACGCAGCAGCTTCTAGTCGAGCTGACGACCTCCAGAAAGCAGCGCGGGAGGCGATCCTTAAGCATGGTGATGGATCACTTTTTGATACGGAGCCTCAGCAAATCTCAAAGATAATGGCGGTACATGCTCAAAACCCGGAGGCTGACGGATGAGTTTGACGGACCTGACTCTTGCTGAGGCTGCAGAAGGGATTACCAACGGAAGGTTCTCTGCCTCGGAACTCACAGAGGCTACTCTCGCTCGTATTGAGGAAATAAACCCCAAACTTAATGCCTATATACATGTGGAATCCGAAATTGCTAGAACCGAAGCGGCATTAGTTGATGCTAATAGGGGCAAGGGAGAAACACTAGGCCCTTTGGCAGGTGTTCCGCTCGCTCACAAGGATATGTATTATCGCAAGGGCTCCCTAGCAACTTGCGGAAGCAAGATTCGTAGAGATTTTCGCCCAAGTGTAACGGCAACGGTCCTTTCGCGCTTAGGTTCCGCAGGTGCCACCTATATTGGGGGCCTCAATATGGCGGAATTTGCTTTTGGCCCGACCGGGCACAACGAGCACTTCGGGGCCTGCCGCAACCCCTGGGATATTTCACGCATTACAGGAGGATCTTCTTCCGGGTCTGGCTCGGCGGTTGGGGGGCGGCTCTGTTTCGGCGCTTTGGGGTCTGATACTGGTGGATCCATCCGGTTGCCGGCTGGTTTCTGCGGATTGGTTGGTATAAAACCCACTCAGACACGCGTTAGCCGTTATGGCGTTATGGGATTATCTTTCTCACTGGACAATGTGGGGCCTTTGACGCGGACAGTTTTAGATAATGCTATAATGCTCTCCGCTATTGCTGGGTTCGATCCTGAAGACCCAACGTCATCACAATTTCCCGTGGATGATTATGTCGCAGCCGCCAAGAACCCTATGGCAAATAATATCAAAATAGGAATAGCTCGCGGCTATTTCGAAAATGAAGCAGACGAGACCGCCCTAGTCGCAAGAGACACAGCTCTAGCTGCCCTCGTTTCAGCGGGAGCCAAACTTGTCGAGGTTGACGTTGGCGACCTAGACCGCATAAACGCGCTTGCAGGAGCGGTTATGGCACCCGAAGCAGCGACTTTGCATGCCCACTGGCTTCTCGAACGGCGTGAGGACCTTGGCGCCCAAATGCGGGCTCGATGCGAGGGAGGGTTCCGGATTAGCGGTGTTGATTATCTCTCCTCTCAGCAACTTCGACCAAAAATTGTTGCTAATTTTGTTGAGCGCGTATTTTCAGCTTGTGACGTGCTTGTGGCGCCGACCTTTAATATAGAAACCCCTACAATTCTGGAGACTGATATGGGCGCCTCACAAGGATTTGAGGCCGCGATCTCCCGTATCTCTAAATGTACACGCCCCTTCAACTATCTAACTCTTCCCTGTCTCGCATTACCAACCCCAGAATCTGTTGTTGGGATGCCGGGTTCTATTCAATTAATTGGGCCCCCATTTTCTGAGGCATCACTTTACAGAGTGGGGGCAGCATATGAATCTGAGACCGGTTTCCCAAGGAAAACCCCAATTATTTAGTCAGAAAAATTATAATCCTTGATGGCTATGCAAAATTCCCCGTCACAAAACAGCACCCGTACCCTAAATAATCTGACGGCGAACACTTCAGTTAACATTCGGATTCTACGTTAATTCAAGAGGACCATCCGCTAGTAGGCACCGCACCATGTAATCATCAACGCCGGCGAGCTGTGTTTCCGCCGGCACCTGAGCGCGACAGGCCGGATGTACGTGATCGCAGCGGGGACCGAACGCGCAACCTATCGGGAGTTGCGTCATGTCAGGGGGGGATCCAGGTATCGCTTTCAAACGCTTGCCGCGCGATGAACTATTAACCGTTGAGGAGAGGAGCCCCTTGGTATAGGGATGCTGGGGACTGTTAATGATTTTTTTAGTAGGGCCGATTTCAACAAACCGACCAGCATACATCACGGCAATCCGATCGGCGATCTCGACCGCGACCCCTACGTCGTGCGTGACGAAAATTACCGCCATACCGAGTTCGCGCTGCAACTCACGAAGCAGCAAAAGGATTTGAATTTGTACCGTCGCGTCTAACGCGGTGGTCGGCTCGTCAGCTAACAAAACGCTGGGTTGGCAAGCTAAAGCTAGGGCAATCATCGCCCGTTGACGCATGCCACCTGACAACTCATGCGAAAACGCTCGAAGCCGGCGTTCCGGGGAGGGAATCTGAACCCGTTCGAAAAGGTCCAAAGCCCGCTGCTGGGCTTCTGCGCCGCTGACGTTCTCATGACGACGGATGGATTCAGTGATCTGGCGACCAACGGTATATATTGGATCGAAAGAAACCGCCGGTTCCTGAAATATCATTGCAATTTCTGACCCTCGTAGATCTGCTAATTTCCTTTCAGTAAGGCTCAAAACGTCTTTCCCGCCAACTGTGACGCAGCCGGAGATTTGGGCTTGGCGCGGTAAAAGCCGCATTAGCGCGCGAAGGGTCACACTTTTACCAGATCCGGATTCGCCCAAAATGCAAAGAACTTCGCCTGGTTGAAGCGTGAAGTTCACCCCATTGACAGCATTTACGGTAGAATCGCGGCTCACGAACGTTACTTCAAGGTTTCTTACATCAACGATTGGTTGGTTCGCGCTGGTTCGTAATTCGCTCATGCTCGGCCATCCTTACTTTCATTTAACAACGTGTTGGGCCGGCGCTTTTGGGTGTCCTGAGCCGGGGACCAGCAAATGACACGCCACGCTATGTCTTTGCGTGATGCCACCTGCGAGCTCTGGCTCCCGTGTGGTACAGATAGGCGCTGAATAAGGGCAACGGGTGTGAAACCGGCATCCGGAAGGTGGATTGATCGGATTTGGCGGGTCACCCGGAAGCGGTGGTGACTCGGTGCGGCGATCTGGATCCATCGACGGCATCGCCGACAGCAGAGCCTGAGTGTATGGATGAAGGGTGTTTTCGTAAACGTCTTTCACGCTGCCTATTTCTACAATTTTTCCTAGATACATCACCAATACACGGTCACTTATGTATTGGACTACGTTAAGGTCGTGTGAAATAAAGATATATGTAAGTGAGAATTCTTTTTTAAGATCTACAAGCAAATTTAGAACTTGAGCCTCCACTGATTTATCAAGCGCCGAGACAGCCTCATCAAGGATCAGCAGTCGTGGTTCCAATGCGAGGGCGCGCGCAATATTCACTCTCTGCCGCTGTCCGCCCGATAATTCATGGGGATAGCGCCGGATGAACTGGCTAGGGTCAAGTCCTACTTTGGCAAGGATGTCCCGTACCCGCGCGCGCGCGGCTGATGTTAGCGTGCCATGCACTTTGGGGCCGAAGGCTATAGTGTCTTCAATAGGTAGGCGTGGGTTGAGGGAGGAATAGGAATCCTGGAATACCATCTGCATCTGCCGGCGCATTTCGCGTAATGCAGAGGCATCACTATCGTCTACAAGCTTGCCACCAAAGGTGACTGAGCCAGTATCCGGTTTGATTAGACCCATCAGAAGTCGGGCAGTAGTCGATTTTCCACACCCCGATTCGCCTACTATCCCTAGAACTTCTCCGGTCTTCACAATAAAGCTGATGTCATCTACCGCTTGTACTTTAGCAATAGTGCGGTTCAAAATTCCGCCTTGAACAGGAAAGTACTTACGCAACCCTTCCACAATCAAAAGATCGGGATTAACCTCGGTGACTTGGTTTGTATCGTCGCCAGTTCGGAATTTCAAGACGTTCCCCTTACAAGCGGATATCCATGGCACTCCGCAGCCCGTCACTAAGCAGGTTGAAAGTTAGCGAGGTTATGAAGATCATTAAACCCGGCAATGTGGCCACCTCCGGGTTAACATAGATCGATTGTCTTAGCGTATTTAGCATCAGCCCCCATTCGGGTTCAGGCGGCTCTGTGCCAAGCCCAAGGAAGCTCAGGCCAGAGGCCAGAATAATGCAAACGCTTATCAAGCTTGTCGCGTAGATGAACACCGGCCCTAAGACATTGCTTAAAACATGAACACGAATGATCGCAAAAGTCCCGGCGCCACTCGCCCGGGCGGCTTCGATATAATCCAGGTTACGGATTTGTGTGGTTACGCTTTCCGTTACCCGTGTTATCGGCGGGATGAAGACCAAAGTTAGGGATACGATGGCATTAAAAATTCCAGCGCCCAGCGCCCCCGAAATTGCGACCGCTAGCAGAACAGAAGGGAAAGCGTAGAAGACATCCATGATGCGCATGATTAACATGTTGATACGACCACCCAGGAAACCTGCCGTCAAACCCAGCAGGCCACCGATGCCCAACGCCAGGACCACCGGTGCGATGCCCATGAATAGCGACAAACGACCCCCGTAGAGGAGCCGTGTCAGCATATCTCTGCCCATTTCGTCGCCGCCAAGTGGGTACCCAGGCGTACCAATGGGCTTTAAGCGCTTTAGCATGTTGGCTTTATACGGATCAGTAAAAGTGATCCAATCGGCAAACACCGTAGAAAGTATTATTAAGAGAAGTATTAAACCGCAGATCATGGTCACTTTGTCATAAAGAATGCGGCCCAGAACCGTGGCCCAATAGCCACGCGACTGAACCGCTACCTGCACAACGTCTACCGTCGCCTGCTGCCGTGGGTCGAGGGGAGACGTGCTCATTAACGAACCATCCGGGGATCAATCGCAGATTGAACAAGGTCGACCAGGAGATTTAAGAAAACGAAAAACATCGCAAGGACCAGTATAGTACCTTGCAGCAAGGGGATGTCGCGTTCGAAGATTGCGCTATTCAGTAAAGAACCGGTACCAGGCCACTGGAAAACAGTTTCAACTAAAATTGACCCTCCAAGAAGATAGCCCAACTGAATACCCATTACGGCAAGTGTGGTCGGTGCCGCGTTCGTCACAACATGCATCAGCACCTGATGGTTCAGCAATCCCTTGGCATGAAGGGCCTGGACAAATTCCTGATTTAGGATTTCTGCAACTGTGGCACGCACAGTCCGTGTAATGATACCCATCGGTATCACCGATAGTGTGATGATTGGGAGCACGAGATGTTTCATATGCTCCGTGTCCCAAACCCAGTTACTAGATCCATTTGGTCCCATGCCAATTGCCGGCAACACATTCATCTCGACAGAAAAAATGATCACTAGAACTAAACCGAGCCAATAATGAGGCACACTCACGCCAGTTATTGCAATACCTGTAGCCAATTTATCGATCCATCGACCTTGAAAATATCCAGCCACGCCGCCAAAAAAAGCTCCCAGTGTGAAGCCAAGTAAAGTTCCCCCCACGGCAAGAATCAATGTATTGGGCACCGCAAGAGCGAGTTCTGACGTCACTTCGCGGCCGCGAGCTACAGAAACCCCAAGATCACCTGTTAAGACCCGGCCCAGCCAAGTCGCATACTGAATTGGGAGCGGCTTGTCGAAGCCATAAGCCACTCTCAGTTCCTGAACCATTTCCTCTGGGGCATCTGGTGGAACCACCGCGCTCAGTGGATCTCCAGGAGCAAGGTGTACCAGGCCGAACACCAGAACGGTCACCCCTAAACAGATTGGAATGACGTACAGTATGCGACGGATGAGATACGTTAACATGATGTAGGGTGCAACTTTCTGACCAAGTTGAGCACCGGATCAGCCTCCTTCTATCAGAAGGCCATCCGGTGCCCGCCTAAGCTGCCAATCGCTACTTCATGCTGACCGGGGTCAGCGACTGGAACCAATTTCGTGCCTGGATAAAGCCCTGCACCTTGGTTGTCATAGCACGTGGTGCCACGTCGTGCACCACCCAGACAAATAGTGCCTGATCCACCTCCATGGTATGAACCTTGGCAATCCAGATGTCGCGCTCCTTAGGATCAAAGGCGAGGGACGCTTTCTCTAGTAACCCATCAATTTCTTTGTTGCAGTGATAGCCCCAGTTCACGCCGCTGGGAGCATGCAGGTCGCAACGCAAAAATCGCGTGAAGCTGCTATAAGGGTCCTGCGTTGTGTAGCTGACATTGACCCCGTGTGCACCATTAGCCTGTTCAGCCTTCGCGCCGGCCCGCCAGCGATCCAGCAAGCTCTGCCATTCCATCACCTCAAATTCGACGTCGATGCCGACCTCTTTAAGGTTTTGTTGGATGTATTCGTTCATCGGTAGAGGTAGCATTTGACCCGAACCGCTGGCGGAAATCATCATTTTAACCTTGACCGGATTATTTGGACCGTGACCAGCTTCCTTCAGCAGTTTCTTGGCCGCAGCCGGGTCGTATCTTAGTTGAAAGCTTGGCTTACCATACCAGGGGTCGGCTGGAGTGACGTGACCCTTGGCCTCAATCGCGTAACCTCCCAGCAAGGCTTTCACACCCGCCCGGTCTATCGCCAAATTGGCCGCCTTGCGGATGCGGATATCGTTCCAAGGCGAGCCTTTGACCCGGCTCAGGTGCCACGACCATACGTGAGGATAGAGATTTGAGGAGATTACCATGCCGCGTTCTTTGAGCTTCGGAATTGCATCGGGTGATGGCGCCTCTATCCAATCGACTTGACCCGACAGTAGAGCGGCTGTGCGCGCATTCGGATCAGGAATAGGTATCGTGATTAACTTATCTAGCTTTGGCTGCCGACTGCTGTCCCAGTGCCCCTTAAAGGGAACAAACTCAGCCCTTTCACGGGGAACCATTTTCGTTAACTTCCAGGGGCCGGTCCCCGATGGATTTTGTGCAAATTTATTCCAATCTTTCCCAGTGTTGTCGAATTGTGCTGGGCTTGACATCAGGATATAGCAGATTTGGTACGGGAAAAAGCTATCCGGCGACTTGGTGGTAAATTCAACAGTATATTTGTCTACTTTTTTCCAGCCCTTAGTATTGCTGTCCTTATTGTAGGATACGGAAGGAATTCGGAAATTCACTAGTGAGGCCATACGTGCGCTGTATTGCGGCGCAGTCTTGTCGAACAACCGGTCGAAATTCCATAGGACGGCGTCTGCGTCAAACTCTGATCCGTCGTGAAACTTAGCCCCTTCGCGAAGCTTGAAAATCCATTTCGTTTTGTCGTTAGGGTTTACCGTCCAGCTCTCAGCTAGCCCTGGGATCAACCCCGATGGCTTGTTAGACGAACTGAGGTCCCAGTTGATCAAGCCATCATAAAGCATAAGCCCCATGAACCGATATCCCTCAAAGCCCTGGTCCGGTTGCCCCCAGCTTAGTGGAATGTCAGCCGCCGTCATACCAACTCTAAGCGTTCCTTCCGCCCTCGCCGTACCTGAGTTTGACATTGATCCGGCGATCACTGCCACCGCAACCACGCCCCCTAAAATGACGCTAGGTAGTCGTCCCAGATGTTTATAAACCGAATTAACCATCATGTTACCCTCCTGGAGTTATACAGGTCGAAACGCTGCTGGTTGCGACGCTAAGGAACACAAAGAGAGTCTATACAAAGACGCTAGCGTCGCGTCGTCAATTTTTGAATATTATCTTCATTCTAGATGGAGATGTGATAGCCGAACAATAGCCCTAAATCACGTGGGAGGAAAATTCCATCATAAGGGAGATGTTAGTGTTGAGCAGCTCGTCCCGAAGGTTTCCATTTAATGATTCATTATGAGCGTTTCCCCAAGGCCTTCCGGCAGTGATGATGTTCTGGCGCGCCTGACCAATCTATTTACCCGGCAAGGCCCGCTGCATCACATCCGTTTGGACAATGGTCACGAGTTCGTCGCCACGGCGGTAGGCTCCTGGGCGGTGATTTGGTGGCTCATGTTCAAGCCCCCTGATGGCTAACGCGTGAAGGCGCCGGGCACGCCAAGTCGAGGATGCCGGTTCATGTCCTTGTAAAGCAGATAGCGGAACCGCCCAGGTCCACCCGCGTAGCAGGCTTGCGGGCAAAATGAGCGCAGCCAAATGAAGTCGCCCGCCTCCACCTCGACCCAATCGGCGTTCAACCGATATACACCCTTGCCTTCTAGTACATAGAGGCCATGCTCCATCACATGGGTTTCAGCAAATGGAATCAGGCCGCCCGGCTCGAAAGTCACGATTGTCACATGCATGTCGTGGCGCATATCGGTCGGGTCTACGAATTGCGTCGTAGCCCACCGACCCCCGGTATCCGGCATGACCGTCGGCGTGATATCGACCTCGTTGATAACGAACGCCTCGGGCAGGTCCAGCCCATCAACCCGCTCATACGCTTTGCGTATCCAATGGAACGTCGCCGGCTCTCTGCCAGCGTTGCGGACGGTATAGGGGATAGTGTGGGGAATGAAGGCGAAGCCACCGGGTCTCATCACATGAATTTGTCCGTCCATGGTTAGGCTCACCTCCCCATCAACCACGAAAAGCACCGCTTCGGCGCCACTATCCAGCTCGGGAGTATCGCTACCGCCACCTGGCATGACCTCCATGATGTATTGCGAGAAGGTTTCTGCGAATCCCGAAAGCGGACGCGCCAGGATCCAGGCTCGCGTTCCCTCCCAAAATGGGAACTGGCTGGTGACGATATCTCGCATGACGCCGCGCGGGATGACGGCATAGGCGTCGGTGAAGATCGCACGATCAGTCATGACGGCTGTCTGGTCGGGGTGACCACCTCGGGGTGCATAGTATGAACGGGTAGCGCCGGCCTGTGCTATCGGGGCTGTACTCATGATGCGAACATCTCCTGACTGATATAGAGCTTAGTTAGATACCTTATTTGATATCATTGAATAGGACCTTCTGGTCCTGGTGGTGAGTTAAGGCTGTAATTCCTTATGGGTATGCATATCAGTCAGGAGAGGTCGGCTGCGGTCCTTGGGGCTCCGGTCTCTTCTAACATGCATACCCATAAGGAATAGATAACCTAACCGTCTGTTAATAAGCAATTAATCACCTTTACCAACCACCACCATCAAGCATGCCCATAACGCTACTTTAAGACTCCTACACCGTTCTTAGGCCTTACAGCCATCTCACCTACTGCATTCGCTTAACAGTGCTCAGTGGCTCTCCTAGAGCATCCTGATGTGTTGACATGTTCTACAGGGAAAGTGCCGGAAGCAGGTCTACATATACCCCCAGGGGTGGCCTGGCGACCGCCTACCCCTTCAGAAGAGATACGAACTGACGATCAGATAGAGCCAGCTCTGTAGGGTAGTAGATAGGGTAGTAACTTCCGTGCCTGTTGACCGTGAATCCGTATCCTGAGATTCTAGGGTTTGTGCGGATTACCAGTACGGATAGTGCCTGGGCGAGGAAACGAACTCCGCCCCTGGGCACCATTTAACCCTCCTAATAAATTGTTATTATTGTATAAATAATTAAACTGCTAAACGTTATCCCCCTCAATATCCACCCTTAGTATCGGCTATAGGCCGCGGCTAGTGCTCGGCGAATATCCTCGGTATTTGTTGCAACGTCAGTTTATAATTTTTGGATGGCTGGCCAGTTTCTCACCGCCGTTATGGCCCCGGGTTTTTCTTTGCCCGCGACTCGGGGTGCCCGTTTTGGGTCACTAGCGGACCCCACCAATGACTTGCTGGCTTGCCCGCTTAGTGCCAACAGCAAACTAGTTTAGATCAACGACACCCCGCTCCAATCAGTGCCGACGACAATCGCCCTGTGGGGAATGTGCCATCCCCGATCCGAAGATTCGCAAAAAGCGAACTTAGGACCTGTGGACGGTTCCGTTCCGATGATGGTAGTGAGGGCGGCTTACTAAACGATACAATATTCAGGCCGTTGGCATCGGCGGCCGCCCTGACGAGGGTGTACTAGGCAATTCAAACACCAAATCTTCATCCCGTTTCCTCGGCCCTGGCCGGAATTTTCGAGAGTAACAATTTGTCAAAGTTAGACGCGGTCAAACGCCACGGCGAGACCTTCTACGGCTATCGCATCGTGATGGCCTGCGGTCTAATCCAAGCCGTCAGTCTCGGCGGTATCTTTACCTTCGGCGTGTTGTTTCCAGAGCTGGAACGTGAATTCGGTTGGTCGCGCACCGCGATCTCGGGCGCGTCCTCGTTCGCCTTCCTTCTTATGGGCGTGTGCTCTGTATTCATGGGCCAGGCCAGTGATCGCTTCGGCCCCCGTTTAGTGCTGTCCTGCGCCGGTATCCTTGTCGGCTTATCATACATTCTGTTCTTTCAGATCACCGCCGTATGGGAGCTTTACGTATATTACAGCGTCCTTTTCGGTATCGGCCTCGCCGCCCACGATGTCGGAACGCTTTCGACGATTGCCCGTTGGTTCCAACGCCGTCGAGGCCTCATGACTGGGATTGTCAAGTCAGGTGGCGGTGCCGGGCAGGTGTTGATACCGATTTGCATTGCCGCCCTGATTGCCGGTCCGGGTTGGCGTGTCGCCTGTTTGACGTTAGGGGTGACGGTGATCGTCTTGCAGGTCGGTGCCGCGCAAGTCTTAAAACACAATCCTGCTCTTCTTGGCTTGTGGCCAGATGGCAAGGAACCGCCGGATGGTCCGCCGACCAAGAAATCATCGGAACAGACGACTTTCGACCCGGTGTCTACGCCGTCGACCGGGGAGGAAGGCGGCGTCACGTTCAAGGAAGCGTTGCGCTCCATTACGCTCTGGAAACTTTGCGCGACCAAATTTTGCGATCTGTTTTGCCTGTTCACCGTCATTATCCATATCGTGCCCTTTGCCGCGGACCTAGAACTGGCCCCAACGACGGGAGCCGCGCTTCTGTCGGTCATCGGCGGCATGAGTATCCTTGGCCGCATGGTCATGGGGGCCGCCTTCGATTGCATTGGCGGACGGTTATCCCTGGTCATCTGTTTTGCCGTCTTGTTCCTGAGTTTGGTGGTGTTGCAATTCGCGGGTCCGGCGTGGTCTTTGTTCCTCTTCGCGGCGATCTATGGGCCGGCACATGGCGGCTTCTTCACGCTTACGGCACCGTCGGTGGCCGAGTTCTTCGGCACCCGAACTCACGGGACCCTGTTCGGCCTGGTGGTTTCGTGCGGCACCATTGGAGCCACACTAGGCCCTGTAGTGGCGGGTTGGTTGTTCGACGAAATGGGCAACTACAGTATTGCGTTCGCGCTGTTGCTGGGCGTCAGCGTGCTCGGTCTAGTCGTGGCCTACACAATGCCGCCGAACACCTCCCACCAGAATGCCCACTCGATTGGACCATAAGGCGTCCGTTTTCCCGCGGCTTCCTTCGAAGGGAGCTAGGTGCGTAGGGTTGCTAGCTTCTTCTTCAGCCGGGTGACCGGGTCACCATGATCCGTTTGCGACCGACATCGCGATGAGATCAAAAAATGTTAGTTTCCCGCCTGCAAGATAGAGAATAATTTCCATTGTCAGGTAGCCGATAAAAAGGCCCGTGCCCACCACCGCTGCTCATGCCGTCGCATTCACTTTTAGGCTCATAATACCCTCCCCACTTAACTTGATCATTTTCACGCTGATCAGGATACGGCACGATCAGCACGCCGTACCGCGTTCTTCACCGTCGTCGGGTACCACTGGCCACCGCGGGCTGTGGGAATGCCGCGGGCGTTTAGCGCATCGGCGATCGACTGTAGAGTTGTTGCCCCGGCGCGGCGAATTCCATCTGCCCACCCAAGTTGATTTACTGACTCAAGAGCGCGACCAGCTGAAAGCCGAGCTTGCCCGCGAGCGGGACAATGCCGCATGGTTAAAGAGCCGGGTCGAGGCCACCCAGCGTCAATTGACTGACGAGCGCGGGCGGTCCTGGTGGCAACGGACGTTTGGTGGCAGCAAATGATACGAGCAGTCATGATAGCCGCGGTGGTGCTGATCCTGAGTGCGGGACCGGCGGCAGCAGGGACGGTGACGGGGAACAGTCTCCTTGAGCAGTGCCGCGCAGATGAGAAATTAGGTTCTGAGCCGAATATGGTGAATGCTTTCAGAGCTCGGCAGTGCCATGGCTTTGCGTCAGGCATCTCGACGTCATTCAATCGTGTGCTCTGGTGCATCCCCGACGACGTCGAGCTCGGCCAGATCATTCTTGTCGTCACCAAGCACTTGAAGGAAAATCCAGAAAAGCTTCACGGCCTTGCGGCGGCACTCGTGGTGGCGGCCCTGCGCGAAGCCTGGCCCTGCCCCAAGTGACCACGCGCACCAAGATAGCCGGCAGTAACTCGGCGACGACTGAAACGGCCAGCGATGCGGCGCACATGCCCGCACCACCGGCGAACCCTGTCGCTCTCCTGCGACTCCTAGCGGTGCCGCATGCATGGCGGCTTCACCGGGCCCTCTCTGGAGTTTTGAGATCGACTTTCGGCGCTTTAATGAAGTATTTTGAAACTGGGCTGGGAAACTCAGGCCAGGACAAACACCAGGAGATTGAAGATGGCCATCGAAGGCGGCTGTTATTGCGGCGAGATTCGCTACGTTTCTGACAACCCCGCGCAGGGTCAATTGCAGTGCCATTGCCGCGAGTGCCAATATTTCACCGGTGGCAATCCCAACGCCATCATGGTCGTGCCGGACGACGGCTTCCGCTTCACCAAGGGCGCACCTGCGTCCTTCGCGCGCGGCGATCTGGAGCGGCCAGTGACCCGCTTGTTCTGCCCCTCTTGCGGGACCGCCATTGGCACCCGCAGCCCGGCCAGGCTAGGCTCGTTCATCATCAAGATCGGGACCTTAGACGATCCTTCGGGCTTTCAACCGCAAATGGCCATTTTCACCATCGACCAGCAGCCATACCACCACATTGCCGCCGGTATTCCGACATACCACCGCCGGCCCGGCTAAGCGCCCAAGGCGTGTTGGTTCACGCTACCAAGCCTGAGATATTGGCGCGACCTTCTGATTTTTTGCCGCATCGGCTGGCATTCCACGACAGGGCTTGGGATGCTACGTGCAGAATAGGGGAGGCATCATGGCCAAGGGTTTGTTGATCGCATCTTTTGATTTTCCCACCGCCTATGCCGACGAGTTCCATGACTGGTATGATCTGGAACATGTGCCGGAGCGTGAAGCTGTGTTCGGCTTTGGTGCTTGCGAACGTTGGATTGGGGTCGACAATCCAAACCAGGCCGTGGCGACTTATGACCTGGACTCGTTGGACGTTCTTCGTGGTGCTGCCTATAAAGCGATCGCATATGAAAATCTGTCTCCTTGGTCCAAGCGGGTGACCGGCATGTGCACCCGTATCTTGCGTTTCGAGGGTGTGCAGAAGTTATCCGGCGACATGGCCGCTCCAACCGGGGTCGCCGGTTTGTTGCTGTTCGCGCTGAACGTCGCGCCTGAGGCCGAGGATGATTTCAACGCGTGGTATGATGAGGAGCATATTCCGGCCCTGGCGGCGGTGCCCGGCGTCATGGCAGCTCGGCGTTACAGATCCGAAGGCGGCAGTCATCGTTATGTCGCGATCTATCACTTGGAAACGCCAGACGTGACCAAAAGCGAGGCTTGGAACAAGGCGATCGATACCCCGTGGGGGGCGCGGGTTCGACCGCATTTCAAGGACCAGGTCCGGATCCTGACTGGCAAATACGAACGCGGTAAAACCGCATGACATTTTCAATTAACAGAATACCATCAGCATGGAATCTTCTTCAATCTTTAGGCTTTCTTTTGCGCCAACGCGTCCAGGACCGGCATCACATGCTCTCTGTACCATAGGGTTTTTGATCTATAATTGTCATCCTTCCTCCACACCATGATGGTCCCGCCACGTTCCTTCGATCCAAAGGCGTAGGTGGCGCTGATGATGAGTGCGGGACCTGCTGCTGGTACGGCCACGTCGGGGAACGTTCTTCTTGAGCGGTGCCGACACCATGAGAAAGACGCCGGTGACATTTACCAAGGGCATTGCATGGGCTCCATCGAAGATGCCTGGATCGTGTCCACTAACGGCGGCTGCACCCCAGGCGGCGTTAACGTGGGGCAAGTGACCCTTGTCGCCATCAAGCACCTCAAAGAAAACCTGGCACAGCTTCACCCTCCCGCGGTCAGCCTCGTCGAGGATACCCTGCGAGAAGCCTGGCCCTGCCGCTGATGAACGCGCGCACCAAGAACGCCGGTAGTAACTTCGACGACGATTGGAACGGTCAGCGATGCGGCGCACATGCCCGCACCACCGGCTAATCTTGTCGCTCACCCGCGGTGACCCGCTCCCAGCGATGCCGCATGCATGGCGGCGCCAAGGGCTCGGGTGCGCCACCTGGCGAGCGTAACGGCGCCTATAAGCATGGCCGCTTCACCGGGCCTTCCCAGGAGGCCCAGAAGGCATCCGGCGCCGCCTTGCGGGTCGTCGGCAAATGGCTGACCGCCCGCGAGAACGGCAACATCGCGCTGGAGCAGCATTTGCGCATCGAGGTAGTGCTGGCCTTGCGCAGGAGCCAAGCCCAGCGGGAGCGGTGAGGCGGGGTTAACTAAAATAATCCCGCGGTGACCGCGTGTATGGGATTGTACGAATCCCAGTCTTGCTGACGGCCGTCTGCCCCCCAAATGTCGCCGTCGAGAGCACCGCCCTTTTTATAGACGGACATGTCGGTCAAGCTGGTGTCATCAACATTGTTCTTTAAAGTTACAAAGATCTAGATGCCTTAGCGTAATCCGACATTCCCTATTCGGAACACCCTCAACGGCTTTCGTGTTGCCCGGACGGTCACGCGGGAGCGTGGGACTTACTCTTTACCCATGTTTAGTTTTACCCTTGGAGTCCAGGGGCATAGCCCCTGGTCTATTCGAGGCGAGTGCGATTCACACATTTATCCACCAACGTCATCATGCGGGGGGCTCAAGCGAGCGCCGGGCCAACCGCAATTCCCGCAACCAAACATAAAGGCCACTGGAAATGATGATCGTGGCTCCGGTGATGGTCCAGGCATCCGGAACGTCGTCGAATATGTAATAGCCGTAGAGCACCGACCAGATGATCATGGGGTATTGGAAGGGGGCCAGCATCGAGGCGCTGGCCCGCTTGAAAGCGTAGATGATGATCAGATGCGAAACCCCGCCAATGCCGCCGATCGCCAGCAGCAGCAGCCATTGCTGCACGCTCGGTGTCTGCCAGTAAAACGGTGCGGCGAGCGAGGCGCCCAGCGCCCCGACCAGACCGGTGTAGAATAGCATCACCATCGGATCTTCGTCCCGAGAGAGCTGGCGGGTCATGATCGCGTACAACGCGAACATCAGGGCGACGGCGAGCAGCAGCAAATAGGCCCAATGCATTTGCTGAAACCCCGGTCGCACGATCATCAGAATGCCGAGGAAACCAATCACCACCGCGGCCCAGCGCCGCCAGCCGACCTTTTCACCAAGCAGCGGGATCGACAGCGCCACCATGAAAAGGGGCGAGGCGAAGGTGATGGCATTGGCCTCCGCCAGAGGGACGGTGG
>Ga0302123_10001550_pt1 | contig 16375 bp, 17 predicted proteins | sample CB21_321_MG_FD_203109 | JGI IMG/M metagenome (GOLD analysis project Ga0302123, IMG submission 203109) | Marine microbial communities from Western Arctic Ocean, Canada - CB21_32.1 | ecosystem: Environmental > Aquatic > Marine > Oceanic | place: Canada: Western Arctic Ocean | collected 2017-09-28 | reverse complement strand
AACTTCAACCTGTCGAAGCTTGTTCAGGATCTTCTCAGGACTGTGACCTTTTCTTGGCATTTCTGCCTCCCTTCATGAGAGCCCAGTTTCCAACTTTCAACTGGACTCGTTTGAGGGGGGCAGGTCAATTGCACGTCGAGCAGTCGAAGAAAAGCAGCGAGAGGTTGAGAATCAGGTATTCGACCTCCTCGAAGAGGCAGTCAACGCCGCCTCCGGCACAGCTTTAGTCGTAGACGAGCCAATCGAAGAGCCAACGGTCGAGCCGACAGTTGAGCCCACAGTTGAGCCGACAACGGAGCCAACCGTAGAGCCAACAACTGAGCCGACTGCCGTAGGAGCCGGTGCATAAGAACACGGAATAAACAACGAAATCTTGCTGAATGGGGAGGTTCTCCCTCACCCGCTACTCCCCGGAAAGCGGGTGCTGAGCAATCGGCGCCCGCTTTCACGTTTGTTTGAGATACAGTCGTGATTCTGCCATTCATTCAGCAATACGGAGATTCACAAGTGGGACAGTTTGACGGAAAAGTAGCAGTAGTAACGGGCGGTGCGCTGGGTATCGGCGGCGCAACCTGCCGACTACTGGCGGCCGAAGGCGCCAACGTCGTGATCGCTGACATTGCAGATGAAGCAGCGGAGGCCAATTGACAGCAGATCGTGGATGCTGGCGGCAACGCGATCTCTGTTCACACCGACGTTGGCGTAACCGCCGACGTTCAAGGAATGATCCAGCGTGCAGTCGACGAATACGGACGATTGGACATCCTGGTTCAGAATGCGTTCGGTGTTGGCTCGGAGTATTCCGGGATGAAGGGGAGTGCTGTCGATGTTGAGGAAACCGCGTGGGATCGCGGCATGTCCGTTCTCATGAAGGCGCTCTATCTAGGCGCCAAATACGCCGTGCCAGAGATGGACAAGACGGGCGACGGCGGAAGCATCATCAACATCGCATCCGTCCATGCGTTCCTGATGATCAAAAATAATTTAATCTATGAAGCTGGCAAATCCGCAGTCGTAGGCATGACCCGCCAGATGGCCATCGACTTCGGTCCAAAGAAAATCCGAGTCAACGCCATCTGCCGCGGCTGGATCGTCACCGAGGCAGGTCAGGCAATGGTCGATAAGAACCCCGAGTTCTACGACTACGCCACAACGCAGTACCCAATTGGCCGGGCAGGAGTGCCAGACGATATCGCATAGTCCATAGCGTTCCTATGCTCCGACAAGGCAGGATTCATCACAGGCCACCCATTGGTGGTTGACGGCGGCCTATCAATCCAACTCCAGGACTCATTCGGCCAGGCACAAACCGTCTACGGACAAGAGCACCCCGATCTCGATCTGGGCTACTTTTAGAGCCGCCTAGTGAACAGCCGCAGCAGGAGCCGCAGCACGCTCGTTGACCAGTTTGCCCTGCGAGAACCTGCGAATGTTGAATGGGCGGATCAAGTCAGGCGTCTTGCCTGTGTCGATCAGTTCAGCCATCGTGTAGCCACCAATCGGGCCGGCCTTGAAGCCCCACGTACCCCAGCCGCATGAGAGCAGGAATCCCGGCAGACCATCTACTTCGCCCATGATCGGCGCGTAGTCAGGGCTCATGTCGCAGAGGCCCGCCCACTGCCGCATGATGTTCACGCCCCGCAGGAATGGGAACAGCTCAAGCATGTTGGCCGCCAGCTCCTCAAGCGTATGCAGTGTTGAGCGCTGGTTGTAGCTGGAATATGGGTCAACACCGCCGCCGACTACAACTTCGCCGCGATCCGTCTGGTAGACGTACACGTGGAGGTTCGCCGATGAGACAGATCGATCAATAAACGGCTTTAGGGGCTCTGTAACGAACGCCTGCAGGGGATGCGTGATCAGCGGTAGCTTCATATCGACCATTCGAGCGATATTCGAACTCCAGCCCGCAGTAGCGCTCATGACAATGCCAGCACTGATCCGCCGATCACCTACATCTACGCCTACAACACGCCCATTCTCACGCACTATGTCGGTGACCTCAGTGAATGGGTGAATCTCCACGCCCAGACGGTCTGCGCCACGTCCGTAGCCCCAGACGACCGCGTCATGCCGGATCACGCCCGCCGACGATTGGTAGAGCGCTCCCATCACCGGTAGTGGCTTACCTTCACGCAGGTCTATTGCCGGAACGAGCTCTTTGATCTCAGATGGGCCGATCATTCGACTATCCACGCCAAGTAGCTTGTTGACGCCCGTGCGCATCCGCAATCCGTAGACCGCCGACTCGCTGTGGCCCAAGTCCAGTCGGCCTGATTGATCGAAGAGAAGGTTGAAGTCGAGTTCTTGAGCCAGATCTTCGTAGAGATTCAAGCTCTCCCTGAAGAACGGGATGCCTTCGACCGTCAGATAGTTCGCCCGAATGATGGCAGTGTTGCGACCGCTGGCACCGCCTCCCACATAGCCCTTATCCAACACCGCCACATTGGTGATCCCGCGCTTGGCCAGATAGTAGGCTGTCGATAATCCGTGGACCCCGGCGCCGATTATCACGACGTCGTACTGGTCCTTGAGCTCGTGAGTAGACCACATGGTATTTTGCGTTAGCAATTGCTTCATTCTGAACTGCCAGGAACTGCATTCAGCACTTCAAAACCAATTGGAACAACGGTGCCAGCAGGCAGTGATTCGATGGCGGTATGCCACGCGTAGTCTGCGAACTCGCGCGACACAAGTAGCTCGTACGCTGGCGTGCTTCCGATGTCGATTCGCAGCAGCGTTCCGTGCACCCCAGCGAACCCGGCCTGCGCGCATGTGAGGTTAGGCATTGAGCGATCGCGTAAATCGATATCGGTCATTGCCGAGAGTAACTTGCCTGACTCAGGACCGGCGATCTTGAATCTGGCGTAACCGGACGTGATGTCGATCACTCGGAGATCACTCGATAACTCTGCCGAACCGATGATTAGAGTCTCATCATCGGTGAGTCTCGCCATCGTCAGCCCACCGTTCTCAACTACGGTTCCCACAGGAGGAACGTTCTCAGGTTGCCTGGACTTCACTCGTTGAATCTGACTGCCGGTGATATCACAGATGCCAACTGACTCTTGTATTGCCGTTGTTTCCCGATCAGGATCGTCGTAGGACAATGGCAACTGCCATCCGTCCACATCACCCATGACAGCGCCCATTGACAGGTGCGTCTGGTGCAGGGGCGTGAGTCGGGTGGGGGAGTGTGCGATCATGCTCTCAACCTCGCTCCCTCTGGATCATAGATTGGTTCAGTGATCACGGTTGCTGGCCACTCGTTGCGACCACTCTGGATATATATGCGGGTACCGTCTTTCGCCATGCCATGTGGAACCCATGCGAGTCCAAAGCCCACACCGCGGGTTGGACTGAGGCGTGAGCTGGTTATGCGACCAATCGGTTCGCCGTTTGCGACTATAGAAAGGCCATCTTCAGGCACAAATCCGTCGTCAGCAACGAATCCCACCAGCGACTGCTCTGTATCGCGATCCCGGGTTGCAGCGATTCCTGCTCGCCCGATGAAGTCTGGCTTATCGAAGCGTACGGCCCATCGCATATCCGCTGAGAGTGGGTCGGTTACGGCGTCGGTGTCCTGGTTGACGATGATGTGGCCTTTTTCAAGTCGCAATATACGCTGCGCTTCAAGGCCGAATGGCGAGATGCCGTGCTCGGATCCGGCCTCCATCAGGGCATTCCACAGGTGTTCGGCATACGCTGCAGGGAAGTGCAGTTCCCACCCGGTTTCACCAACGAACCCGATTCTCAGAAAAATAGAAGGCACACCAGCAACATCGCCCTCTGCAGATCGCATGTATCCGAACGATTCTGGCGACAAATCCAGATCTGTCAGCTTCGCCAGCGTCTCACGAGCACGTGGCCCTGCGACGTTGATCGCTCCGTATGCAGCAGTCACGTTCGTGATGGATACATCCATACCGGTGCCAACCAGCCACCAGTTGAACCAGTCTTCAATAGCATCGACGTTTCCAGTTGTGGTCGAGACGAAGTAGTGATCATCAGCCATCCGAGTAACGGTGCCGTCGTCCATGATTGAGCCGGTTTCAGAGCAGAGCAGCCCGTACCTGATGCGGCCGGTGCGAAGGTTGGAGAAGCGGTGCGTGTAAACGCGGTCGAGCAGCGCTCCGGCATCGGGTCCTCGCACGTCCAGCTTGCCCAGCGTACTCACATCGATGATGCCGACGCGCTCTCGGACCGCCAGTGCCTCATCTTGCGGCGATCCGTAGTTGTGCGGCCGCAGCCACGGGCCAAGTTCGACGATCTCTGCGCCGAGTTGATCGTGAACATGATGCAAGGGAGATCGCTTGCGCGGCATGTGGTTTGGTCCTGCCACCGCACCAAGTGAGACTGGCTGGGCGGGTGGGCGAGAGGTGGTCGTACCTGCAGCCTCCACGCTGATCCCCAGATTGAGCGCCGCAACCTCAACAAACGCTTTGTGGCACATCTTGCCCTGACACGGGCCCATAGTGGACGTTGTGTACCGCTTGAGCGTCTGAACGTCGCCAAAGCCTTCGGTGATGGCTACTGCGATGTCCTTGGTAGATACGTCCTCACAGAAGCATACGAACGACTTCTTGGTCGGCGCGCTCGATGCCTCGGAGAAATCGTGATCTGTTGCAGGCGATGAGTTGAAGCTAGCGAGTTCCGCATCCAGGGCGTCGTCTGGATCTCCAAATCCAGCTTTCGCAGCGGCTCTCGTGCCTGCAAGTTCGCCTTGCTTCACGATGCCGCTGATTTCATGCACACCTCCAACGCCACCGATCACGGATACGTTCTCCGGCACATCCGCGACGATGATTCCACTGTGGTCGACCTTTGCACTGCTCAATTGCAGCAGTAGTCCACTCGCACCCTGCCTCTCACCAGACATGCAGACAAGGTCGCACGCAATGCTGCGGGTCGAGCCGTCAGGTGAGCCGACGGTGATTGATTTGACGCGTTTGGTGCCGCGTGCTGAGTGAATGGTCTGTCCGGAGTGCGCTTCGATACCTGCTGATTGCACTAGTTCGGCCAACGCGCTGTCTGGCGTTGGTCGCGAGTCCAGTACGGCAGCGACAGTAATTCCTGCGTCGGTCATATTGAGCGCCGCCCAGTACCCGGAATCATCGCTGGTCGATACGACCGCTGTCTTTCCGGGAGCGATGCCCCACAGGCGCGCCAATCGCAATGCTCCGCTCGTGAGCATGATGCCCGGGAGGTCGTTGTTCTCGAACACGTGCGGTACTTCAAACGCGCCGGTGGCCAATATCACGTGCTTCGCCCTCAGGTTGAGCGAGTCGTTTCCAGTTTGGATCGCCAGCAGATTGTCCTGGTACATGCCGAACACGGATGAGGTGCTCATCATGGATATCTGCGGATGGGCGTTGACTCTGTCGCGCAGTTCGGCTGCGATCTCGTGGCCTGTCTTTGCCGCCAACTCAACGTGTTCGCGAATCTCAGTGAGCAAATGCCCGCCTGGCAGAGGCTGATCGTCGATTAGCGTGACATCGGCACCAGCGTCAGCGGCGGACAGCGCCGCAGACATCCCTGCAGGCCCGCCGCCGATCACGGCCACGTCTGTGTGCGCGTTCGAGTGGTGCGACGGTGGTCCACCATCGGAAGTGATATCGACGCTTCCCAATCCAGCTATTCGTCTGACGATCGGACGTGCCAGTTCCCAGAGAAACTTCGGTTTGTGGAGAGCCTTGTAGTAGAAGCCGACGGGCATGAGTCGGTCCAGCCGATCGAGGATTGAAAGAGTGTCATGCTCCGTGGACGGCCATGCATTTTGCGTTATGACTTGCATGTTTTGATGTACGGAAGCAGTACAAGCGCGCACATTGGGTATACCATCAACAGTCATCAAACAGTTGGGACAGCGGCCCGCCACGCAGAGCAATCCCCGTGGCCGATGGTACTTGAAGCTGCGGCTGTGGATGTCCACGCCGGATGCGCTCAGTGCTGAGGCGACCGTGTCGCCTTCATACGCCTCAACCGGGCGTCCTTCGAACTCGAAATAGACAGGCTTGGCCCGGTCGATTAGTTCCTGTGGATTGTCCGGGCCACGGCTGGTTGAGCCGCTCACTGAGCTTCCCCATCAGGAGAATCATCAGGCCATTGCGTGCTCAATACTTCGTTGGATCGCGTATTTCGAGTAGCGACGAACCACTTGCGGCATCCCATAGCGTGGTTCCACCACTCACGCTGCTCGCCGTCCATGTTCTCTCGGAAGTAGAGATACTCCGTCAGCACATCGTTATCAGCGTCAGGCTCCGGGCGCGTCAGCACCTCGCCGCCAAAGCGGAAGTCGTAAACATTGCGCGCCCCGCAGTTGGGGCAGTTCAGGAGGAAGGCCACGGCTAAACCGCTTCAAATGCTCTGGTTAGAACATCTGAAGATAGCGGTCGACCTCCCAACGGCTGACCTGTGAGTGATATTCAGACCACTCAGCCTCTTTCAGTGCGATGAAGTCAGGTGCGATGACGCCAAGCCCGCCCTGCACGACTTCATCCTGCTTCAACTCTGCGATCGCTTCAGGGAGCGACTGCGGCAGCATGTTGATGCCGCGCTGACGGATCTCATCGAGGCTGAGGTCATACATGTTGCTTCGGTTCGGCTCACCGGGGTCGAGTTCGCGGGCGATACCGTCCATACCGGCTGCAACATACGCAGCAAACGCCAGATACGGGTTGCAGGCGGATGACACGGTGCGGTCTTCGATGTTGCCGGGGCCTGCGACACGAATCATCTGCGTGCGGTTGTTGTCGCCGTATGTAATCGAAGCGGGTACCCACGTGTAGCCGGACGTCGAACTGGTGAGGCCAGCGCCAACCTGCAGGCGCTTGTAACAGTTCACCGTGGGAGACATCACAGCTGTCAGGGCAGGGGCGTGCGCCAAAATGCCGCCAATGAAGTGGTATGCCATCTTCGACAGGCCGAGTCCCTTTGGATCGGAGTCGTCCTCGAACATGTTTTCGCCGGTCTCACTGTCAGCCAAATGGTAGTGAATATGGCCTCCACTTCCGGTGCGGTCAGAGAACGGTTTCGCCATGTGAGTTGCGATCGCCCCGTATTTCTGGGCGATCTGGCTGGTCATCATCTTGAAGAATGTGTACCGATCAGCCGTCACAAGGGCATCGTCATAGACGAAATTGATCTCGTACTGGCCGTTTCCGTCCTCGTGGTCCGCTTGATAGACGTCCCAGCCAAGGCCGCTCATGCCTTCCATCATGTCCTGCAGATAGTCCATGACGTTGGCGATGCCCTTGAAATCGTAGCAAGGCTTATCGAGATTATCGACGTTGTTGGGGTCCCAGACGTGCAGGTCCCCGTCTTTGCATTTGACGACCAAGAAATGCTCCGGCTCAATCCCCACCTGGAACGAGTATCCAGCCTTCTTCACGTCGGCAAGGACGCGTTTCATATTCTGACGAGGGCAGTGCATCCACGGCTCGTCGTCGACGAACAGATCGCAGGCGAAACGGGCTGTGCCATCACGCCAGGGCAGTGGAGTGTAAGTATCAAGGTCTGGGCGGGCCATCATGTCGTGGGAGTTTGGCCCCTGGCCCATTCCGTAAAGTGCAGCGCCAGCAAATCCAGCGCCGTCGCTCACGATATCGCCAAGCGTATTCGCAGGCACCATCTTCACCTTGGCGGATCCGTTGATGTCCACGAACTGCGCCAGCAGGAAGCCAATGCCATCCTGGTCCAGTTGAGCTTGAACGTCTTGTACTGTGCTCACGTGGCGTCCTTTCCTTTTGGCGCTACTAGCTGCCGAACACTTTGTTGGTGCCGACGAGTGGGATCTGAGCCATCGCCGATGCCTCGATCGTGAGTGCTGCCAGGTCTTCCGGCTCAAGGCTCTTCACGTCACCCTTGCCGAGCGAGCGTGTGAGCAGCGCCAGTTCCATAGTCATTGAGTTCAGGAAGTTCGCCACGCGCTCCGCACCTTCGTCGGGATCGAGTCGCTTCATGAGCGAAGGGTCCTGCGTGGCGATGCCTACGGGGCACTTGCCGGTGTGGCAGCGGTTGCACTGGCCCGCGGGAAGGCCGATCTCCTCTTCGAAGTTGGCCTCAGGGATATCGCGATTGCAGTTCAACGCGAGCAGGGCCGCCACGCCAATTGCGCAGGCGTCAGCGCCAAGTGCGAGCGCTTTCGCAACGTCCGCACCACTACGGATGCCGCCGGAAGCGATCAGGCTGACCTTGCCATAGAGGCCGATCTGCCGCAACGCCTCACGAGCAAGCACAATGGCCGGCACGGTGGGGATACCGCTGTGGTCCAGCAGGATTTCGGCAGATGCGCCCGTTCCTGCGACCATGCTGTCGATAACAATCGCGTCTGCTCCCGCTTTGGCGGCAAGCTTTACGTCGTCAGACACCCGGCATGCACCGAGTTTCACGTGGATTGGCACCTTCCAGTTCGTGGCCTCGCGTAGTTGCTCAATCTTGATTGCGAGATCGTCCGGGCCAAGCCAGTCCGGGTGTCGAGCCGGGCTACGTTGGTCAACACCAACAGGCAGGTCTCGTGAGATAGCCACATCGTCCTGCACCTTGACGCCCATGAGTAGACCGCCAGTACCGGGCTTTGCGCCTTGACCAACGACGATTTCGATCGCCTGTGCTGTGGCCATATGGTTTGGGTTGAGGCCATAGCGACTGGGCAGCACCTGATAGATCAGTTTGTCCGATGCTTCTCGCTCAGCGGGAAGCATTCCGCCGTCGCCAGTGCAACTAGCAGTACCGGCCATGCTGGCCGCCTTGCCAAGCGCCGTTTTGGCATTCGCTGAGAGGGCGCCCCAACTCATACCGGTGATGTAAATCGGCGTGTCGAGCTCCAGGGGGTTCTCAGCGTTCAATCCGCCCAGAGAGACCGATGTGTTGCACTGCTCCTTGTAACCCTCAAGCGGGAATCGTGTGAGGCCCGTCGAGAGAAACGTCAGGTCGTCGAAATGAGTCACCTTCTGGTGCGTGCTCATCCCACGGATGCGGTAACGGCCAAGGTCGGCCTTGGCGTGGATGTCTTCCACGGTCCACGGCGACCAGATCTGATTGCTGCCAAGTACCATTTTTGATCTTCCTCTTTAGCGCCTAGATGAGTGGCCGCTCGTGCCGTTCTTGCTCGTCGTAGTGGTAGAGAGTCTTCTGGGAGACGATTTTCTTGAAATGCGGTCGCTCTGAAATGCCACGTTCTTCGAGCAAATTCCAGATTTCGATCAATTCGTCCTCGGTCGATTCTTCTATCTTGGAATCAGCACCTAGCGAACCAATCTCACCGCCGCAGAAGATTGTGCCCTCATACATGGAATCACCAGCGGCATCGCCAACGTCGCCCACAACGATGATCCGGCCCTTCTGCATCATGAATCCCGTCAGGAATCCAGAATCGCCTCCAATGAGAAGGGTGCCGCCCTTCATTCCAATCCCCGCGCGTGCGCCCGCGTTGCCTCCGACGAACATATCGCCACCGCGCATGCTGGCTGCGACGGATGCTCCCGCGCTCTTGGAGAGCGATATCGAACCGCTCATCATGTTCTCGCCCAGCGCCCATCCGGCGTTGCCGTTGATAGTGATTCGGGGGCCGTCGAGTAGCGTCGCAACGTAGTAGCCAACGCTGCCATCAATCTCGAGTTCGCACTCGGTCAAGATGCCAACGGCGATGTTGTGACGAGCGGCGGGGTTGGTGATCGTAATCTTCTCGGTACCGTTGGTCGCGAGCTCTTTGATCCGAGTGTTTAACTCCCGCGTAGTCAGCTCAGAAGCGTCTAGGCTGACCAAGTCATCACCTCATGCTCCTGAGGCTCTGTGCGGTCCAACTCTTCAGTGAATACGCTCCTGAGCGCGACTTCCTCAGAAGCCAGCGCCACAACGTCATCAGTCTCCATCGCAACGAGCGGCTTGGCGGACCAGCGGTCCTTTGCGTAGCCCATCCCGTCTTTGGTTGATACAAGATAAGTGAACGTGCCGTCGAGATCGTCCAGCGACTCTGTGAGGGCATCATTGAGTGACGTCCCATCGTTGAGCTTGTCGGCGAGATACACCGCGATCAGTTCGGAGTCGTTGCCTGTCTGGAAGTGATATCCGCGGCCTTCGTACTCACGCTTCATGCCGTGGTAGTTGGTTAGCTGTCCGTTGTGAACCACAGTTACATCTGTGAACGGATAGGCCCAGAACGGGTGGGCGTGACTGATGTCCACAACGCTCTCGGTTGCCATTCGTACGTGGCCAACGCCGTGCGTGCCGGTGAGTTTGCTGATCTCATGGTGTTGGTCCATCACGAGCGGGGTGCCAACGTCCTTGATGACCTCGGAGACCTCACCAATACTGTGTAGGACGACACCAGGTTCGTTCAGGAGTGCTTCAGCAAGCGGCGGGATATCGCCTTCGTAATTTGCTGTGATGCGTAGGAATTGACCACGAAGCTCTGATGAGTTGATTGTGCCGCCAGCGCGCCGGATGGTTTCCTCGGTCCTTGCGACTGTATCAGTCGCGGGGGCTGAATCATCGGCCCAGATTCGGATCAGGAGGTCTGAGTCATTGGCTTCACCGGCAACGGTAACGCCCGCAGAGTCGTGCCCGCGGTGCACCATAGTCTCCAACATTTTGACCAGCTCATCGCCAATTGGAGCCGACTTTGTCGACCCGCTGTTCTTGTACATAATTCCGGCGATGCCACACATGGTCTGTTGTTCGACTACCTTTCGGGTCTGGTCAACTCAGGTCAGGTTGCGGTCGGCTTGAAGTTCAGGCCTTGTAGAACGCAGCGGAGAATAGTCTAAGGCCAATCTCGGCGACAGACTAGACGCGCAGTTTCACAACACGGGTTTCCATACTGGTTTCATGTCTGGTCATATCTGGATGATTGCCAGTATTCTATGCGCTACCAACCGGAATCCGATATCAGGCAAAAGGTAATTCAGATATGAGGTCGACTGCGGACGTTGTCATTATTGGCGGCGGCGTTATGGGGGCGAGCATCGCGTATCACCTGTCTGAGAAGGGTGCGACTAACGTCGTCCTACTTGAGCGCAAGACACTTGCGGCAGAGGGTACGGGGCACTCAGGCGCGCTGGTTCGGCAACACTACTCCCAGGATCCCATCATCCAGATGGCCGTACGGTCGGTCAGGATATTTGAGGAGTTCGAGGAGCGCACAGGCCGCGCCAACGTGTTCAACCAGACCGGCTGGGTCAAGATTGGCTCAGCCGAGATGAAGGCTGAGATGGAGCGGAACATCGAGCGCCACCGTGCCTTTGGGATTGAGGCAGGTTTTCTATCGGTGGATGATCTCCAGAAGATGATGCCGGGAATCAATCCAGAAGGAATCGGCTCTGCACTGATCGAACACAAAGGCGGGCATGCAGACCCTACCGCCACCACGGAAGGGCTCGCCGAAGTTGCGCGATCTCGTGGTGTAGAGATCATCGAAGGCGTTGCAGCGACGGGGATGGAAGCATCTGGCGGACGAATTACCTCGGTGAGGACCACCAACGGCGCGATCTCAACGCCAGTAGTGGTGAACGCGGCCGGACCGTGGTCTCCCGAGATTGCTGCGTGGGTTGGGATTGATCTTCCTATTAAGGTCACGCGCGAACAGGACCTTGTTCTTGAGACAGACGACGCTGATCTGCGTCCGGAATACCCAGTCTCGAACGGGCTAGACCGCACGTACTGGCGTCGCGACCGCGGGCGACTGCTCGCCGGAGACGGCCACCCGAAGGAGAACGAGTACGTAGACGCCAACGACTACGACTCCACCCATGATGCATCGTACGAGTTGGATCTGATGGCTCGACTTAAGCACCGGATACCTCGCTTTGCGGACAACGCAAGAGTTGTAGGCGGATTCGCTGCCCTCTACGACGTCACTCCAGACTGGCATCCGATTCTGGGCGCTGTAGATGGTGTCGACGGCTACATCAACTGCGTTGGCTGGAGCGGCCACGGCTTCAAGCTTGGCCCGGCAGTAGGAGAGTTGATGGCGGAGGTGATCGTCGATGGCTCTGCCAGTTCTATCGATATATCTACGCTTGGGCTGGATCGGTTCGCAAAGGGTGCATTGCTGGGCGGCTCATACGCGGGGAATCAGGCCTGACCTGCGGTTTGCACTTTCGGGCGGGGAACGAGAGAGGGTACGTTCAACTCATGAATTCGGCACATCCCGCCACAAGCCCGGCCATCGCACTATCGCGAAGGCGACCAGCACAAGACCTATGATCCCCATTACTGTGAATGTAATCGCAATATCGTAGTGGCCAGCCAGGAAGCCGCCGATCAGCAGTCCCGGCTGCAATGTCCAGACGGATAGCGAGCGAACGCCCATCACGCGCCCCCTGAACTCAATATCAGTGGTGGTGAGCAACAGCGCACTCATCGATACCATCGATGCACTTGAGCACGCCCCAATCACCACGAGAGCAAGTAGCGCGATCGGGAAGCTTGTTACATGGGCCATCACAAGTATGGCCAGATGCCAGACAACTATGCCGACGATCATCACCCGACCAGAGTGTCGCGTTCTCCCGAGCGCGGCGAGTGTAACCGACCCCAGACCGGCGCCAATCGCTGCGGCGCTCAGGAGTGCCGCAAGACCTTCTTCGTCGCTCTTGAACACATCGCGCGCCATCACGGGCATCAGGCCATTGGTCATCGGGAAGGTTGTCAGGTTCACCAGCATCGCCAGAAACATGATGCCCATGATTGAATCGTTGTGTTTGATGTAGTTGAGGCCGCTCCTCAGGTCTGAAAGCGGGCTCTGCGACTTTGCTGTTGAAGGGCGCTGTGCAATTGAGACGCCGAACGCGACTATGGTTGCGGTGGCATATAGCGCCATGACCACGACGTAGGCGTTGTCGAGCCCCAGGCGCGCCAGAAGCACGCCACCAGCCACTGCACCCGTGATCTTGGCACCGTCCTGCATCGTCCTGGACAGCCCAACGGCGTTCAGAAGCGTCGCTCTTGGGACCATGTCGGCCAATAGCGATTGACGAATCACGTTGTCCATCATCCGGCCAGCGCCAAGCAGCAGTGCGATTACGAAGGCATGCCAGGCTTCAAACAGGCCCGAGAACGCCAGAATGAACGTGATGCTGGCCAGCACGGCGATGAGGCCCCGATTGGTAATCAGGAGCTTGCGACGGTCCATACGATCGCCAAGCAGACCGTAGAACGGGCCACCTAACGTTCCTCCGAACCTCAGCGCGCCCAGCAGCCCAACCAGGAATGGGGACCCCGTTTCAGTCAGGATGAACCAGGACAGCATGAGCGCTTCCATCTCCTGACCGGAGTTGAACATCCCATCGGACGTCCATTGGAAACGAAAACTTCGATAGTGGAACGAAGCCAGGAAACCCGTTGGCGGGTTGGGCGCAGATTCAGTTGGGGAAGTGGGCTGGGTACTCAGACGACGTCTATCCAGGAGTTGGGCTGAATCACAAATTGAAAACGCATGACTTAGAAGTCGTGCCCAACGATACTCCCCAATCCACACTGAAGAGTCTCGCCGGGCACGATTACTCGGTTCGAATCGCCCGGTCCACCGGTCAGCGAAGCGCCTTAGACGGGTATCACCGGCTTGATCGTGATGGTCTCATCGCGCCGTGGTCCGGTGGAGATGATCGCAGCGGACACTTCCAACACCGACTCAAGGAACGCCACATACGCCCGAGCTTCGGGCGGCAAGTCGTCCGCATCGGTTACCCCTGCGGTAGTGCCTGACCAGCCCTCCAGAGTCTCGTATATCGGCTTGCATCGCTCAAGCTGCTCGGCGTCTACCGGGAACTTTTCGATTCGCTCTCCATTCAGTTCGTACGCAACGCAGACATTGATCGAATCGAAGTTATCGAGGATGTCCAGCCGAGTGATGATCACGGAGTCGAATCCGTTCACACGCGCACTGTAGCGGCCAGCGACGCCATCAAACCAGCCAACACGCCGTTCTCGGCCAGTAGTCACACCAAACTCGCTTGCTATTTCCTTGATCTGCGGGCCAATTCCCTCTTTTAGTTCCGTGGGGAACGGCCCCGCGCCAACTCTGGTGCAGTACGCCTTGAACACACCGGCAACTCCACCGAATGCATTCGGACCAAGACCCATGCCGGTCATAGGGCCACCAATGGTCGGATTCGACGACGTTACATATGGATATGTGCCGTGGTCGATGTCCAGCAGCTCACCAATTCGGATGCCCGACCGTTCGACCTTGTCCTTGTACGCCGGGCCGATACCTTTGTTAGTTGTACCGATGGCGTTGTCGCCTCGCCGTTCTTCTTCCAGACGATCAAATTCGGCGTGATACGGCATGACCACGTGGGCTCGATCACTGATCACGATGGTAGAAGGATCTATGCCCTTCGACTCGATGTCTCGGATCTCCTCGATCATCCCATCGGGGTCAACGACAACGCCATTGCCGATGATGTTTACTGCCTCCGGCCAGCAAACATCATCGGCACGAGGTGGAACTCAAATTCTCCAAGATCGTTTATGACGGTGTGACCGGCGTTATTGCCGCCGGAGTAACGTGCAACTATCGAGGCGTTGGCGGCAAGAAAATCTATGATCTTTCCCTTGCCTTCGTCGCCCCACTGACCGCCGATTACGGCATATGCAGGCATCTCAACACTTCCTTCTGAAGTTGGTGGCTTGTTTGAAGCCAACTGATCACTAGTTGAATTGGTTGGGTGGGTTAGCCGTTACAGCCCAAGCTGATGGTGCTTTCCCTCTGTCTTGATTGCAGGTGAGATCACGATCTCTGCCTTGTCATGAAACTCACGAATGTTGAACGCACCAACCATCCCCATGCAGACTTCAAGGGCGCCCAGCAGGTTCTGAGTACCGTCGGAAATCGTTGGAGGACCACGCAGGATTTTTTCTAGCGAGCCTTTGACTCCAACGTTGATCTGGGTGCCTCTTGGGAGGGCAGGATGAGGGCTTGCCATGCCCCAGTTGTAGCCCTGACCGGGAGCCTCCTCAGACTGAGCAAGGGGAGTGCCGATCATCACTGCATCGGCCCGGCAGGCCAGCGTCTTGCAGAGATCGCCACCGGTTCTGATTCCACCGTCAGTGATGATTGGGACGTAACAACGGCCGCTGCGATGGAAGTACTCGTCTCGTGCGGCTGCGCAGTCCATCGTTGCGGCCACCTGAGGCACGCCCACTCCGGTGACTTCTCGGGTAGTGCAAGTAGCACCGGGGCCAACGCCAACCAGAACACCGTGAATGCCGGTCTCCATCAGTTCCAGTGCCACGTTGTACGAGACACAGTTGCCCACCAGCACGGGTACGTCGACCATTTCCAGCACTTCCGTCAGCTTCAGGCCGATTGCGCTCTTGGATATGTGCAGGGCAGTAGTCACGGTTGATTGAACCAGTAGAACATCAGCGCCAGCTTCCACCGCGACGGGCGCGAAGCTCTTGGTGAACGCCGGAGTCACTGAGACGGCGCACTTCGCACCCAGTGCCTTGGTCTCCTCAACACGCTTGCCAATCAACTCTTCTTTGATGGGCGCTGAGTATACCTTCTGTAGAAGAGTGGTCATCTCGTCTTCGGGAGCTTCAGCAATTTCGGAGAGTATCGAATCTGGATCATCGTACTTGGTTTGAATACCTTCCAGGTTCATCACCCCAAGTCCGCCGAGTTCATCGAACTTGGCGGTGAACGCGGGTGAGACGACGGCATCCGTTGCGGCTGCCAGTACGGGTGCCCCCAACGTGAGATCGCCAATCGAAAATTCGATGTTCGTCTGGTCTGGGTTGATCGTTATCTCGCCTGGAATGATCGAGACTTCACCAAAACCGTATGTCCGCCTGAGTTCTGGGATTTGCAGAGCCTGCAATTGAGTCACCATCCTTGCCTGAGTTAGTTCAAAATTACCTGTGCGCTCCGATGAGACGCACGATCGAGCCCGGACAGACTAGGCACAGGCAAGAAATGTGGGAACGCAGTTTTGATGCGAAGAAATCAGGAGGAAGCTTCGCTCATAAATGGAGGTAGGCCGAGATTGACATTCGGTCTATGGACGGGAGCCGGAGTTATCGAAATATCGTGCGCGAAACAGCCCTACAAGTGCTGGAGTGGCGCGTGAACGAAGTCAACATTGAGGCTGCCGCATCGCTGCATGAGCGAGCGTCCACGCCGACGCCGCTATATCTCTGGTCGGGACACTAACTTTGCCCTTATCGTCCCTACATTGGACGGTGATGGAGCCGGGGTCTGAGGTGCTAGAGGCCGTCTACGAACGCTCTGAGTGCAGCGAGGTTGTTCTGGGATGGGCTATCAAGGATTACCCACTTCCAGTTGCTGCTAACGGTTCCCACCCAGGGTGACTTGGCGGTAGGTTGTTGCTGGCTGGCGCTACCGCGGTTCTCTATTACAAATGAACCGTTA
>Ga0302123_10001547_pt1 | contig 16396 bp, 8 predicted proteins | sample CB21_321_MG_FD_203109 | JGI IMG/M metagenome (GOLD analysis project Ga0302123, IMG submission 203109) | Marine microbial communities from Western Arctic Ocean, Canada - CB21_32.1 | ecosystem: Environmental > Aquatic > Marine > Oceanic | place: Canada: Western Arctic Ocean | collected 2017-09-28 | reverse complement strand
GACGATGGATTTGCCCCTGATCTCCTAGCAAGGGATGGTATATACAGCGCAATAGTTAGACCTAGCCTGGCAAAACAGGGGCAGATGATACGTTATTTTATAGCAGTAAAGGACTCGTCCTTAACACAACAGACTAGATCACCAGCTTTCAAAGATCCAAAACATTCGCCTCAATATTATGGAACCATTGTATCTGCAGCAGATCTAGATTCAAGTAAACTGCCTGTTTTTCATTGGTTCGTCGAGGATGAAAAGGCTTTTGACCGTCCAATTAACAGCAATCAGCGACACGGATCTAGGGCCTCGATTTTTTTTAATGGATCCCTTTATGACAATGTCTTCTGTCGTGTTCGAGGAGCTAGTGCCCCGAGTTTCTCAAAGAAACCTTATAAGTTTGATTTTAACCCGGGAAATAAGTTTAATTTTCTGCCAGATATTCCATCTATAGAAGAAGTCAATCTGAATGCTAATTACCAGGATAAGGCAAAAGTTCGTGAACCGCTCGCATACGAAACTTATCGAAAGGCTGGGGTACCAGCGCCTGATTCCTACCAAGTAAGGGTTCAGCGCAATGGACGATTTTTCAGCATTGCTAACCTGACCGAGCAAATTGACGAGGAATTCTTAAGTAGGCGATCTCTAGATCCTAATGGGGCACTTTATAAGATGTACAATACAGGGACTTCATCAACAGGCGGGGTCCGTAAACAAACCAGAAAAGAGGAATCTAACGGAGATTTGAGAAAACTGATTAATGGGCTAAAGCAGAGAGGTTGGAAAGGAGAAACTTTTGTATTCGACAACCTGGATGTTCCTGAAATCATCAACTATTGGGCGGCTGGAACACTAATTCAGGACTTTGATCGAACTTCCAAGAATTGGTACCTCTATCGTGATACGAACAACAGTGGAGAATGGAAAATCCTACCGTGGGATAAGGATCTTACTTTTGGTTTGATGTCGCTTCAAACCGACGACATTCGCGGTAATCACGATACAGCTACCAGTGGAACGTCAAAAGTTGGACATCCGTTTTTTGGAATTTATGAGGATTGCTGTTCAGGCTCAGGATCAGACTCTGGTAACAAGGTGATGAAGGCCTTGTTCGAAACGTCCCGTGGCAAGGAAATGTTTCTAAGGCGTCTAAGAACCTTAATGGATGAAATACTTCAGCCACCTGGGACTCGAATGGGAGAACTTTTTTATGAGTCTAGATTGGATGAGCGGCTTGAAGCGATGAGATCAGTAGCAGAGTTGGACCTTAAAAAATGGGGTAGAGGATTTGGGGCAAAACAAACTCTGAAACAGGCCATCACCATTCTGAGCAGAAAATACTTAATGGAGCGCAGATTACATCTCTTCCTAAACCACAACATTAACAATACAAAATTCCCTAGAAACGCCGATATTCCTGATGCTCAAAAGGAAAGTTTCACTCTCAAAATAAAGTCGGTAGATTTTAGCCCGCATTTAGTATCACGGTCCGAGGAATACATTGAGATTCAAAACCCACATTCGTATGCGGTAGATGTATCAAATTTTAATGTTACAGGCTCCATAATACATACATTCAAGACAGGAACGGTGATTCCATCCAAAAGCAGCCTGTATCTAGTCAAGGACGTGAATTCTTTTCGAGCACGTCGAACGGGGCCAAGTGGAGGCCAAGGGCTATTTGTGCAAGGTAACTATGAGGGAAAGCTTTCGGCACATGGCGGAACTATTACTGTAAAAAATGCATTAGAATCTGAAGTGGCGGTTTTGACTTACAAAGGCAAACTTAGTGACCCACAGAAATTCCTTCGAATAACGGAACTACATTACCACCCGCAGCTTTCAGACCAAGAAAAGATTATTGAAGATTTTAAAAATGAAAATAAATTTGAGTTTGTGGAACTAACGAATACCGGTCAAGTTTCTATCAACCTAAATGGAATCAAGTTTGACAGTGCAATTGAGTTTGTTTTTCCACCTATAACACTTAAACCGGGTGACTTTACCCTTATCGTTAACAATATAGCAGCCTTTGAATCTCGCTATGGGCAAAGCTTGCCTATTGCCGGAGCTTATAACGGACAACTAAGTAATAGTGGTGAAGGCATAAGACTGATCGACGTCTACGGGAGTTCTATCCTTGACTTTTCTTATAGTGATAATTGGTTCACCGCCACTGACGGAAGAGGTTATTCCCTGGTTATTCGAAACGGAAAATCAGACTGGAAAGCATGGAACCACCCTTCAGGCTGGGCCATTTCTTCCGAAAAAGGAGGGAGCCCAGGCAAAAGGAATGGCATTTTGGTCAATGAACAATTTGAAGGTTGGTTGCGCTTGTATCATGAGGATTCAGAAATACATGACCCTCTGCTTTGTGGTTTACAAGCAGATTATGATCGAGATGGCATTTCTACAATTATTGAATATACGCTGGGATTAAATCCTACCCAACCAAACTGGGAAAAGCTCATTTCATTCCCTGTAACAATCAAACAGGATAACAAATCATTTCTATGTTCCAGAATTTCCGTGGCATCTAACAGGCTTGACTTGAATTACCGGGGAGAGATTTCTTTAGACTTGGTAAATTGGACAGAAATCCCAATTGAATTACACAAGTTGGACCAGAACCGGACAGAAATCTGGGCACAAGATCCTCTTCCACTTGGGCAGATGCAGCGTAGGTATATCAGAATTCAAGTGATAAAGAAAAGGATATAGACGTTATGCCTTAAGTAAGACCTTGTGCAGTCCTTTTAGCCCTCCATAAAGGGCTTTACCCTAAGGCAAGTCGCCCTGCCTTGATCTTGCCACCTTGCATCACTGCAATAAACCGGGATCGGTCCTCAAGGATTGAGATGTCAGACACCACGTCTCCATCAACAACCAGTATATCCGCCAATTTCCCGGGTTCAAGAGTACCTAATTCATCACCGCGTCCTAGGATTTCAGCGCCGATCTTTGTGGCACACCTGATTGTTTCCATCGGAGTGAATCCTACATCATTGGTAAAAAATGTTAGTTCGCGCGCATATGTGCCATGTGGGTTCCAAGCAAAACCGTAATCGCCACCCATGCCCAATCGCCCGCCAGCCCGAAGAATTTTTAAAGCCGATTCAGAGCCTCCATCTAATGTTTCCTGATGACCATCAATGACCGCTTGGGGCAACTGAAATTCTTCACCTCGAAGCACGCTTGCCTTTTCAAAATATAATCCAGGAACGCAGGGCACATCTCGTTCAAGAAGTAAATCAAGCGCCTCATCATCCATAAATGTACCATGCTCAATGCTGTCATAACCCGCTCTTAATGCATTTTTAATGCCCTCAGTGGCACGGCAATGCCCAGTAACCTTCATGTCATGATTATGAGCTGCCTCAACAACAGCATTCATTTCCTCAAATGTCATACAAAGAGTATGATGATCGTTCGTATTTGGCGCTGCCGCATCTCCTGTGGGGTAAGTCTTGACCCACTCTACCCCATCTTTGACAAGCGAGCGTACAGCAGTGCGTGCATCCTCGATCCCGTTTATGATGAAAACAAGACCTTCCATTCCAATTCTGCGGTACTCCGGATTCCAATCCATTAATCCGCCAGCAGAACATATCTCACGACCGGAAACTGCCAATCTCGGACCATAAATGATATCGTTTTCAATAGCTTCACGTAACCAGTAGTCACAGTTAAAAAGGCATCCTCCAGAACGTGCTGATGTGTATCCACATTCTAAAGCCATTTTACAGTTTGCAGATGCTAGAATTGAAACATATTCAACTGGGTATTTGATATCTAAGTCTGTCAGTTCAGCTACATTGAAATAAGTTGCATGGAAATGGGCTTCAACAAGCCCAGGCATAATGGTTCCTCCAAGTGCGTCGATCTTTACAGCATCCTCCGGAGTTTGCGGGCAATCAGCAGAGGGGCCTGAGTATTTAATCTTTCCATCATGAACAAGCAGAGAACCATTAAGAACAGGGGCGCTCCCTGTACCATCTATAAGTTGACCATTTTGAATAAGGGTGGTTCCCTGGTATACCTTCATCTTATTATTTTATTTACAGATATAAACATTAACTAAATTAAATATTTAAGGTAAACAGAAAGCAATATGCGTGTCTCCTCTTGGCAAACCTAACTTACCTCCGCCTGTCGCAGGAACTAGCACATATTGGCGGCCTTCAACCTGATAAACAGTAGGCGGTGCTGACGCTCCAAATGGAAGCTTATGAGCCCAAAGCTCAACTCCGTTTGTTTTGTCAAAAGCTCTGAATTTTACATCTCTAGTCCCCCCAACGAAAACCAAACCTCCCGCCGTTACTGCTGCCCCTCCAAAATTTTCAGTCCCGGTCTTTGGATAACCTCGCTTGGTTAGTTTTTCGTGCTCGCCCAAAGGCACCTGCCATTTTAATTTACCATCATTCAAGTTAATACAATTGAGAGTTCCCCAAGGGGGTTTACACCCCGGGAACCCTTCGTGGTCTAGTAATTTAGGATATCCATTATATGTATATGAGGGTCTGGAGTCTTTAGTTTTTTTGTAAATTTCAGGTGGACGATCTTGTTCGAAAATATATTTTAATAAATCTCTTTTCTCAATGGATTTTAAATAAGCGGCAGGGGGCATCAGATTCCTGCCTTTTTGCAGTAAATCATTGACTTGTTTTTCAGTGAGCCTGTTCTTCATCCCGATCAGCGGCGGGTTAACCCCAACTCCTTCCCTGTTGATTCCATGGCAAGCCATGCAAAACTTTTCATATACCTTTCTACCAGAAGTTTTCCTTAGCTTGGTTTCATCCAATAAACCCCTTGAAATGCGTGAGACCGTTGGAAACCAAGGTATTTCATTCGAAGTCACATACAGATGTGCGGTTTCAGCATCAACGCAAGCTCCAGTCCATTCTGCTCCGCCATGAATGCCGAACAAAACCGTTGGTTTTCCGGGCTCAAAAGGCTCGAACCAACCATAATTTGCCTTAATTCCTAAATCAGAGTTATCAATTTGGCGCATTACCGCTGCTCGCGCCGCGAGTGAAATATTGGTTACCTCATTAATAGTGAATTTTTGTCGCGCAAAAGGCTCGGGCAACTGCAAATCCGGTTGATATGCCCATGTCTGCTCACCGTTCAAACGAGATACCGGGGCTCGGCGTAACCGAAATGGAAAAATAGGCTTTCCGGTCACCCTGTCAATCAGAAGTGTATTGCCCATTTTTGTCGTGGCTGCGACGGCATCAATTCGCTTTCCTCTTACATTTACAGTGACAAGATTGGGGGGAGCAGGAATATCAAGATCCCAAATGTCATGACGTATTTCCTGAAAATGCCAAAGTCTCTTGCCCGTTCGCGCATCTATGGCTATCAGACAATTGGCAAAAAGGTTCTTACCTCTATGGCCTACGCCGTTGAAATTAGGCTTTGGTGATCCGGTAGTCATATAGAATATTCCTCTAGCTTCATCCAATGAAGTCCCCCCCCAACAATTTGCTCCTGACTCAGGCTGGTCCCAAGTATCAAAACCAAATTCTCCTTTCTTGGGAATAGAATGAAATGTCCAGAGACGCTTACCCGACTTTAAATCCAAACCAAAAGCATCCTTGCTGTAACCAGCGATGATAATAATATTATTATACACTGCAGGTGCTACACGACATTCACCTGTCTGAACCCTCCCATTAGATCCAAACTCTAAAATTAGCTTACCGCTTATCGGATCTAGAGCATAGAGATAATTCCCGCTTGAAAAAAGTAACCTCTTGCGATTTTTTTGATTCCCTGGCCAGTAGGTAATTCCGCGAAATGCAGGTCGGCCATCTGGCTTAAATCGCCATATCTCAGATCCGCTTTTAGCATCGACCGCTACTACATTATTGCCTACCGTTGGCGTATACATCAAACCTTCTGCAATTATCGGATTACATTGAAGGTTTCCCACTCCATCTCCGGAATGATAAATCCAAGCTACTTTGAGTTCAGTGACATTATCTTTATTTATTTGATTTAGGCTTGAATAGCGTGTGCTACCATGATCGCCATGAGATCGATGCCAGTCTACAAAATCATCCTTGTTAGAAAACCGCCGATCAGTTTGAGTTAACTCATTTACTTTTGCAGCCGGAATCGTCTTGTATAAAGGTAGCTTGTTTCGAATTACTTCATTCTCAACATCCCAATAGTCGATTTGTTTATTATTCGATGCAATAGTTTTTTTTGATCCATCGGAGATTGATCTATTTGCCTTTATTTCACCTGCTCCTATCCATTTTCGCCTTAGTTGGTGGTAAATATTTTCATATGAATCACCAATGTCAGCTCGATTATTATAAACCCTCACTTCAGCCACTAGCCCTCTGTACGCTTGCTTCCCGTCACGATTGAAAAAATCAAACACCTCTTCACCCGCATCCCAGTTAATCGCCGGCGCTGTATGGGTCGGAACCGGGCTGTTCAAGTACACCCGACCTTTCCTGGAATCAAAAAACACAATATCCCAGCCCAAATGCCCACTGTTGGTCGGTGGCAATACTGGCCCGTCCCCGCCAATACCAAAATTAGCCTCGTAACTTTGTGGACTGCGGTCATCCACCCATAACATGGGCCGGTTTGAGTCATCGTCGTCAATGATGTTGTGGTAAGGGCCATGTTGGTCCGGCTTGACAACCGCCATCACTATAAAATCACCAGAATCGGAGGGTTCCAAAATTGCCTCGCCAAAATGATCATCACCGTCGAATTGCACTGCGGGGCCTCCGCCGGGACTTTGATTCTTAAGGTATACTGGATCTCCGTCGGCTGTTTTCCCATCCCATTCAGAAACAGTGGTCCCATCTTCAAGTTCAAGTGCCATTGCGTCAAAATGAACTATCGTTGAGGCATTGGAAATATTTAGAGTCAGCAGAAACCCAATCATTAATACTAATTTTAAATTATGTAAATACAGTATTAAATTTAATTTATTTTTGTTAATTTCCACTAATCTCTTTACGTATCAATTGTATTATATCGTTGGGCTTGTTGATGTGGATAGAATGGTCAACTCCTGAAAACTGAATGCACCTTAGTTCACTAACGACACTTTTTTTAAGCAAATTCACATCGGCATCTGTAAGCATTCCCCCTACAGATTGATCTGCCTGCAATAATAGAACAGGACAACTGACTTTACGGGCTAATTTCTGAAGTTCGTATCCATCCAACCACTGCCCTTTAACAATCGGGTCAAGCACTTCGCTATCGATCTGCATTATACTTTCTGCAGAATACCATCGTGACATTTCATCTCGTAGATCTTTTATAAGAAGAGTTTTTTCTTCTTTTCGGTTTAGCGGTATATTGGAAATTTTCTGAAACAATAACTCAGCGGAACTCTTTTGGCCGAGGCATTCCGATAAACCGATGAAAAATCTATGTAATTGCGACCCGTTAATACGGGCACCCATTGTCGAAAATGGCGGGTCCTCTAAAATGATTCCGGCAACTTGTTTTCCAGTTCTAGCTGCCGCGGCTAATGCAACCATCGCGCCAAGCGAGTGCCCGTAAATGAATTGCCGAGAACTGCGGGATTCCTTTAGGACAGCTGACGCATCCTTAATATAATCGGTTACTAAATAAGATCCCGGAGTTCTTTCTGATTTGCCGTGACCACGAAAGTCAATTGCAGTTAGTTGACATTCATTGTTCAACTCGCTGAACAATGGGTAAAAAGTACGCCAGTTACGGGTAACACCATGTAGAAACAATATTCCGTTAGGAGAATCGCTTGAATTTTGAGAAAAATTAATATTACGTCCCTCGAAAGTACAAAGCCTTTCAGGCATATACCCAAGTTTACTCCAAGGAAAGGACTGCATAACTTAATTTATCCGATGCTAGCAATAAGGGTAGCTGTTTTCCGCCCCTGACTGCACCATGGAATAAGCATATTTATTGATAATAATCGATACGACTTTACTCACTCGAAACCCGGAAAAAAACAGAATCTATTTCTTTATTGTGTTCTACTGAAAATGACGTGGTTGAGTCGGTTGCTGATATTCCTCCTGCAACTCGACTCCATTCTCTTAGGTCACTTGAGGATTCCAGAAAATAATGTTTACCAGGTGTGGAATTCCAAGTCAGGCTAAACTGGCCATCTTGATAAGTAATGTTAAGCAAAGTTTCCTCCGCTCCATCACCTATCCATTTCTCATGAAGTTCGTTGTACAGGGCCGCATAGTCTCCGCCAAACGCCGTTGCTCCATTGTACACCCTCAACTCCGCCACCAACCCCTGGTAACTCGCTCCTCCATCTCGGTTGAAAAAGTCGAACACCTCAGATCCCGACTCCGGTGCCCACGCTACCGCTGGCGCCGTGTGCGTCCCTTCTGCACTGTTAAAGTAGATCGTCCCACTCTTGGAATCCAATATGATGATGTCCCAGCCATCCGTCCCACTATTGGTGGGCGGCAAATGCGGACCGTCCCCTCCAACCCCAAAGTTCGCCTCGTAACTCTGCGGATCACGATTGTCGATCCATATCATCGGCCGATTCGCATCATCATCGTCTATCACGTTGTGGTAACCATCGGTCTGATCCGGTTTCAAAACCGCCGCAATAATCAAATCCCCCTCTCCAGAGGATTTCAGCTCTACCTGGTCAAAGTGGTCGTCCCCGTCAAACTCCACTGCCGGACCACCACTGGGCGTCTGGTTCTTCAGCAACTTGGGCTCTCCAACTCCACTCAATCCTCCCCAGGAACCCACCGTCGCTCCCTCACCCAATTCCAATGCCTGCGCATCCAACTGAACGAGTAAACTCCTCATTGAATCGGCAGAAGGCCAACTCAGGCCACTGGTTGCAGGGTCGCCTACGACCCATCCTTCTCCAGCATCAGTGACTTCACCTTCGCCTCCCTCAGTTACTCCTGCCATTTCAAAACTCTCTGAAAAAACGACCTCCCCATCAGCCTCCACTCGGAAATGATCAAAGTAGACACGACCAGGCTCTCCGCCTCCGCAACAACTGGCATCAAAATTTGATGTTAAAACAATCAACTCGCCACCTGCCACCGGTCCCGCGGTACCTGTTACAGAAGAGGCAATGCCTGGAAAGCTATATTCATTCTCCACCCACTGACCTTCTTCGGCGACATTCCATCCTTCAACAGTCCTGAAATTTTGACCAATGAAGTCGGCATCAAAACCCCAAACGGATTCCACTGCATCCTCAGCCGGTTTCACCCATGCCTGCAAGCTGCTATCCCCTTGACCTGCAACACCTTGAGGATTGCCCGTCAAAACTTTTAGTGTGTATTCAACGTCCTCCTCAATAATGACACCTGTGTGAACAGCTATAAATTGGTTTTCATCATCAACATAGGCAAAAACATTTCCATCCCTTGCAAACAGAGGAACCTCAGGGGCAGGATCAGGCTTCACTTTTCCATCCCCAATCCATTTCTTGTGAAGTTCATTGTATAGAACATCAAACAAGCCTCCAAACGCAGAAACCCCATTGTAGACCCGTAATTCGGCTATGGCGCCCTGATACCCGGCGGCACCATCGCGATTGAATAAATCGAACACCTCACTCCCAGATTCAGGATTCCAAGCAACTGCAGGAGCTGTGTGTGTCGCGGTCGGACTATTGAAGTAAATAGTACCACTCTTTGAGTCCAGAATGATAACGTCCCATCCTTCTAGTCCACTGTTCGTGGGCGGCAAATGTGGTCCATCTCCACCGACTCCAAAATTAGCCTCGTAACTCTGTGGGTCACGGTTGTCGATCCATATCATTGGTCGATTCGAATCATCATCATCAATCAGGTTGTGGTAACCATCGGTCTGATCCGGCTTCAAAACCGCTGCAAATACAAAATCCGCTTCATCCGTAGATTTCAATTCAATCTGGCCAAAGTGGTCATCGCCGTCAAACTGGACAACTGAGCCTCCGAGTGGAGTTTGATCCGTTAAGAATTTGGGCTGTCCCTCAGAGACCAATCCTCCCCACTTGAAAACCATATCGCCTGATTCCAAATCCAATGTTGATGCATCCAGATGGACCACCGGGGAGCGAAAATCACCCATCCATTTTTCCCTCAATTCACTGTAAATCCTCTCGTATGAACCACCAAAGGCAGCCAGGCTGTTATATACCCTAACCTCAGCCACTAGACCTCTGTACGCCTGCTTCCCATCTCGATTGAAAAAATCAAACATCTCTTCACCCGCATCCCAGTTAACCGCCGGCGCTGTATGGGTCGGAACCGGGCTGTTCAAGTACATCCGACCGTTCCTGGAATCAAAAAACACGATATCCCAGCCCAAATGCCCACTGTTGGTCGGTGGCAATACTGGCCCGTCCCCGCCAATACCAAAATTAGCCTCGTAACTTTGTGGACTGCGGCTATCCACCCATAGCATGGGGCGGTTTGAGTCATCGTCGTCAATGATGTTGTGATAAGGGCCATGTTGGTCCGGCTTGACAACCGCCATCACGATAAAATCACCAGAATCGGAGGGTTCCAAAATTGCCTCGCCAAAATGATCATCCCCGTTGAATTGAACTGCGGGGCCTCCCCCGGGACTTTGATTCTTAAGGTATACCGGATCTCCGTCGGCTGTTTTCCCATCCCATTCAGAAACAGTGGTCCCATCTTCAAGTTCAAGGGCCATTGCGTCAAAATGAACTATCGGTGAGGCAAGAGGCGGGGTACTCTTGGCATCAGTGGGATCAGTGTCTGCTTCGATTTCAAGAATATCAATCACCCCATCATTATCGGTATCAGCCAATGTCGGGTTTGTCGGGATGTCTGCTTCCAACTCTTCCCCATCTTCCAGGCCGTCTGAATCTGTGTCTGCACTCAGTGGATTTGTTGCTGGATTACCATTCACCTCTTCCCCGTCTTTTAGTCCGTCTTCATCAGTATCCTCAAGGCTTGGATCCGTCTTATATAAAGCGACCTCATCACCATCAGACAATCCGTCCTCATCCGTATCAATGCTGGACGGACTTATGCCCAGAATACTTTCCTGAAGATTGTCCAGTCCGTCCCCATCCTTGTCCTCGGAGGCATCGGAAGGGTCGGTTTTACTTAGGCCATGCTCATCTTCAAATTCATCAGACATTCCATCCTTGTCCTTGTCATTAATGATCCACTTGGTACGCAGTTCCATGAACATCGCGGCAAAATCATTACCAAAGGCCATGGCATTATTGTATACCCTAAATTCGGCAATGAGGCCTTCATAGGAAGCCCCCCCATCGCGATTGAACAAGTCAAACTTCTCGCTACCTGATTCCGGGCTCCACCTAACAGCTGGGACCTCAAAATTGGGTGTGGCACTATTGAAATAAATTTGCCCTCTCTTTGAATCGAAAATCAAAATGTCCCATTCCCCTTCACCGCTATTGGTAGTCGGCAGAGTGGATCCTCCCGTATTGGCTTCGTAGCTTTGCGGATCACGATTGTCGATCCATAACATAGGTCTATTGGAGTCGTCGTCTTCGATTAGGTTATGATAAATTCCAGCAAGGTCTGCAGGAGACAATACAGCTGCAACAATGAAGTCGCCTGCACTGGATGCTTTCAGGGTGACCTCTCCAAAATGCGTCCACATATCAAGATCGACGGCAGGTCCGCCATTGGGAGTTTGTTCCTCCACAAAAAAAGCAACGCCACCCGAGTCTGTATTGGGCGAAACACCTCCCCATTCAGAAACTGAACTTCCATCCTCTAAATTCAGAACCGAGGCATCCAAATGAAGTATAGGAGGCAAGGAACCGGGAAAATCGGCAGGGTCATTTGGGTCCGCAGCTTGCGCAACCTCCTCGCCGTCACTATACCCATCACCATCAGAATCGGGCTTGATCGGGTTTGTTTTAATCTCGCCATTAATTTCATCGTAATCGGATCGGCCGTCCTGATCGCTATCAGTCATCATGGGATCGGTGGCGGGATTTGATTTGATTTCAGCGTCATCGTTAAGACCATCCCCATCAGAATCCGCCAAGGATGGTAAAGTGCCGTGTTCCTTTACCTCAGCAAAATCTGTAAGACTATCGCCATCGGAGTCAGATTTGGTTGGATCACTGTCGTAGATGAATTCTTCCAGATTACTCAAACCATCCTGATCCTTGTCCAGTTCTGCATCGGATGCATCGTTCTTGTTCAGCCCATACTGGGCCTCAAATTGATCAGGCATGCCATCCATGTCGGCATCAGGCAGGAACCATTTTGATCTTAGTTCATAGTACAAGGCGCCAAAGTCATTACCAAAATCAGCCGAATCATTGTAGACACGCATTTCGGAGATTAAACCCTGATAATTTTGACCACCGTCTCGATTGAAAAAGTCGAAATCCTCCTCCCCGGAATCCGGACTCCAGGTAATTGCCGGAGCAGTGTAGTTGGATGTTGAACTGTTGAAGTATATTACTCCATTTTTTGAATCAAAAATCAAAATATCCCAACCGTCCGGACCATTATTGGTCGGCGGCAAATGTGGTCCATCTCCACCGACTCCAAAATTAGCCTCGTAACTCTGTGGGTCACGGTTGTCGATCCATATCATTGGTCGATTCGAATCATCATCATCAATAAGATTATGGTAAGCGCCTTCGACTTGCTCGGACTTCACAACCACGGCAACAATAAAGTCTCCAGTTTCTGAGGAACTCAAGGTTGCTTGGCCAAAATTAGATTCACCATCAAATTGAACGGCTGCCCCTTCGTTTGGAGCCGCACTCTTTATATATATTGGATCACCCTCTGCCGCTTGCCCCCCCCATTCCTCAACATAATCGCCATCTTCCAATTCCAGTGTGGAAGCATCAAAATGCACAACTAATTCTGCATTTGGCTGTATTGCAAACAACCCGGTCACCAGACTGGCTAATAGTAATTTAATATTTTTTTTCATGCTGTATTATATTTTGTTCTAGAAATTCATTGGATGATTTTATGGGTGGCACGTGATAAGCCTAATCAAATGTTTTTGCTGCCTGCTCTTCACCTATATTGTATAGTAGTTTCTTGAGACCAGACAAACTCTCCAGCAGGCTTTTTTCAGCGTCAATTTCACTGCGATGATCCAAAATCCCAATTGGACCTTTGTAATCGATATTTTTTATGGCCTTAAGCATCTCGCCCTCATGCTTACCGTCGCCTATTGGAAGAATCTTCGGGTTGGCCCCATCGTTCATTCCATTCAGGTTCAGGCAAATCAGATATGGTTTCATTAATTTTAAAACCTCCGGGAATCGCGTGATATGGCCATGTCCATGGTGCATGTTATATACAATACCAACATGATTGGCTGAATTGTTCTTCCTCAACCATTTGCAGACGGCCACCATGTTTTCCGGTTCACCCGGCCAGCCTCCATGATTGTAAAGACCCAGCTTACATCCCATCGCTTTTGTTCGCTCAACCAATGGTAAAAGTTGCCTTGCGGCTGCCTCCACTTTTTCAGCCTGGGTGGGCTTGTTTGGGTTGGTCATCGTTATCCATATTTGGGGATTTATTTGATGTTTCTCAAAAAGCTGAAAGGCTTTGTCGTGAACACCCCAAAAAGCAAAATATTCAAGCCCGTGCTTTTTGTATTCTAGAATTTCTTCCTCGAATTCTTTTACATGCTCCGCGCGCCAATCATAAGCAACTTTTTTTATGCCTAATCTATCTAACATTTTTGCTCTTTGTGCAGGGGTTCGCTTATTTGCGTCGAAAGGAACAATACACCATGCCACCAAATTGTTTTTATCATAGAGACTTTGCCCCTTTAGCTGATTGACATTTAAAACAACCAACAAAGTTAATGTAATAATGTGTAATATATTCTTGGGTGAATTCATGTTAGATTAAAGGTGCTCTGACAATTGTCGTAAGCTAATTCCTATCCCACTTGATGAGTGGGTTTGGATCTCGTTGGTTCAGGTTGTATTGAAACCCCAGAGTGCTGACTCTCACAGGTTGAGCATGTCCATCCACAAATCCGGAATTTGCCCGTCCATCATGTCGGTTCAATACCCGATGTGGATTACCCCCCAAAAAATGTCCATGGGTTGGCGTCAAAAAGTATAATAGTTGTCGTCCAGGTTGTTCCTTCCAAAGGTCAGGATCGCGTTCTTTTGGGTTCCCCACCCTGCCGGCGTCTGCAAAAAGCACCGTGTCGGATGGAGCCTTGATCAACTGAAGTTTCGGAGGGGGCTTGCTTGTGGCATGATTCCACGGTGAAAAAGATAACTCAATGTGGTTCAATCCAATGCCAAATCTTCCTTGCCCTACTTCTAAGACTTTACCCCTAGGCACCCCATACTTATTATCACCTTTTGAACTTGCGCAATCGATCACGAATTTTGCTGGTAGGTATCGCCTCAACAAATCCGGCCACCACGTCATATGGTTATATCCTGGGTAACCCGGTACAAATGCATCCCTTCGGGGTGTCAAAACGATCTCCAAGTCCACCATTGTGTCGGAGTTGTCGCCCGCATACATGATTGAAGCCAGACTTGCCTGGCGAATATTGCTTAGGCATTTCATAGCCTTAGCTTTTTCTTTTGATTTCGCCAGCGCAGGCAGTAGAAGGGCTGCTAGGATTGCGATAATCGCAATGACCACCAACAACTCAATCAGCGTAAAAGCGGTTCTGCAGCTGGAGGTGTCTTTCATGATTTCCGGGTTAAGAACATTTTAAAATCTTAAATCCATTATGACAACCAAACTCACTACACTTGGTACATTCCTATCTGATACGCCAACGGCATGCTGCATGCAGGAACTGTGTGAGGCGATAAAGAAGCATTCCATCACCTGTGTCAACAGTAATTATTAAAATAAAAATCAATTCGTTATCGTGTCTGTCACCAATGACTTAGAATCATTTCGATTTCAAAATATTTGTATTTTCAACGTTATTTCAAAAAATATGATGAAAAAGTCTTAAAAGCATGGTCTGATGACTCAGTTTTTTAATTTAGGGCACTCGGCTTCGCTTGTGCCTGAATCAAAAGAGGAACGACAAACTACTGATACCAAGAGGCACAACGGGCGTGAGTCATTCGTTCAAGATCGATTTAGAATGTAAAAATATAATCTAGTTTTCCCATGAGCAGTTCCGACCTAATGAAATCCGATATGGCTCTTGACAATATTAAATTTTGCACAAGAATACTTTTTGCAGATCAGCAATTCGCCTTAAATTTGTCTGCATTTAAAATGGCGGATTTATCCAACAACGTTTCGGATTCTCAAGTTACGTACGTTTAAACTTTAGTTAAACTTCGGTGTTCTGCGTCAAAGCCAATGATCCACTACTCTTTTTTTAGACATTTTAAATTATGGGGATAACCACAGAAAAAATAACGGCCCGCATACCTCGTCAATCACTGCGGGATTCAGTCCATCAGAGGATACTCGAAGGGATACTTTCAGGACGACTTGCCAATGGGCAGGAATTGAGGGAAGTGTCCTTGGCCAAAGAGTTTGGGGTAAGCCGAACTCCAGTTCACGAGGCCATACGGCAACTAACATTGGAAGGGCTAATCGAACAAACAGCCACCAACAAATCCCGAGTTGTGGCCTTTGATTCGAACTGCGTCCAGGAAATTTACGAGATGAGAAAAATTCTTGAAGTCGCTGCTATCAAGCGAGCTTCGGGTAAAATGAACCATAAACAACTTGAGAAACTAGCCGAATCGGCGGAGTTGCTGAAGTGTGCATTGGAGGATCAGGACTGGGCTAATCGCGCCTTGGATCTCGATATCAAGTTTCATGAGTTGATCGCCGAAGCCAGTGGCAACGAGCGCTTGAACACTGAGATTAAGCGTTATCGATTGCTGCTTCGGGCTTTTTGCCAAATTACTGGCAATAGGCTCAACCTGATGGACGCACTGGAAGAGCATCTTATGATTCTCAATGCGCTGAGATCAGGAAATAAAATAGCAGCCGCCAATGCAATGGCGACCCACATTGATGCACGCCGAGACGCGGTTTTAAGTGAATTCTACTCTGAGACTGCAACCACTTGACTTCATTTCGCTCTTGTCTGTATTTATCTGACACTTCTAACGAAAAACTTATCAAAAGGAAATTTCTTCAAGTTTTCGATAATTAATCTCGCGATTTTCATTGGCCAAAATCGGGAAACGGTTGAGTCCCAAATCCGAACTCAAAGGCACAGTCTAAGAGGTTGATTTTTGATCACCATCAGTTTTTAAATACTCTTTTATCGTGCTTAAAATCGATATGGTTATCGAGCATCAATCGGTTTCTACCGTCAGAATGCACCGCGAAACCCCTAATTTCTTCGGCAAGACTCTTAATTGTTGATGGATAATAAACATCTACAATCAATTCCACATCAGAACTCCCGCTAGGGACACCGATGAATGGGTTGTTTACCTGAATCAAATCTCTTATTA
>Ga0302123_10001544_pt1 | contig 16408 bp, 10 predicted proteins | sample CB21_321_MG_FD_203109 | JGI IMG/M metagenome (GOLD analysis project Ga0302123, IMG submission 203109) | Marine microbial communities from Western Arctic Ocean, Canada - CB21_32.1 | ecosystem: Environmental > Aquatic > Marine > Oceanic | place: Canada: Western Arctic Ocean | collected 2017-09-28 | reverse complement strand
CGGGAACCTGTACGCCTGCGAATCGTTGAAGCGGATGCCGACGGCATGCCAACAGATACTGTTGTCGTGCAAGAAGAGGCGTTCACGCCGCAGTGGGTGATCGATTATTTCACCTATCACCAGTACGAGTTGAAGCGGGGGCGCGTGCTGCCACCGGGGCGCTACGCGATCGTCCTGTCCAAGCCGCCGGAAGAATCGGCAGAGCATCGTCACTACTTGCTGCCGGCCTTCGAAGCAACAGGCGTTTTCGAGCCGATGGCTGTCCGGCTGCGGCCCAACGGCGACTGGCAGCGAACGACACGGATCCTGGCGCACGGGGTGTACGGCTTCGAGCGATGACAACTGAACCTGCCTGTCCAGAGACTCGATGCAGGAATACCCGGAGCCTTGTCGAGCATCGCTTCAGCCCAGATTAAGCGTCATTGCGACAAAGGAAAAGTGCTGCAGTCGTTGCCGCGATCGATCGGATGATGAAAGGGTAATGGACTATTAGTATACTCCAGCACTTGCCGCCAAGGGCTGATCTGCCTCCACCGCTCCAACACTCAACACTCGAAGGTTGCCGGATGACCAGACGACATACAATCCTCATCATCCTCGCTGCAGCGCTGCTCCGCTGCACGGCTGTTGATGGTGCGCCGCGTTTCGTCTACCTCACATGGCAGGGTGATACCAGCACGACCGTCACCGTCTACTATCACACCGACGCGGCAGCCGATGACAGCACCGTGCGCTACGATGAACAACCCCGTGGCGGGCGTATCGATGATTACGCTTTAACCGCGCACGGCCGTCGGCACCAGATCGAGGGTCTCGCCGACGGCCGGACAATTCACGTCGTCGAGCTCAGCGGGCTCAAGCCGGCGACAACCTATTATTTCGTTGCCGGCGATCTCGAAAACGGCTTCAGCAGCGAACACAGTTTCCGCACGATTCCGAACGACGGCCAGCCCATCCGTTTCGTTGTCGGCGGCGATATGGGAGTCCTGCCGGACGTCGGTGAATTGATGGCCCGGGCAGGTGCGACCGACCCGATGTTTGCCATTGTCGGCGGTGACATCACCTATGCCAACGGCAATATCGGCAACGTTGGGAAGTGGGACCAATGGCTCGAATTCTGGCAGCGCCACATGCGAACGCCCGATGGGCACGATATCCCGATCGTTGCGGCGATAGGCAATCATGAGGTGAACGGTGGATTCGGGCAACCGCTTGAGCAAGCGCCCTTTTACACCGGGTACCTGGCGAAAAACCGCGATCGAACGTATTTCACTATGCAGTTCGGCCCGAACCTGACGTTGTTTGTCCTCGACAGCGGCCATGTCGCACGGCACGATGGCGCCCAGGCCGAGTGGCTCGAGACCGAGCTGCAGCGATGTCGCCAAGTGCCCAACCGAGTCGCCGCCTACCATGTGCCACTCTATCCAACCGCCCGGCCGTTTCACTACGAATTCTCCGTTCGCGGTCGGACCCATTGGGCACCGCTGTTCGATCGGTATGGGCTGACCGCGGCCTTCGAGCATCATGACCACGCCTTCAAGCGGACGTGGCCGATCCGCAACGGTCAGCGCGACCCGTCCGGCACCGTCTATCTCGGTGACGGCTGTTTCGGCATGCCGCACAGGCCGCTCACCGAAGGATCACAATGGTACCAGGCCAAAGCCGCTCCGCTGCAACATTTCTGGAGCGTCGAGGTCGCCGGCGATCAGATCCATTGCCGGGCAATCTCGAAGACCGGTGACGTGTTCGACGTCTATCCGCCAGATGCCCCAGGTGCCGCCGAGGCGGAGCAAATGTGGGCGGTGCTGGCATGGCCCGAATCAATCAATGAAGCCATCCCGGAACAAGTGGCCAACCGCCGCCTCGACAGCACGATCACCTGGACGCTGTTGAATCCGCTAGCGACCGATCTGGAGGTTGCGTTCGAGATGTTACCGACAACCGGTGTCCGCTTCGAACCGGACCGGCAGGAGCTGACACTCGCACCGGGTACGGAAGTGGTTGTAAACGTTGCGGTGACCAGCGACGAGACCCGAAATCGCCTCAATGTTCAGACTCGCTGGCGCGTCGATGCCGGCCGCGGCGCCTATGAGACCGTGCACACATCGGTCATGTTCTTCCGCCGTGAGGCTGTGGTCCATTTTATTCGGGGTGTCGCGGCCCCGCCAATGGACGGCTCCGTGCCGGCGCTCGCCGCAACGCCACCGAACCTGACCGGCTTTGCGCAGCGTGCCGATGGACAGCCGGCAGCGCAGGGCACGGATGTCTGGGTCACGGCGATACCGGCCGGCCTCCATGTGTACGCGATCTGTCACGATGCAGACATGGCGAATCGGGTGTCGCCGACCACACCGGAGAATTCGTTCACCTTCCACACGCCCGAACTGGAAGCGGGCAATCCGTTCTGGAACGACGACAACATCGAGCTCTTCCTGATCCCCCAAACCGAACCCGTCGGCGCGATGCAGTACGCAGTCACACTGGGCAGCGCCACCTATGTGGACAGAAAATCGGCAGCAGGCGAGCACCTGCGCGGCAGCGGCATGCGTGCCAACACCTTTCGATTTGAAGATCGCTGGACCGCGGAATTCCTGATTCCCTGGTCCGACCTCGAACAGCAGGGACCACCGCCGCCCGGGACAGTGTGGCGCCTGGATATTGCCCGGACGCATACCCTGAACCAATCTGATATCTCGCGCTGGGCCAATCCGACAGCTTCCAACCACGCCGCCGAGCATTTCGGGTATATTAAATTCGAGTGATTGGGCGGTTAGGCACCTGGCCTATCCCCTATCTTTTTTCAATAAAAAAAACATTTCTCTATCCATATCGATCAGGCAATATGTATCAAAAAAAATCTTGCATTTTGCCAAAAAAAATCTTCGGGTATGTGAGTCCGGAGCTGAGCGGTGATTTGCGATGTCCGAGCAAGGAGGACTGCATCAACAACGACAGTACCTTCGATTACGCCTATAACGGCTGGCTGATCGGCCAGTGGGACCGGCATACCTCGCCGCACATTATTATTGCGGATGCCTTCAGGCTTTATATGGAAAGCAGCACACCGGTTGTTTATCCGTATCCGGCTGTCCTCCCGGGAGGCGGCGGCGCGGGGGGGTGCTCAAGCTGCCCCTGTACCGGGTCTGGCTGGCATGGTGGTGTCAACGGCTGGAACAACTCGGTGAACTATCGCCACTCCGGTGGCCGGGCGAACTTTCTGCTCTCCGACGGGTCAGTACAGGATTACAATTATTCTGACCCGCCACCGTCTCCATACGACGGCGGCAACGGCGAAAGAATATGGGCCAGGAAAGGCGGAAAGGAGTAGGCCTGTATGTCAGGGGCGCGCATAGGTCCCCCACAGATCGCCGTCATTCAGGGCAAAGTCCACGCCCCGCTTGGTGTTGACGGCGCCATCAGGAAAAAGCATGTTACCACTATTGTTGTGCCTGGGCGCGAACATATTGTACGGCTGGTTCATCGCATAACTGTCCGCAATGCCATCGCCATCGTAGTCGACAACGAGCGCCCAAGTCCCGTAAGTAGGGGTGTAGATCGCGTCAACCAATGCATCGGCGACGAGGTAGGTTGTTACCGGTACGCGTTCCAGTGCTCGGCTGTTGTGGAGAAGACCGCCTGGCCCGGCACCGCGCCAGTGATCAAAGCTGAACACATTGAAATAGTTCACGCCATATGAGTAGACGTAACCGTCACCGGGAACGGTCGGACAGCGCATGAAGGTCGTGCTGAAATCCATCGGGGCGGTATAGTTCATATATTCACCCAGGACCAGCGAATCGTGCCACCGGTTCGAACTGGCATTTTTGTACTGCGGCAGGCGTCCGTTCTCGTCATTGTACATATATAACCCCAGATACAACTGCTTTAGCTGGCTTTGGCAGACAGCCCGCCGGCCGTTCTCTCTGGCAATGGTCAACGACGGCAGCAGCATCGAGGCAAGAATCGCAATGATCGCAATGACCACAAGCAATTCGATAAGCGTAAAGCGTGGAAGCTCGCGTCGCATCTCGCCTCTGAACAGGGATAGTTTATAGTGATGACGATGGTGGATATTAGCCATTAATACTGTACCCTCGTATTCACCCAGACACCATATCCAACCGGACAAATCGAGAGTCTCGGACTTGTACCGGATGAGGCACGCGGGAAAGACCGGCAAAGATAAACTCCGGAAGTGTCTGATGAGAAAATGGATTTCGTTTGCATCCCTGTGGATGTTTCCGATGTGGTGCGCCTCTGCCGCGACACAGACGATCGATGCCAAGCTCGCCAGCCAGTCGGAGAGCTGGAGCGTCAGCATGATCAGCGGCATCAAGTGCATGCAATGCGGCATGCCAGGCGCCCGGCTGGTCTTTGATGTCATTGTTCCGGCGCCCGGCGGTCGTTACAAGCTGGACATCTCGCTGGTGAAGGCCTACGACGGGAGCTACCTGAATGTTCTGTTCGACGGTGAACTGCTGGTCGAGTTCGACAACTTCGCGGCCAAGAACGGCCCCGCTACGGTCCCCGTCTTCGATCGTTTCGTTGCCGGCGGAAAACACACGGTCACCCTGAAGAACATGGGGCAGGAAAAGGCGAACGGCGGCAACTATCAATACATCCGTACGCTGGAGATTACGTCACGAGACGGCAGTCCCGCCTGGCAGCTTGACGAGGGCGGTTTCACTTTCGCGCCGGCACAGGAGGCTGGCGCCGGCGGTGTATTAGCCCTGCCGCCGCGGTTGCAGGCAGGTCCGTTCGATGTTCCGCAAGACAATAAAATCAACGACGTGTTCGCACATGCATTGGTGAACGCCAATGGGGTCGTGTTTCGCGTTTCCAAGGTCGCGGATATTCCGGAAACAGGATTTCTGCTGAAAGATCAGGAACCGCTCGCGATTGATGTACCGCCCGACGCCCGCGAACTCTTCCTGCTGCTGTGGTCGAAGATTCCGGCCGCAGACCGGTGGAGCGGCCCGCCCCAAACGCCGATCGGACCGATCACGCAGAGTGAGCGGTTCACTGCAGAAATCGTCTATACCGACGGCACCAGCGATCACCTGATTCCCTTCAACCTGACCACCAGACGATACGGGCTGGAAAACGGGCTGGCCCCGTACGTGCTGCACCCGGCTCCGGGCAAGCAGCCGCAACAGCTTGTTCTGCACGACAAAGTGAACCAGTGCTCCTTCGCCGTGGTGGCGCTGACCTGCAACACGGAAGCGCTGATCGCGGCGGAGCCCAGCGTCAAGGAAAGCTGTGCGTGGCACCCGGCCGTCGGAAAAATACAGGAGCCGGTGACCACGGATCGGATCAACGAAGCCAAGGTCGATGAACAGCATGCGGTCGTCTCGAGTGAGAAGATAGCTGCCGAGATCACGCTGGCCGACGGGCTGCGATGGAATCGTCTCGGTTCGCCCCGGTACGGCAGCGTCGGGCTCGACCGCTCGCCGGTGTTCGCCGTCCGCCATGGTGACGGCTGGATCGGTTCAGATCAATGGCGGGTCGTCGACACCACTGTCGCGGGAGATGCGGTGTCGATTGACCTGGCGTACCAGGACGGTGAGCTACACCTCAAGAGCACCGTCACTTTGGATCCGGCTCCGGGCGGAAAAATAGCCGTCGGTCTGACCCTGGTGAATGGCGGCAACAAACCGTTCCTCGGACGCGTCAGGTTTCCGATCCTCGAAGGCCTGAAGCTGGGATCGCTGCCGGATACCTGGTACTTCTTTCCGCGTGACGGCGGCGCGATGATTCACTATGACGAGGCCAACCTCTACGGGACGCACGGTGCCGAGCACCCGCTGCAGGTCGATTCGTTCTTCAACCCCGAGGCGGGGTACGCGCTGACGCTGCTGAGCAACGACCTCGACGGCCAGTTTCGCTGGTACGACGTTGGCAAGAATGAACGCGGCGGCTGGTACCGGCAAGAGTTCCTCGAGAAGCGGCTCGCTGCCGGCGAGGCCTGGACGTTGCCGACATGTATCGTGGCGATTTCGCCAGGGGACTGGCGGGAGAGTTTCCGCTTGTACAGGCAGTGGGTGCGCACCTGGTACAAACCGAAGCCGCCGGCCCAGGACTGGTACAAGAACTCGTTCGTTCACAGCTGGCATGTTCCCGATTCGAACCCGGATGACAAGGCGGATTTCATGGCCAGTGCAGAACCCGGCCGCAAGGCGTTTGACTATGCCAACTCCCTGACCTTCTATGCCTGGCACGTGCGCCAGGGACAGGACGAACCAAACGCCGGATACTCCGGCCAATACGGCAGGGATGCCACCTGGTGGGTTGGCGGTGAGGACCATTTTCGTGCATCCATCAAAAAGGCACGGGACGCGGGCATCGCCATCAGCCTGTACACCAACGCCCTGATCATCAACGACAAGGCCGAGCCCTATGGCGCGAAACGCCCCGAGCTCGACGGTGTAGGGACCGTTACCGACAACGCCAACACCCTGGGCTACCGGCCCTGCATGGGGATGGAAGAGTGGATCGATTATATGGTCACCTGTCAGAAGTACCTGACGGCCGACCTCGGCGCCCGTATTGTCTACCTCGACGAAATGGGACACGGCGGCCGGGTCTGTTACCGAAAAGATCATCCGCACAAATCGCCGGAACCGTACTATTACGGCGAACGCGAATTGACCAGACGCATACAGGCCGCGGTGGCGGAGGATGTGACGATATGCTCGGAGAATCTGCCGGAAGACATCCGGCTGCAATACCAGAACGCCTTCTACAACGCCGGCATCGGGCGCGGTGTCAGACCACATACAACGGTGCCGATGAACATGGCCAGGTTTGCCTTTCCCGATATCAAGTGCTTTAACCTGATCTACCACTATGAAATGAAAGACCAGAATTGGGACCTGCTCAAGTTCGTCCTGTTCAACGGCGACTCCTACGGCCTGTCCCGTTCCTACGACCCCGAAAGCTACTTCAGCGAGGAAGCGATCCAGGAGCACAAACGCATGTTTCGCATCCTCCACGAGAACGCCGACGTGTTTACTTCGTTCGACGTCGAGCCCTTCATCCCGGCGAAAATCCCGGGAGTCTTTGTCAATCGATTCCGCAGCGGCGAAAAGACGATCTGGACAGTCTTCAACGCCGGCTACAGAACGGCCAGGGGCAAGCTGCTCGAAATCGAGCCGAAGCCGGGCGCGACATATGTGGATTTGTGGAAAGGTGCGCCTGTCTCCGCCGATGCCGGGTCACTCGTCGTGGAGATCGGTCCGCGCGATGTCGCCTGCATCAAGATTATGACAGACTGATCAGGGCAGGCATCCTGTTACCGTTATTATCTCCCCGGGCACCGTCTGCAGCGTCAATAATTTCGACCGGGTTCGTTCTTCTTTACCGCCGCGAGTGACGAGGATTTCGTCGGCAATGTTATTGGCCAACCGCAGTTCGGCCCCCTTCTCGCTGATTATCTCGATACTGGTTATCTGATTTTCCTTCATCTCCGCACTGACCAGGAAGGCGCCTTCGGTCCGCATTTTTTCGAATGAAACAGCATGCTGCCAAACCTTGGGGATTGCCGGGAACACCATCATCGTGCCGCGCACCGTGTGCAGGAGCATTTCCTGAATGGCGTTGACGGCGCCCATGTTGGCATCCATCTGCATGGGGGATGCATCCGCATCCGCCACCCATGTGGAGATGCCCGTGTACGGTGTCAACTCGATAGCGCCGCGATATTTGTTGGTAAACAGGCGGTACCACAGGTCATAGTTGAGATAGGCCGCCTCACCGTCTTTCATCCGGCTGTAGATGATCGCCGCCCAGGCGAAGGAAAAGGCGATCCAGTTGCCCTGCCCTGCCTCGAGCCAGCGATAAAGAGTCGGCCGCACGACGGCGTGCTCCGGACCGAGCGTATCGAACGGATGCACCACCGCCAGATGGCCGTGATGCCGGTGCGACAACTCTAAATCCTGCCCTTCGTACACGGCGATTCGCGGCTGCGTCGCGAGCTCGTCCGAGGAGGGGCTCCACGGCACCACTTTATCAGCCGGCTGGATGTATTCCGCGTACGGCGGCACGGTCTGCTGCAACTGCTTCCAGGTCGTCACGTCGTCGGCATCGATGTCAAAAAGTTCGGCGCTGCTGATCAATGACTCGAGCAGGAAATGGATACAGGCCAATTGGAACGATGGGTTCCTGCCGGTCGCTTGGAAGCTGCCCCAGTTGTACTCGGCTGAGGTGCCGAATGGCAGGACCATTCGACCGTCTTCCTCTTCCAGCAGCGACTCGTAAACACGCATGGCGCCTTTCATGAAGGGATATGCGGTGTCACGAAGGAAGTCGACATCCATGGTGTAGCGATAGTGCAGCCACATCAGGTGTGCGGCCCAGCCGGTACACGCGAAATCAGTGAAAGACGGCCAGTAGCCGCCGATCCATTCGCCGGTATCGCTGACCGACATCGGCAGGAAAATACCGTCGTCGATATCAAACAGCAGCTTGGCGTTGTTTCGCAGGCGAGGTTCCCACTGCTTCAACTTATCGAACAACGGCTGCAGCAGCTCCGGGGCATTGGCGCCGTACGCCGGCCAATAGCACATCTGGATGTTGACATTGAAATGAAAATCGTTGCCGCAATCCGGCATCTGATACTCTTCCACCCACGGCCCCTGCAGCACAGCCGGGTACTCCTTCGACATGCCCGCCAGCTTGAACAGACCGTAATAGTAAACCTCCTCCGCCTCCACCGACGGCAGGTCTATCTGCGGAACCTGCTGCCAGTACCCGTTCCACCAGCGTTTCGTCGACTCAACAGCGGCGCTCGCATTCTCGAGCATGTCACCGGCGTTCGCCCTGGCCGCCTCCGGCGTTTCACCGTATACAGCGGTGACAGCCAGGCCGCCGGAAAATCGGCTGGATGCCAGGCAGAGGGTCGGGTCTGCCGGCAGTTCCTGGATCCAGCCGCGCATGGAACTGTCGTCGAACATCTGTGGTGGCGCATGGTCGAGTCCCGCGAGGCGATCCGCCATGAAATCCCAGGCCGGCCGGCACCTCACGTCAAGGTCTGCGTTGTCGCTCTCGATCAGCAACACCGGTTGATCGGCAGCAACCGATAGCCTGAGCGTCGCACTCGCCTGTTCATTCGACAAATGCAGAGCGCCGTCCGCCATATGCAGCGTCGCGCCGGCTATGCGCAGGCCGAGTTCGATCCGTCCCATCGGCAAACCGCTCGGGCTGTCGATGCCGATCGATGGGTCGGTCGGCTCGACCATCTGCGCAAGACCGTCATCGTCCCTGGCAAGCCAGTACTTCCGCAAATCCGCCAGATTCATCTTCGCGGTGATCGGACGAATATTGCGGCGGTCCCAGAAGTCGGCGCGATTGATCGTCAGACAGAGGCGCTCGTCACCCCAGACGACGACACCGAACAGTCCGTTGCCGAGCAGGATGCCGGCGTGTGTGTTCGGCAGCGGAAACCGCCAGTCCAATTTCAGCTTGTCACTGTGTATGTCCATCGAGAAAAGACCTGTTGAACTTCGATTGGTCGTACAGTACCACGGATCGCAGATTTGTATTGCTGGTTGACCTGAGAAGTTGTAATGTCTGCTGAATTACTGAAATCATCAGACCGATTCATGGAGGCCGATATGCCGCAAAACCAGATAGTCGAGATTGCCTTTACGAGCGATATCTCGTATGACGATCCGTACAACGACATCGAGCTCGAGGCGCTGGTCACGACACCCGGCGGCGAGCAACTTCGCGTCCCGGCGTTCTGGGCCGGCGGCAATGTCTGGAAAGTACGGATCGCCGGCGATCCCCCCGGCAACTACGCCTATACGACGGCGGCAAACGTCGATACCGATGACGGTCTGCACGGGCAAACCGGCTCGTTCACGGTAGACCCTTACGACGGCGACAACGCCTTGTTGCGCCACGGCAGATTGCGCCTCGCGGATGATCGCCGACACTTCGAACACACTGACGGCACACCATTTTTCTGGACTGGCGATTCCTGGTTGATGGGGCTGACAAAGCGTCTGGACTGGCCCGACGGCTTCAAGGAACTCGTAGACGACCGCGTCGCCAAAGGTTTCAACGTTATCCAGATCGTTGCCGGCCCTCTCCCCGACATGGGTGTCGGGGATCCACGCGGCCGCAACGAAGCGGGCTTGCCGTTCACGGAGAATTTCGAGCGGGTCAACCCGTCGTATTACGATCACGCCGACTTGAAGTTCGCCTACCTCGCGGAGGCGGGGCTGATGCCGTGCATCATTGGCATGTGGGGGTACTATCTGAAGATGATCGGCCTCGAGGCGGTGAAGCGCTACTGGCGCTACCTGGTGGCCCGCTACGGTGCCTACCCGGTTGTGTGGTGCATCTGCGGCGAAGGCATCATGCCGTACTACCTCTCCGAGTCGCCGGAAGAAGATGCGGCACTGCAAAAGCGTGGCTGGACAGAGGTCATAGTCTATGTCCGCAGTATCGATCCGTACGGTAACCTCATCTCGATTCACCCGACCCTGAAAGGGCGCGAACAGGTGGAAGACCCGAGCGTGATGGATTTCGAAATGCTGCAGGCGGGGCACCGCGACATCGGGTCCGTCGCGCGCTCCATCGAGCAGGTCACCGAGGCGGTCGGTGCCGAACCGGTCATGCCGGTCATCGAGGCGGAAGTGAACTTCGAAGGCATCCTCGGGCGTTCCTGGCAAAATGTCCAGCGGCTCAATTTTTATCACGCCGTCATGCGCGGCACCGCCGGACATAACTACGGCGCCAACGGCATCTGGCAAATGAGCACGACCGAGGAGCCGTACGGCCGGTCACCCCATGGCCGCAGCTGGGGTGAAATGCCCTGGCAGGAGGCGGCGCGCCTGCCGGGTTCCCGGCAGGTCGGACTTGGCGGACAATTCATCCGTCGGTTCCCATGGTGGGCATTGGAACCTCGACCTGACTGGATAAGGTGTGAGCCCGACTGGACCTGGGATTGGCCGGGGGATGCTGTTATCTACGGCCCCGTGTGCGCCGGGATTCCACGTCAGTTGCGAATCGTCTATATGCCGATGTTCTGGACGCCAGGTGCGATCGTCGCGATCGAGTCGGACGTTTCATACACAGCGTACTGGTTCGATCCGTGCACCGGCAAGGACATCGATATCGGTCCGGTAGAAGTTTCGGACGCCGGTGAATGGACGCCCCCGTTGCCGGGAGAATGCCACGACTGGCTGCTGGTTCTGACGGGTACGGAGACCGCTTCGTAAGGTGGCAAAGCGCTCATTGCCGCTTCAACAATGAAGCGACCGAGACTCTCAAGTTCGACAACCAGTTCTGAGCGGATTCATCCGTTGTAGTGGCGGATCGTGGCACGCAATGCGTCCACTTCCTTTTCTACTTTCTCCAGTGTCTGCATGCTGGTCTTGAACTGGCACAGCCGTTTGCGGAACGATTCGACGTTGGGGTAGTCGGCCGGATCATATCCTTTCACTTCACCCTTGTAGCGCGGATCGAAGTGGGGCGCCCGTTCCGGGGAGCCGTAGAACGACATGGTGCGCAGCAACGGCTCGAGATGTGCCGGCAGTGCGCTGCCGTACAAGCCGTCCCCGCCCTTCTCGACATAGGTTCGGCGAAATTCCCGCCACTCGACACCGAGTGCGTCTTCATCGAGGACACAGGCGTAGATGTAATACGAATGGGTCATATCCTCCGGCACGTGCGGCCGTACCAACCATTCGCATTTCTCTTCACGGATTACGGATTCGTAACGACCCGCGATGTATCGGCGAGCCCCAACCAGGTAGTCGAGCCGCTCGAGCTGCGCCATGCCCAGTGCAGCCTGCACCGCAGACATGCGAAAGTTGTAGCCCAGCTTGTCGAAGCGCTCGAAACTCCAGTCCTGCCGTTCGTCCCGGGGAATCGACGTCGAACCCGGCTTCGCCGTCAGCGTCCGGAAACCGTGGATACTCCCCTTGCGAATGCCGGTCGCGTACGCTTCATCACTGGCGATAACCATGCCGCCATCACCGCCGCTGGTCATATGCTTCGACCCCTGCAAACTGAAGCTCGCAGCATCGCCGATAGTACCGACGAGCCGCCCCTTGTACAGCGACAGGAAACACTGGGCGTCGTCCTCGATCACAATGAGATCGTGTCGGCGCGCCAGCGCCATGAGCGGATCGAAATCGACCGGCAATCCCATCAGGCAGACGGGAATGATCGCCTTGGTGAATTCCGTTATCTTCCGCTCGACGTCAGCTATATCCAAATTGAACGTTCTCGGGTCGCTGTCAACCAACACCGGCACAGCCCCGCACTGGATCGTGACAAACGTACTGGCAGGCATGGTAAACGTCGGTACGATCACCTCGTCGCCCGGGCCGACACCGGCAGCCAGCAGGGCGGACAGCATGGTGCCGGAGCCGGAGTTGTGGGTGACCGCATACGGCACCCCGAACTTTTCGGCAAACGCCGCCTCGAAGCGTCCTTGCAGGTCCGCGGATTCCCAATTGCCGAAGCCGGCATCCAGCACTTCGTTCATATAGCCGCGGTCGGCATCGCCAACCCGTGTCGGCGGCAGATGGCTGAAGATCTCGTCACCGTTGAGTTCACCAATGTCCGTTGTAAGAATTGGATTGATCATGCATTACCTCCCTTTACGTATGGCCGCCATTGCATCTCGCGATCCAGTGGAAAAATCGGCCGCAAGACACATTTGAAATCAAAGTTCTCGATATTGTACGACATGGCGCCGGGACAATCCGCCCGCAGCACCGCCGCCGCCACCTGCCCGTAGGTCACCTTGTAGCCGGTGCCGGATTTGAGCGCGACGATCTTCGCCTCAAACGGCTCGATACCGACCTTACGAAACAGGGACGGCTGTGGCCCCATGATTACGCCTTCGGTCAGGACCAGGCGGACATTGTCGATACCCAGGCAAAGGATCTTGCCGGTCTCGATCATTGCGTCGGGACCGAACTTGCCGTCGTTGGTGATCGGACCGCTGGCAACGCACAGCAGTTCGCCGGTGACGACGATCGGCGCCCCGAAATGGGTGTCACACTTGCCGCCGACCGCAACCGTAACCGACTCGCCCGGCTTCGCGTCCGCAAGCTCCGCGACCGCGTCCGCGTCCGGCAGGTGGGTGAGGATCAAGCCGTCAACCGTCTGCCGCGTCGACAGCAGGCCTTGCAACAGCGTCGTCGTATCGCCCGATGTGCCACCCCCGACGTTGTCGGCGGAGTCGGTAATGACAACCGGGCAACCCGGCACTGCCACTGCCTGCTCGACCGCTGCCTCGATCGAAAGCATCGGCACGGGCAGCAGCTCATGGCGCCCGGCCCAAACGATTTCCGCCAGCCGGCGGGCCAGACGATCTGCCAGCTCCGGGTCGTCATCGGTGACTGCCAGGGCGGACCAACCCTGTTCAACATTGTCCTGATAGGGAAAGGACGGGCACAGCGAACAGCCAATCACACCGTCAAGCTCATCCCAGGCACTGAATTCGTCGAAGATCGACCGCAGCGGATCGACATCGGTCCCGGCATCGACGAACAGCATCGGGATCTTCTGATGGCTGACAACAGGTTGAATCTCCTTTCGCAGCGTTCGCAGCAGAATGTCCGCCGCACGTTGCCCGGTCTCGAACAAGTCGGTGTGCGGATGTGTGCGGTAGGCAATCAGCGCCGTCGTCAGTGCGATCATCTGCTGTGTCACGATGGCGTGACAGTCCAGTGGCGAGACGATCGGGATATCCGGCCCGACCACCTGGCGCACGACTTGCAGGAAATAACCGTCGAGGTCCGGAATCGACTCGCCGCTCATCGCACCATGCAACGCCAGGCAGACACCGTCGAGCGGGCCGGCGGCGCGCAGTTGGTCACGCAAGCTCTTTTCGAGCTCGCTGACTGCCTCGTCCGTCACGGGTCCGGACGGCAACGTTCCGGCGCTGATCAGCGGAGCCAGTTCTATGTCATCACGGCCGCCAAGGACGTCTATGAACCCGCTTACTTCATCGTGACGATCCTTGTAATCGGAAACCGCCGCGCCAACCGCAATCCCGCTGCCCATCGATGAGTCACGAAACTTCGCCGGGTTCGTTACCACCCCGGAGAAGCTGTTCGACTCGTGCCAGAACCGGCCGATCCCGATTCGCAGTTTATTCATTCGGAATCTCCGGAAACAGCGGACCGTCGAGCCGAGTGCCGGCCTTCAGTTCGAACGGATCGGTGACCACGTGCGCCAACTCCCGATAACACATCTCCCTGTCCATGTAAATGGCGACGTGCGCCAGGCGGAAAATAGATAGCCGTAACACCGATGTCAGTGTTCATCTCGAGACCTTTGCAACCATTCTGATTCGATCTGCACCCGGGCGCAAACTAACGTAGGCGTAGACGTAGACGTACACTAACACGAACAGCAAATTCTGGAAGCGCTATAAGAATGCACCTTATAGGCACTGCAGCCACTAAGCCGGTCCCGCGGTTTTTCTGCACCTGTCGCGGCTGCACGGTGTCCCGCGCGGAGGGCGGCAAAAGCCTGCGTCTTGCACTCGAAGACATGCGGATACAGATCGCTATCGATCGTCCGCTGCCCATCGATTGTGAGGGTTGAAACCGTTAACTGCATCGGTCATTCTCCTGCCTGCCGCATCCAACCGAGAATTGACGTGGATCAGGTTGCGTTAGTGCTTTAAGCTACCCTTGTAATCGAGCAAATCACAATCGACAGGGTGAGTCGGATCCGCCTCCTTTTCAACCAGTTGACCGGTGCATATTTGCCGCTTGAACGCCCTGGATAATGGCAAAGACTACTCTTGTATTTTCGCCGAATATGATAATCGTTAGGACTTCGCCTTTTGGCGAACATTAATGAATCAGTGAGCCAAGGGAATCCAACGATGAATAAACCTCTCGCCATCATAACCGGCGCCGCCAGCGGCATCGGTCGGGCAACAGCGCTGCGGTTTCTGGACGAGGGCCACCGTGTCGCGGCGCTCGATCGCTCGCAAGCGGGTCTGGAGAATCTGAAACAAATTCAACCAGGAGACGACATCGAGACATACGTTTGCGATCTGGTTGAAACAGATCAATTGCCGGCACTTGCCGATCGCATGATCAACGAACTCGGCCCGCCCCGGGTACTGGTCAACAATGCCGGCATCTGCCTGTACGCCGACATTGTCGACACGACCGATGACATGTGGCTTCGGTCATTGAACATAAACCTGGTCAGTGCATCGGCTTTGATTCGCGATTTTGTGCCCGCGATGAAAACGGTTGAAGGCGCGGCGATCGTCAACGTGTCATCACGCAACGCGCTGTCGAGCAGCCCGCGAGCGGTGACCTATGACGCTGCCAAAGCCGGCCTGCTCGCCTTGACCCGTACAATGGCGGTGGAATTGGGCGGTGACGACATCCGCGTAAACGCCTTGATACCGGGTTTTATCGACACACCGGTGCATGGCGATTTGCTTGCAGACGAGGTGTTCGTCGAGAATTACCGCAGGCTAATCCCGCTCAATCGCTTCGGCACCCCCGACGACATGGCAAACATCATCTGTTTTCTGGCCTCGGAAAAGGCAGCGTTCATCACCGGCCAGGGCATCATCGCCGACGGCGGGCAAATATCCGGCCAGAACTACGGCAAAATGTTCGGCAACCGCGAGTCGTTTGCCAGCCGGCAACTCGACAATGACTGAGACGCAATAAACTGTGCTCTTGCCAGAAGAAGTAATGAATCTATATTCCGTGCAGAAACCGCCCTGCCCTACCTTGTTCCTGCACGGCAGTGCCCCTCGGCAACGCCTGGATCATGAACCAATGTCCCGCTCATCACGATTCACATTGATCGAATTGCTTGTTGTGATTGCCATCATCGCAATCCTGGCGGCGATGCTTTTGCCCGCGCTGAACCAGGCAAAAGAAGCCGCTCAGAAGGCCACCTGCACGAATAACCTGAAGCAGATATACCTGGGCTTATTCCTGTATAACGACGACAAGGGCGCGTTGCCGAATTACCATATTAATTTAGGCGGGGCGGGCATGCGGTGGCATGACGCATTCGTCATGGGCGATTATTTGGGTTACAACCCGCCGACCCCTTTTTCGAAAACTGGCCTGACTTGTCCCGGCAGAAATAGTGATGACGATACATCTTATGGACCAAATGTCTGGACCGTGTTCGGCTCAACGTCTTGGGAGCCGGCAAACCCGACAAACCCGCTCTGCAGATCCCGATCGCTGGAATTTGTGGAGTTCGGCACGTTTATCATGAGCGAGAGTTATTCAGACTTGATTTACACTCCTGAATATTGGCCCATAGGCGGCGGTAGCGGAGATCCGTGGAACAATTGGGCCCCCCGACATCGCGATACCGGTAACTTTATGTTCTCCGACGGCTCTGTCTCCAGCAGGACGATCGATGAGTGGATTACCAACGAAGGTGA